>Ga0208328_1000384_pt1 | contig 20980 bp, 17 predicted proteins | sample DeeseametaMP2633_FD_184170 | JGI IMG/M metagenome (GOLD analysis project Ga0208328, IMG submission 184170) | Marine microbial communities from the Deep Atlantic Ocean - MP2633 (SPAdes) | ecosystem: Environmental > Aquatic > Marine > Unclassified | place: Northeast of Antigua and Barbuda, North... | reverse complement strand
GAGCCGCAGATGATGATCATCTCGGCCGGGTTCGACGCCCACTACGACGACCCTCTGGCGCAGCTCACGTGGCAGGCCGAGGATTTCCGCTGGCTCACCCACGAGCTCTGCCGCATCGCCGCCACCCATTGCAGGCGACGGGTGGTCTCGGTGCTGGAAGGCGGATATGATCTCGCTGCCCTCGCCGCATCCGGCCGGGCACATGTGGAAGAACTGATCGAGGCAGGAAAATGAGCGATACGCCGGTCGAGGAGATGAGTTTCGAGCAGGCCATGGCCGAGCTCGAGCAGGTTGTGGGCCAGCTCGAACGCGGCGAGGTGCCGCTGGACCAGTCGATCGCCCTCTACGAGCGCGGCGCCAAGCTCAAGGCGCGCTGCGAGAAGAAGCTCAAGGACGCCGAGGAGAAGGTCGCCGCGATCACCCTCGACGCCAATGGCGAGCCCGCCGGACTGAAGACCGTCGAGGGGCTCTGACCTTCCATGTTCCGTGACAGCCTTGCGGCCGGCGCCAGCGCCGTCGCCGCCCATTTCGACCATGTCATCGGTGGGCTTGCCACGCTGCCGGTGACCGAGGCGATGCGCTACGCCACCGTCGGCGGCAAGGGCCTGCGCGGCTGGCTGGTGCTCGAGGGCGCGCGGCTGCACGGCGTGCCGCAGGCGCAGGCGCTGTGGCCGGCCTGCGCCATCGAGGCGATCCACGCCTACAGCCTCGTGCATGACGACCTGCCCTGCATGGACGACGACGACCTGCGCCGCGGCCTGCCCACGGTGCACCGCAAGTGGGACGAGGCCACCGCCGTGCTGGCGGGCGACGCGCTGCAGGCGCTTGGCTTCGAGCTGGTCGCGGACCCGCGCTGCCACCCGGACGCGGGCGTGCGCGCCGATCTGACGCTGAGCCTCGCCCGCGCGGCCGGGGCCCGCGGCATGGTGCTGGGACAGGCCCTCGACATGGCGGCCGAGACCGCCGACACGCCGCTCACCCTCGACGAGATCACCGCGCTGCAGGCGGGCAAGACCGGGGCGCTGATCACCTGGTCCGCCGAGGCCGGCGCGCGGCTGGCGCAGGCCGATCCGGGCCCGCTCACCGCCTATGCCGACCGGCTCGGCCTCGCCTTCCAGATCGCCGACGACATCCTCGACGTCGAGGGCGACGCAGAGACCGTCGGCAAGGCCGTCGGCAAGGATGCGGGCCGCGGAAAGGCCACGTTTGTTTCACTGCTGGGGCTCGACCAAGCGAAAACCCGCGCGCAAACCCTTGTGACCGAGGCCTGCGACGCTCTATCTCCCTATGGAGAGCGGGCCGATACCTTGCGGGAGGCCGCCCGCTTCGTTATCTCCCGCCGGAATTGAGTGCCGAGGGACGCCATGACCCATAGCCCGGAAACGCCGCTGCTCGACCGCGTCATCACGCCTGCCGATCTCAAGCGCCTGTCCGATGCCGAGCTGGAACAGCTCGCCCACGAGCTGCGTGCCGAGACCATCGCGGCGGTGTCGCAGACCGGCGGCCACCTGGGCGCCGGCCTCGGCGTGGTCGAACTGACCGTCGCCCTGCACGCGGTGTTCGATGCGCCGCGCGACAAGATCATCTGGGACGTCTCGCACCAGGCCTACCCGCACAAGATCCTCACCGGCCGCCGCGACCGCATTCGCACGCTGCGCATGAAGGACGGGCTGTCGGGCTTCACCAAGCGCTCGGAATCGCCCTTCGATCCGTTCGGCGCGGGCCACTCCTCGACCTCGATCAGCGCCGCGCTCGGCTTCGCCGTGGCCCGCGATCTGGGCGGGGTCTGCGACACCGGCTCGGGCGACGCCATCGCGGTGATCGGCGACGGCGCCATGTCCGCGGGCATGGCCTACGAGGCGATGAACAACGCCGGCCACCTCGGCAAGCGGCTGATCGTGATCCTCAACGACAACGAGATGTCCATCGCGCCGCCCACCGGCGCCATGTCCTCGTACCTCTCGAGGCTCTACGCCGAGGCGCCGTTCCAGGACCTCAAGGCCGCCGCCAAGGGCGCGGTCTCGCTGCTGCCCGGGCCATTCCGCGAGGGCGCCAAGCGCGCCAAGGAAGTGCTGAAGACGATGACCGTCGGCGGCACCCTCTTCGAAGAGCTGGGCTTCGACTACATCGGCCCGCTCGACGGCCACGACCTGCACCAGCTGCTGCCGATCCTGCGCACCGTCAAGGCGCGCGCCACCGGCCCGATCCTGCTGCACGTGCTCACCAAGAAGGGCAAGGGCTACGCCCCCGCCGAGGGCGCTGCCGACCGCGGCCACGCCCGCGCCAAGTTCGACCTGGTGACCGGCGAGCAGAAGAAGTCGCCCTCGAACGCGCCGTCCTACACCAAGATCTTCGCGCGCGAGCTCACCCGGCTTGCCGCCGAGGACAGCCGAATCTGCGCGGTGACCGCCGCCATGCCCGACGGCACCGGGCTCGACCTCATGGCCGAGCGCTACCCGAGCCGGGTCTTCGACGTGGGCATCGCCGAGCAGCACGGCGTGACCTTCTCCGCCGGGCTCGCCGCGGGCGGGCTGAAGCCGTTCTGCGCGATGTACTCCACCTTCCTGCAGCGCGGCTACGACCAGGTCGTGCACGACGTGGCGATCCAGCGCCTGCCGGTGCGCTTCGCCATCGACCGCGCGGGGCTCGTGGGTGCCGACGGCGCGACCCATGCCGGCGCCTTCGACATCGCCTTCATGGCCAACCTGCCGGGAATGGTCGTCATGGCCGCCGCCGACGAGGCCGAGCTCATGCACATGGTCGCCACCGCCGCTGCCCATGACGAGGGGCCCATCGCCTTCCGTTACCCGCGCGGCGAAGGCAGCGGCGTCGAGATGCCCGAGAAGGGCGAGCCGCTCGAGATCGGCCGTGGCCGCATTGTGCGCGAGGGCGCCAGCGTGGCGATCCTCAGCTTCGGTACGCGGCTCTCCGAGGTGATGAAGGCCTGCGAACGGCTCTCGGCCCGGGGCATCTCGCCCACCGTGGCCGACGCGCGCTTTGCCAAGCCGCTCGACCGCGAGCTGATCCTGAAGCTTGCCGCCGAGCACGAGGCGCTGATCACCATCGAGGAAGGCTCGGTGGGCGGTTTCGGCAGCCACGTGGTGCAACTGCTGACCGACGAGGGCGCGCTGGATCACGGGCTGAAATTCCGCTCGATGGTGCTGCCCGACACCTTCATCGACCACGCGAGCCCCGACGATATGTACGAGGCCGCCGGTCTCGACGCGCGCCATATCGAGGAGAAGGTGCTCACCACCCTCGGCGTCGACGTGCTTTCGCGGAAAGCCTGAGCGGGGCGGCATAGACGCCCCGCCTCAGCCCTGTTCTTCGTCCAGCAGCGCGCGCAGCCCGGCACGGTAGTCCGGGTAGCGCAGCTGCACCCCCAGCTCGTCCTTGATGCGCCGGTTCGAGACGCGCTTGTTCTCGGCGTAGAAGCTGCGCGCCATCGGGCTCATCTCGGCCGCGTCGAAGGCGATCTCCGGCGGCGGCGCCACGCCCAGCAGCTCGGCCGCGTGCAACAGCACGTCCTGCGGCGGCGCCGGATCGTCGTCGCAGAGGTTGTAGGCGGTGCCCGGCGCGGGCTGCCGGATCGAGGCCTCGAGCACCTGCGCGATGTCCTCGACATGGATACGCGAGAACACCTGCCCCGGCTTGACGATGCGCCGTGCAGTGCCGTTGCGGACCTTCTCGAAGGGGCCGCGGCCGGGGCCGTAGATCCCGGCCAGCCGGAAGATGTGCAGCGGCAGCCCCGGAACGGCGCGCCAGTCGGTCTCGGCCTGCAGGCGCCACTGGCCGCGGCGGGTGCCGGGGGTGAGCGGCGTGTCCTCGTCGACCCAATCGCCGCCGTGATCGCCGTAGACCCCGGTGGTCGAGAGGTACCCCGCCCACTCGAGCGCATGGGCCCGCGCGGCGATCGCGTCGCGGCAGAGCCGCAGCGACGGGTCGCCCTCGGCGTCGGGACCGGCGGAAACCAGCAGGTGGGTGGCGCGCCCCAGTGCCTCGGCGACGGCGGCACGGTCCCAGGCGATGGGCTCGACGCCCTCGGCGCGCAGCGCGTCGGCCTTCTCGGGATCGCGGGTGGTGCCGAGCACGGTCCAGCCCTGCGGAAGGAGGCGGCGCGCCAGAGCGCGTGCGGAGTAGCCGTGGCCGAGCGAAAGAAGCGTGGATGTCATGTACGCAAACTGGGTTCTGCCGCGGCGATTTGCAAGCGGGTGCGGTTTCGGCGGCGAAGCGCCCATGCGCCGGGCCGCGCGGCCCTGCGGGATAGGCAGATTTGCGATGTTGGGCTAGAAACCTGCGACGTCGTTGCCAGGGATTCGATGATGACCAGCTACTCGCGCCGTGCGGGGCTCCTGCTCATTCTTGGAGCGCTTGCCGCCTGCAGCAGTGGGCCTGCTCGCGAAGAGGCCAAGCCCGGGCGGTATGATCCGCCGCTCTACCCCAACGAAACGCCAGAGCTGCGCCAGCTCATCAACAAGTGGTCCGATCACTACGACGTGCCGCGCCCGCTCGTGCACCGCCTGGCGATCCGCGAGAGCACCCACACCCCGACGGCGCGCAACGGTCCCTACTACGGTCTGCTCCAGATCCTGCCGCAGACCGCGCGGACCATGGGATTCCAGGGCGAGGCACGCGATCTGCTCAACGCGGACACCAACCTCCAGTTCGGGGTGAAGTACCTGCGGGGCGCGTGGCTTCTGTCCAACGGCAGCCAGGACAGCGCCATCGGCTGGTATGCGCGGGGCTACTACTACGAGGCCAAGCGCCGCGGGATGCTGGTCGAGACCGGGCTGAGGCCGGGCTGAGGCGGTCCTTCCGGCTCGGCCCGATCCGGAGCGCGGGCGCCGTTTGATTCTCCGTCGCGCCCTCCCCTGCCAGCCCCGGGCCCAGCCGCGACAGCCGCAACGATAACCCGACCTCAGGTCACCGCCCGCAGCATGGCGGTGTTCGACTGGATGATCGTGTTGAGTTCCACGATCCGCGCCAGCCGGGCCTCGATCTCGTCCTGCCCCGCGTCGAGCTGGTCCACGATGCCCGAAAGCGAGTCGCCGGAGCCGTTCAGCGCCGCGCTCTCGATCTTGCACATCATCCGGGTCGAGCTGAGACCGGTGACGTAACGCTTCATATCGAGCACGCTGCGCCCGAGCCGCGTGGCCTCGGCCTCGACCACCTTCAGCGATTCCTGGGCGAGCTTGCGGAAATTGTCCGCCTCGAGCTGCAGCGTCGCCTTGTCCTCGCTGAGCGCGGTGGTGTCCGGCGCGCCCTTGAGATCCTCTTCGAAGAGCTGCGACATCTCGCGCTGCATGATCGCGGCGCCGACGAGGAACTGGCCGCGCTCGATGGTCTCGCGCATGCGGACGTAAGTGCTGTCCTTGCCGTCCATGAAGTCGCGCACCCAGCTGGCCATTTCGTCGAGCATCGACCCGTAGTTCACCGAGATCGCGCTGATCGGGCCGCCCGCGTTCTCGAGCCGCGAGGCGAGGATCCGCATGTTCATCGGCACGGTTCGGATCGCCTTGATGATCTCGGTCATCTCGTCGGTCTCGTCCCGGATCTGTGCGATGGTCCGCGACATGGTGAGGAAGCGCTGCTGACGCGGGTCGAGCGGCACGTTGGTGCGCTTCGACCGCTCCTCCAGTTCCAGCGACAGCGCGGCGGACATGAAGGCGTCGTAATCCTCGAACCCCTTGGCTTGCAGCGCCTCGAGCAGCGCTTCGGTGCTGCGCGCGGGGCTGACGTTGTCTTCGAGCTCGGCCTTGCGCAGATCTGCATAAAGCGCCTGCACCTCGTGGAAGAGCGGCGTATGCGGCTTGATCCGCACCGACAGGTACCCGCCCTTGATCGGCCAGGCCACCGCGAGCACCCAGTAGAAGCGCCCGTCCTTGGTGCGGTTCTTGACGTAGGCCGACACCTCCTGCCGGTTTTTCAGCCGCTCCCAGAAAAGGTTGAAGACCCCCTTGGGCATGTCCGGGTGGCGCACGAGCTTGTGCGGCGCGCCTTTCAGCTCTTCCCACATGTAGCCCGAGATGCGGCGGAAGACGCTGTTGCCTTCGATGATCACGCCGCGTTCATCGGTGCGGGAATAGAACATCCCCCCCGGCTCGAACGGCACCTCCCCCACGCCGCTGCTGCGGGTCTGGGAAACGAGCTGGGAATCATGTTGCGACATCAGGACCTCGCGCAATCAGGGCGGCATTGGCCCGGAGATTGCACGAAGCCCCTTTCCAGAACGTGAACGCGGGCGGAGATTTCCGCCCGCGCTCATGAACTTGCGAAAGGGCCGCCCGGATCAGCCGGGGCTCATGCCCCGCAGGCGCTCGGACCGGCGGCGCAGCATCTCGACCGAGGCCAGCAGCAGGATCGAGATGCCGACGAGGATCGTCGCCGCGGCGAGGATGGTCGGCGAGATCTGCTCGCGCAGGCCTGTGAACATCTGCCAGGGCAGCGTCTGCAGTTCGGCCGAGCCGATAAAGAGCACCACCACCACCTCGTCGAAGGAGGTGATGAAGGCGAAGAGGCCGCCCGAGATCACGCCCGGCAGGATCAGCGGCATCTGCACCCGGAAGAAGGTGGTCACCGGGTTCGCGCCCATGTTCGCCGCCGCGCGCGTCAGCGAGCGGTCGAAGCCCACCAGCGTCGCGGTCACGGTGATGATCACGAAGGGAATGCCCAACACCGCGTGGGCCAGCACGACGCCCCAGTAGGTGCCGACGATGCCGATCTTCGAGTAGAAGAAGTACATGCCGGTGGCCGAGATGATCAGCGGCACGATCATCGGCGAGATCAGGATCGCCATGATCGCGCGCTTGCCCGGCACGTGCGACTGCGACAGGCCGATGGCCGCGAGCGTGCCCAGCGACACCGAGATCAGCGTCGCCACCGGAGCGATCAGCAGCGAGTTCTTCACCGCCCGGGTCCATTCCGGGTTGGTCAGGAAGTCGCGGTAGTGCTTCAGCGAGTAGCCGGCGGGGTCGAACCGCAGCATCTCCGGGGTGAAGGTGAAGAAGTCCTGCGCGTTGAACGACAGCGGCATGACCACGAGGATCGGCGTGATCAGGAAGACGAAGATCGCCCCGCAGATCACCCGGAACGTGTAGTGCCAGAGCACCTGCCCCGGGGTCAGGTAGGGCACGAGGTGGACGCGGTAGCGGCCGTAGCCGATCCAGTAGACGAACCAGCCGAAGAACCAGCCGAAAAGCGCCCCGATCACCGCGCCGGGGATGCCTCCGAGCAGGAAGCCCGCGATGGCGAAGACCGCCACCAGCCCCCAGCGGGCGGCGCGCTCGGCGCCCTTGCCGAGCACCGAGACGAAGACCAGCCCGATGATGGCGAGCAGGATCGCCCCGGCGACCAGCCCGAGCAGCACCGAGCCGTTGGCGGCGCCGATGAAGATCCCGGCGAAGGCGCCTGCGGCAGCGACCACCGGCAGGGTGAAGGACAGGGGTTTCTTGCCCGCAGGCGTGAGGATGACGTCGTTCATGGCCTTACCCCAGCTTCACGTTGTCGATGCCGACGATGCGGTCGTAGGCCCAGTAGAGGAGCAGGACCACCGCCAGCAGGATCGTGCCCAGCGCGGCCGCGAGGCCCCAGTTGAGCGAGGACGAGATGTGGTAGGCGATCCGGTTCGAGATGAAGGTACCGGTGGTGCCGCCGACGATCTCGGGGGTGATGTAGTAGCCGATCGACAGGATGAAGACGAGGATCGAGCCCGCCCCGATGCCCGGCACCGACTGCGGGAAGTAGACCCGCCAGAAGGTCGTCCAGTTGGTCGCGCCCAGCGACTTGGCAGCGCGCACGTAGGACGGCGGGATCGTCGACATCACCGAGTACATCGGCAGGATCATGAACGGCAGCAGGATGTGCGTCATGGCGACGATGGTGCCGAACTGGTTGTTGATCATCACCAGCCGGTCGCCGTCGGAGACGAGGCCGATCCAGACCAGCACGTCGTTGATGACGCCCTGTTGCTGCAGCATCACCTTCCACGCGCTGGTACGCACCAGCAGCGAGGTCCAGAACGGCAGCAGCACGAGGATCATCAGCAGGTTCGCGGTCCGCGACGGCAAGTTCGACAGGATGTAGGCCACGGGGTAGCCGAGCAGGATGCAGCTGAAGGTGATGACCAGCGACATGAACAGGGTGCGCTCGAACAGCATGATGTAGATGCGCTGGTTCTCGGGCCGGGCCTCTACCCCATCGGGGGTCAGCTGCATGTCGACCGAATTCAGGAAGTAGCCGGAGGTGTAGTTCGGGCTGTAGAGCTTGATGGTGCGCCAGATCTCGGGCTTTACCCAGTCGCGGTCGATCTCCTCGAAACCGTCCCGGAAGCTCACGGTCTCGAAGTCCGCACCGGCGACGAGCTCGTCCGCGGCCTTGAGCATGTCGGCGCGGGGGCCGTTGTAGGACGACATGTCGCCCGCGGCGAGATCCTCGTAGAGCGCGGTGTGCACCGCCGACCAGGGCTCTTCCTCGAGCAGGTTCTTCCGTTCCTCGCGTTGCTGGTACCTGGCGAAGGTCGCGTATTCGCGCGAGGTGACGGGCAGCAGCTCGTCCATGCCCTCGCGGAGCTTGAAGCGGGGCTGGCGGCCCTCTTCGCTCGCGGCCCACTCCTGCTGTTCGGCGAGCCAGTCGGGGTCGCCCAGAAGCTCGACCCAGGTCGCGGCCTCGTCCCAGTCCTTGTTCAGGTCCTCGAACTGGTCCTGGTAGACCTCGCCGATGTCGTCGAGCCCGCGGCCGGACTTGCGGAACAGCGACGAGGCGCCGGTCATCTCGTAATTTAGGCGGGTGCCGAGGCGGGTATGATTCTTCTGCTCGGCGGCGAGGAAGATGTCGTAGTAGGCGGCCTCGAACGCGGCATCGCCGGGAAGCCCCTCGCCGTCCCACTCCTCGAGCGCCTCGGTGGTCAGCGGCATGGTGTCGGACACGATCTGGTTCTCGACCGAGCGGAACAGCATGTCCGCGATGGGTGCGATGAACGTGACCAAGACGAAGAGCAGCAGCGGTGCTACCAGCATCAGCGCCCGCATCTTCTGCATGCGCAGGGCGCGCGCAAGGCTCTTCTTGAGAGGCGTGCCGTCCGCGGCCAGCATCGGGCCGGAGGTGCTGGCGTCTCCGCTTGCGTCGGTCATGGGGGTCCCCGTTGTCTGTTATCCTGCGCGATCTCTTCGGATCGTATGCAGGACGGGCGCAACCGCCCGTCCCCTTTGTCCGGGACGGCGCGGGCCGAAGCCCGCCCCGTCAACCGTTGCTTACTGCGCGAGCCAGGCCTGGAACTTGGCGTCGATGTCGTCGCGGTAGTCGGCCCAGAACTCGTACTGGGTGACGAAGACGTTTTTCGCGTTGGCCGGGTCGGTCGGCATGTGCGGCGCCATCTCGATGCCGAGATCGGCGTGCTTGCCGACCAGCGGTGCGGACGAGGCGCGTGCCGGGCCGTAGGAGATGTAGGCTGCCTGATCGGCGAGGCGCTGGGTGTCGGTGGCGAACTTCAGGAAGTCCATCACGCGGGCCAGACGGTCCTCGGGCAGGCCTTCCGGAACGATCCAGCCGTCGAAGTCGAGCATCTGGGCGTCCCAGAGCATGCCGATGGGCTGGTCCTGCTCGGCGATGGCCGAGAACAGGCGACCGTTGTAGGTCGAGCCCATCACCACTTCGCCGTCAGCCAGCAGCTGCGGCGTGTCAGCGCCGGCAGACCACCACACGACCTCGTCCTTGATGGTGTCGAGCTTGGCGAGCGCGCGGTCCTGACCCTCGGGGGTCGCCAGCACCTCGTAGATATCGTCCTTCGGCACACCGTCGCAGAGCAGCGCCCATTCCACGTTGCCGATCGGACGCTTGTTGAGCGAACGCTGGCCCGGGTAGGTCTCGAGATCGAAGATAGCGCAGATGTCGGACGGCGGCGTGTCGCCCACGAGGTCGGTGCGGTAGCCGACGGTGGTCGAGAACACGATCTGCGGGATGAAGCAGTCGGACACGATGGAATCGCCGAAGTCGTCGGTCGGGGACGAGCCGTCGTTGCCCTCGGCAAGAACCTCGTCGTGATCGATTTCCATGGCGAGGCCTTCGTCGCAGAGACGAATGGCGTCAGCCGCTTCCACGTCGACCAGATCCCAGGTGATGTTGCCCGCTTCGTTCATGGCGCGCAGCTTGGCGACGGCCTCGGCCGAGCTCTCGTCCCACGAGATCTGAACCTCGGGGTGCATCTCCTGATAGGGCTCCGAATAAGCCTTGAGCTGGCTGTTCTGATAGGCACCGCCCCAGGACACCAGCGTCATGCTGTCGGCCATGTCCTGTGCCGCCACTGCACCAGCGGCGACGGTGAGTGCAGTCGTGGCCAGAAGGGTCTTGGTCAGTTTCATAAGTTACTCCCTTTGTAACCCGTTTTCGTTGAGGGCCGGGCCACGGGTTTGCGCACCGGCTCCGTTGCGGCGGTCGGCGACACGATGATGCCGCCGACGCCCCGGTTCCTTGGTTCAGTCCGCGTCGAGCGCGCGGCAGTCTTCCGGCAGCCAGCCGATCGTCACCACGTCACCCGGCGACAGCCGCACCTGATCGGGGCGGTTGCGGGTCTTGATGACGAAGTCGTCGTTTCCGGCGACGCTGAGCCGGGTGCGGAAGATATCACCCATGTAGATGAATTCCTTTACCGTGGCCTTCAGCGTATGGGACTCATCCCCAAGCTGCGGGTTAAGCTCGACCCGTTCGGGCCGGATCGACACGCGGGTGCGGTCGCCGACCTTGCTCACGTTGACGGGGCGGGCGTCGATAATCTCGCCCCCGTCGAGCTGCACGGTGCAGCGGTCTCCGCTGATCTCCTTCACCACGCCTTCCAGCGTGTTGTTCTCGCCGATGAACTGCGCCACGAAGCTGTTCTGCGGCGCCTCGTAAAGCTCGTCCGGCGGCGCGAGCTGCTGGATCCGGCCGTCGTTGAACACCGCCACGCGGTCCGACATGGTCAGCGCCTCGGTCTGGTCGTGCGTCACGTAGACCGTGGTGATGCCGAGCTGGTGCGCGAGGTTGGTGATCTCGAACTGCATCTTCTCGCGCAGCTGCTTGTCGAGCGCGCCGAGCGGTTCGTCCATCAGCACCAGCTCCGGTTCGAACACCAGCGCGCGGGCCAGGGCGATCCGCTGCTGCTGACCACCCGAAAGCTGCGCCGGACGGCGGCCGCCAAAGGCGCCCATCTCGACCATGTCGAGCGCCCGCTTGACCTTCTGCTCGCGCTCGGACTTGCCGATCTTGCGCACCTCGAGCGGGAAGCTGAGGTTCTCTGCGACGGTCATGTGGGGGAAGAGCGCGTAGTTCTGGAAGACCATCCCGATGCCGCGCTTGTGGGGCGGGATGTTGTTGATGCTGACCCCGTCGAGCTTGATCTCGCCATGGGTGGCCGTTTCGAACCCCGCCAGCATCATCAGGCAGGTGGTCTTGCCCGATCCGGACGGCCCGAGCATGGTCAGGAACTCGCCCTTGGGCAAAGTGAGGTTCAGGTCTTTGACGACGAGTGTCTCGCCATCATAGCTTTTCTGAACACGTTCGAAGGCGACGAATGCGTCGTTTACTCCGGTATCTGGCAAATCCGGCTCCCCGTTGATGTCTCGCGGATTGGCTCCGCTGTCTTGCCCAAACTAAACCGCGTCCGGCGAGGTCTTGCAACCGGATAGGCGCGAAACAAAGGCTAGCCCAGCGAAGACGGGAAGCCCGGGCAGAAAAGCGGCACTCCGCAGGCGAAAAGCGCCACAGGACCGCCCCTCATCAGGAAAATCGGCGCTTCCCCTTGGGCAACTTTTCGGGACGTCGGGCGGCCATGAAGGCTTGGAACCCGGCCTGACCCTTTGAAATCACACGGTTTCGAGCCTGCGTTTGCACGATTTTTTGGCAGTCGCAGGCATTTTCATCAGAATGCCCCGCTTGCGACACCGGATGTCGGTTTATGGCAGCCCGAGTTGTACACAACAGGCTAGCTGGACTGAGGACCAAGACCGGAGTTTCCCATGCGCCAGCACCGATTCCAGAAGGATCTTCCCTTCTCCGAGGCAGAATACGAACGACGTCTCGCGCTGACCCGTGCTGCCATGGAGCGCGCGGGCCTCGAGGTGCTGCTGGTCACCGACCCCTCGAACATGGCCTGGCTCACCGCCTATGACGGCTGGTCCTTCTACGTGCACCAGGGCGTTCTGGTGTTTCAGGACGCCGACCCGGTGTGGTGGGGCCGCAACCAGGACACCAACGGCGCGGTGCGCACCGTGTGGATGGGCGACGACCGCGTCATCGGCTACGCCGACAACTACGTGCAGTCGACCGAGCGCCACCCGATGGAGGACCTCGCCCAGCGCCTGATCGGCATGGGCCACGAGGGCGCGCGCCTCGGCGTCGAGATGGACAATTACTACTTCTCCGCCAAGGCCTACATGTCGCTCGCCGCCAGCCTGCCGCAGGCCAAGCTCATCGACGCCACGGCGCTGGTGAACTGGCAACGCGGCATCAAGTCCGCGGAAGAGATCGCCTTCATGCGCAAGGCCGCGAAGATCTCGGAAAAGATCGTCGACGGCCTGCTCGAGCGGGTCGAGCCCGGCGTGGCCAAGAACGCGGTGGTGGCCGAGATCCAGCGCGACGCCATCCTCGGCGTCGGCGACGACTGGGGCGATTACGCCGCCATCGTGCCGCTGCTGCCCTCGGGCTCGGACGCCGCCGCCCCGCACCTGACCTGGGACGGCAGGCCCTTCAACAAGGGCGAGGCGACCTTCTTCGAGATCGCCGGCTGCTACCGCCGCTACCACACGCCGTTCTGCCGCACGATCTTCCTCGGCGAGCCGCCCGACCTCTTCCTTGCCGCCGAGGCCGCCCTCGTCGAAGGGCTCGAGGCCGGGATCGAGGCCGCCCGCGCCGGCAATCGCGCCTGCGACATCGCCAACGCGCTGGCCGCCCCGCTGGAGCGCGCCGGCATCGAGCGCGGCGCCCGCTGTGGCTATCCCATCGGGCTCAGCTACCCGCCCGACTGGGGCGAGCGCACCATCTCGCTGCGCGCCGAGGACGAGACCGTGCTGCAACCCGGCATGACCTTCCACTTCATGCCCGGCCTCTGGATGTCCGACTGGGGGCTTGAAATCACCGAATCCATCCTGATCACCGAAGACGGCCCGGCAGAATGCTTCTGCGACCGCCCCCGCAAGATGTTCGTGAAGGACTGACCCGATGCTGCAAGCCACCGAAACGATCCTCGCCGAGCTCATCTCCTTTCCCACCGTCTCGACCGACAGCAACCTCGACATGATGGGCTGGATGGCGGACCGGCTCGAACACCACGGCGCAAAGGTCGAGCTCTTCGCCGATTCCTCCGGCGCCAAGGCCAACATGTTCGCCACCATCGGCCCTGACGTGCCGGGCGGCGTGGTGCTCTCGGGCCATTCCGACGTGGTGCCGGTCACCGACCAGGTCTGGCATTCGAGCCCCTTCGCCCTCACCGAGCGCAACGACCTGCTGCACGGCCGCGGCGCCTGCGACATGAAGGGTTTCATCGCCGCCGCGCTCGCCATGGCCTCGCCGCTCTCCGAGACGCCACTGAAGCGGCCGGTGCACCTGTGCTTCACCCATGACGAGGAAATCGGCTGCATGGGCGCCCGTGCGCTGGTGCCCGAGCTGCAGCGCCGCGGCTACCGCCCGCGCATGGCCATCGTGGGCGAGCCCACCGACATGCGCATCATCGAGGGCCACAAGGGCTGCTGCGAATACACCTGCCGCTTCCACGGGCTCGAGGGCCACGGCTCCGCCCCCGAGCGCGGCGTCAACGCGGTCGAATACGCGGTGCGCTACGTCACCCGGCTGATGAGCCTCGCCGAGACGCTGAAGACCCGCACGCCGGCCAATTCGCGCTTCGACCCGCCCTGGACCACGATCAACGTCGGCCGCCTGCAGGGCGGCGTGGCGCACAACGTGATCCCCGGCCTCGCCGAGCTCGACTGGGAGATGCGCCCGGCCCAGCAGGGCGACGCCGCGTTCGTCAAGGACGCGCTGCAGGCCTATGTCGAGACCGAGCTGCTGCCCGCCATGCGCAGGGTCAACCCCGCCGCCCGCATCGACACGCAGGTGATCGGCGAGGTCGCGGGGCTCGAACCGATGGCCGAGAACGCCGCCCGCGATCTCGTGGCGCAGCTCACGGGAAACCACGACACCGGCGTCGTGCCCTTCGGCACCGAGGCAGGCCTCTTCCAGGAGATGGGCATGTCGGTGGTGGTCTGCGGCCCGGGCTCGATCGCGCAGGCCCACAAGCCCGACGAATACGTCTCGCGCGACCAGCTCTCGCAATGCCTGACCATGCTCGAGGGCATCGCGAAAAGCGTCGCCGCGTGAGCACCGCCGCGGCGCGCCACCAGCGCCTGCACGCGGAACTGCGCAGCCGGATCTGCCTGCTCGACTACCCGCCGGGCACCCGCCTTTCCGAGACCGCGCTGGCGGAGGAATTCGGCACCTCGCGCACGCCGCTGCGCCGGGTGCTGGCCCGGCTCGAGGACGAGGGCCTCGTCGAAAGCCGCCATGGCGTCGGCACGCTGGTGACCGACGTCGATCTCGCGCGCATGGAACAGGTCTACGGCCTGCGCCTGCATCTCGCCGAGCTCGTCGGCCGCCTCGACCCGGCCCCGGTCACCGCCGAGGTGCTGGCCGGCATCGCCGACCACGTCGCCCGCGGCACGGCGCTTGTCGCCAGCCCCGACGCCCGCAGCTTCGCGCAGCTCAACATGGACTACCACGGCTTCGGCCTGTCGCTCACCGACAACCTGCCGCTGCGCGCCACCGCAGAACGGCTCTACTTCCTCACCGCCCGGATCTGGCTGCAATCGATCCCGCGCATGGACCTCGCCTCGGAATGCGCGATCTTCCTCTCCGAGATGCAGGACACCGCCGCCGCGCTCGCCACCGGCGACACCGAGGCCGCCGCCGCCATCCGCCGCACCCACATCGCGATGAGCGTCACCCGCATGGCACGCTGACCCCGCCCTTCATCTTGTAGAGTAAACCCCGAGGGAGCCACGCGACGCCGCCAGCGCCCGCCTGCACCCTCGCCGCCCCATCCCAACGCGCGGTCCAGACAGACCTAGGCCACACCACAGACCGCCTCGACCTCACCACGCCATCCGCCTCCCCCTCATCCCGATGAACACCCCCCGAATGACGCGCTGACCCTGCCCATCATCTTGCCGAATAAACTCCGGGGGAGTCGCGGCACGCGACGGGGGCAGAGCCCCCTCCAGCCCCACCACCCCACACGGTACATCAGAACGGAAAGCCCCGACGCTACCCCGCCAACCCCTCCGGCACCACCAACCGCGTGCCCGGCGCAGCAAGCGCCGCGATGAGCCTCAGATGGTCGCGACGAAAGGCGATGCAGCCCTCGGTCGGATAGCCCGGCCGCCGCCACTGGTGGAGGAAGATTGCCGAGCCCCAGCCCGGCACCGCCTCGGGCCAGTTCCAGTCGGTCAGCAGCACGATGTCATAGAGCGGATCCGCCCGGCGCATCCGCTCGTGGCTCGCAGCGTAAGGCGCGTGCACCATCTGGTTGTAGGCCTCGTCGCCCATGTCGTCGGACCACAGATCCCCCGGCAGGATCGGCTCGGCCCAGGGCGCCGGACGCAGCACCCGGTCGGGCCGGTAGAGCGTGCCCACGATCATGTGCTCCCCCACCGGCGTCGCCCCGTCGCCCTCGCGTTTGGCAGCCTTCACCCCGCCGCGTCCCACGGAACAGGGCCAGACCCGCCCGGCAAAGCGCAGCCCCACGGGCGTCAGAACCATCTCCATCGTGCTCTCCTCCCCGCAGTCCTACAGCAGATGCCCGGATTTCGCCGCCTTGGTGGCAAGGTAATGCGCGTTGAACGCGGTCTTGCCGACCTTCAGCGGCACCCGCTCGGTCACCGCAAGGCCGCAGCGCTCCATCATCGCCAGCTTGTTGGGGTTGTTGGTCAGCAGCCGCACCGAACCGAACCCCATCCGGCGCAGGATCTCGGCCCCGAGCCGGAAATCGCGCTCGTCGTCCTCGAACCCCAGCCGGTGGTTGGCCTCGACGGTGTCGAACCCATGGTCCTGCAGCGCGTAGGCCCGCATCTTGTTGGCAAGCCCGATGCCCCGGCCCTCCTGGTTGAGGTAGAGCAGCACCCCTGCCCCCTCCTCGCCCATGCGCCCGAGCGCCGCGTGCAGCTGCGGGCCGCAATCGCACTTGAGCGAGCCCAGCACGTCGCCGGTGAAACAGGCCGAATGCAGCCGCGCCAGCACCGGGGCGCTGCGATCGGGCCGCCCGACCTCTATGGCGTAATGTTCCTCCGAACCGTCCTGCGGCCGGAAGATGTGCAGCCGCGCGTTCTCGGCCCGCGACAGCGGCACCCGCGCCGAGACCACGTGATCGAGATTGGCGAGCAGCAGCATCGACGGCGCCGCCGCCACCCCGTCAACCAGCGTCAGGTTCTCGCGCAGCGCCACCGCCCGCGCCGCCTCGACCGGCAGCAGCAGGGCCGCGGGCAGCAGCCGCGCCGACTTGGCGAGCGTGAGCGCCAGCCGCTGCAGCGAGACGTCGCCGCCGCGGCGCTCCTTCAGCGGGCCCTTCATCGGCATCGACAGGTCGTCCGCGGGATCGGCGATGCTGCGCACCCAGTCGAGCCCGGCATCCGCCGGCACCGCCACCCGCGCCAGGTCGCCGTCATAGACCCGCGCCTTCAGCGTCGCCGCCCGCCGCGCCGTCAGCACCAGATCGACCTCGCCCCCGGCGTCCTGGAACAGCGCCAGCCGGTCCTGCGAGACCGTCTCGGCGGCCAGCATCATCACCCCCGCCCCGTCCGCCCCCGCGAGCACCACCGGCACGCCCATGCGCAGGTCGGCGCGGGCCCGCGCGAGGATCTCCATCAGGTTCGGCGAGAGGGGCATGTGGGACCTTCCGGGCAAGCGCGCTGAAACAAAGCAGCTGCGATCTTGTAACAAAAGCCCTCCGTCAACACGAGGGCGTGAGACTGGTGCAGCAAAACTTGCCCACACGCAACGGTGTTTCCATGTGATGTCGAAACGACAAGGAGACAAGCCCATGGCGCAGATCAAGAATATCCTGCTTGTGGACGACGACGACGACCTGCGCGAGGCGCTGGCAGAGCAGCTCGTGATGACCGAGGATTTCGAAGTCTTCGAAGCCGAGAACGGCGCCGCCGCCATGGCGCGGGTCAAGGAGCAGAACTACGAGCTCATCATCCTCGACGTGGGCCTGCCCGACACCGACGGGCGCGAGCTCTGCCGGCTGATGCGCAAGCAGGGCGTCAAGTCACCGATCATCATGCTGACCGGCCACGACACAGACGCGGACACCATCCTCGGGCTCGACGCCGGCGCCAACGACTACGTGACCAAGCCCTTCAAGTTCCCCGTGCTGCTGGCCCGCATCCGCGCCCAGCTGCGCCAGCACGAGCAGTCCGAAGACGCCGTCTTCACCGTGGGCCCCTACACGTTCAAGCCCGCGATGAAGCTGCTGGTCACCGATGACGAGCGCAAGATCCGCCTGACCGAGAAGGAGACGAACATCCTCAAGTTCCTCTACCGCTCGACCGAGGGCGTGGTGCCCCGTGACGTGCTGCTGCACGAGGTCTGGGGCTACAACGCAGGCGTCACCACCCACACGCTGGAAACCCACATCTACCGCCTGCGCCAGAAGATCGAACCCGATCCCTCGAACGCCCGCATCCTCGTCACGGAGTCGGGCGGCTACCGTCTGGTGGCCTGAGCGGCGGAGCGCCCGGCCGCAAGGTCCGGCCTGCCTCCGGCGGGAGTTTACCGGGCAAGATGAAGACAGGGCGCCGCGCCCCCGGCTTCATCTTGCCCCTAAACTCCGGGGGAGTCCGCGGCACGCGGACGGGGGCAGCGCCCCCTTCGACAGAATACACGAAGGGCCGCCCCGGGATCAGGGCGGCCCTTCTGTTTTCCCGAGGCTCCGGGTTACTCGGCGGCGCGGATCGGCGTGTCGTCGGTCACCGGCAGCGACGGATCGCCGTGCTCGCCGGTCTCGAGCGCACGGCGCACCCCGGCCTCGTACTCCGGGTGAACCTTCTTCAGAACCGCCAGCCAGCGCTCCTTGACGCCGTCGGTGCAGGGCGCCATGCCGCCGGCCATGTTGCGGTGCAGCCGGTCGCGCTCCTCGTCGTTCAGCACGTCGGCGTAAAGCGCGCGGGGCTGGACGTAGTCGATGTCGTCCTCGACCTGATCGAAGCGCGCGGCGACAGCCTCGGGGTCGATGCGCATCGGCGGCTCCTGCACGCTCTCGTCCGCCACCGGCCCGTCATACTGGTTGGGCTCGTAATAGGCGTCGGGATTGCCGAAGTCGTTGGTGAAGAACCGCATCGCGCCGTCCTTGTGGTAGTGGTTCACCCGGCCGTTCCTGGGCGCGTTCGCCGGCAGCGCCTCGTAATGGGTGCCGAGCCGGTAACGGTGTGCGTCGGCGTAGGAGAAGATCCGCGCCTGCAGCATCTTGTCGGGCGAGAAGCCGATGCCGGGCACCACGTTGTTGACGTTGTAGGCGGCGTTCTCGACCATCTGGAAGTAATTCTCGGGGATGGTGTGCATCTCGAGCTCGCCCACCTCGATCAGCGGGTAGTCCGCGTGCGGCCAGACCTTGGTCAGGTCGAACGGGTTGAACGGCGTCTCCAGCGCCTGCTCCTCGGTCATTACCTGGATGAACATGGTCCATTTCGGAAAGCGCCCCCCGGTCACCATGTTCCAGAGCTCTTCCTGGTAGCTCTCGCGGGTCTGGCCGATGATCTCGGCGGCCTTCGCGTCCGAGAGCCATTCGTGGCCTTGCTGGGTATGGAAGTGGAACTTGACCCAGTGGCGCTCGCCTGCGGCGTTCCACATCGAGAACGTGTGCGAGCCGTAGCCGTTCATATGGGCCGGAGAACGCGGGATGCCGCGGTCCGACATGAGGATGGTGACCTGGTGAATCGATTCGGGCTGACTCGCCCAGAAGTCGAACATTGCCTCCGGAGACCGCATATTGGTCTTCGGATGCCGCTTTTGTGTGCGGATGAAATCCGGAAACTTGAAGGCATCCCGGACGAAGAAAACCGGCGTGTTGTTGCCGACCATGTCCCAGTTGCCGTCGTCCGTGTAGAACTTGAGGGCGAAGCCGCGCACGTCCCGCTCGGCATCGGCGGCGCCGCGTTCTCCCGCCACGGTGGACCAGCGCGAGAGCACCTCGGTGGTCTTGCCGACCTGGGAAAACAGATTGGCGCAGGTGTATCTCGTGATGTCGTGGGTCACGGTGAAGGTGCCCTGCAGCCCCCAGCCCTTGGCGTGAACGACGCGCTCCGGGATCCGCTCGCGGTTCTGATGTGCCAGCTTTTCAAGGAGATGGTGGTCCTGCATGAGCACCGGGCCACGGCGGCCGGCGGTCTGCGAGGTGCGGTTCGTCGGGGACGGCGCTCCGGAGGTGGAGGTGAGTGTCGGCTTCTCTGCCATGGGTCCTTCGCTTTCTCTCTGGCGAGCTGTCTGGCGTGAAAGGGTTGGCTTGGTGTGGCGCAGACCTTGCGGCGGCCCGCGGCCTCATGGGCGAACGAACGGGAGCACCATTCGTTCCGACACACGCCATGCGGGAGCTCTCGCAGACCGCCTGACCCATCGGCGGAAAACCGGTGTTGCACTTGAGGCAGATCAGAGACGCATTGTCAGAACAGGGCTAACTCCTATATTCGAAACGTCCCGTTGCATGTGCGGGCAATCACATGCACCTCCCTGTTGGACCTGGCCGGGCTTTTTGCCCGGCCTTTTTTTGTCAGCCGCCCGGTTGATTCGGTGCGCGCGCCGGGTCGGAGACCGGTTCGGACGCAGCGTCAGAGGGGGCGATGGACCGTCGCAGAGGTACGTTTGGACTCGTTTTTTCGGATTTCGTGAACGCCTTGGCGGCGCAAAAGCCCGAGGCAAGAGATTTCATGAAAGCTCAGCATTCAAGGGAAGCAAGGCGTTTCCTGAAATCGGACCCTCACCGGCGTCCGGATATCGGGTAAAGCGGGCACGACCACGTCAGGAAACCACAGGGAAACAAATACAAAATTCGGCATCACTGGAGGTGTCCCAGATAACATGGTGGGCTTCAGGAATCCCCGCCTGAAGCCCACCTGTCTGCGGCCGTCCGTGAGTGGAGCTTGCAGATCCTATCTAGCAATACTCCACCATAAGAAGATTAACAAAGTCGTAATTTTCCCTCCGTTACGAACAAAGCGTGATGCAATGCGATTTTCACCCGCGTTGTGGACCGCCATACGCACATGATATGGGCGATGCGATGAATGACGTCTTTTCCGAGAAGCTGCAGGCCGACGTGCCTCGCCGGCTTGAACACCCCTATGACAATGTCCCCGTCCTCGACTGGTGGAAGTACGACTACGATCATGTCTTCGTGGTCCTGAACCCGTTCTTCCGCGTTCCGGGCTACACCCCGGAGACCGCGAGCTACGGGCCCGTGCGCCTGCCCTTCGACCCCGAGATGCTGGTCGACCGCATCGAGGAGGGCGACCTGCCGGAACCGGCCAACCCCGCGCCCGAGGGGTTCGAGGACCTGATCAAGCAGACCGGCACCGCCGTGCCGTGGTCCGAGGTCGCGATGGCGCTCGGCATCTCCGATTTCGAACGCTTCGCCCGCATCGTCTGGCTTCAGGTGATCGCCGGCGAGATTTCCGAGGACGATGCCGAGATCGCCGCCGGGCTGGCGGAGTACTGCGCCCTCACCGGCCTCTACACGCCCGAGGAGGACCTGCTCCCCGCGGTGATGGAGCCCGCGCTCGGGCGCTATCTCGAGGCGCTGGGGCTCGACGGCGTGGTGCTCTGGAGCGAGTGGCGCGAGGCCTCGCGCAGCTGCTCCACCGAGTCCTTCTCGCGCGACAACCCGGCCACCGTGCTGCCCGGCGAGAAGCTCGCCGCCGTGGCGGCGCCGGGGATGCTGCTGAGCTGGGGCTACGACGACGTGGCGGGG
>Ga0208328_1000383_pt1 | contig 21013 bp, 18 predicted proteins | sample DeeseametaMP2633_FD_184170 | JGI IMG/M metagenome (GOLD analysis project Ga0208328, IMG submission 184170) | Marine microbial communities from the Deep Atlantic Ocean - MP2633 (SPAdes) | ecosystem: Environmental > Aquatic > Marine > Unclassified | place: Northeast of Antigua and Barbuda, North... | reverse complement strand
TCAGGGTGTCTCCTCGCAGGGGGTTGGAGCCAGGCCTGCGTCGCGCATCTGCGCACCGTCGGGATCTCCCACGCAGTCCGCCGTCCAGCGTAGGCGGACCGACGGGACGACCGGGAATCCCGGAGGGTGGTGGGCTGGAGCGACCAGCCGGGGATCAGTGCGCGCCGCGGCGCGGCACCAGGTGCATGACGAGGACCAGCACGGCGCCGATGGCCAGCCCCAGGACCGCCGAGCAGCCGGTGTTCGTCAACCAGCCCAGAACCGACCCGAGAGCACCCGTGGCGTCGTGCACGGCCTCCTCGAGGTGGTGCACGGCGTCGTACGGCGGGTGCCAGCCGAGGTCGTGGGAGCCGACGAGCACGATGTGCCCACCGACCCACAGCATCGCGGCCGTGCCCACGGCGCCGATGATCTCCAGCACCCGCGGCATGGCGTGCACGAGCCCACGCCCGACCCGCTGCGCGAGCGCGCTGGAGCGCTGGGCCAGGGAGAGGCCGACGTCGTCCATCTTCACGATCAGCGCCACCACGCCGTAGACGACCGCGGTGATGAAGACCGCCACGACCACCATGATCGCCGCGCGCGACCAGAAGCTCTCGCCGGCCACCTCGTCCAGGGAGATCACCATGATCTCGGCCGAGAGGATCAGGTCGGTGCGGATCGCCCCCGAGATGAGGTTCTTCTCGGTCTCCGCCGGGGTGCCGGCCGCGACCTTCTCCAGCGCCTCGTCGCCGTGGTGCCCCGGCCCGAACTTCTCCCAGATCTTCTCCGCGCCCTCGTAGCAGAGGTAGGCGCCGCCGCACATCAAGATGATCTTGAGCAGGGAGGGCAACAGCTCGCTGAGCAGCAGCGCCACCGGCAGGATCAGCAGCAGCTTGTTGCGGATCGAGCCGACCGCGATCTTCTTGATGATCGGCAGCTCGCGCTCGGCCGCCACGCCCTGGACGTACTGCGGGGTGACCGCGGTGTCGTCGACGACCACGCCCGCGGCCTTGGCGCTCGCGCGCCCGGCGGCGGCGCTGACGTCGTCGATGGAGGCGGCCGCCAGCTTGGCGAGCGCCGCGATGTCGTCGAGCAGTGCGAAGAGTCCACCGGCCACGGGGAGAGACTAGTGGTCGCTCAGGTGCGCACGGTCTCCCGCTGCACGTGGGTCTCGATCCGGGCGGCGAGCTCGTCGGCCTGCTTGGTGGCCTCGGAGACCTCCATCGCGTCCTTGACCCGGCGCTCGCCCCACCCGAGCGGGTCGACGGCGTGCTGGAGCACCCGCGCCACCGGCGGGCTGGCCAGCACCAGCGCCACCACGATCGACCCGAGCGTGGTGACGGCCAGGCCGAGGAGCACCCGGTCGCCGAACAGCTCGCCGTACCCGGCGTAGCCGAGCCCCTTCACCACGAAGCCGTGGAAGAGGTAGACCACCAGCGTGTAGGCGCCCATCTGGGTGAACCAGCCGCGCACCCGCGGCACCAGCGCCAGGAAGGCCCAGGTGCCCAGGGTGCCCAGCACCAGCAGCGCCGCGCGGGTCAGGAACGCCTGCCCGTCGCTCACGTCGAGCTCCTCGTAGCGGGCGCGGTAGTAGAGCCACTCGGTGCCCGCCCAGTCGTCGGTGCGCGAGGTCAGGAACCAGATGCCCGCGAACACGCCGACTGCCGCGACCTGGGCCGCGCGGCTGCGCAGTAGCTCGAGTCGCTCCGGGGTGGCCTTGAGGCCGAGGACGAAGAACGGCAGCAGACCCAGCACGCGCGCCACGTCGAGCGTGTCACCGGCGTACAGACCGGCGACCAGCGAGATGACCACGGCGAGCCCGACACCGCCCCACATGTTCTTGAACACCGGGGTCAGCAGCCGCCAGAAGAACAGCGCGGAGAGGTACCACATCGGCCAGTGCGGGTCGCGCCAGAGGTTCTCCAGCTCCTCGCCACCCACGTGGATGCGGAACATCGCGATCGCGGCCTCGAAGAGCACGTACGGCACCGCCACCGTGCGCACCAGCTGCCACATCCGGGCACGGGTGTAGGTCCAGCGCTGGGAGAGGTAGCCGGTCAGGAACACGAACGCCGGCATGTGCCAGGCGTAGAGGAAGTCGTAGAGGTGGTCGTTGGTCGCCGAGTCCGGCAGCAGCACCCACGCGTGTCCCACCACGACGAGGGTCACCAGCGCCATCTTGGCGTTGTCGAACCACGGGTCCCGAGAAGAGGCCATGGGTTCCCTTCTTCCCGCTCCTCCCCCGCCACGAAACGTGACGCCCGCCCCTCTCAGGGACCTCTCAGGCCCGTCCGCCGGTCGAGGTGCGAGGAGCGCCAGCGACGAAAGCCCTCCGCTGGTCGAGGTGCGAGGAGCGAGGAGCGAAAGCGACGAAGCCTCGAGACCCCGTACGCCGACAAGCAACCTCCCCACGGGGCGACTGGAGGGTCTGTCGTGACCCCCTTTCACGGCACGCCCTCCACACGGGTCGCATCCGTGGTGGTCGTCCACCCCGACGGGTCAGTCCTCGACGAGCCCCAACCGGAGGTACTCCGAGGCGTAGGTGCCCGAGAGCATCAGCGAGGCGTAGCGCGCGACGTCGGTGGGCGCCTCGCTGGTGAGGGTCTCGAGGCGTACGCCGCGCTCGGCGGCGGTGGCCTGGAGCCGGCCGCGCTGCTCGCGGACGGTGGCGTCCTCGGAGCCGTCGTCGAGGACGACGAGGACCGGGCGGGGGCCGGAGCCGCCCTCGGCGAACGGGTCGTCGAAGACGTCGCGGGGCCGGGCGGCCTCGATGACGGGGAGCAGGTGCTCGGCGTCGCCGGCGATGGCGGTGCGGCCGGAGGCGCGGCGTACCTGCTCGGCGACGCGGCGGGCGGCACGGGCCGCGAGGACCGAGCCTCCCCACACGACGGGCGTCGCGTCGGCGAGCGCGATCGCCAGCATCTTGGCCTCGTTGACGGCGAGGTCCTTGCGCGGGCCGCAGTCCATCGCGACCTGGTCCAGGGCGTCGGCGACGGAGTCGGGCGCGGTCTCGGGGCCGAGCTGGACGCGGTGCAGGTAGGAGAGCATCACCACGGCGGCGGCGAGCTGGTCACCGGTCGTCGAGGGCAGGACCGTGGCGTACCGGCCGACGGTGTGCTCGGCGACCAGTGAGCCCGGCGGGCAGGCCACGACCACCTGGCACCCGCGACGCACGGCCTCGGCGACGGCGGAGGCCGTCCCACTGTCACTGCCGTCGGGGGCGAGGACCACGACGAGGTCGAGGCTGCCGGCCCAGCCGGGCAGCGCGGGGCCGGGCCAGGCGACGAACGGGACCGGGCACCACGGCTCGAGCACGGCGCGCAGCAGCCGGGAGTCCGGGCCGGCCGCGATCACCGCTCGAGGACGGTCCAGCTCCCGCGCGCGCTCCACCGCGCCGTCGGCCGCCTCCGAGGCGTTCCCCACCTCGCGGCGCACCCGGGACCCCGACTCCGCCAGGTGGCGCAGCCGCAGGTCGATGGTGCCGAGGGCCGAGTCGTCGTCGAGGCGGGCCTCGTCGAACCAGGTCACGGAGTGCGGGCCTCGTCGACCAGCAGCACCGGGATGTCGTCGCGCACCGGGTAGGCACGCCCGCACGTCCCCTGGCACACCAGCTCGTCGGACCCGTCGGGGCCGGCAGCGGGTGCCAGGTCCCCGTGGCAGTCGGGGCACACGATGATCTCCATCAGGGCCGGGTCGATGTTCACGCCACTCCTCCACGGATCTTCGCCAGCACGTCGTCGCGCACGGCAGCCATCGTCTGCTGGTCGCGTCCCTCGGCGTTGAGCCGCAGCAGCGGCTCGGTGTTGGAGGGACGCACGTTGAACGTCCAGTCGGCGTGGGTCACGCTCAGCCCGTCGAGCCGGTCCGTCGTGACGCCCTCGCGCCCGGCGAACTCCGCCTCGAGGGCGTCCATCACCGCCGCCTGGTCCTCGACCTCGGAGTTGATCTCCCCCGACATCGGGTAGCGCTCGTACGCCGCCAGCAGCTCGCTCAGCGTGATGTCGGCGCCCGCGAGGGCGGCCAGCGCGTGCAGCGCGGCGAGCATGCCCGAGTCGGCACGCCAGAAGTCACGGAAGTAGAAGTGGCCCGAGTGCTCGCCGCCGAAGATCGCGTCGGTCTCGGCCATCGTGGCCTTGATGAAGGAGTGCCCGACCCGCGTGCGCACCGGCGTGCCGCCCAGCTCGGTCACCAGCTCGGGCACCGCCCGGGAGGTGATCAGGTTGTGGATCACCGTCGAGCCCGGCTCCTTGGCCAGCTCGCGGGCCGCGATCAGCGCCGTCAGCGTCGACGGCGAGACCGCGCGGCCCTGCTCGTCGACCAGGAAGCAGCGGTCCGCGTCCCCGTCGAAGGCCAGGCCGATGTCGGCACGCTCCGCGAGCACCCGCGCCTTGAGGTCGGCCAGCGTGGTCTCGTCGAGCGGGTTGGCCTCGTGGTTCGGGAAGGTGCCGTCGAGCTCGAAGTACATCGGGACCAGCTCGACCTGCTCGGGACCGATCCGGTTGAAGACCGCCGGGGCGGTCCAGCCGGCCATGCCGTTGCCGGCGTCGGCGACGACCTTGAGGCGTCGACCCGTGACCGGGGCCAGCGAGAGCAGGTGCGCGGCGTAGGCCTCCAGCACGTCGTGCTCGCTGATGGCACCGGCCTGCGGGGCCGGGGTGAACCCCTCCGTGGCCGCCCCGGAGGCGATCAGGTCGCGGATCTCGTGCAGCCCGGTGTCGGCACCGACCGGCACCGCGTGGGCGCGGCACATCTTGATGCCGTTGTACTGGGCGGGGTTGTGGCTCGCGGTGAACATCGCGCCGGGATGACCGAGGTGCCCGGAGGCGAAGTAGAGCTGGTCGGTGGAGGCCAGCCCGATCATGATGACGTCGGCGCCGGCCTCGGAGGCGCCCTGCGCGAAGGCACCGGCCATGCCCGGCGAGCTGGGCCGCATGTCGTGGCCGACCACGACGGTGCTCGCCCCCACGACCCGGACGTAGGCGCGTCCGGTGGCGAGGGCCAGGGCCTCGTCGAGCTGGTCGGGGACGGTGCCGCGGACGTCGTAGGCCTTGAAGATGGCGTGGACGTTCTCGGCACTCAGGGTGTCGGCCATGCCACGACCTTAGTGGTCCCTCAGTGGTCCGTGGTCAGGACCCGCAGGTGTCCCTTGCGCCCCGTCTCGCGGCCGGTCTCCTGCTCGGGGGCGACGCGCCGCGGCGGCTGCGGACGCCCGGCCTCACGGACCGCGTCGGCCAGCGCGAGCAGGTCGTCGTTGCTCGGCCCGGGGGGTGCCGGCTGCGCCAGTCGCAGCACCTCCCAGCCCCGCGGCGCGGAGAGCCGCTCGCTGTGCGCCTCGCACAGGTCGTAGGCGTGCGGCTCGGCGTAGGTCGCCAGCGGGCCCAGCACGGCGGTCTGGTCGGCGTAGACGTAGGTGAGGGTCATGACCGCCGGACGACCGCAGGCGGTGCGGCTGCAGCGACGGGCGGGACTCACGCGGCAGACGCTACCCGGCCCTCCTCCGCACGGCGACTAGGCTCGCGGACATGACTCGTGACCGCCGGGGGCGCGGCATGCGCGGCCCCGGTGTCCTGCCGCCCGAGCCCGGCCGCCCCGTCCTCCGGACCCGGCGCGAGCGCTTCGACGACCTCGTCCTGGACGTGGTCACCACGATCGAGGAGCGCTGGGCCGACCGCCTGGGCCTCGTCGAGTACGCCGTGGAGGACGCCCCCCAGGTCCCCGACGACTGGGACAGCCCGACCGTCCCGCTCTCCTCGCTGGTCCGCGGGGCCGGTGAGGAGCCGACCCGCCTCGTGGTGTTCCGGCGTCCCATCGAGCACCGTGCCGAGCGCCGCAGCGACCTCGAGGCGCTCGTCCTCACCGTGGTGGTCGAGCAGGTGGCCGAGCTCCTCGGTGTCGACCCGTCGGTCGTCGACCCGCGCTACCCCGCCGAGGACTGAGGCCTCACCGCAGGCCGGGGCGCACGTCGGGCGCCAGCCCCTCGCGCAGCAGCTCGCGCAGCCCGACGACCGCCGCACCGTCGGCGTTGGTGAGCACCAGCGCGCCCTCGACCGAGGTGTCCTGCGGCTCGACCCGGAGCAGCGCGGCCCGCCCGGGGACCTTCACCTCGACCGCGGCCTCAGGGCCGATCTCGACCATCTTGCTGCCGACCTCGCGGCCCCGGCCGTCGTAGGACACGACCTCGACGGTGCCGAGCGTCTCCGCGCCCCCGAGGACCAGTCGAGCCCCGGGGTAGGCGACCGGCACCAGGGTCGGCCCGGCGACCGGCCCGGCCGGCACGACCGAGAGCAGGTCACCACGGACCCGTCCGCGCAAGGACGCGGTGGCCGGCTGGGAGGAGACCACCTCGATGCCGAGCACCCCCTCCGCGACGTCGGAGCGCAGGAGCTTGGTGATGGAGAAGCGCCGGACGCTCGCCGGGTCGACCAGCACCTCCTCCAGCTCCGTGGGTGTGAAGGTCGCCTCGGCCGTCACCAGCCGCAGCGACACCCTCGAGGCGCTGTCGGAGGTGTTCGCCACGACCACCTCGGGGTCGTCGACGCCGGCGGGCAGACCCAGCAGCAGCTGGGAGGTGGCCGGCTCGCGCTGACCGCTGAGGTACTCCTTGGTCGTCTCGCCGCGACCGATCGGCACGAACGCGTCGATCACCGTCGCCGCCAGCCGCCCCCGCTCGGTCGTCACGTGCAGCGCGAGCTCCTCGCGCTTCGGGATCTCCGACCCGAGGTCGAGCCGCACCGTGGCCCCACCGGCCACCGACACCCCGCGCAGCCGTCCACCGGCGCCCACCGGGCCGGACTGGCCGAGCACCGTGATGGTCGCGGTCGCGGGGCCGGTGTCGGGGTTGTGCAGCTCCAGCACCGAGGTGTGCTCGGCGCCCGCACCCACCCCGGTGAACCACTGGTCGCTGCTCGTCGCGGGGCAGTCCACGGCCCGCAGCCCGGGGGTCGACCACCGCTGGACGACCAGGCCACGGGCCAGGGCGCCGACGCCGCTCACCCGGGTGGCGTCGGCGAGGTCGACGCGTCGGTCCGGTGACACCTCGACGGTGCGGGGCTCGCTGGCCCGCCCACCGGCCACCGCCTGCACCTGGCCGACCTCCCCGGCGTCGGAGGCGACGAAGACACCACCGGCCTCGCTCCCGGTGGGGCAGACCAGGTCGGTGCGCGCCAGCGGCACCTCGCTCGGTGCCCGGTCGAGCGGCTCGACCTGCACGTCCGCGTCGGCCAGCAGCGCCGCGCAGATCGCGACCACGGGGACGGCCGCGGTCACGGCCGCCAGGCGGCTCACGGCGGGGCGCCTCACGTGCGACTCCCCTCGGTCCGGCTGGCACCTCGGGTGGGGGCGCACTGGACCAGTGCCACCACCAGGGCTGCGAGCTGCACCAGCAGGAGCACGGGCCGCAGCCACGACCCGGGGCCGTCCAGGGCGTCGGGTGCCGGCTCCCGGGAGACCCGCCACGCCCGCGTGTCGCGGTCCTCGGCGGAGGCCTGCACCAGGCCCGCGGCCGCGTCGAGCACCGAGGCGACGTCCCCGTCGGCGGGTGCGGGCAGCACGACGTACTCGATGCCGCGCTCGGACAGGTCGGTGGCCAGCGCGTCGTCGGGCTCGCTGACGGCCCGGCGCACCAGCGCGGCCAGTGCCGGGTCGCGGGGCGAGAGACCGAGGACCTCGTCCTCGCCCACGCTCACGCCGTCGCCGCGGCGCACCACGTAGTCGACGCCCTCGCTCACCGAGCCGGTGAGCACCAGGATCCCCCGCTCGGGGGCCTGGGCCGCGCTCTGCACCATGTACGCCGGGACGCCAGCCGCGTCCTCCTCGACCAGCCGGTGCTCACCGCCGGCGAACCAGCCGAGGCCGACCAGCGGGACGAGGGCGGCGACGACGCCCAGGGCGACCAGACCGGTCCGCCAGGGGGTCGGCAGCGGCGTGGAGGAGGCGCGGCGCAGCTCCACGGCCCCGAGGGCGCCCAGCACCACGGCGGTCACGAGCGTGCCCTGCCAGACGACGACCAGCACCGCCACGGAGGCGGGGGTGGAGCCACCGGCCACGTCGAGGGTCACCCAGGAGAGCACCAGGGTGAGCAGCGCGGTCACCGCAGCCAGTAGCCAGCAGATCAGCACCGGGATGCGGGTCGGGCGCGGCCACAGCGCCACCAGCGCGAGGACGACCACCAGCAGGCCGGTCCAGGCGGGTGCGCCCAGCCCGCCCAGCCGACCGGCGAGGACGTCGAGCCCATCGGGCATCGGGGCCGGCAGCCGGCCGGCGCCGAGCAGCAGCCCCTCGGCGGCGCGGTGCTGGATCGCCGGGAGCCACCACGGCAGCAGCAGGACGACGGGGAGCCCGAGCGCCAGGGCGGGCGGCCCCCAGGCCGACCGGCTGCGGCCGGCGTCCGGCACCAGTCGGGCGGCGGCCGCGACCCCCAGGCCGGCCAGCACCAGCGCCAGCACCCAGGCGACGGGCGCGAAGGCGACCAGCAGCGCGAGCAGCACGCCGCTGCGCCAGGCCGAGCGCCACCGACGGTCGGCCTCGGGGTCCGCGAAGCCCACCGCGGCGTGGGCCAGCCAGGGCAGCACGGCCACGGCGGCCACGACGCCGAGCCGGCCCTGGCCCCACGCACCGCTGGTGGCCGGCACCAGGGCGTAGGCGACGGCACCCCACAGCAGCAGCCAGCGGGGCAGCCCGCGCGGGCTGACCAGCCGACCCAGCAGGCCCAGCAGCCGCCAGGCGCCCCACAGGGAGACGGGCACGGCCAGCAGCATCACCGCCGAGACAGCCGCGGTGGCGCTGCCGCCGAGCAGGGTGCCGAGCAGGGCCATCGGCAGCAGGTACGGCGGGGCGGGCACCGCGGTGCCGGCCCCGAGCGGGTGCCACGACTCCAGGTGCAGCCGCCACCAGTCGCCGACGCCCTGCGGGGCCGGCGAGAGCGCACCGCCGGTCACCGGGCCGAAGGCCGCCCGTGCGCCGACCAGGCTGACGAGGACGACCAGCGCCAGCAGGACCGCCACCGGGTTGGACAGGAAGCGGGCGACCCAGCCCGAGTCCGCCTCGAGGACGTCGTCCTCCTCGACCGGACGACGTGCGGCGAAGGACTCCGGGTCGCGCTCGGCGGCCGCGATCCGTCGGCGCTCGGCGACGTCGGCGGCCTGGTTGCCCGCGGCCGCCACGACCCCGCCCACGAGGTCCAGGCCGTGCCGGTAGGGCAGCCACCACGGAGCCAGCAACCGGCGTACATCGGCGCCCCCGCGGCCCGCCCGCTCGCGGCGGGCCCGCATCAGCGACCGCGGCCGCAGCGACACCAGGGCCGCGAGCTCGTCGAGCGCCTCGCCGGGCGAGCGCACCAGCAGGAACCCGAGGACCCGCAGGAGGGTGCCGAGGGTGAGCCGGACGACCTGGAGGGGCAGGGTGCGGCCGGGGCTGTTGACCAGCAGCGTGAACAGCGCGGCCCGGCGCTCCTGGAAGTGGGTGTGCCTGCCGGTGAGCGGCGTGCGGCGCACACCGCGGTGGGCCGCCTCGGCGTGGAAGACCACGGCCTGCGGCACCACGAGCGTCGTGCGACCGGCGGCGGCGGCGCGCCAGCCGAGGTCGAGGTCGTTGCCGAAGACGGGCAGCTGGTCGTCGAACCCGCCGAGGGCCTCGAAGGCCTCGCGGCGCACCAGCATGCCGGCGCTGTTGACGGCCAGGACCCGGCGGACCTCGTCGTGCTGGCCCTGGTCGTACTCGCCGCGCTCGAGCCCGGTCTCGCGGCGGCCGGTGCCGGAGATGGTGACGCCGACCTCGAGCAGGCGGCGCAGCGAGGGCCACTCGCGCAGCTTGGGGCCGAGCAGGTCGGCCTCGGGGTGGTCCTGCGCCGCGGCGAGCAGCTGCGCGAGGGCGTCGGGGGCCGGGGTGGAGTCGTCGTGCAGGAGCCAGAGCCACTCGACGTCACCGACCTCGGCCAGCCCCAGCCGCACCGCCTCGGGGTAGCTCGTGCCGGCGGGGGCGGAGCGCACGGCGCCGAAGGCGGCCTCCAGGAGGTCGGGCCCCTCGTCCCGGCTGCCGGTGTCGACGCAGACGACGTGGTCCGGCGCGCGGGTCTGGGCGCGCAGACCATCGATCACGAGCGGCAGCCAGCGGGCGCCGTCGTGGCTCACCACGAGGGCGGCGACCGCCCCCCGACCTGCCGCGGACACGATCGCAGACAGTAGCGCGGGCAGTCTCAAATGCGAGCGGCCCCGGTCGTCACGACCGGGGCCACGCTCACCTCAGACTGCGCGCTTCTTCAGCTTGCGCCGCTCCCTCTCGGAGAGACCGCCCCAGATCCCGAAGCGTTCGTCGTTGCTCAGCGCGGACTCCAGACAGTCCTGGCGCACCTCGCAGGTGAGGCAGACCTTCTTGGCCTCGCGGGTGGATCCACCCTTCTCGGGGAAGAACGCCTCCGGGTCGGTCTGAGCGCACAGTGCGCGCTCCTGCCACGACCCTTCCTCGGTCTCCGCCTCGAGCAGAAACAGCTCTCTCATGGCTCAACGCCCTTTCGACCCTGGTGTGCTCCTCGTCCGGCACCGAAGAACACTGTTGGAATTACATGCCTGTCGTAGCACTGCCGTCAAGCGGAAGTCTGGTATTGGTCCCTCTCGCCACCCGCGCAGGAGCCCGCGGGGGCGCTGCGGCAGAGTGAGGGCATGCAGATCAGTCGCATCACCGTCTTGTCCGGTGGCATGGGCGGTGCCCGTTTCCTGCAGGGGCTCCTGCACGGCCTCCGCGCCGGTGCGGTGCCCGGGGTCTCCCCCGACGCGCAGGTCACCGTCGTGGCCAACACCGCCGACGACATCTGGGTCCACGGGCTCAAGGTGTGCCCCGACCTGGACACCGTGATGTACACCCTCGGCGACGGGATCGACCCCGAGCGCGGGTGGGGACGCCGCGAGGAGACCTGGAGCGTCCGCACGGAGCTGGCCGAGTACGGCGTCGAGCCGACGTGGTTCGGGCTCGGCGACCGGGACGTGGCGACCCACCTGGTCCGCACCCAGATGCTCGAGGCCGGCTACCCGCTCTCGGCGGTCACCGAGGCGCTGTGCCGACGCTGGTTGAGCCCCGTCCACGGCGAGGGCCTACGGCTGCTGCCGATGACCGACGACCGCGTGGAGACCCACGTGGCCGTCGCCGACGCCGACGCCGACGAGCCCAGCGGTCGCCGGGTGATGCACTTCCAGGAGTACTGGATCCGCCTGCGCGCCTCCGTCCCTGCCGAGACCGTCGTGATGATCGGTCTGGACCGGTCCACCCCCGCGCCGGGGGTGCTCGAGGCGATCCGCGACGCCGAGCTGGTCGTGCTGCCGCCGTCGAACCCGGTCGTGTCCGTCGGCACCATCCTCGGCGTCCCGGGGCTGCGTGCGGCCGTGCGTGACACCGCGGCCCGCGTGGTGGGCCTGTCCCCCATCGTCGGCGGCACGCACGTGCGCGGCATGGCCGAGCAGATGCTGACCAGCATCGGCGTCGAGGTCAGCGCCGCGGGCGTCGGCCGGCACTACGGTGCCCGCTCGCGCGGCGGGGTGCTGGACGGCTGGCTGGTCGACACCCGTGACGAGGACGCCCTCCCCGCGCTGCGCGACGCCGGGCTGGAGGCGGCGGCCGTGCCGCTCATGATGACCGACCCGGACGCGACCGCCGCGATGGCCGCGGCAGCGGTCTCCCTGGTGGCTCCCGGAGCCACCGCGTGAGCGCAGACCTGGTCGTCAGCGCACCGGACGGTGTCGGTGAGGTCACCGAGGGCACCGACCTCGCGGCGCTGCTGGTCGGCGCGCTGGCCGAGCCGCTGCGGGACGGCGACATCGTCCTGGTGACCAGCAAGGTGGTCAGCAAGGCCGAGGGCCGCGCCCGGCACGGGGACCGTGGGACCGCCCTCGACGAGGAGCTGTCCGCCCCCGGCGCCCGGGTCGTCGCCCGGCGCGGGCCGACCACGATCGCCCGGACCCGCCACGGCCTGACGATGGCCGCGGCCGGGATCGACGCCTCCAACGTCGAGCGCGGCACCGTGCTGCTCCTCCCCCTCGACCCCGACGCCTCGGCGGCGGCGCTGCGCCGGCGCCTGCACGAGCTCACCGGCGCCCGGGTGGGCGTCGTCGTCACCGACACCGCCGGTCGTGCCTGGCGGGAGGGGCAGACCGACATCGCCATCGGCGCCGCCGGGCTGCTGGTCGCCGAGGACTTCGCGGGCCGCGTCGACGGTCACGGCAACGAGCTCGCGGTCACCGCCCCCGCCGTCGCCGACGAGCTGGCCGGCGCCGCGGAGCTCGCCCAGGGCAAGCTCGGCGGCCGCCCGTTCGCCCTCGTGCGCGGCCGGGCCGATCTCGTGCTCCCCCTCGACGACGACGGCCCCGGAGCGCGTGCGCTGGTGCGCCCCGAGGGCGGGGACCTCTTCGGGTACGGCGCCCGCGAGGCCGTCCTCCGGGCGCTGGTCGGCGACCCCGCCGACCGTGCGCCGTTCGGCGCCCCGGCCACGGCCGAGGAGGCCCGGTCGGCCGTCGAGGCCGTGACGGCCCGTCCCTGCCGCGAGGACGACGGGGCCCTGCTCGTGGACGTCGCACCCGGCGTCGTACCGCTGCTGGAGGTGCTGGCGTTCGCGCTCGGCTGGGAGGTCCGGCTGCCACCGGAGGGTCCCGACCGGGGCCCCGGTGTCGGGCCCGATATCGACGTCGAGGCACGGCTGCACCCGCTCACTCCGTAGACTCCCCCGCGACCAGCGCACCACACCCCACCGCACCACACGAGGACTGCCGAACCGTGGCCAAGACCGTCAAGTCCGAACGACAGGCGAAGCTCGACAAGATCCGCAAGCAGCAGCGCGGAGCCGAGAGCCGCCGCAGCTTCGCCATCATCGGCACGTGCGCGCTGATCGCCGTCGCGATCGTGGCCGCCGCGGCCTACCAGCCGATCAAGGGCTGGTGGGACCAGCGCGGCTTCTCCGACACCGACCTGGCCGCGATCGGCGCCCCGGCCTCGGTGTGCGGCGAGATCACCACGAAGTCCGCCGAGGGCAGCGGCAACCACGTCGACGACGGCCAGCAGGTCTTCTACGACGACGCCCCGCCGGCCTTCGGCCCGCACTGGAACGTCTTCGGCAAGGCGCCGGTCCCGATCGGTCGTGAGTTCTACACCGAGTCCGACCGTCCCGAGCTCGAGCAGCTCATGCACAACCTCGAGCACGGCTTCACGATCATGTGGTACGACGAGACCGTCGCCGACGACGCCGACCAGCTCACCGAGCTGCGCGCGATCGCGCGGAAGTTCTCCGACACCACCGACCGTCGCAACGCCTTCATCATCGCGCCGTGGACCGAGACCGACGGCGCCGACTTCCCCGACGGCAAGCACGTCGCCCTGACCCACTGGTCGGCCGGCGGCGTCGGCGTGGCCGAGGGCGAGCAGGTCGGGGTGTGGCAGTACTGCGACTCCCCCAGCGGCGAGGCCGTGGACAGCTTCGTCCGCGAGTACCCGCAGCAGGACAGCCCGGAGCCCGACGTCGCGATGTGAGGCGTCCCGGCCGGGGCGACCTACACCAGGTCGGTCCGGCCGGACTCCTTCAGCGCGGCCACCACTACCTTGACCTCCTGCGCCCTGGCGCGGGAGGTCACCAGCAGCGCGTCGGGGGTGTCGACGACCACGACGTCCTCCAGGCCGACCACGGCGACCGTGCGGCCGGCGGTGACGACCAGCCCGGTGGCGTCGACCGCGTGCACGGCAGCCGCATCACCCAGGACGGTCATCGGCTCGTCCCCGGCCAGCAGCGTGGCCAGGGAGTCGAAGTCGCCGATGTCGTCCCAGGCGAAGGAGGCCGGCACCGTCGCCACGCGACCCGCGTCGGCCGCCGGCTCGGCAACGGCGTGGTCGAGCGCGATCTTCGGCAGCGAGGGCCACACCGTGGCCAGGGTGTCGGGCTCCGCAGCGATCGCCCGCAGGGAGGCGGCGAAGCGCGGGTGCCACTCGGCGAGCAGGTCGAGCAGCACCGTCGGCCGGACGACGAACATGCCGGCGTTCCAGCGGTAGCCGCCCTCGGCGAGATAGCCCGTGGCGACCTCGACCGAGGGCTTCTCCACGAACGCCGCCACGCGCTGGGCACCCGGGTGCCCGTCGAGGTCGGCACCGGAGCGGATGTAGCCGAAGGCCGAGGAGGGGAAGGTCGGCTCGATGCCCAGGGTGACCAGCCAGCCCTCGCGGGCCACGGCGACCGCGGTCCCCACGGCCTCGGCGAAGCCCTGCTGGTCGGTGATGACGTGGTCGGCCGCGAACGAGCCCATCACCGCGTCCGGGTCGCGACGCTCGAGCAGCGCCGCGGCCAGCCCGATGGCGGCCATGGAGTCGCGGGCCGACGGCTCGGCGATGATCGCGTCGGCCGGCAGCCCGGGCAGCTGGTCGGCGACGGCGGCGGCGTGGGCGGTGCCCGTGACCACCATCAGTCGGTCGCCGGCGAGCGGGGTCAACCGGTCGTGGGTCTCCTGGATCAGCGTGCGCCCGCTCCCCCGCAGGTCGCGGAGGAACTTCGGCGCACCCGCCCGGCTCACCGGCCACAGCCGGGTGCCGGCACCGCCGGCGGGGACGACGGCCCAGAAGTTGTCGATCATGGCCCTCACCCTAGTGACGCCTAGGGTCGGGGCGTGACCACGTTCGCCGATCTGCTCGCCGCACAGGTCCGCCGGGACCCGGGGCGCCCGTTCCTGACCTTCTACGACGTCACGACCGGTGAGCGCACCGAGCTGTCGCTGACGACGTACGCCAACTGGGTGGCCAAGGCCGCCGGGCTGCTGGAGGACGAGCTCGGCCTCGACCACGAGGACGTGCTGCTGCTCGACCTGCCCTGCCACTGGTTGGGCCCGGTGTTCCTGGGTGCGGCGTGGAGCGTCGGTCTCGAGGTCGCCTTCCCCGGCGGGACGTCCGCTCCCGACGCCGTGGTGTGCGGTCCCGACGGGTTGGCCACGTGGGGCCCGCGGGCCGGCGCGCTGCCCGTCGTGGCCTCCGCGCTGCACCCTCTGGGCCTGCGCTTCACCGACCCGCTGCCGGGCGGCGTCCACGACCTCGGGGTGGAGATCTGGGGCCAGCCCGACGCGTACGCCGGCCTCAACCCGCCCGGCCCCAGCGAGCCGGACTGGGAAGCGGCCGCCACCGGGAGTCTCCTCGCCGACGGCGGCCGCCTCCTGTCGACGCAGAACCCGGCTTCCCCACCGGGGATCTGCGTCCTCACCGAGCCGCTGGCCCGCAGCGGCTCGCTGGTTCTGGTCGTGGGTGCCGACGACGACCGGCTCGAGTCAGTCGCGACCGACGAGCGCGTCACCGCGCGGCACCTCTGAGCTTCCCCACCCAGACCACCAGGTCATCGATCAGTCCACGAGGTCGTAGGCCTCCGCTCCGTCGGCGATCACCCGCGGCGCCTTGAACCCGTTGGCGCGGCTCTCGACGAGCAGCAGCCGGCCGGTGCCGCGCTCGCGGACCACGAGGTCCGGCCGGTTGCCGAGCGTGACGTCGGGGACCCCGGTCAGCAGGTCGTAGTCGGAGAGGTCCAGCGACAGGGCGCGCCCACCGGTCAGCCCGCCCGGGCCGTTGCCGGTGTAGACGAGCAGCTCGTCGCCGCGCCGCACCAGGGTGTCGGGCGCTCCGTCGCCGTCCCAGCGTCCGACGCCCACCTGGCGGGTCCCCGAGACCGCCGAGTGCGCCTGGTAGGAGGGGCCGAGCGGCTCGACACCCCGGCCGGGGTAGATCCGCATCGCCCCGCCGACGGGCTGACCCATCAGGTCCGGCCAGCCGTCGCCGGTCATGTCGCCGACGACCTCGAGCATCCGCACGTCGCCCATGTCGTGGCCGATCTTGACCGCCCTGGCGAAGCTGCCCCGCCCGTCGCCGGTGCGCACCTTGACCGCGCCGTTCTTGCGCTGGCGCACGATCAGGTCGCCCTGCCCGTCGCCGTCCCAGTCGCCGGCGTTGAGGACCAGGTCGGCGCCCTTGGCGCGCACGTTGGTCTCGACGACCGCGCCGGTGTCGAAGGTGCCGGTCCCGGCGAAGACCAGCATCTGGTCGCCCCGGCGGGAAACCAGGTCGGGCGCCGCCGAGCCGGCCAGGTCACCGGCGCCGGACAGGTCGCCGCGGCCCTTGAGCCGCTTCACCGGACCCCGGGCCGCGCCGACGGTGCCGTCACCGCGGCCCGGGAGCACGTAGGCGTGGCCGCCCTCACGGCGCACCACGAGGTCGACGAGACCATCACCGTTCCAGTCCGCGGACCCCGTCACCGCGTCGTAGCGCGGGCCGCCCTGCACGAGCAGGCTCGGCGTGCCGGCACCACCGCGGGGCAGCAGCCACAGCGAGCCGGCGGCGTCGCGGGCGACCAGGTCGCCGACACCGTCGCCGTCGAGGTCGCCGACGCCGGCCAGCAGGTCGTAGCCCCGCCAGTCACCACTCATCGCCGCGGCGGCGAACCCACCGTTGCCGCGACCGCGGAACAGCGTGGGACGCCCGGTGCCGGCGTCGCGGCCGACCAGGTCGCCCAGGCCGTCCCCGTCCACGTCACCAGGCGCCGCGAGCAGGTCGTGGCCACGGGTGGCGGTGGCGGTGCGGAGCACCTGGCCCTCCACCCGGACCTCGACGGACCCGTCACCGGTGCGCCCGAGGAGGTCGGGTCGGCCGTCCCCGGTCAGGTCGGGCGAGACCAGCGTGGCGTCGTACGCCGCCCAGCCGGTGGAGTCCACGACCGGCTTGCGGACCTTGGTCAGCCCGCCGGTGGGGATGACGACGACGCGGTGGTCGCTGGTGCGGCGCGCCACGACGTCGGGGTGCGGGGTGCCGAGCAGGTCGGAGTCGAGGTCGCGTCCCTCCCACCCGGTCTGCGCGGCGGCGGCGAGGGTGCGGATGTCGCCGAGCCGGTCGTAGAGGTAGCGGCCGGGGCAGGCGGTCGAGCCGGCGTCGCGGTGGCCGTTGATCGCCGGGAAGGTCTTGGAGCCGACCTGCTGCTGGCCCGAGGAGGCGTCCACGCCGTGCAGCGAGAGCTTCCAGGCGAAGAGCGCACCGTAGGCCTCGACCACGGCCTGGCTGGGCTTGACCTGCTCGAAGTTGCCGATGGCCGACACCGCGAAGGCGTAGTCGTTGTAGCCGAGGGTGTGCGCACCGACGACCGGGCGGTCCACCCCACCGAAGCGGCCCTCCCAGATCCGGCCGAAGCGGTCGACGAGGAAGTTGTAGCCGATGTCGGACCAGCCGCGGGACTTGGTGTGGTAGGCGTAGATGCTGCGCAGGATGCCCGGCACCTCGTCGCGGCTGTAGTCGTTGGCGTTGACCGTGTGGTGCACGAAGCCGGCGTGCACCTCGTAGTAGCGCAGCGAGCTCTTGTCGCGCATCCGCTCGTCGGCCCCCCACTGGGCGCGGGAGAAGATCTGCGGCTCGGGCGTCACGCCGCCGCGGGCCGCCGGCTCCGCGGGAGTCGAGTCCGCCGTGTCCAGGGCGGCACGCTGGCTGGTGGTGCGGGTCGGGGTGCCCGGGTCGATGACGGCCAGCCGCAGGTCGGCGGGCGCGGCGCCGGCGGCGTCGACCACCCGCACCTGGACCCGGTCGACCTCACCGACGTACAACGGCTCGGTGCCGGGACGGGCCTGTCGCCCCTCGCGCGAGTCGGGGTCGGGGCCGTGCTCCTCGCGGTACTCCAGCGCCGCCCAGTCCGACCACTCGCCGTCCACGAGGGTGCGGGCCGCGATGGCCAGGTCGTCCTCGTCGACGTCGGCGCCGTGCGCCCAGGTGACGCCCACCATGCCCTCACCGGTGACGACCTCGGGGCGGCTGACCAGCCGCTGCCCGCCGCCGGCGACGGCCCGGGCCGCCGCGGTGCCGGTCAGGGAGACCTCCCGCACGACGGGGTCGACGGCCCCGACCGGCAGCGTCGCACTGCGCCGCGCCACCCTGCCGTACGCCGACAGCGCACCCGCGTCGGTGCCCGTGACCGTGCTCCCGGCAGGCGGCTGACGCACCACGTCGAGGCTGATCAGGCTGGCGGCGGGGGTGAGGACGGCGAGGACCGCACCGAGCGCCAGCAGCTGCTGGCAGGCGGTGACGAACCGGGACCGGAAGAGCGACATCGAGGACCTTTGCGTGCGCGGGGAAGTTCACACTGCGCGCAACTTTCACACGAGTCACATACGTCACGGAAGGGTTCGTGAGTAACTACAAACGTGTAATTTCCACTCGACACGCCGAGCAGGTCCGACTTTTTCCTAGACGTCGGCGCCGAGCTCGTCGTCGTCGTTGTTCTCGTCGTCGGAGTCGTAGTGGAGGTACTTGATGCCCTCGTCGACGTCTCCGTCGAAGCCGAGCCGGCCGTTCTCCAGCACCAGGACCCGGTCGCACATGCGGCGTACCGAGCCTGCGGCGTGGCTGACGTAGAACAGCGTGCGACCGGAGTCGCGCACCTCCTCCATCTTCGACATGCACTTGCGCTTGAAGGGCTTGTCCCCCACCGCCAGCAGCTCGTCGGCCAGGAAGATGTCGCAGTCGACGTTGATCGCGATCGCGAAGCCCAGCCGCGAGCTCATGCCCGAGGAGTAGTTGCCCACCGGCGAGTCGAGGTGCCGACCGATGTCCGCGAACCCGGCGATGTCGTCGAAGCGGTCCTTGGTCTCCTCCTCGGTCAGCCCGAAGACCGCCGCGTTGAGGTAGATGTTGTCGCGGCCCGAGAGCTGCGGGTGGAACCCGGCACCGGTCGCGATGAGCCCGGCGATCCGGCCCCGGGTCAGCACCTGACCGGAGTCCGGCTTCATCGTGCCGTTGATGAGCGTGAGCAGCGTCGACTTGCCGGAGCCGTTGAGACCCATCAGCCCGATCGACTCGCCCTGCTTGACGGTGAAGGAGACGTCGTCGACGGCGTTGAACTCGTCCTTGGTCCTCTGCCCGCGGAACTTCGCGACCGTGACCTGCTTGAAGGTGCGGTGGTAGCGCAGGCTGAAGGTCTTGGTGACGTTCTCGACGACGATCGAGGTGTCCGGCGAGTAGGCGTCGGTGCTGCCGATCGGGCTCACGTGAGTCGCTCCGGGATCTTGTTCTCGAACCGGCGGAACACGAACTGGGCGACGACCAGGAGAACGATGGAGATGACCAGCATGAGCAGACCCCGGCCGATGAGGTTGTCGGGCAGCTCGGTGGCGGCCGTGGCCGCCGGGTCCTCGGTCGTGCCGACCCAGAAGGCGCGCTGCACCAGCAGCACGGCGTTGGACAGCGGGTTCCACAGGTAGTACTCGGCGGCGGCCCCGAAGCGCTCGCTGACGATGGAGTAGGGGTAGATCATCGGCACGCCGAAGCGCACGAAGTTGGTCATGATGTTGACCACGCTGGCGAAGTCGCGGAAGTAGACGTTGGCGACGCTGAACATCAGTGCCAGGGCGGTGCCCAGCACCATCACGATGCCCAGCGCCAGGACGAACGAGCCCAGCCCCACGGCCGAGGGCGACCACCCGACGATCAGCACGGTCACGGTGAGGATCACCAGCTGCGGCGCGACGTGGAACAGCGAGACCATCATCGACGCGACCGGGAACATCTCCTTCGGCAGCGCCATCTTCCGGATCAGCGCCTTATTGCGCACGATCGAGCGGGTGCCGGCGTTGAAGGTCTCCACGAAGAAGTGGACGACGATCAGGCCGCAGAAGATGTGGATCGGGAACTGCTCCGTGCGCCCGCGGTCCAGGAGCTCGCCGAAGACGACGATGTAGATGAACAGCTGGGACAGCGGGTTGATGTAGGACCAGATCAGCCCCAGGAACGACCCGGAGTAACGCGCGTTGATCTCCCGGCGCACCAGCAGCTTGAGCAGGTAGCGGCGCCGGAAGACCTCGAGCAGGCCCTGGGTGGCCGTGGGCGGCGCGAGCGGTGCGTCCACGACGTACCCGCTCCTGCCCGCCTCACTCATCTGCGCCCATCCACGGCGACAGCGTGCGCTCCCAGGTCTCCGGCGAGGTGATGTCGTCCAGCGCGGCGCGGTACTCCTGCGCCAGGCGCGGCCACTCCTTCTTCAGCTGCTCGTGCAGCTTCAGGGTCTTCGAGAGCAGCTCGCGGAACTTCTCGGGGTCGCGCTGGTAGAACGCCGCCGAGGTGCCGTCGTTCATCGAGACGATCGCGGAGTCGTAGGAGGCCAGGCGGTACCACTTGGCGTCCATCGCGCGGACCTCCGCCTCGGGGAACTCCCGGGAGAGGTCGCGCGGCTTCTTCAGCTGGCGCAGCGGCTGCAGGCCGGCGCTGATCAGCTGCGAGGCGCGGCTGGGGACCTCGGCGGAGTCGCGGCCCTTGCGGGGCGGCTTCTCCCGGCGTACCGGCGGGAAGGCGTCGCGGTCGACCTCGAGCTTGGCGTCCTGGAACGGCTTGCGGATGCCGTTGACGTAGGTCAGCGTCTCCGGCAGCCGCTGGTGCAGGTGCGCGGGCCCGGAGAGCACGTCGAGCAGCGCCTGGTGGCGCATCTCGACGGTGGAGTACTGCATGGAGACCAGGTGGGCGATCTGGTGATTGCGGCTCTCCCGCACCATCCGTCCGCCGCCCGGGTAGGTCGAGTGCAGCAGCGCGGCGACGAAGCGGTTGCGCTGGTGGAGGTAGGACTGCCAGTCGACCGCGTCGTTCTTGTCGGTCCACGGGACGTGCCAGACCGCCGCGCCGGGCAGGGTGACGGTCGGGAAGCCGTGCGCGCGGGCGCGCAGGCCGAACTCGGAGTCGTCCCACTTGAGGAACAGCGGCAGCGACAGGCCGACCTCCTGCAGCACCACGCGCGGGATCAGGCACATGAACCAGCCGTTGAAGTCGACGTCCACGCGCTTGTGCAGCCACCGCGCCGAGCGCAGGTTGCGGGCCGCGAAGTCCCAGTCAGGGAAGGTGTCCTTCGGGCTCTCCCACCAGAACTTCCACGGCTGGACGATCTCGCCGAAGCTGTGCAGCCGCGAGCGGCTGTAGATGTTGAACATGTGGCCGCCCACGATCGTGGGGCGCTTGGCCAGGTCGGCGAAGGTGACGGCGCGGATGATGCCCTCGGGCTCGCAGACGACGTCGT
>Ga0208328_1000382_pt1 | contig 21052 bp, 17 predicted proteins | sample DeeseametaMP2633_FD_184170 | JGI IMG/M metagenome (GOLD analysis project Ga0208328, IMG submission 184170) | Marine microbial communities from the Deep Atlantic Ocean - MP2633 (SPAdes) | ecosystem: Environmental > Aquatic > Marine > Unclassified | place: Northeast of Antigua and Barbuda, North... | reverse complement strand
ATCTGGTACGGCAGCCACGGGCCGACCCCGGCGGTCATCAGCGCCGAGGCGAACAACGACGTGCACCCCAGCGCGAAGCCGAACCCGGGCCCCAGCACCCGCCCGGAGATGATCAGCAGGAAGAAGACCAGCTCCACGCCCGAGAGCCCCGGTGAGATCGCCCGGGTGACGGCGTTGACGGCGCTCAGCACCCCGAGCAGCGCCAGCACCCGCGCGTCGAGGCCGCCCTCGGTGACCTCGGCCAGCACCACCGCGACCACGACCGGCAGCAGTGCGAGGAACAGGAACGGCGGGTCCACCCGGGTGCCCTCGGGCACCCTCAGCAGCAGCGGCCAGACCAGCATCATGAGCCCGGCGAACGACGCCAGCCCCAGCACCGCCAGCGAGCGCCGTGACAGCGGGACGGCGGCGACGCGGAGGTCCGAAGCGCCCCCGCTCACGCCGTCTCCAACGCGGCGACCACCTCGTCGACCCGCAGCCACGGCGGGCCGAGCACCTTGGTGACCTGCGGGGCGAAGGCCGGCGACTCCGCGACCACCGTTCGCGCCGGCCCACGGGACACGACCTCGCCGTCGGCCAGCACCAGCGCGTCGTCGGCGGCCTGGGCCACGAACTCCACGTCGTGGGAGGCCACCAGCACCGCGTGCCCCTCGGCCGCCAGGTCTCGCACCGTCCCTGCCAGCACCCGCTTGGCGGCGTAGTCCAGCCCACGCGTCGGCTCGTCGAGCAGCACCACACCGGGCCGGGCGGCCAGCACCAGCGAGAGCGCCAGCGCGAGCCGCTGGCCCTCGGACAGGTCGCGCGGGTGCGCGTCGTCGGGCACGCCGGGCACCAGCGAGTCGAGGATCTCCCGGCACGAGCCGTTGCCACCGTCGCCCGCGTCCAGCTCCTCGGCGACGGTCTCGAGGTAGAGCAGGTCCGCCGCGTTCTGCGGGAGCAGCCCGACCAGGGCACGTCGCTGCGCCGCGGGCCGCTCGGCAGGGTCGGCGACGGTCTCGCCCCGGCGTACCTCCACCGTCCCGGCGAAGCGCGCACCCGTGCCCTGCAGCGCCCACAGCAGCGAGGACTTGCCGGAGCCGTTGCGCCCCATCAGCGCGGTGACGCGGCCGGCGGGCAGCGTCAGGTCGACGGAGCGTACGGCGACCTCCCGGCCGTGGACCACGGTGACCCCGCGGGCCCGCAGCCCGTCGGCGTCCGCGTCGGCAGGCGGCGCCGCGGGGGCCGGGGAGGCCGCCGCGAGCCGGTCGCCCAACCCCCGAGCCCGCCGCCGGGCGTCACGGACGCTCAGCGGCAGCGGGCTCCAGCCCGCGGCCCGCCCGAGCTCGACGATCGGCGGCACGACCGGGGAGGTGGCCAGCAGGTCGACGGGGGCGCCGACCTGGACCCGCCCGTCGCCGGTCATCAGGCACATCGTGTCGGCGAACGGCACCACCCGCTCCAGCCGGTGCTCGGCCAGCAGCACCGAGACCCCGAGGTCGTGCACGAGCCGGGTGAGGGTGGCCAGCACCTCCTCGGCCGCGGTGGGGTCGAGGGCCGAGGTCGGCTCGTCGAGGACCAGCAGCCGGGGGTGCATGGTGAGCACGGCGCCGATGGCGACCCGCTGCTGCTGGCCGCCGGAGAGGGTGCGCAGGTCGCGGGCGCGCAGGTCGGCGATGCCGAGCAGGTCGAGGGTCTCCTCCACCCGGCGTCGCATCGTCGCGGCCGGGAGGCCGAGCTGCTCCATGCCGTAGGCCAGCTCCTCCTCGACGGTGTCGGTGACGAAGCCCAGCGCGGGATCCTGACCGACGTAGCCCACCACGTGGGCACGGTCGCGGGGCGGGCGGCGCAGCACGCTCTCGCCCTCGAGCAGCACGTCGCCGGCCAGCACGCCCCCGGAGAAGCGGGGCACCAGGCCGGCGACGACGCCGAGCAGCGTGGACTTGCCGACGCCGGTGGGCCCGGAGAGCAGCACCAGCTCGCCCTCCTCCACGACGAGGTCGACGTCGGCGAGCACCGGGGCCTGCCCGGCGCGGTAGCCGAACCGGACGCCCCGCAGCTCGAGCACCGGCGCGCTCATGCGGCCACCGCCTCGGCCTGCTCACGGGCCAGCCGCCCCCGAGGGACCGGTGGGGAGGCCGGCGGCGGCGCGGCGAGGCCACCGGCGAGCGCCACGGCGACGCCGGCGAGCACGCCGAGGCCGATCACCGGCACCACGCCGAGGGCGGGGTAGGAGATGGCCAGCTGGGTCCGGGCCGTCCAGACCCACAGCGCGGCGGTCAGGACGCCGCCCCCGGCGACGACCCACTCCGGCCACTGCCAAGCGTCGGGGCGGTAGCGGGTGCGCTCGACCCGGCGCCCGGCGCTGACCAGCCCGAGCACGGCCAGGCCCACGCCGAGCAGGAGCACGGGGAGCGCGAGGTAGCGCGGGGCGGTGCGGTCGAGCACCGCGTAGGTGCCCAGGCAGGTGCCGCACAGCCCGATGATCATCAGGGCACCGGTGCGCACGCGGGCCCGCCGGTCCAGGCCGGGCGCCCGGCCGTAGCCGCGGGCGTCCATGCCGGCGGCCATCGCCATCGACCGGTCGATCGCGTCCTCCAGCACCGGCACCAGGAAGCGACGCACCCCGTGGACGCGACCACCCGCCCCGGCCCGCAGGCCCTGGGCGGCGCGGACCCGGCGCACCGAGTCGGCCAGCTGGGGCAGCACCGTCACCGCGACCACCATGGCCGCCCCGACCTCGTAGAGCGCCGGCGGCACCGAGCGCAGCAGCCGCTTGGGGTTGGCCAGCGCGTTGGCCGCCCCCACGCACACGACGATCGCGGCCAGCCGCATGCCGTCGTAGAGGCCGGCGAGGATCGACTCGAGGGTGATCGCCCCCAGCAGCGTGATGCCGGTGGTCCACTCCGGCAACGGGATCGCCGGCAGGTCCAGCACGACGGTGCCCGGGTAGCCGCCGCCGAGCAGCAGCCGGAACACCACCCGCAGCACCACGATCGCCAGGCCCAGCCACAGGTAGATCCGGAACGAGCGCGACCACGGCTGGTCGGAGCGGCGCGCGGCCACCACGACCGCCGCGGCGCCCACGAGCAGGAGCAGGGAGAACGGGTTGGTCGTCATCGACGCCGCGGCCGCGAGCCCGAGCGCCCACACCCACCACGCGACCGGGTGCAGGTCGCGGGGCAGGCGGGCGGTGCGCAGGCGCGTGACCGCGGCGTTCACGACGCGGACCTCCGGCGCCACCAGACGGCGCCGCCGCCACCGGCGGCCAGCACCAGCAGGGCCACCGGCGCGACCCACACGGGTAGCCCGTCGGGCTGGGCCCCGGCCGCCTGCGTCGTACGACGCTCCGCGGCGGCGTCCGAGGACGACTCGACCTCCGGGGTCGCCGAGTCGGTGGCCGTGGCGCTCGCGGTCGCCTCGCCGGAGGCACGATCCTTGCGGGCGCGCTGGCGCTTCGTGGCCGACCCGTCGGTGGTGCTCGTGGCGCTGGGTCCCGTCGTCGCGCTCGAGGAGCCTCCGGCGGAGGGCGACGACCCGCTCGACGAGCCACCGCCACCCGAGGTGGGCGTGGCCTTCTTCGTGGGCGAGGCGGCCGGGCTGCTCGCCGGGGCGCTGCTCGGACTCGACGCCGCCGCCTTCGGCGGTGTGGCGCTCGGCGGCGCGGAGCCGTCGACGTCGTCCCACGACAGGGCGACCGAGCCGCCGTCGGGGATGGTGAGCCCGTCGACGCCGACCGTGGAGTAGGTCCAGGTCCCCGACGTGCCGTTGGACCACCACAGGCCCCAGTAGGCGTCGGCGGGCGGCGTCTTCACGCACGCCTCCTGCTCCGGGGAGGGCAGGTCGTCGACGCGGCACACGAACCCGGGCTGCTGCTGCACCCTCCCCAGGGTGTGCCCGGCGGCACCGATGATCGCGGAGGCCTTGTCTCCGCCGCCCCCGGCCACGCACGCGGTCTGCACGCCGCCGCCGAGGGAGTTGAAGTCGACCACGACGCTCACCCCACCGCCCGCGGCACAGGTGGCGGCGGTGGCGGGAGCCGCGCCGAGGGGCAGCACGGGCAGCACGACGGTGGTCGTCGCCAGGGCGACGACCACCGCGCGTGCGAGGCGGGTCACTGCTTGCACGTGGCCTTCGAGAGGTTCTCCAGCGACGGGGCGGCCTGCGTGGCGGCCCGGCGCCACTGGTCGCGGGTCTCGACGGTGATGCCGTCGGTCTTGCCGGCCTTGAAGGCCGCGCGGTCGAACGCGATCGCGCCGATCTCCTGGTCCAACTGGGTCTCGGAGTGCTTGCTCGCGACCTGGAACTTCTTCACCCAGCGAGCAGCCTTGCGGGCCTTGCCGCACGAGCCGACCGCACCGAGCGCCCAGCCGGCCAGGCCGGTGGAGTTGGTGTTGGCACCCTCGCCGTCGACACCGGTGCCGAACGAGCCGTTGTCCTTCTGGACGCTGCCGAGCCAGGCCGCGGCGGCGTCGACCGCAGCGGTCACGTCCGCGCCGCCATCGATCTCGAGCAGCTGGTTGAGCACGAGCGCGGTGGTGTCCACGCTCGGCTGGCCCTCGGCACCGTCGCAGGTCTGGTCCTCGGCCGCGGCGTCGGCGGTCAGCGGGAGCCGGAAGTAGCCCTCCTCGCACTGCTGCTGCAGCAGGAAGGAGACGGCGGCGTCGGCCTCGGCGGAGCCGGCGCGCGTGAGCGCGACCGCCGCGAAGGACTGACCGATGGTGTTGGCGTAGTCGCCGTACGCGCTCTGGTCGACGATCCGTCCGGCGGAGGGACCCTCGTCGGTGGTGACGCCCTCGAGCTGGGCGACCAGGTCGGTGCCGCCGACGTCGGTGGCGTCGCCGCCGGTCAGGACGGTGTAGGCGGCGAGCTTCGCGGTGGCGCCCGCGTAGACCGCGCCCTCGTCGAACTCGCCACCCTGGGTGTAGGAGGTCACCTGCTCCGCGGCCGCGGCCGCGATGTCGCGGGCGACGGCGCCCTTGCGCTCAGCACCCTTGAGCGCGAGGCCGGCATCGATGCTCAGGCCGACGTCGGTGAAGTCGTACTGCTCGTTGACCAGCAGGTCGCCCTCGCCGAGCTCGCCGGCCAGCCACTGGACGGCCTTCTTCTCCTCGCGGACGCCGGCGCGGGCGGCCTCGGCGGGTGCGATGGTGCCGAGCGCGAGCGCCGCGGTGCCGGTGAGCGCGACGGCGCCGCGCAGGATGGTGTGCTTCACAAGGTGTCCTCTCCGCTGCTCAGCGGGAGGGCACGGAACGGGCCGCGTCCCCCGCTGCGTTCCTCGACAGCGTGTGTGGGGGTACGTCGCTCTGCGGGTGCTCCGGCTCACGCGCCCCGGCTGGGGCGCGCCTACGGTTGCGGGTCAGCGCCGGACTCGGACCGGCTTCCCCCAGCAGGGCGCGTGTGGATGGGTGTCGGCGGCAGCCTACGCCCTGGTGGTCAGGAGAGCTTCTCCAGGATCAGCTCGCGGACCCGGGCCGCGTCGGCCTGGCCGCGCATCTCCTTCATGACCGCCCCGATCAGGGCGCCGGCGGCGGCGACCTTGCCGTCGCGGATCTTGTCGGCGACGTCGGGGTTGGCGGCGATGGCGTTGTCCACGGCGGTCGAGAGCGCACCGTCGTCGGAGACGACGGCCAGGCCGCGCTTCTCGACGATCTCGGCGGGCGTGCCCTCGCCGGCGAGCAGGCCGTCGAAGACCTGGCGGGCCAGCTTGTCGTTGACCACCTTGTCGTCCACGAGCTTCTGCACGGCCGCGACCTGGGCGGGGGTGACGCCCAGCTCGGTGATCTCGACGCCGGCGTCGTTGGCGCGGCGGGAGAGCTCCGAGAGCCACCACTTGCGCGCGGCCTGCGGGGCCGCACCCTCGGCGACGGTCTCCTCGATGGCCTCCACGACCCCGGCAGCGACGACGTCGCGCATCTCGAGGTCGGTGAAGCCCCAGGCCTCCTGGAGGCGGGCCCGGCGCTCGACCGGGTTCTCCGGGAGGGTCCCGCGCAGCTCCTCGACCCACTCGCGCGACGGCGCCACGGGCACCAGGTCGGGCTCGGGGAAGTAGCGGTAGTCGTCGGCGTCGGACTTCGGGCGACCGCTGGTGGTGATCCCGGTGTCCTCGTGCCAGTGGCGGGTCTCCTGGAAGATCGCCCCGCCCGCGTCGAGGATCGCCGCGTGCCGCTGCATCTCGAAGCGCACCGCCCGCTCGACGGAGCGGAAGGAGTTGACGTTCTTGGTCTCGGTGCGGGTGCCGAGCACGCCGCTGCCCTTGGGCGACAGCGAGAGGTTCACGTCGGCACGCAGGTTGCCCTGGTCCATCCGGGCCTCGGAGACGCCGAGCGCCACGATCAGGTCGCGCAGCTGCTGCACGTAGGCCCGCGCGACGGCCGGGGCCTTCTCCCCCGCCCCGAGGATCGGGCGGGTGACGATCTCGATGAGGGGGATGCCGGCGCGGTTGTAGTCGACCAGGGAGTAGTCGGCGCCGTGGATGCGTCCGGTGGCGCCACCGACGTGGGTGGACTTGCCGGTGTCCTCCTCCATGTGCGCGCGCTCGATCTCCACGCGGAAGGTCTCACCGTCGACCTCGACGTCCATGTACCCGTCGAAGGCGATGGGCTCGTCGTACTGGCTGGTCTGGAAGTTCTTCGGCATGTCCGGGTAGAAGTAGTTCTTCCGGGCGAAGCGGCACCACTCGGCGATGTCGCAGTTCAGCGCAAGACCGATGCGGATCGCCGACTCCACGGCCTTCCCGTTGACCGCCGGCATCGCGCCGGGCAGGCCCAGGCAGGTCGGGCAGACGTGGGTGTTGGGGTCGCCGCCGAAGGCCGCCGGGCAGCCGCAGAACATCTTGGTGGCGGTGTTGAGCTCGACGTGGACCTCCAGGCCCAGCGCCGGGTCGTAGGCCGCCAGCACCTCGTCGAAGGGCACGAGGGTCTCGGTGGTCGCACTCATCGGGCCACACCTTCCAGCGCAGGGACCTTGTCCAGGAGGGGACCGCCCCACCGGTCGTGCAGCGCGGCCTCGAGGGCGGCGCCCACGCGGTAGAGGCGGTCGTCGGCCATCGCCGGGGCGAGGACCTGGAAGCCGGCCGGCAGGCCGTCCTCGTCGGCCAGCCCGCTGGGCAACGAGATGCCGGGGACGCCGGCGAGGTTGGCGGGGATGGTGGCGAGGTCGTTGAGGTACATCGCCAGCGGGTCGTCGAGCTTCTCCCCCAGCTTGAACGCCGTGGTCGGCGCCGTGGGGCTGACCAGCACGTCGACCCGGCCGAAGGCTGCCTCGAAGTCGCGCGAGATCAGTGTGCGCACCCGCTGCGCCGTGCCGTAGTAGGCGTCGTAGTAGCCGCTGGAGAGCGCGTAGGTGCCCAGGATGATGCGGCGCTTGACCTCGTCGCCGAAGCCGGCGTCGCGGGTGGCGCGCATGACCTGCTCGGCCGACGGGGCGTCCACGCCCTCGGGCAGCACCCGCAGGCCGTAGCGCATCGCGTCGAACTTCGCGAGGTTCGAGGACGCCTCGCACGGCATCACCAGGTAGTAGGTCGCCAGCGCGTGCACGAAGCTCGGGCAGGAGACCTCGACGACCTCGGCGCCGGCCGCGGTGAGCAGCTCCAGCGACTCGTGGAAGCGGGCCAGCACGCCGGCCTGGTACCCCTCGCCCTGGAGCTCGGTGATCACACCGACGCGCAGGCCGGACAGGTCACCGGTGGCGCCCTGGCGGGCGGCCTCGACCAGGCCCGGGACCGGCTGGTCGACCGAGGTGGAGTCGAGCGGGTCGTGGCCGCCGATCAGCTCGTGCAGCAGCGCGGCGTCCAGGACGGTCCGGGTGACCGGGCCGACCTGGTCCAGGGAGTTGGCCATGGCGACGAGGCCGTAGCGCGACACCCCGCCGTACGTCGGCTTGACCCCGACCGTGCCGGTGACCGCGCCGGGCTGGCGGATCGAGCCGCCGGTGTCGGTGCCGAGGGCGAGCGGGGCCTCGAAGGCCGCCACGGCCGCGGCCGAACCGCCACCGGAGCCGCCCGGGATCCGCTCGAGGTCCCACGGGTTGCGGGTGGGGCCGTAGGCGGAGTGCTCGGTGGAGGAGCCCATCGCGAACTCGTCCATGTTGGTCTTGCCCAGGATCGGCAGACCGGCGTCCTTGAGGCGGCGCACGACGGTGGCGTCGTAGGGAGGGATCCAGCCCTCGAGGATCTTCGAGCCGCAGGTGGTGGGCAGCCCGGTCGTGGCCAGCACGTCCTTGACCGCCACCGGCACGCCGTCCAGGGCGTGCAGCGGGGCGCCGGCGGCGCGGCGCTCGTCGGAGGCGACGGCCGCGGCCAGCGCACCCTCGGCGTCGACGTGCAGGAAGGCGTGCACCCCGGCGTCGGCGGAGCCGTCGACCTCGGCGATGCGGTCGAGGTGGGCCTGGGTCAGGGCCACCGAGGTGGTCTCGCCGGCGGCCAGCGCGGCGGCCAGGTCGGCTGCGGTGCGGCGGGTCGTCTGGGTCGCGTCGCTCACTGCTCGTCCCCCAGGATCCTCGGCACGGCGAAGCGCTGCTCCTCGGCCTGCGGCGCCATCGCCAGCGCCTGCTCGGCAGTGAGACCGGGCACGACGACGTCCTCGCGGAAGACGTTGGTGAGCGGCATCGGGTGCGAGGTCGGCGGCACGTCGGCGCCGGCCACCCCGCTGATGGAGGCGACCGACTCGAGGATCACCGACAGCTGGGGAGCCAGGTGGTCCAGCTCGGCGTCGGACAGGTCGATCCGGGCCAGGGTCGCCAGGTGGGCGACCTCGTCTCGGGAGATCTCGGGCATGCGGCTCATCCTAGGAGCCGGGCGCGCTCACTCCGTGGTCGGGCCGGACTCCAGCAGCGCCTTGAAGCCGTCCTCGTCGAGGATCGGCACCCCGAGCTGCTCGGCCTTCTCGGCCTTGGAGCCGGCGTTCTCCCCGATGACGACGTAGTCGGTCTTCTTCGACACCGAGCCGGCCGCCTTGCCGCCACGGCTCAGGATCGCCTCCTTGGCGGAGTCGCGGGAGAAGTCGACGAGGCTGCCGGTGACCACGATCGTGAGCCCCTCGAGCGTGCGCGGGGTGGACTCGTCACGCTCGTCGGCCATCCGCACGCCGGCGCGCTCCCACTTCTCCACGATCTCGCAGTGCCAGTCGACCTCGAACCACGCGGTGACCGCCTCGGCGATGGTCGGCCCCACGCCCTCCGCGGCGGCCAGCTGCTCCTCGCTCGCCTCCCGGATGGCTGACATCGAGCCGAACTCCTGGGCCAGGGCCCGGGCGGCGGTCGGCCCGACGTGGCGGATCGAGAGCGAGACCAGCACCCGCCACAGCGGGACGTCCAAGCGGTCGGCGAGCTTGCCGAGCAGGGCGCGCCCGTTGGCGTTGAGCACCCGCTCCCCGGCCCCCGCCTCCCGCTCGGACTTCTTCGCCGCGCGCGTGTAGAGGTCGGTGCGCAGCAGCTTGGCCTCGTCGAGGTCGAAGACGTCGCCCTCGTTGACCACGACGCCCGCCTCCAGCAGGGAGACCACGCCCTCGTAGCCGAGGTGGTCGATGTCGAAGGCCGAGCGCCCCGCCACGAACGAGAGCCGCTCGCGGACCTGGCCCGGGCAGGCCTCGTGGTTGGGGCAGCGCAGGTCCTTGTCGCCCTCCTTCTGCTCGGCCAGCGGGGTGCCGCACGAAGGGCACTCGGTGGGCATCACCCACTCCGCGAGGCCCTCGGGACGCAGCGGGAGCACCGGGCCGAGCACCTCGGGGATCACGTCGCCGGCCTTGCGCAGGATCACGGTGTCACCGGGGCGGACGTCCTTGCGCCTGACCTCGTGCGCGTTGTGGAGGGTGGCGTTCTCGACCGTCGAGCCGGCCACCCGGGTCGGCTCCATCACGGCGTAGGGCGTCACCCGGCCGGTGCGGCCGACGTTGACCCGGATGTCGAGCAGCTTGGCGTTGACCTCCTCGGGCGGGTACTTGAAGGCGATCGCCCACCGCGGCGCGCGGCTCGTGGAGCCCAGGCGGCGCTGCGCGGCGACGTCGTCGACCTTCACGACCACGCCGTCGATCTCGTGCTCGACGTCGTGGCGGTGCTCGCCGTAGTGGGTGATGAACTCCTCCACCTCGGCCAGCGAGCCGAGCACCTTCGCCCGCTCGGAGGTGGGCAGCCCCCAGGCCCGCAGCGCGGCGTAGGCCTCGGACTGCGCGGCCGGCTCGAAGCCCTCCCGCGCGCCCAGGCCGTGGCAGACCATGCCGAGCGCACGGGTCGCCGTGACGCGCGGATCCTTCTGCCGCAGCGAGCCGGCCGCGGCGTTGCGGGGGTTGGCGAAGACCGGCTTGCCGGCCTCGGTCATCGCCTCGTTGAGCCGCTCGAAGGCCTCGGTGGGCAGGAACACCTCGCCGCGCACCTCCACCAGCGCCGGCACAGGGAACCCGTCGGTGCCGGTGAGGCGGTGCGGGACGGAGTCGATCGTCTTGACGTTGGGAGTCACGTCCTCGCCGGTGCTGCCGTCGCCGCGGGTCAGCGCGCGCACCAGGCGGCCGTCCTCGTAGAGCAGGTTGATCGCCAGGCCGTCGACCTTCAGCTCGCACAGCAGTGCCGGGGACTCCACCCCGTCGCGGACCAACCGGGCGTGCCAGGCCTCGAGCTCCTCGAGGGAGAAGGCGTTGTCGAGGCTCTCCATGCGCTGCAGGTGGTCGACCGGAGTGAACTCGGTCGAGACCGCGCCGCCGACCGTCTGGGTCGGGGAGTCCGGGGTGCGCAGCCCGGGGTGGGCCACCTCCAGCTCCTCGAGGCGACGCATCCGGGCGTCGAAGTCGGCGTCGTCGATGCTCGGGTCGTCGAGGACGTAGTAGCGCCAGCGCGCCTCCTCGACCTCCTCGACCAGCCGCTTGTGCTCCTCGCGCGCGGCGTCGGGGGCAGGGGCGTCGGAGGCGCTGGTCATGCCCGCATTCTGCCCGGCGGCACCGACAGCCTCCTCACACCCCGGGGCGGCGCCCCACCCATCCGGACCTGGGGTCGGCGACGAAGATGGGGACGTGAGCACCCCGTCGTTGACCCGCCTGGAACCGCCCCTGGACGACGGGGCCGCGCCCCGCGCGGTGACCCTGATGCTGCACGGGGGCACCCAGCGCTCGACCGACCCAGTCGGCTCGCGCAGCGCCTCGTGGCACCGGATGGCCGCCATCCAGCGGCGCATCGCCCCCCGGCTGCACGCCGAGGGCATCGCCAGCTGGCTGCTGCGCTACCGCGTGCGCGGCTGGAACGGCGACGGTTCCGGCCCGCGCGAGGACGCCCGCTGGGCGCTGGAGCAGGTCCGGGCGGCGTACGGCGAGGTGCCGGTGGTGCTGCTGGGCCACTCCATGGGCGCGCGCACGTCGGCGTACGTCGCCGACGACCCGCACGTCGCCGGCGTGGTCGCCCTCGCGCCGTGGTGGCAGCCCGACGACCCGGTCCGGGCCCTGCGCGGGCGGCACGTCGTCGCCGCCCACGGCGTCGCGGACAAGATCACCTCGGCGCGGATGACCCGCGCCTTCCTGGTGCGCGCGGCCGGGGTCGCGGCGAGCACCGAGTACGTCGACATGGGACGGGTCGGTCACTACATGCTGCGGCGCGTGGACCGGTGGAACGACGTCGCCGCCGACGGGGTGCTGCGCGTCGCCACCACCGCGGGCGTCTGACCACCCCGGTCCAGACAGGCCCGGTCGGCCGGGGAATGCCCGCGCCCCGTGCCATCGTTGGCACCCGATGGAACGAAACCGTTTCGTTCCATCGAGGTGGACGGAGGACGACGCGATGACACCGCGCCCTGCCGACTCCCCCGCCCGCCCGCGGGTGGAGGGTGACCGCGAGCGGGAGATCCTCGAGGCCACCCTCGAGGTGCTGGTCGAGGTCGGCTACGACCGGCTCACCCTCGACGCCGTGGCGGCGGCGGCCAAGGCCTCCAAGGCCACGCTCTACCGCCGGTGGAACGGCAAGGCGAGCCTCGTCGTCGACGCGCTCGCCCACGACAAGGGTCCCGCCCCGGACCCGCCGGACACCGGCAGCCTGCGCGAGGACCTGCGACAGGCCTACTGCGGGCTGGGCGGGCTCGCGAGCCCGCGACAGACGACCCTGTTCGGCAGCATCATCACCGCGATCACCACCGACGCCGAGTTCGCCGACGCGTTCCGCGAGGTCGTCGTCGGACCCAAGATCGCCGCGGCCCGCGCCATCTGGGAACGCGCCGTCGCCCGCGGCGAGGTCTCCCCCGACGCCGACCTCGAGGTGCTCGAGCCCGCGCTGGCCGGGATCCTCATGCACCGCGCCCACCTCATCGGCCAGGACCCGACCCCGGAGGTGGTCACCCGCGTCATCGACGCGGTGATCCTCCCCGCGGCCCGCGCCACCCCCACGACCACCGACTCGAAGGACCACTCGTGACCGACCTGACCACCGACCCGCCCGCGTCCGGACCGGACGTCCCCCGGGACTCCGCGACCCGCGGGCCGCGGCACGCCGCCTGGGCGCTGGTGCTGATCTGCACCGCCCAGCTGATGGTGGTGCTCGACGGCACCATCGCCAACATCGCCCTGCCCAAGATCCAGGCCAGCCTGGACATCGACTTCGCCAACCTGAGCTGGGTCGTCACCGGCTACGCCCTGGCCTTCGGCGGCCTGCTGCTGCTCGGTGGGCGGCTCGGCGACCTCTACGGGCGTCGCCGCGTGTTCATGATCGGCGTGACGCTCTTCGCGCTCGCCTCGGCCGTCGGCGGCATCGCCCAGAACGAGGCCATGCTGCTCGGCTCGCGTGGGGTGCAGGGCCTCGCCGCGGCCCTGGCCTCCCCCAGCGCCCTGGCGCTGATCACCACGACGTTCCCGCCCGGCCCGCAGCGCAACCGCGCCTTCTCGGTCTTCGCGGCCATGTCCGGCATCGGCGCGGCCATCGGCTTGGTGCTCGGCGGGTGGCTGACCAACCTCGACCCCGAGTGGGGCTGGCGCCTGACCTTCCTGATCAACGTCCCGATCGGCCTCGCGGCCGCCTTCCTCGCCCCGCGGCTGCTGCCCGACTCCGAGCACCACGAGGGGTGGCTCGACGTCCCGGGCGCCATCACCGGCACCGTCGGTCTGCTCTCGCTGGTCTTCGGCATCACGCGCACCGGCAACACCGACCCGGGCACCGTCTCGGCGGCGAACCCGATGGGCACGCCGTACGGCTGGGGCGACCCGGTCGCGCTGGTCTTCCTCGTCGTCGGCGTGGTCTCCCTCGTCGCCTTCGTGCTCCTCGAGACCCGGGTCCAGCACCCGCTCATGCCGTTGCGGATCTTCGCCAGCCGCAACCGCGCCGTCGCGTTCGTGTCGATGATGATGACGCCGGCCGCGATGTTCGCGATGTTCTACTTCCTCTCGCTCTACGTGCAGGACGTCATGGGCTACTCCGCGCTGCGCACCGGCTTCGCGTTCCTGCCCTTCGCCTTCGGCATGATCATCGGCGCCACCACGTCCTCGAAGCTGATCGCCCGGATGGACCCGCGCTACCTGACCGGCACCGGCACGCTGCTCGCGGGCTTCAGCCTCTTCATGTTCTCCCAGCTCACGCCGGGCCAGGAGAGCTACTGGACCGACATCATGCCGTTCATCGTCACCATGTCGCTGGGCATGGGCCTGACCTTCGTCCCGATGACGCTGGTGGCCCTGCACGGCATCCCCGCCGCCGACGCCGGCATCGGTTCCGGCGTGCTCAACACCATGCAGCAGGTCGGCGGCGCGCTGGGCCTGGCGATCCTGTCGACCGTGGCCTCGCACTTCATCCTCGAGCGGGCCGCCGAGCTCGGCGGGTCGGGCGCGGACCCGGGCGAGGTGGCGGTGCTGTCCTTCGCCGAGGGCGCCACCAACGCGTTCCTCGTGGGCGCCTTCATGATCTGGGCGGCCTCCGCCCTGGTCTGGGCGCTGCTGGACGTCAAGCACACCGAGCTGGCCACCGACGTGCCCGAGGGGGCCGCCACCCACGTCTGACCAGCCCCGCTCCCCATCGCCGAGCCGGCGCATCCTTCCTGCAGGGGTGCGCCGGTTCGGCGTCTCCACGGGCTCGCCGGCGCGTCGAGCCGGCGTATCAACACGCCGGTTCGGCGTCAGGTGAGGGCGGCGGCGACCTGCCGGGAGACCTGGAGCGCGCGTCGGGCCCAGGAGGTCGACGCACCGGCCAGCCCGCAGGAGGGGCCGACGAGCAGGGTGCCGGCCTCGGGGCCCAGGCCGAGCATGTCCAGCCAGCGCTCCACGCGCTGCACCACGGCGGTGTCGGTGAGGCCGCCCGCCGGCTCGGTGGTGGGTACGACGCCGAGCGCGACGGCCACGCCGGCCTCGAGCGCCTCGGCGACCGTGTCGTGGTCGCCCGCGGAGAGCACCGAGAGGTCCACGACCAGCCCGGTCGCCCCCGCGCCGCGCACGAGGCCCCAGGGGACCCCCGGCGCGCACGAGTGCACCCACGGCTCGGCACCCTCCTCGGCGATCGCCGAGAGCACGGTCTCCAGCAGCGCCGAGGCCTCCGGCGGGTGCACCACCCGGTGCCTGGAGAACCCCGAGGCGGTGGGCACCGCCCCGCTCAGCACGGCGGGCAGCGCCGGCTCGTCGACCTGCACCACCAGGGAGGTGGCACCCGGCACCCGACGCCGCACGTCACGGATGTGGGCGCGCAGCCCCTCGGCCAACGACTCGGCGAGGTCGCGCCGCGCACCGTGGTCCGAGAGCACCCGGTCGCCCCGCGGCTTCTCGACGGTCGCCGCCAACGTCCACGGCCCGGCCACCTGGGTCTTGAACGTGCCCTCGTAGCCCTGCGTCAGCTCCTCCACGCAGTCGAGGTCCTGGCCCAGCAGGCTCCGGGCGCGGCGGTGGTCGACGCCGGGCGCCCCGGAGGTGCCCACGAGCCGCCACCCCGACGGCTGGAGGTCGACGTCGAGCCCCTCCAGCACCGCCAGCGCCCGGCCGGTCATCGACGCGGTCGCCCCGCGACCGGGCAGCTCCGGCACGTGCGGCAGGTCGGGCAGCTCGCCCAGCACCGCCCTCACGGCCTCGGCGTAGGCCGCGGCGTCCTCGCCCGGCATCGAGCCGACACCGCTCGCCCGGGTCATGACGCACTCCCGACCGACGAGCGGTCCGTGGAGGCGATCGTGGCCGAGCCGACGACCCGGCTGCCGTCGTACACCACGACGGCCTGGCCGGGCGCGATGCCGTACGCCGGGTCGAGCAGCTCGACGCTGACCGACTCGCCACCGTCGTGGACGCGCAGCCGCGCGCGGTGCTCGTCGCCGTGCGCCCGCAGCTGGACGGTGCAGTCCCCCCAGGTGTCCGACGCGGGGACGGTGCCGCACCACCGCGGACGGATGCCCTCGAGCCCGTGCACGGCCAGCCGCTCGCGTGGCCCCACCCGCACGGTGCCCTCGACCGGCTCGATGTCGAGCACGAAGCGGGGCTTCCCGTCGGGCGCGGGAGTGCCGATGCGCAGGCCCTTGCGCTGGCCGATGGTGTAGCCGTAGGTGCCGTCGTGGCGGCCGAGCTCCTCGCCGGTCTCGTCGTCGACGATCACGCCTCCGTGGTTGGGCGCGCGCTCCCCCAGCTTCTCGCGCAGCCAGCCGGCGTTGTCGCCGTCGGCGACGAAGCAGATGTCGTGGCTGTCGGGCTTGTCGGCGACCAGCAGCCCGCGCCGGGCGGCCTCCTCGCGCACCTGCGCCTTGGGGGTGTCCCCGAGCGGGAAGAGCGAGTGCCGCAGCTGGTGCTGGTCGAGCACCCCGAGCACGTAGGACTGGTCCTTGCCGGCGTCCACCGAGCGGTGCATCTCCACCAGGCCGTCGGTGCCCTCGCGCAGGATCGCGTAGTGGCCGGTGGCGACGGCGTCGAAGCCGAGCGCCAGCGCCCGGTCGAGCACCGCGGCGAACTTGATCTTCTCGTTGCACCGCAGGCAGGGGTTGGGGGTGCGCCCGGCGGCGTACTCGTCCATGAAGTCCTCGACCACGTCGGCGTGGAACCGCTCGGAGAGGTCCCAGACGTAGAACGGGATGCCGACGACGTCGGCGGCACGGCGCGCGTCGTTGCTGTCCTCGATGGTGCAGCAGCCGCGGGCACCGGAGCGGTACGACGCGGGGTTGCGCGAGAGCGCCAGGTGCACCCCGGTCACGTCGTGGCCGGCCTCGTGGGCGCGTGCGGCGGCCACGGCGGAGTCGACCCCGCCGGACATCGCGGCCAGCACCTTCATCGCAGCCCCCTCACAGCTTCGCCGCGCGAGCGCGCTCGACGGCCGGGCCGATCGCGTGGAGCACGGCGTCGACGTCGGCCTCGGTGGAGGTGCGGCCGAGGGTGAATCGCAGCGAGCTGCGCGCCTCGTCCTCGTCGCGTCCCATGGCCAGCAGCACGTGGGAGGCCTGCGGCACCCCGGCCGAGCAGGCCGAACCGGTCGAGCACTCGATGCCACGGGCGTCGAGCAGCATCAGCAGGGAGTCGCCCTCGCACCCGGGGAAGGAGACGTGCACGTTGCCGGGGAGCCGCGCGCGGTCCCAGCCGGGCACGGAGTCGGGCCCGGGCCCGTTGAGCACCACGTCGGGCACGACCTTCCGCAGGCCGTCGACCAGGCGGCCGCGCAGGGCGCGGAGGTGGGCGGCGTGCTCGGCCTGCCGGGCGACGGCGAGGTCGAGAGCGGTCGCGAACCCCACGACCGCGGGGGTGTCGAGGGTGCCGGAGCGCACGTCGCGCTCCTGACCACCGCCGTGCAGCAGCGGGGCCACCGGGAGGTCGCGACGCACGACGAGCGCACCGACCCCGTGCGGGCCGCCCACCTTGTGGCCGGAGACGGTCATCGCGTCGACCCCGGAGCCGGCGAAGTCGACCGGCACGGCGCCGACGGCCTGCACGGCGTCGGTGTGCACCGGGATGCCGTGCTCCCCCGCCGCGGCGACCACGCGCTGCAGCGGCTGGAGGGTGCCGACCTCGTTGTTGGCCCACATCACCGAGACCAGGCCCACCGAGGCGGGCTCGGCGAGCGCCGTCCCCAGCGAGGCCGGGTCCAGCCGCCCGTCGGCGCCGACGGCGAGGTGCTCCACGGCGTAGCCCTGCTGCGCCTCGAGCCACTCCAACGGGTCGAGCACGGCATGGTGCTCCACGGCGGTCGTCAGCAGCCGCGTGCGGCGCGGGTCCTGGTCGCGGCGTGCCCAGGCCAGGCCCTTGAGGGCCAGGTTGTCGGCCTCGGTGCCACCGGAGGTGAAGACCACCTCGCCGGGACGGCAGCCCAGCGCGGCGGCGACCCGCTCCCGTGCCTCCTCGACCGCGCGGCGCGCGGCACGGCCCGAGGCGTGCAGCGAGGACGGGTTGGCGGTGCGACCGAGCTGCTCGACCATCGCCTCGAAGGCCTCCGGCACCATCGGCGTCGTGGCGGCGTGGTCGAGGTACACGGGGTCGGTCATGGCGCCGCCCAGCGTACGGCGCCGGGCCAGGTCACCCCCAGCCAGCGTCCCGGCCGGTGCCCCCGGTCACGGGACGACGCGCACGCTGCCGATCTTGGTCTTCGCACCCTTGGCGATGCGGCAGGTGAGCTCGTCGGACATGGAGAACGACCCGGTCACGGAGATGGTCGCGGTGAACCTGCCGGGCAGCTTGACCGGGTAGGTGTCGATCTTCTTCAGCCGCACCGCCTGCGCGGTGCCGGTGCCCTCGAGGACGAGCAGCCCCTCGGCCGGGACCTCGGTGGCCGGGAGCTCGAGGCGGCGGATCTTCCGCTTCTTCGTGCCGACCTTGTACGTCGCGTCGTCGGAGCGCCCGGAGACCTCCTCGACGCCGTAGTCGCGCATCGTCTGGGTCATCTCCTCCGGCACGACGATGGAGAAGTCGATCGGGCGGGCGGCCATCTTCTTGCCGGCCGTGACCGTCCGCGGCAGCTGGACGCGGACGAAGGTCTCGAAGTCACCGGAGCCCAGCACCTCGGAGGCACAGGTGTAGACGGTGGTCCGCTCCACCATCCTCGGGTCCTGGTCGTTGGCCGCTCCGGCAGGAGCGGCGGCCAGCACCGGGAGGAGCGGGGCGAGCAGGGCGGCGGCGACGGCGGGGAGGAGAGGGCGCACGGGTCCAGGGTAGTGCGCGGGGAGCCCCGGCCGACCTGGGCCGGCTGACCCACCGCGGCGGGCGGGCGGTCGCACCGGTGTGGCGCGACGGAAGGATGCGCCGGCTCGGCGGCTACGGCGTCAGCAGCACCAGGTCGTCGCGGTGCACGACCTCACGCTCGTAGGCCGCGCCGAGCTCCTCCTTGAGCTGGGCGGTGGAGCGCCCGACCAGCGCCGGGACCTCCTCGGCGTCGAAGTTCACCAGGCCGCGGGCCACGACGGTCCCGTCGGGACCGGCCAGGTCGACGGGGTCACCGGCCACGAAGCTGCCGCTGGCCCCGGTGAGGCCCGCGGCCAGCAGCGAGGCGCGCCGCTCGACCACGGCGCGCACGGCGCCGGCGTCCAGGTGCAGTGCGCCGCGCGACTCCGTGGCGTGCGCCAGCCACAGCAGCCGGGTAGGACGACGGCGACCGGTCGCGTGGAACAGCGTGCCCACGCCCGTGCCGGACAGGGCCTCGCCGGCCCGCTCGGCCGACGTCAGGACCACCGGGATGCCGGCACCGGTGGCGATCCGGGCGGCCTCGACCTTGGTCACCATGCCGCCGGTCCCCACGCCCGCCGCTCCCACCGAGCCGATGGAGACGGCCTCGAGGTCGGTCTCGTCGCGCACCTCGCCGAGCAGGCGCGCCCCCTCACGGGTCGGCGGACCGTCGTACAGGCCGTCGACGTCGGAGAGCAGCACCAGCAGGTCGGCGTGCACCAGGTGGGCCACCAGGGCGGCCAGGCGGTCGTTGTCGCCGAAGCGGATCTCGGAGGTCGCGACGGTGTCGTTCTCGTTGACGATCGGCAGCACGCCCAGCTCCAGCAGCTGGGCGAGGGTCTGGTGGGCGTTGCGGTAGTGCGCGCGCCGGGTCACGTCGTCGAGGGTGAGCAGCACCTGGCCGGCGACCAGTCCGTGCCGGGAGAGCTCCTCGGTGTAGCGGTGGACCAGCAGCCCCTGCCCCACCGAGGCGGCCGCCTGCTGGGCCGCCAGGCCGCGGGGGCGCCGGGCCAGGCCGAGCGGTGCGAGCCCGGCGGCGATGGCGCCGGAGGAGACCAGCACGACCTCGACACCGCGCTGGCGGGCCGCGGCGAGCACGTCGACGAGCGAGCGGACGCGGTCGGGGTCGATGCCACCGGCGGCGGTCGTGAGCGAGGAGGAGCCGACCTTGACGACGACGCGGCGCGCCTCGGTCACCTCCCGCCGCAGGGTCACCCCCGGCCCTCCGGGTCGTCCTCGGCCCAGTCGCGCGCCTGCTCGGCCTCGTGGGCCCCCAGCAGGTCGGGGTCGTCCTCGCCGCCGATGTCGTACGACGTCGGGCCGGCCGCACCGCGGCGCTCGTCGTCCAGGCGGCGGGCCACGTCGGCGCGGGTCTCGCCCTCCTGCCGCTCGGGCATCGCGGCGTCGATGTCGCGACGACGGCGCGAGGCGTCACGACGGTCGTCGAAGCGCTGGTCCTCGCCGCGACGGCCCAGCATCTCCGCGCCGGCCTCGATCCCGGGCTTGAAGTCGAAGACGACGGAGTTCTCGTCCCGGCCGATCAGGACGGTGTCGCCCTCGATCGCGCCGAGCTGCAGCAGCCGGTCCTCGACCCCGAGCCGGTTGAGGCGGTCGGCGAGGAAGCCCACAGCCTCGTCGTTGCTGAAGTCGGTCTGCCGCACCCAGCGCTCGGGCTTGGTGCCACGCACCCGCCAGCCGCGGTGACCGGGCTCGGCGGGCACCTCGTCGCTCTCGATGACGGTGAAGTCCGCGCCGTCCGCGCCCGCGGGACGCAGCACGATGCGCTGGGCCTCGACGACGGGCTTCTCGGTGCGGGAGGCCGCCACGATCTCGGCCATCGCGAAGGTGAGCTCCTTCAGGCCCTCACCGGAGGCCGCCGAGACCGGGATGACCCGCAGGCCGCGCGAGCGCAGGTCCTCGATGGTGATGTCGGAGATGTCGCGCCCGTCGGGGACGTCGATCTTGTTCAGCGCCACCAGGCGCGGGCGGTCCTCGAGACCGCCGTACCGGCTCAGCTCGTTCTCGATGATGTCGAGGTCGTCGAGCGGGTTGCGGCCCGGCTCGATGGAGGCGGTGTCGATGACGTGCACGATCGCGGCGCAGCGCTCCACGTGCCGCAGGAAGTCGTGGCCCAGGCCGCGGCCCTCGCTCGCGCCCTCGATGAGGCCGGGGACGTCGGCGACGGTGAAGACGGTCTCGCCGGCGGTGACCACCCCGAGGTTCGGCACCAGGGTGGTGAACGGGTAGTCGGCGATCTTCGGCCGCGCCCGCGACATCGCCGCGATCAGGCTGGACTTGCCGGCGCTGGGGAAGCCCACCAGGCCGATGTCGGCGACGACCTTCAGCTCCAGGACGACCTCGAGCTCGTCGCCGGGCTCGCCGAGGAGCGCGAAGCCCGGCGCCTTGCGCTTGGCCGAGGCCAGCGCGGCGTTGCCGAGACCGCCCCGGCCGCCCTCGGCGATGACCAGCTCGGTGCCGGCGCCGACGAGGTCGGCGAGCAGCTCGCCGTCCCGGTCGCGTACGACGGTGCCGTCGGGCACCGAGAGGACGAGGTCCTTCCCGTGGCCGCCGTTGCGGTGGCCGCCCGCGCCGTGGCCGCCGTGCTCGGCGCGACGCTTGGGGCTGTGGTGGTACTCCAGCAGCGTGGTGACCGCGGGGTCCACGCGCAGGATGATCGAGCCGCCCGGCCCGCCGTTGCCGCCGTCGGGTCCGCCGAGCGGCTTGAACTTCTCGCGGTGCACCGAGGCCACGCCGTTGCCGCCGCGCCCGGCGCTGACGTGCAGCGTCACGCGGTCGACGAAGGTCGGCAGTGCCATGAGGTGCTCCTGGTGTGATCGGACTCGGTGTGATCGGACTCGGTGTGATCGGGCTCGGTGTGCTCGGGCTGCAGGGATCGGGCTCAGTGTGACGGGCCCGGGGCGGGTCGGGGTCCTACGACGGGAACGACGAAGGGCGCCCCGTGGTCGGGACGCCCTTGGTCGGTGGCCGCTCGTGGCGGCCGGGGTGCTCGGGGA
>Ga0208328_1000381_pt1 | contig 21053 bp, 13 predicted proteins | sample DeeseametaMP2633_FD_184170 | JGI IMG/M metagenome (GOLD analysis project Ga0208328, IMG submission 184170) | Marine microbial communities from the Deep Atlantic Ocean - MP2633 (SPAdes) | ecosystem: Environmental > Aquatic > Marine > Unclassified | place: Northeast of Antigua and Barbuda, North... | reverse complement strand
GCCGGCATCCAGCTTGCCGTTACCCAGCCGATCCGCATCGACGACGCGGTGATCGTCGAGGGCGAATGGGGCTGGGTCGAGGAGATCACCGGCACCTACGTGGTGATCAAGATCTGGGACTGGCGCCGCCTCGTGGTGCCGCTCAGCTATTTCATCGAGCAGCCGTTCCAGAACTGGACCCGCGACAGCTCGTCGCTGATCGGGGGCGTGCTGCTCTACCTGGATCACTGCGCCGACATCAAGCGGCTGCGCGAGAAGACCAACGAGGTCTGCCGGAACTCCGATCTCTGGGACGGCAACGTCTGTCACGTGCAGGTCAACGACTTCCGCGAGCGGGTGATGGAGGTCCGTGTGCTGGCCTCGGCCCGCAACGCGCCGCGCACCTACGACCTGCGCTGCGAGATCCGCGAGGAGTTGATCACCTGGATCCAGAGGGAGATGCCCGAAGCCCTGCCGCGCACCCGCGAGACGGTCTCGGTGGACGGCAGCCACCGGCAGATGCCGCCCGGGATCGAGGTGGTTGGCGGGCGGCACTGACGGGGTGTTGTTTTGGAGGGCGCCTGGGCGTGGTTGTCCGGTCGCCCGCTGCAGGGGGCGCTGACAACCCGGGTCCGGGGGGGGGGCGCGTGTCGGCGTGGTGCCGGGAGTGTAAAGGCCGTGCGGATGTGGCGGGATGAGGGGGGCGCTGCCCCCGTCGCGCCTTGCGCGACTCCCCCGGAGTTTACCTGGCAAGATGAAGGGCGGGGCGGTCTTTCGGGGCTGAGGTCGCTATGGTCTGGTGCTTGGTCTGTTTGCCGGCGGGCTGTGCGACCTCCCTTCGGGGGAGGTCTCAGGGTCTGAGCACCGCGAGCTGTTGCCGGGCGAGGCGGCGTTCGCGGAGGAAGCTGTAGAGCCCGGCGCCGAGGATCAGCGCGGCGCCGGCCCAGGTCCAGCCGTCCGGGCGTTCGCCGAACACCGCCATGCCGAGCCCCGCGGTGAACACCAGCCTCGTGTAGCGGAAGGGCGCGACGGCGGAGACCGGCGCCATGCGCATCGCCGTGGTGACCGCGAGGTAGCCCGCCGCGGTGACCACCACCGCGCCCGCCATGTGCAGGAACACCGGCGGCTCGGCGACCAGCGGCGTGCCGGTCACCAGCAGCACCGCGAGGCCCAGCGGGAAGACCGCCGCGAAGCCGTAGGCCGAGACCGCGATCGAGGGGATGCGCTGCGGCAGCACCCGGGTCACGAGGTCGCGCGCGGCGAGGCCGGTGACGCCGGCCACCGGGACGATCTCCCACCCGGTGAAGCCGCTGCCGCCCGGGCGGATGACCATGAGCATGCCCACGAGCCCCACGGCGATGGCAAGCCAGCGGCGCCAGCCCACGGGCTCTCCGAGGAAGAGCGCGGCGCCGAGGGTCACCACAAGCGGTGCGGTCTGCATGATCGCCGCCATCAGCGACAGCGGGATCTTCGACAGCCCCACGATCATGCCGAGCGCGCCCACCATCTCGAAGATGTTGCGCAGCATGACCTTGCGGTGGAAGGCATCCGCGAGGTTGAGCGACACCCGCCGCAGCCGCGCCAGCACCACGAAAAGCAGCGTCGCGCCGATGCTCAGCATCAGCATGACCTGGCCCACCGGGGCGTGCTGGGAGGCAAGCTTGAGGAAGGCGTCGCTGGCAGCCAGCAACGCCATGGAAAGCACCATCAGCAGGATCGCGCGGAGCGTGTCCACCCTGGATCAGGTGATGACGTCGGGCGCGTCGCGTCCGGTGCGGGACCTGATCTCTGCGATGCTCTCGGCCGCGGCGATGACGTCGGCCAGCGCCTCCTGCGGATCGAGGCCGAAGGCGGCGGGGTCGGTCTCGACCTTCTCGAGGTAGACGCGCAGCGTCGCGCCCTCGGTGCCGGTGCCCGAGAGCCGCAGCACGAGGCGGCCGCCGCCCTCGAAGGCCACGCGCAGGCCCTGGCCCTCGGAGCGCGAGCCGTCGACCGGGTCGTCATAGGCAAACTCGTCGGCGCTGGTGACGGTGAGGGGGCCGAAGCTCTGGCCGGGCAGCGCGGCGAGCTGGCCGCGCACGTGCTCCATCAGCGCGTTGGCCGCGTCGCTGTCAACCGCCTCGTAATCGTGGCGCGAGTAGTAGTTGCGGCCGTACTCGGCCCAGTGCGCCTCCATCAGCTCGGCGGCGGAGCATTTCTTGACGGCAAGGATGTTGAGCCAGAACAGCACCGCCCAGAGGCCGTCCTTCTCGCGCACGTGGTCCGAGCCGGTGCCGAAGCTTTCCTCGCCGCAGAGCGTGGCGCGGCCGGCATCCAGCAGGTTGCCGAAGAACTTCCAGCCGGTGGGCGTCTCGTAGCAGTCGATGCCCAGCTTCTCGGCCACGCGGTCCACCGCCTGGCTGGTCGGCATCGAGCGCGCGACGCCCTTGAGCCCGTCCTTGTAGCCGGGCACCAGAGTCGCGTTGGCGGCGAGCACGGCGAGGCTGTCCGAGGGCGAGACGTAGCACTGGCGGCCCACCACCATGTTGCGGTCGCCGTCACCGTCCGAGGCCGCGCCGAAGTCGGGGCCGTCGGCGCGCATCATCTCGTCCCAGAGGGTCTTGGCCCAGGTCGGGTTCGGGTCCGGGTGGCCCTCGCCGAAATCGGGCAGCGGAATCGCGTTGATCACGGTGCCCGGCGGCGCGCCGAGGATCTCCTGAAGGATGCGGGTGGCATAGGGGCCGGTGACCGCGTGCATGGCGTCGAAGCGCATGCGGAAGCCCGAGCGGAACAGCGCCCGGATCGCGTCGAAATCGAAGAGCTGCGCCATCAGGTCGGCGTAGTCGTCCACCGGGTCGACGATCTCGATCTCCATGTCGCCCAGCGTCACCGTGTCGAGCATGCGCAGGCCCACGTCATGGCTTTCGGTGACCTTGAACTCGGCGATTTCCTTGGTGGCGTCGAAGATCTTGCCCGTCACGCCCTCGGCGGCGGGGCCGCCGTTGCCGGTGTTGTACTTGACGCCGAAGTCGCCGTTGGGGCCGCCGGGGTTGTGGCTGGCCGAAAGGATGATTCCGCCGTCGGCACCGCGCTTGCGGATCAGGTTGGAGGCGGCCGGCGTCGACAGCAGCGCGCGCTTGCCGACGATGATCTTCTTGGCACCGCTCGCCGCCGCCATGCGCATGACCACCTGCGCCGCCTGGCTGTTGAAGTGGCGCCCGTCGCCGCCCAGCACCAGCGTCTTGCCCTCGACGCCGCCGATCCCGTTCCAGATGCTTTGAATGAAATTCTCGAGATAATGGTGGGTCTGGAAGACCGTGGTCTTCTTGCGAAGTCCCGAGGTGCCGGGTTTCTGCCCGTCGATCGGTTCGGTGGGGATGGTGCGAATGGTGGTCATGAATTCCGTCTCCTATCGCCCGGCACGTTTCATGATCCGGGCGCAGTTTGCAAGCACGGGCGAGGCGGAAATCTCTGCCACGCCGGTGGGAAGGCGCTGACGCCAGTTGGGGTATTGCCACACCGTTCCCGGCATGTTCGGCTGGTTGTCGAGGCCCAGCATATCCTCGATCTGTAACGACACCATGCGCGATGCGGTCTGCGCGAGCAGCGAGGCCATGGCCTCGGGCGTCTCGGGGGCATAGCCGTCGCGGTAGGGGCCGGTGGCGCCGTCGAAGCCTTCGACCTCGCGGCCGCGCCAAGACATCATGCCCTCGACATGCTCGGGCGGGGTGATGCCCATGTCGCGGCGCAGGGTGATCTCGCGCCCCGAGCGCCAGCCGCGCCAGGTCGGCAGGTCGTGCGAGCTGAAGCTGGCGATGGCGCCCTCGGTGTAGTCCTGCGGCGCGCGGTACCACGGCGGGTCGCCCGTGTGCTCGAAGCACATGAGACGGCAGCCGAGGATGCCGCTGTCCTCGAGCGCGTGCTGCAGCCCGTCGGGGATGACGCCGAGATCCTCGCCCACGATCACCGCGCCGGCGCGGGCGGCCTCCATCCGGGCGATGGCCAGCATGGCGTCGCGCGGCATGGTCACATAGGCGCCGGGCAGGTCGCCGTCGGGCACCCAGTAGGCGCGCTCGAAGCCGAGGATGTGGTCGATGCGCAGCGCCCCCGAGAAGCGGAGCTGCTGGCGGAGCGTCAGGGCCAGCGCCTCGAAGCCGGTGTCGATCAGGTGCGCCGGGTTGAACGGGGCGAGGTGCCAGTTCTGGCCCTGTGGGGCGAAGGCGTCGGGCGGAGCGCCGAGGCTGGCGCCGAAGGCAAAGCTCTGCCGGTCCTCCCAGGTCTCGGCGCCGTGCGGATGGGTGCCGACGGCGAGGTCGAGATAGAGCCCGAGGTCCATGCCGCTGGCCCTGGCGCGGTGCTGCGTCTCGCTGAGCGCGCCCTCGGCCTTGTACTGAAGCCAGGCGTGGAAGCGGCTGCGCCCGGCCAGCTCGTGGGCGGCCTGCCTGACGGCCTCGCCCTTGGGGTCGTGGTAGGCGGCGGGCCAGCTGTCCCAGTAGGCGCCGAGCTTTTCGGACAGCGCCTGATGCAGGGCGAAGATCCGCAGCGCTTCGCCCTCGTGTTCGAGATAGGCGTCGAAGGCGGAGCCGGGGGGCGCCGCGCGGAACTCGTCCTCGAGCGCCTGCATGCGCGCGGGCAGCTCTTCGGGCAGGTCCACCAGCGGGCCGGCCTCGGGCGCGCTTGTGGCGGTCGGCAGGTAGAGCGGCGCGAAGCGGCGGCGGTGCGAGGGCGTGTAGGGGCTGAAGCCGCCGGGATCGACGGGGAAACCGGCGTGGATCGGGTTGATGCCGAGGAAGGCCCCGCCGAGCGCGCCCACGCCCTCGGCCAGCTGCGCGAGGTCGTCGTAGCTGCCGATGCCGCCCTCGTCGGGGCTGCGCAGGCAGGCGAGCGGGGCCATCAGCCCCCACATCTTGCGCGGCAGCGGCAGGCGCGCGGGCGCCGACAGCAGCCAGCAGCGGGCACCGGCGCTTTCCAGCAGGTGCCGGCCCAGCGGCAGCGCGGGCAGGGCGCCGCGGCCCTCGGTCTCGGTCCCGTCCTCGAGCCGCAGGCGCCAGTCGCCGGGGCAGTCGAGCGCCACCGGCACGCCGGGCTCGCAGACGTGCCAGCGCGGCAGCGGCGGCGTCGGCGCGATGTCGTCGCCCTCGAGCCCCATGGCGTGCAGCAGTGCAAGCTTGGTCTCGTCGGTGGCGGTCTGGGTGACGCCGAAGAGATCGCGGAATTCGGGAATGATGCCCGCGCGCAGGGCGCGGTCGTTCAGGGTCTGATCGGTCATGCCGGCTCCTCGACCAGGGCAAGCACGGAATTCGCGGCGAGCGTGATGGGGGACGTCACCGGCTCGGCGGTGAGCATGGTTCGCGAGGTGTCCACATGGCGCACCCAGCAGAAGCCCTCGGGCAGGCCGGGCAGGGTCAGCTCGACGTCGTCGCCGGCGTTGAAGGCGAGGTAGATCGCCTCTTCCCGCTGCGCGAACTTGGGCGTGCCGCTGGCCATGCGGAACTCGGCGCAGAGCACGTGCAGGTGGCCGTTGGTCCAGTCGGCGCGGGTCATCTCCTGCCCGTCCGGGCGCCACCAGAACAGGTCCGGCACGCCGTCCACCTTGCGCGGACGCGAGTGCAGGAAGCGCTTCTGGCGCAGGATCGGGTGGGCCTTGCGGAAGCTGATGATCCAGCGCGTGAACTCGAGGAACTCGGCATCGGCGGCGTCCCAGTCGATCCAGCTGGTGTCGTTGTCCTGCGCATAGGCGTTGTTGTTGCCCTTCTGGCTGTGGCCCAGCTCGTCGCCGGCAAGGATCATCGGCGTGCCCTGGCTGAGCAGCAGCGTCGCCAGCATGTTGCGGCGGCGCTGTGCCCGGGCGTCAAGGATCACTGGCTCGTTGCTGGGGCCCTCGACGCCGAAATTGTCCGAGTAGTTCTCGCCATGGCCGTCGCGGTTGTCCTCGCCGTTGGCCTCGTTGTGCTTCATCCGGTAGCTCACCGTGTCCATCAGCGTGAAGCCGTCATGGGCAGTGATCAGGTTGACCGACGAGGTGGCGTTGCGGCCTCCGTGGTCGAAGATCCCGGCCGAGCCGGTGATGCGGTCGGCAAGCACCGGCACATGGCCCACGTCGCCGCGCCAGAACCGGCGCACGCCGTCGCGGTACTGGTCGTTCCACTCGGCGAAGGGCGGCGGGTAGCCGCCCAGCTGGTAGCCGCCGGGGCCGATGTCCCAGGGCTCGGCGATGAGCTTCTTCTGTGCCAGCACCGGGTCCTGCCGGATCGCCTTGAAGAAGGCGGCGTCGGGCTCGAAGCCGTTCGCCGTGCGCCCCAGCGTCGAGCAGAGATCGAAGCGGAACCCGTCCACGCCCATGGTCGTCGCCCAGTAGCGCAGGCTGTCGAGCACCATGCGCAGCACCATCGGGTGGTCGACGTTGAGCGTGTTCCCGGTGCCGGTGTCGTTGATGTAGAAGCGCTTGTCGTCGTGCAGCCGGTAGTAGGACCGGTTGTCGAGCCCGCGGAAGGCCAGCGTCGGGCCGTTCTCGTCGCCCTCGCAGCTGTGGTTGTAGACGACGTCGAGGATGACCTCGATGCCCACCGAATGCAGCCGCGCGACCATGTACTGGAATTCCCAGAGGCGCCCGTGCGAGAGGTAGCGCGGCTCGGGGGCGAAGAAGCCCAGCGTCTGGTAGCCCCAGTAGTTCACCAGCCCCTTCTTCACGAGGAAGCGGTCGTTGAGGAAGGCCTGCACCGGCAGAAGCTCGATGGCGGTGACGCCGAGCTTGATCAGGTGTTCGAGAACCGGGTCGGACGCGATCCCGAGGAACTGGCCCGGGTGTTCCAGCCCCGGAAAGCGCCGGGTCAGCCCCTTCACGTGGGCCTCGTAGATGATGCTCTGTTCCAGCGGCGTCTCGGGCGCCTCGTGGTGGCCCCAGTCGTAGCTGGTGTCCTCGACCACGCATTTGGGCATGAAGCGGGCGCTGTCGCGGGGATCGGGCGCCTCGGCGCCGCCATATAGCGCGTCGTGCCAGAGCGGGTGGCCCGAGAGCCGCCGGGCGTAGGGGTCGACCAGCAGCTTGGCGGGGTTGAAGCGGTGGCCGTCGCGCGGGGCAAAGGGTCCCTCGGCGCGCAGCCCGTAGTGCTGGCCGGGGGTGAGCCCGGGCACCCGCCCGTACCAGATGTCGCCGTCGCGGTCGGGCAGGGGCAGGCGGTCGGTCTCGGTCCCGCGCTCGTCGAAGAGACACAGGGTCACCGCCTCGGCATGGGCCGAGAACACCGCGAAGTTGACGCCATCGCCGTCGAAGGTCGCCCCCAGCGGGGACGGCCGTCCGGCAAGCATTTCGGGGCCGCTCATGCGGTCTTGACCATCTCGGAGTAGAGCGCCGCGTAGGTCGCGGCGGAATGTTCCCAGCTCACGGGGGAGGCCATGGCGTTCTTCATCATGCGGGTCCAGGTTGGGCGGTCGTCGTAGAGTTTGACCAGCTTCATCAGGGCCTGTGCAAGGGCTTGCGCGGTCACGGGGTAGAACTGCACCCCGGTTGCGGCACCCGCTGCCAATCCGGCGGGCGATGCGTTGATGACCGTGTCGGCAAGACCGCCGGTCAGCGCCACCAGCGGCAGCGTGCCGTAGCGCAGCCCGTAGAGCTGGGTAAGGCCGCAGGGCTCGAATCGCGAGGGCACGAGGATGGCGTCGCCGCCTGCCACCAGCCGCCGGGCCAGCGCCTCGTCATAGCCGATGCGGGTGGCGACGCCGGGATGGGCGCCCGCATAGCCCAGGAACGCCTCCTCGAGGTCGCGGTCCCCGGCCCCCAGAAGCGCCAGTTGGCCGCCACGGTCGAGCAGCGCGGGCAGGGCCTGCAGCAGGATGTCGAGGCCCTTCTGTTCGGTCAGGCGCGAGATCAGCACGCAGAGCGGCCCGGGCCAGTCGGGCAGGCCCATCTCCTCGCGCAGGGCGGCGCGGTACTTGGCCTTGCCGTCGGGCGACTTGTAGGGCGGGGTCCAGATGCCTTCGTCGATGCCGTTCAGCACGCCGACAAGATCCGCCTGCCGCTCGCGCAGCACGCCGTCGAGCCCCATGCCGAAGGACTCGGTCATCAGCTCGGACGCGTAGGTGGGCGACACCGTCGACAGCTTGTCGGCGTAGACCAGCCCCGCCTTCAGCGCGCTGATGTTGTTCCAGTACTCGTAGCCCCTCTCGTTGAAGCCCGAGCGCGGCAGCCCCAGCGTCGAGATCATCGAGGCCCGGGCGATGCCCTGGAAGGCGATGTTGTGGATGGTCATCAGGCTCGCCACCCGGTCCGAGGCACCGAGCTCGCGCAGGTAGAGCGGCGCGAAGCCCGCCTGCCAGTCGTGGCAGTGCATGACCTGCGGCATCCAGCCCTCGATGCCGTCGGCGGCGATCATCGCCGCAGCGCTCGACAGCGCGGCGAAGCGCTCGGCGTTGTCCGGCCAGTCGCGGCCCTGCGCGTCGGAATAGGGACGGCCGTCGCGGTCGTAGAGATGCGGCGCGTCCAGCACGTAGAGCACGTTGTCGCCCAGCTTGCCGCGGTAGACCCGGGCAAAGCCGCCGAAGAGGTCGTCCCACTCGGCGACCTTGGTGTCGCGGCCGACCTCCTGCATGACGGAGCGGTAGCCCGGGATCAGCGTGCGCATCTCGACCCCATGCGGGGCAAGCGCCGCCGGCAGGGCCCCCGCCACATCCGCGAGCCCTCCTGTCTTCACGAGCGGCACGCATTCCGAGGCGACGGACAGCACCCTTGTCATCGTTCGGCTTCCCTCCGGTCCAGCATCCGCTGGGTAATGAGCGTCACGCCGCCGGGGCTGACGCGGAACCACTTTGCATCCTCTTCCGGGTCCTCGCCGACGACGAGTCCCTCGGGGATATGAACGCCGCGATTGATGACGACATTCTTAAGACGCGCATGCCGCGCCACCTGAACATAAGGCAGCGCCACCACGCGGTGGAGCGAGGCATAGGAATTGGTGTGGCACATGGTGAAGAGCAGCGACTCGCGGATCTCGGTGCCCGAGACGATGCAGCCGCCCGAGATCATCGAGCTCACGGCCGAGCCGCGCCGGTCTTCCTCGTCGTGGATGAACTTGGCGGGCGGCACCAGCTCGGAATAAGTCCAGATCGGCCAGTTGCGGTCCCAGAGGTCAAGCTCGGGGTTGAAGTCGGTGAGGTCGATGTTGGCCTTCCAGAAGGCGTCCACCGTGCCCACGTCGCGCCAGTAGGCGGGGGCGTCGGGGCGGGTGCGCACGCAGCTGTTCTGGAAACGGTGCGCCTGCGCGGTGCCCTGCGCCACGATCTCGGGGATCATGTCGTTGCCGAAGTCGTGGCTCGAGTTCTCGTCCTCGAGATCCTCCAGCAGCCGCTCGCGCAGGAAGGCCCAGCCGAAGACGTAGATGCCCATGGACACCAGCGTCTTCTCGGGGTTGTCGGGCAGCCCCGGCGGGTCCTTGGGCTTTTCCATGAACGAGGTGATGCGGTCCTTCTCGTCCACCGCTATGCAGCCGAAGGCGCTGGCTTCGCCGCGGTCCACGGTCAGGCAGCCCACGGTCACGTCGGCGCGCGACTCCACGTGCTGCCGGATCATCATCTCGTAGTCCATCTTGTAGATGTGGTCGCCCGCGAGGATGACGATGTAGTCGATGTCGTAGCTGTCGATGATGTCGATGTTCTGCGCCACCGCGTCGACCGTGCCGCGGTACCAGGTCTGTTCGTTGTAGCGCTGCGAGGCGGGCAGGATGTCGAGAAACTCGTTGCGCTCGTCGCGGAAGAAGTTCCAGCCGCGCTGGCAGTGGCGGATCAGGCTGTGCGCCTTGTATTGCGTCGCCAGCGCGATCTTGCGGATGCCCGAATTCATGGCATTCGACAGGGCAAAGTCGATGATCCGGGTCTTGCCGCCGAAATAGACCGCGGGTTTCACCCGGCTGTTGGTCAACTCGTGCAGGCGCGAGCCGCGTCCGCCCGCCAGAACGAAAGCCATGCTCCGTCCGGCGAGTCTCTGATTTCTCCAAGGCACCTTCAGTCCTCCTCATCCTCAGAGGTTGTCTCGCCCCGAATCGTGACAACCGTTTGAAATAGCTCCGTCTTTCTAGTCAGTGTCGCGCATCAGCCAGACCGTCGACAGCGGCGGCAAGGTGATGTCGGCATGGGCCGGCTGGCCATGCATCTCGCCCTCGTGCGCCTCGACGGACCCGTAATTGCCGCGATTTTCGCCGCCGTAGATCTCGGCGTCGCTGTTGAGAACCTCGCGCCAGCGCCCGGCGGACGGCATCCCCATGCGGTAATCCGGGTGCTCCTGCGGCGTGAAGTTGCAGATCACCACGACGTCGGGATCGTCCGGCCCGCCGCGGCGGACCCAGGCGAAGACCGAGTTCTGCTGGTCGCCGCCGACGATCCACTGGAACCCGTCCTCGAAGCAGTCCTTGACGTGCATCGCGGGCGTGTCGCGGTAGAGGTGGTTGAGGTCGCGCACCAGCCGCTGGATGCCCGCGTGACGGGCATCGCCGAGGCAGTCCCAGTCGACCTGCGCGTCGTGGTTCCACTCGGAGCGCTGCGCCAGCTCCTGTCCCATGAACAGCAGCTTCTTGCCCGGGTGCCCCCACATGAAGCCGTAATACGCCCGCAGGTTGGCGAATTTCTCCCAGTCGCTGCCCGGCATCTTGCCGATCATCGAGCCCTTGCCGTGCACCACCTCGTCGTGGCTGATCGGCAGGATGAAGTTCTCGGAGAAGGCATAGACCAGCCCGAAGGTCATCTGGTGGTGGTGATAGGACCGGTAGACCGGGTCCTTCTTGATGTACTCGAGGGTGTCGTTCATCCACCCCATGTTCCACTTGAAGCCGAAGCCGAGCCCGCCCTGATCGACGGGCTGGGACACGCCGGGATAGGCGGTGCTTTCCTCGGCCACGGTCATGATGCCCGGATGCTCGCCGTAGGTGGCGGTGTTCATCCGCTGCAGCACGGCAATGGCCTCGTAGTTCTCGCGGCCGCCGTCCTTGTTGGGCACCCACTCCCCGGCGTTGCGCGAGTAGTCGCGGTAGAGCATCGAGGCCACCGCGTCGACGCGCAGCCCGTCGGCGTGGAACTCGTCGAGCCAGAAGAGCGCGTTGGCGGTGAGGTAGTTCGACACCTCGGCCCGGCCGTAGTTGTAGATCAGCGTGTTCCAGTCCTTGTGGAAGCCCTCGCGCGGGTCGGCGTGCTCGTAGAGCGCGGTGCCATCGAAGCGGCCCAGCCCGTGCGGGTCGCTGGGGAAGTGGCCCGGCACCCAGTCGAGGATCACGCCCAGCCCTTCGAGGTGGGCGGCGTTCACGAGGTCGCGGAACTCGTGCGGCAGGCCACAGCGGATGGTGGGGGCGAACATGCCGATGGGCTGGTAGCCCCACGAGCCGTCGAACGGGTACTCGCTGATCGGCATCAGCTCGATATGGGTGAAGCCCATCTCCTTGACGTAGCTCACCAGCTCGCGCGCGGCCTCGACGTAGGAGATCGGCCGGCCCCAGTCCTTGCGGCGCCAGGACGGCAGGTGGACCTCGTAGATCGAGATAGGCGCATCGCGACGCTGCGCCTCGGCCCGGGTGGTGATCCACTCCTCGTCGGACCAGCCATAACCCGAGATGTCGCGCACGATGGAGGCATTGGCGGGCGGATGCTCGGAGCCGAAGCCCACAGGATCGGCCTTGCGCGGCTGGACCGTGCCGTCGGGGCCCACGATCTCGTAACGGTAGAAGGCACCGTCAGCGACGTATGGGACGAAGATCTCCCATACGCCGGTGGCGCCGCGGCGGCGCATGGAGTGGCGCAGGCCGTTCCACCAGTTGAAGTCGCCGACCACCGAGACGCGGCGGGCGTTGGGGGCCCAGACCGCGAAATGCGTGCCCCACATGCCCTCGTGCTGCATCACATGGGCGCCGAGCACCTCCCAGAGGCGCAGGTGGCTGCCCTCGCCAAGGAGATACTCGTCGATCTCGCCCAGCACGGTGCCGAAGCGGTAGACGTCCTCGAATTCCCAGTGCTCGCCCTTGGCCTCGCCGCGCAGCCAGTAGTGGCCGTCGCCGGGAACGGGACCGCGGAACACGCCCGGGGCGTCTGGTACCGGGTCGAGCCGGTGCCGGGCGTCGGTGGTGCAGGCGAACATCTGTTCTGCGCCGGGGTCGAAGGCAGTGACATGGCGGTCGTCGCCCGACCCACGCGGCCCGAGAAGGCCGAATGGATCGTCATGCTGCCCCTGGATCAGGCGCTGAAATTCCGAGGCGGGGGGGGGCTTTGCATCGGTCATGCCTCGGACTGTAGTGCGATCTGAGCTGTTCGCAATGAGTCGCGTTAACTGTTTCTGTCTCAGCGATCGAGCAGGCTTTTTGCCTTCCAGATGTCCGCCATGTAGCCCCGGATGGTGCGATCCGACGAGAACCAGCCCGACCGCGCGGTGTTGAACGCGGCCATCCGCGCCCAGCCCTGCGGATCGGCGAAGGCGGCGTCGACCTCGCGCTGCGCACGCCAGTAATCGGTGAAGTCCGAGCACACGAGGAAGTAGTCCGCGCCCTCCAGATTGCCGACCACGTTGTGGTAGCGCGTGGGCTCGGACGGCGAGAACCGGCCGTCGCGGATTGCGTTCAGGGCATTGGCCAGCCGCGGGTCCGCCTCGATGGCCTTCTGCGCATGGCTCTCGACGGTGCGGCGCTCCATCACCTCCTCGGCGGTCATGCCGAAGAGGAAGAAGTTCTCGGCCCCCACGTGCTCGCGGATCTCGACGTTGGCGCCGTCGAGCGTGCCGACGGTGGGCGCGCCGTTCAGGGCGAACTTCATGTTGCCGGTGCCCGAGGCCTCCTTGCCGGCGGTCGAGATCTGCTCGGAGAGGTCGGCGGCGGGGATCAGCCGCTCGGCCAGCGTCACGTTGTAGTTCGGCAGGAAGGCGATCTTCAGGTACTTGTTGGTCACCGGGTCGTTGTTGATGACCGCCGCGGCATCGTTGATCAGCCGGATGATGTCCTTGGCGAAGAAATAGCCCGGGGCGGCCTTGCCCGCGAAGAGCTTGAGGCGCGGCGTCCAGCCGGCATCGGGGTTCTCGCGGATCTCCTGCCAGTGGGCGATCGCCTCGATGATGTTGAGGTGCTGGCGCTTGTACTCGTGCATGCGCTTGATCTGCACGTCGAAGAGCATGTCGGGATCGACGTGCACGCCATGCGCCTGGCCCATCCAGTTCGACAGCTCGACCTTGTTGGCGCGCTTGACCTTGGCGTAGCGCTCGAGCCAGCCGGCGTCCTCGATGTAGGGTTCCAGCTTTTCGAGCTGCTCGAGGTCGTCGACCCAGCCCTCGCCGATGCCCTCGGTGATGAGCCGGGCAAGCCGCGGGTTGCAGGCCAGCAGCCAGCGGCGCGGGGTGACGCCGTTGGTCTCGTTGACGATGCGGTCGGGGTGCAGGTGGTGCAGCTCTTCGAAGACGGTGGTCTTCATGAGCTCGGTGTGCAGCGCCGAGACGCCGTTCACGTGATGCGCCATCACGAAGGACAGCTGGCCCATCTTGACCTGATGATCGGACCGCATGGACTGCGTGCGCGTGGGGTTCTTCTGCGCGTGGGTGAAGTCGATCTGGTCGATGATCTGGATGTGACGCGGCAGCAGCCGGCCGAACAGCGCCTCGCCCCAGCTTTCCAGAGCCTCGGGCAGCAGCGTGTGGTTGGTGTAGCTGAGCGTGTTGCGGGCGATCTCCATCGACTCGTCGAAGGGAATGCCACGCTCGTCATGCAGGATGCGGATCAGCTCGGGGCCGGCGATGGCCGGGTGGGTGTCGTTGAGCTGGATCGCCACCTTCTCGGGCAGGCGGCGCAGGTCGCCGAACTGGTTGTTGAAGCGGCGCAGGATGTCGCGCAGGGCGGCACCGGTCAGGAAATACTCCTGCTTCAGCCGCAGCTCCTTGCCCTGTTCGGTGGTGTCGTCGGGGTAGAGCACGCGGCTGATGGTGCGCGCCAGCGCCTCTGGCGCCGCGGCCTTGGCGTAATCGCCGTGGTTGAAGGCGTCGAGGTCGAAGGGGTGGATGGCGCGGCCCGACCACAGGCGCAGGGTGTTGGCCCAGCGGCCCTTCCAGCCCACCACGGGCGTGTCGAAGGCCTCGGCCTCGACCTCTTCGGAGGGGTACCAGCGCACGGTCTCGCCGCGGGTGTCGACGTGGCCGCCGAAGCCGATGCGGTAGCGCACTTCGGGGCGTTCGAATTCCCAGGCGTGGCGCTGGCCGAGCCAGAGCTCGGGCTGCTCGATCTGGCGACCGTCCACGAAGCTCTGCCGGAACAGGCCGTGCTCGTAGCGGATGCCGTAGCCATGCGCCGGGCAACCGATGGTCGAAAGGCTCTCGAGGAAGCAGGCGGCGAGACGGCCGAGGCCGCCGTTGCCGAGCGCGGCGTCCGGCTCGTCGGTCAGGACCTCGTTGTAATCCTTGGAGAACTCCGCAAGCGCGGCCTTGGCCTCGTCCACCAGCTCGAGATTGACGATGCCGTCCTCGAGCAGGCGCCCGATCAGGAATTCCATCGACAGGTAGTAGACCCGCTTGGCGCCGGTGTCGTAGGTGCGCTCGGTGGCCTTGAACCACGCGTCGACGATCCGGTCCCGCACCGCGTAACTCAGCGCCATGCGCCAGTCTTCGAGGATCGCGTGTTCGGGATCCTTGCCGAAGGAATAGGTCAGGTGGCGCAGGATCGCGTCGCGAAGGGGAGGGGTCTTCATATGGATCATGTACTGGTGCTCGCTCATAGGAAGGCTTGGCACCCGGTGCTCCGAGTACAGCCAGTATCAATAGGGCAGTCGTTTAAAAGACAAGTACGCGATTCATCTACGCCTGATTTTGCAACTGTTCCGTCAGATGACATGCACATCCGGTAAGCGCCGCGAAGTCATCTGTCACAAGATGCACCGGAAACTGGTCCATGAAGGTGCTAAAGCGCCCCTTCTCGCGGAAGCCGTCCCGGAAGCCGTTGTCGAGCAGGTAGGGCCCGAAGTGCCGGGCCACCCCGCCGATGAGGTAGATGCCGCCGAAGGGCAGGGTGATCAGGGCGAGATCGCCGCAGACCCGGCCCATCAGCCGCGAGAACATGGTCACCGCGCGGGCGGCGCGGGGCTCGCCACGTTCGAGCGCGGTCATGATCTCGGCGGGGGGCATGTCGGCCTCGGGCTCGCCGTCCTCGACGCAGAGCCAGTTGTAGATCCGCTCGAAGCCGCGGCCCGAGAGGAAGTGCTCGACGCCGACGCTGTCGTGCTTCTGCGAGATGTAGCTGAAGAGCCGCATTTCCTCGTCCGTGCGCAGGGCGAGCGTGGCGTGGCCGGCCTCGGCCGGCGGCACCAGCGTGCGGTCGCCCAAGCGGTAGACCGGCGCCGCGTTCATGCCCGTGCCGATGCCGATCACCAGCCGTGCGGACTGCGGGCTGGCGGGCTGGCCGGGGAGGATCTCGGTGAGGTTGACGGCGTCGATGTGGCCCACGGCATGGCCCTGCGCCTGCAGGTCGTTGAGCACGGCGAGCGTGTCGGCGCCGGTGGCCTCGTGCAGGATGTCGCGGTTGACCTCCCAGTCGAGGTTGGTCAGCCGGCCCGCGCCGTCGCGCACCGGGCCCGCCATGGCGACGCAGGTGGCCTGCACGCGGACGCCGGTCTCGGACAGGTAGTCGCGCAGCACCGCGCCGATGCCGGGCCAGTCGGCGTTGCGGTAACGCCGGACGCTGGCCTCGTCGATCTCGGGGCCGGAGCCCAGTGCCACGCGGGTGTTGGTTCCACCGATATCCGCCAGCACCGCGGTCATCTGGGTCTGCATCATCTGTTCTCCGTTAGCGCTCTCGCAAGAGCGTGGTAGGAGGCTTTCGGCAGCCGTGCAAGCGTGTCGAAGTCGACGTGCACCAGTCCGAAGCGCTTGTCGTAGCCGAAGCTCCATTCGTAATTGTCGAGCAACGACCAGGCGAAATAGCCCTCGACCGGCACGCCGTTGGCGATGGCGCGCTTCACCTGCGCGAGGTGGGCGTCGATGAAGGCGATGCGGTGCTCGTCCTCGACCGTGTCGCCGACCGGATCGTCGTGCGAGGCCATGCCGTTCTCGGTCACGTAGAGCGGCAGGTCGCCGGTGTATTCCTGTGCGGTGCGGGTGAGGAAGCGGAACAGGCCCTCGGGGTAGATCTCCCAGTCCATGTAGGTCTTGGGCAGGATGCCCGGCACCTCCTTAAGCGACGGCCACGGGGTCATCGGGTCGGGGGCGAGCAGCTTGCGGGTGTAGTAGTTGATCCCGCACCAGTCGAGCTTCTGCGAGATCAGCCCCATGTCGTCCTGCCAGCCCGCGGGAAGGTGCGGCTCGAGCCCTTCGAGCACGATGGCGGGGTATTCGCCGCGGAACACGCCGCCCATGAACCAGCGGTTGTAGAGCCCGTCGTAGCGGTCGGCCGCAAGCCGCGCCTCGGGGCTGTCGTCGGCGGGCTCGGCCCATTCGAGGTTGAAGACCCCTCCGAGCCCGGACATGCCGAGCCCGCGCATCACCTCGATCGAGCGGCCGTGGGCCAGCAGCACATGGTGCATGGCGCGGGCGGCGGCGCGGATGTCGCGCAGGCCCGGGGCCTGCCCGCCGAGGAAATGCGAGAGCCACGCCACGCACCACGGCTCGTTGATCGGGGCGACCGTCGCCATGCGGTCGCCGAGCCGCGTCATCGCGACCTCGGTGAACTCGGCGAACCTCGATGCGATGTCGCGGTTGCGCCAGCCGCCGAGATCGGCCAGCGCCGAGGGCAGTTCCCAATGGTAAAGCGTGGCATAGGGCTTGAGCCCGCGCTCGAGCATGGCGTCGGTCAGCCGGTCGTAGAAGTCGAGCCCCTCGGCATTCACCACACCACGGCCCTCGGGAAGCACCCGCGCCCAGGAGATCGAGAAGCGGTAGGCATCGAAGCCGGCGGCGGCCACGAGGTCGAGATCCTCGGCGTAGCGGTGGTAGTGGTCGCAGGCGACGGCGCCGTTCTCGGCGCGCACCACGTTGCCCGGCGTGTCGGCGTAATCGTCCCAGTGTGTGCGCCCGGCACCGCCGAAGGAATGGCCTTCGATCTGGTAGCTCGAGGTCGCCGTCCCGAAGGTGAACGTCTCGGAAAAATCTTTACGGGTCAGTTCCATGCGGGCCTTTCCTAAGGTTTTCTCGGGGCGGGGCCTGTGGACCCGCCGATGATCAGTTGCGCCTCGAGAAGGCGCGATTCCGGCGGCTGGTCCGGATCGGCGATCCGGCGCAGCAGCATCTCGGCGGCCAGCCGTCCGGCCTCGCGCACCGATGAGCGGGTGGCGGTGAAGATCGGCAGGTCGCGGCCGTTCGACAGGTAGCTGAAATCGTCGTCGTGGGTGATGACCGACACGTCGCGGCCCATGGCGAGCCCCGCCTCGTGGATCGCCCGTCGCACCCCGATGGCCGAGATCAGCGACGAGCACAGGAAGGCGGTCGGCGGCTCGGCCAGCGCCAGCATCCGCCCGGCGGCGCGGTAGCCGTAGGGCTCGGTCATCTCCTCGCTCTGCATGAGCTCGGGCTCGGGGGCGAGGCCGCGCTCGGCCAGCGCAAGCTCGTAGCCGTGGCGGCGGCGGAAGGCGAAATCCATGAACTCGAGCCCGTTGACCAGCGCGATGCGCCGGTGCCCGAGATCGAGCAGGAACGAGGTCGCGCGCCGGAACGCGTCGGTGTTGTTCATGTCGATCCAACTGTAGGGCGCGTCGAGCTTGGAGGCGCGGCCATGCACGACGAAGGGCATGCGCAGCCCGTTCAGAAAGGCGATGCGCCCGTCCGCCATCTTGGGCCCGTGCACGATGATGCCGTCGACATTGCCCTTCGACTGCAGGCGCCGGTAGTTCTGCGCCTCGTCCTCGTCGCCAGTGACCGTGAGGGTCATGTCGTAGCCCGCCTTGAGATAGGTCTCCGAGGCACCGGCGATGAAATCCCCGAACACCGGGTTCATCATCTCGTGCTGGGTCGAGATCGGGATGACGTGGCCGATGGCCATGGCGCGGCCCGTCGCCAGCCCCTTGGCGCGGGCATTGGGTGAGTAGTTCAGCAGCTGTGCCGCCTCGATGACGCGCCGGCGCGTGCCTTCGCTCACCTCGGGGTAGCCGTTCAGGGCGCGGCTTACGGTGGTCTGCGACAGCCCGAGATGGGCGGCGAGCATCTTCAGGTTCATGGCTCTCGCTCCCAAAGCGCTTCGGATGATTTCGAGCCTAACCGCAAAACCCGCCCGGCGAAAAGATGTTTTCTTACCGCCTTGATCCAGCGCGTTTCAGCGCTAAAGTGGTCGGAAATTCCGCCAAATTGCGATTGACAGACGCAATGATCCGCGGGAGGCTCGGGCATCTTCAAAGCGCTTTGGCCGAGTCTCGCCAGAAGCGAAAACCAATGCGGGGTTTCCCGCGAGGATTGGGAGGAGCCTTTTCCATGAAGATCAAACGCAGTTTCCTTGGAAGCGTTGCATTGCTCGCGCTGGCCGCCGGTGCCGCACAGGCCCAGGACATGCCCTTCGAGGTGGGTGAGGGCGACTTCCAGTGGGACGGCTACACCGCCTTTGCCGACGAATACGACCTCTCCGGCCAGACCGTCGAGATCACCGGGCCCTGGACCGGCAACGAAAAGGCCAAGGTCGACGTTGTCTTCCGGTATTTCGAGGAAGCGACCGGCGCCAACGTCAATTACTCGGGCTCCGACAGCTTCGAGCAGGACATCGTGATTTCCGCCCGCGCGGGCACTGCGCCCAACCTCGCGGTCTTCCCGCAACCGGGGCTTGCCGCCGACATGGCCAGGCAGGGGCTGCTGACCGCGCTGCCCGACGACACCGCCGACTGGGTCTCCGAGAACTTCTCCGCCGGTGACAGCTGGGTCGATCTCTCGACGTACGAGGGCCCCGACGGCGAGAGCCACGTCTACGGCCTGTTCTACCGCGTCGATCTCAAGAGCCTCGTCTGGTATTCGCCCATCGCCTTCGACGAGATGGGCTACGAGATCCCCGAGACCATGGAAGAGCTCAAGGAACTGACCCAGCAGATCGTCGACGACGGCGGCACGCCGTGGTGCATCGGGCTGGGGTCGGGCGCCGCGACCGGCTGGCCGGCCACCGACTGGGTCGAGGACCTGATGCTTCGCACGCAGGAGCCGTCGGTCTATGACCAGTGGGTGAGCAACGAGATCCCCTTCAACGACCCCTCGGTGGTCGAGGCGGTCGAGGAATTCGGCTGGTTCGTGCGCAATGACGACTTCGTCCAGGGCGGCGCCCAAGCGGCGGCCACGACCGATTTCCGCGACAGTCCGAACGGGCTCTTCTCGGTGCCGCCCGAGTGCTACATGCACCGTCAGGCAAGCTTCATCCCGGCCTTCTTCCCGCAGAATGTCGAGCTCGGCGCCGATGCGGATTTCTTCTACTTCCCGGCCTACGAGGAAAAGGACCTCGGCACCCCGGTGCTGGGCGCGGGCACGCTGTTCTCGATCACCAAGCCCTCCGAGGCGACGGACGCGATGCTCGAATACCTGAAGCTGCCCATCGCGCATGAGCTCTGGATGGCACAGGACGGCTTCCTCACCGCCCATGCGGGCGTGAATCCCGAGGTCTATGCCACCGACGCGCAGCGCGCCATGGGCGAGATCCTCGCCAACGCGACCACCTTCCGCTTCGACGCCTCCGACCTGATGCCCGCCGAGATCGGCGCCGGCGCCTTCTGGACGAGCATGGTCGACTACGTCACCGGTGCCAGCGCCGAAGACGTGACCGCGGCGGTGCAGAGCCGCTGGGACTCGATCCGCTGAAGCCCCGACACATCCCCGCGCGGCGACGGTCGCGCGGGGCCCCGCCGGGGAGAGGCGGGTTGCATAACCAGCGGAGGAACATCCGACATGTCACCGATTTTTCAGGGAATTCTGACGATCGTCATCGGCGTGACCGGTTGCATCGCCTATTTCTACCTGTCCAATATCGTGCTCGACAAGGTGATCTTCCCGCCGCGCACCGATGACCGCGGCCGCAACATCCGCCGCGCCACCATGGTGCGGCCATGGCTGTTCATGCTGCCGGCGATGTTCGCGCTCGGGCTCTATCTCGTCTACCCGGTGGTGGGCAGCTTCTGGCGCTCGCTCTTCAACCGCTCCGGCGACACCTTCGTGGGCCTCGGCAACTACACGCAGATGTTCTCGGAATCGGGCTTCCGCACGGCGCTCTTCAACAACTTCCTCTGGGTGCTGGTGGTGCCCGCGGCTTCGGTCTTCTTCGGGCTCTTGGTGGCGCAGCTCACCGACCGGCTGAAGTGGGGCAACATCGCGAAATCGCTGATCTTCATGCCGATGGCGATCAGCTTCGTCGGCGCCTCGCTGATCTGGAAGTTCGTCTACACGGTCGACCCGCAGATCGGCATCATCAACGCCATCCGCGACTCGCTGGGACTTGCCGCCATCGACCCGCTGCAGATCCCGTTCTGGAACAACTTCTTCCTGATGGTGATCCTGGTCTGGATCCAGACCGGCTTTGCCATGGTGATCCTCTCGGCAGCGCTGCGCGGCATTCCCGAAGAGACCATCGAGGCCGCCATCGTCGACGGCGCCAACCCGTTCCAGCTGTTCTTCCGCATCAAGGTGCCGCAGATCAAGGGCACGATCCTCGTGGTCTGGACCACGATCACCATCCTCGTGCTCAAGGTCTTCGACATCGTCTACGCCATGACCGGCGGCAATTTCGATACCGAGATCCTGCCCAGCTACATGATGGACTACATGTTCCGCGACGACGGGCGGGCGACCGCCGTGGCCTTCGTGATCATGATCATCGTGCTGCCGGTGATGATCTGGAACATCCGCCAGGCGCGGAAAGAGATCTGAGGAGGCACGGCCATGGATAATATCGCCGGACAGAAAAGCTCGCTCTCGATCGTCACCAACCTCTGCGTGCTGTTCCTCGTGGTGCTCTGGCTGGTGCCGACCGTGGGGCTCCTGGTGTCGTCCTTCCGTGACCGCGAGCAGATCTCGGAAACGGGCTGGTGGAAGGCCATGTTCCCGGTGGAGCAGGCGTTCCGCGTGCAGCCCGAGGCCGATGGCGTGCGGCAGGACGGCGATCTCTACGTGCTCGAGGGCAACGTCTTCGGCACCGGCTCGGGCTCGG
>Ga0208328_1000379_pt1 | contig 21083 bp, 19 predicted proteins | sample DeeseametaMP2633_FD_184170 | JGI IMG/M metagenome (GOLD analysis project Ga0208328, IMG submission 184170) | Marine microbial communities from the Deep Atlantic Ocean - MP2633 (SPAdes) | ecosystem: Environmental > Aquatic > Marine > Unclassified | place: Northeast of Antigua and Barbuda, North... | reverse complement strand
TTCGTGTCGGTTGACCGCTAACAAGAAATAGGATAGAGGATTCCAGACAGCGCCAGCTACGAGCGCCACAGCTGAAAGCGAAATCATGGCCTGTGGAGCTGCAATTTCTCCTCTAGTCCACAATGTTAGTAGAGACTGACCGGCGATGATTAGTATAGTCGCCGCAAGCGCACCGACTATCGCATTAAGTGTTGTGACCCCGCCGGCCACCCGCTTCACCCACGTGAAATTTCCGCGAGCGTGCTCGGCAGTGAACTCCGGCAATATTGGCAATGTGATCGTCATAAGGAATTGAAGCCCTACCCGGGAGAGAGTACGCACGCTCGTGAAGATTGGCACGATCGCGGCCCCTCCAGCGGCACCGACTGCAAGCGCACTACCTTGCAGGTAACCGGCTTGGGCAAGCGGAAGCATCATGGCAGCGAGTGCGGGCCGTAGGAGTTCGGACATGCGGCCCCGCCCCGCATACCTAAAGCCCAGGACAAGCCACTTCGCTCGACTGCGCGCAAGAAAGACGTGCCCAACGACGCCTAAGCTGCGTACTGATAAGTATGCAACCGCCGCCTCCAACGGCGAACCACCAGAGAGAGCTACCAGAATGACCGCTAAGCCTTCTGCGAGCTGAACAGTTGCTTCGAAAGCTGTGGAAAGGGCAAACGCACCGTGTGCACGCATTGCAGCCATAAACAGGCTCGATTGCATCGCCACCACGCCATACACACAAAGCACCATCAGCACGACGCGCGCTCGACCAGCGTCCATTCCGCCGGATACAGATAACAAGTGGTCGGGCAACAACACACAAACGGCGAGAGCTGACATCAGGATCGTTGTGCTACAGGTAAGAATTACCACTTGAGCACTCTGCAAGGTAGTCCGCGCTTCAAGAGGGTCTCCACGCGCAACTTCGCCGATCAGGCGGTTCCCTGCAGCCGCCCCAAAGCCGAAATCGCCAGCCGCGAGAAAGACAGGCACCGTTGATAATAGAAGCCACTGACCGTATAGAGGAAGCCCCCACGCAGTCGCAAGTGCGGGTACCGTCGCCAATTGAATGACCGCGACAACAGCCTTGCCGTAACCCATCGATAGGACGCCGCGAAATACACGACGGCGCTTCATGCCTGAGCTCCAAGAGACACCACTGAGTTCGTCTGCATCTCTACCGAGACGGCTCGAATCTCTAGACAGGTGGCTGCGAATCGCCTTGACGTGATCAAGCATTCATGCAAACTGGTTGACACGCGGCCGACGCATCGCGCACCGCAGCGCCAAGACTGACTGCTGGACGCAACCAGCGATTCCTCGATGCCAACCTTTGAGGTCCGAAGCAACTGCCTACCCCCCGAACTCTCTTTCCTGAAGCTACCCCGCATGAAAGATCGTAGTCGCTTGGTATTTACTCAGGCTCACCGAGGATTGTTTGTCCCACCTGGTGCCCCAATTCAGCCGTGCTGCAGACAATCGATTACCTTGATGCCGGTCGGTTCGATAACACGAGCACCGAGCATGTGCTGCGAGAAGTGGCATCGCGCGACCACCAAGTCACACGGCTCCGTCTTGTAATCGAAGCACATTTCGCTCCTTGCCAAGATGAGCAGCCAGCCGAAAACCTAGAGCTGTCATAGTAAGAGTGGGATTGGCGTGGGACCCAGTCGGCATAACCGCGCCACCACAAAGAAACAAATTATTCAAACCGAAGTATTTGCAGTTGGAGTCCACTACACCATCCGTTACCGATTTCGCCATCCTTGCCGTGCCGACGTGATGCTGATTGTCACCAAGACCTGCCTGCCAGGCGTCGCTGGCGTCGCGGAGCGTTTCAGACATGACGACCCGACCAACGCCGTTGCGCCGCAGATACGAGTCGACTTCGCTTCCAAGATTCACGAGCGCCCGCCGTTCAAAATCTCCAACCGTCCACTTAACAGAGGCAAGTGGACGACCATGCGGGTCTAAGCGGTCACTCAGCGTGACACAACTTGCGGTTGAAGGATCTTGTTCGACGTATCCCTCCAAGTTGATCGCGGTCGGTACCTCTCCGAAGGAATCTCCGCGCAGCCTCGCCCGAGCAGTGCGTGAAAGGGCACGAGGTTCCTTTAGCGTGCGGGCTATCCTAGAACTCAAGCTGAGGTCAAAACGATGCCCAGAGATTGCCGACTGGAGTTCGCGTAGGTTCTGGGTGACCGAATCTTCCGGCCATTCAAAGAGTGCAATCCCGCATGCATTCAACACTTCAAGCTCTTGTTGACGCGAAGCGCTGAGAACTAGGCGCGGCAAGTAACGGCGACCGCGACGATAAAAGCTTGACAGATACCGCGTGATGTCAGCTCGCGAACCCGACGACTCGATTCTCCCTATAACCATGTGCGGGTGGTCTTGCAGATGTTTGCCCACATGAGGGTTGCCCCCAGCGATCCCGTGTGGAAAATCGGGCGTGGCTTCTAGCAGCATCCGGGGTGTTTCAATGCCTCCTAGGCACAAGACCATGAGGTCGACCGGAATTGTGAGCGACTTGCCGCCACGGCTGCGCACTGTAATTGATTTCACCCTGCTGCCATCTCGCTGAAGCTGAGTTGCCATCCCGTTGTAGACGATCAGGCAGTCAGGATCGCGTTCCCAACGTCCGCGATCACGCTCGAAGACCTGTGGTTTCCGCGCAAACACGCTAAATCGAACGTACACGTCTGGGTCAACGAGGGACCCCGGCTCCAACCCAAAATCGTGCCAAACTCGCGCTAGATATCCGTCGGCCGTCACATCAAAAAACTCTTCAGCCTCTGAATAGAAAGGAGCGAGGTCGTCGTATCCAATCGGCCATCCGCTTTCAGCTACCCAATCGCGACGCTCAAAGTCAGCAGCATGGAATCTAAGGCACTGGCCAGCCCATTGCGAAGTGCCACCACCGAGGCCACGTCCTCGCTTGAATACACCGGTAAAAGGTAGCCCCGAGATGTCGCCATCATTGAACTCGTCACTGGCGCTGGCGATTTCGGGCCCACCCTCAAGTAGAGTGACGGCGATACCTCGTCGCCTCAAGCCCATAGCCACGGCCAGCCCAACCGGACCTGAGCCGATTACGACGGTGCGAGGCAACGCCTTATGTTGAAGATCTGCGACTTGGAAGTCCAGCAGCATCGTTTACCCCTCTTGTCGATGAGTACGGTACGCCGCGATAACGGCTGAAAAGGTCTTTATGCTCTCGTCGCTCAAACCGTGCTGGACCGCGAAAGCGTTTCGTCGAACGTGTTCCAACGAAGTGGATGCGAAGATTAGTGAAGCGCAAGGCCGAGACGAAGCGGTGTAGCTAAGCAATGCAGGGGCAAGTCCATGCAGGCCCTCTCCTTGGACGACTGCCCTGATCTGTTCTCGCGACTCTGTATTGCTTTCGAGCCAAGCATAGAATCGTCTGAGCTCCTGACCCTTAGCGCCGAAGACCGAGTGGAGAATCGTCTCCATAGGATGGTGAACTGCTACGGGATCGAAAAAGGGCCCGCCAGCCTGCTGAACGATGTCACCGGGCATGCCCACTGCACTAAGTGCCGTCAGCGCCCTTGTCTCCGAGGCCACGCCGTAGCGACGGATCTTTCCCGCCAATCTAAGATCGTCCAACACGCCTACGAGTTCCGGACTAAGTTCCTCGGCGGTAATTTCATGAAGTAGCAGGCCATCCAGCGCTTCTCGACGCAGCATTCTCAGGCTGGTCTCGACAGACTGCCGTACGTGGTCTATCGAGAAATCTGTACGCCGTACGAAGTTCCCGCCAGGCTTCGCGCCCTCAGAACCGACATCTCGTAGCCTTGCTCGAAGTCGCGCGACCGGCCTTGCCAGCGCGTAACGACTGGAACGCAAGCGCGGCTGGGTCGAGTGGCCTTGGCCGACTTTTGTATAGACTTCGACATCAGATCGGCCCTTCAGTGCAGCGCCCAGCATGCGCTCAGCATCTCCGAATCCGTAGACACGAGCGGTGTCGACGTGCGTTACACCGCACTCAAGTGCGGCATGAACCAGCCGGATCGACTCAGCCCTGCCGATACGGCCCATAAGCTGCGCTGTCCCGAAGGCCGGCTTAGGTGCTCGACCACTAGGTTGAGATCCCCCCACGGCTAGTTGCCCCTTCCGAATCGCCTCACCGGCGGTAGTCAGTTACTGCAAGCGTCGCCGAGCCGACGTTAGAACGGACGAACGTGACGACTCGGCAGCAGGGCCGTCTGGTCCGCTCGCTGCCATCAACTACGTCACACTCAGAATGAAAACTTGGCATGCGATCAATCTCTAGAGCGCTTGGAAACACCGAGAGCAATCGCCTCAAAACCCACACGCATCATTAATGGCCACCACTCTGCTGAAGTAGCGGCTTTGTGACAAATCTCCCCCCCGGCGGACCCGTTGATTTCGGTGACATAGCAAGCACAACGACTGCGGCTACTGCCAGTGTGTAGATGCACCACCAGACGGCGAATACGGTGTCTGTACGAACCGCGATCATTGCGTAGCTTGCGCAGACTGCCGTAACCAAGTTGTTCGCTGGACTGAGGCAGCGAGAATCTGCCCACCGATGGGCGAGGGTACGAACGAATGCGCCTAGTAGCAGTCCCCCAACCAGTACAGCCAAGTACCAGCCGTCGAAAAAGAGCAATCCCCCAACTGAGAGAACTGGATTCGGAGCCGGGCAGTCTGCTCCGAAACAAGAATAGTTGAACAGATGGATCTTTAGCTCGCTAGAGCGTTCAGAGAAAGGAGCCATTCCACTCGGAAACGGTCTCGTAAGGAATTCTACGAATGTGCCTCGGCCCCAACCCATTTCGAGGTGGCCATTTTGATACTCAGTAGCCAGTATCGCAATGTAGTCGTACATCTGGGTATCGTAAGAGGTGAAAAAAGACTTCGCCGCGCCGAGTGGCCCTACCTCTTCGAACGAACGGACCAACGCGTCGAACAAGCTTTCGCCAGCTATCCGGGAACCCGCCGACCGAACATATGGCAGAACTGCGAGCGCGATTAACGCTACTCCGCCGGCGGCCACATGCCACAATCGAACTCTCGTAGGTTTGCGCATCAGCGTGGCAGTCAGCACAATCAAGAGCGCCGGTATTATGTACCTCCTTGTCCCCAGCTGGGACACGGCGAATATACTTGCCGCCACACAAAAAACAACAGCCAACCAACCGGCCGGCTTAATTTCCTTATCGCCAGCATTTAGTATCAGCATTGCACCGGCAATTGAGCCAGCGAGGGGAATCACAGTAATCAACTCGGGTACGAAATCCATCGTAGCTTCAGCGCTTCGACCTCTGGATAGCGCAAGGAAGCCCTGAACGCCCATGAACGAGATCAATGCAGCGGAGTACACAGCTAAAGAGGAGACAGTGATAAAGACAGCACGTCCGGGCAGGAAGCCATCCGACGCCACCAGATGAAGTGGCGTGCCGGACCCATGCTCCGCCACTCCTCTTCTACGGGACTTCCACAAGGCGCCAACCGCTATGCTCCAAAGCAATACTGATCCAACGATAGACGCCGCAACCTGACCATCGAGTGATGGAACGAGGCCGTAAAAGCCGCTACCAGCGATGGCAGATGGGCGAAAACGTTCGCTGAAAAGCGGCCGTACTGAAAACACTGCGAATAGCATCAACACAACGAGAGTGTCGGGACTGACCCATCTAGATAGCCCTTTGAGTGGCGTCGACGCGACAACCAACAATACAGGCACCGCGTTGAGAATTGCAAAAAACCAAAAAATGTTCATCGGTCATCAATCGGCGAAGAAGTGGATGGCGACAAACCATCCGTTGGCATCATAGCCAACAACAGCCGTACAGTGCGGCTGTTCAGTACCGCGTAAGCTATACCGTTCAAAGCGATTCCAATAAGATAGCGAAGACCTTTCCCAAAGTTTGGGAAAGCTGTCATATTTCCCAACTGCAAATAAGGCCCCACAAAGACCCCCTCAATCCGGTAGGACCCGTAAAGCTTGTCACTCCCCTGTCGAATATGACACCTATGGTAGCCCACGGCGCTCCCGCTTGACCGATGAACGCTGCCTGCTGTTGCTGCTGTCGGTACTAGCTCAGCTGTCCTGAAAGGCCCGATGGCCGCGTAGCCAAGGCTGCAGATTTCGCAACACCCGGGAGCGCCGAACTTCACGGAAACGGCGGCGGGCCGGTAGCATTCGTCATCGAGGTTAACAAGAGGAGCCTGAGCTTGCTGTCGTCATCCGCCGTCCTCAAGGGGGCAGGCCTCCTTATTCGCCCTAGGTTCCTGCTCCCCTACCTGCGCTATCGTGTAGCCGCTGCATCTGAACACATCGAAGCCGTCCGCTTCTGTGCCGCGAACACATTGATCGACGCAGGGGCAAACAAGGGGCAGTTCAGCCTTGTTTTTAGGAGACTTAGGCCCAGTGCGCTCATCGTGGCGTTCGAACCGCTTCCTGAAGCCGCCGATAAGTTTCAAAGCATATTTCGATCCGACCCTCACACCCGGCTGGTACGCGTGGCATTGGCTGGGAGCGAGGGAACTGCCGAGTTCCATGTAGCCGACAGGGCGGACAGCTCTTCTCTATTGCGCCCAGGAGCCGGCCAAGCCAAGGCTTTCGGCGTTCATCCGGCGAAAGTCATCCGCGTTCCCGTAAAGCGCCTCGATGAGTGTATAGACATGAACGCACTTGCCCACCCGGTTCTCCTGAAGGTCGACGTCCAAGGCGGCGAGCTTGGGGTGTTTGACGGTTTGGCTTCTATAGAGAAAGTCGACTTCATTTACGTTGAGTTAAGTTACGTCGAGCTATACGATCACCAGCCGCTCTTCGAAGAAGTGAGGGAATATCTTTCCTTGCGTGGGTTCTATATCAGAGCCGTATACAACCAAGTGCGCACTCGCGAGTATGGCCCCACGCAGATAGATGTTCTGTTTCAACGATCGCCAATAGCTGCCGCATAGGATTCGAAGGGGGATCTTGCCTGTAGTCAATGTGAGCGGACACGCGCTCAGTCAGCGAATACGCCAAGGAAGTCATTTGACAACTAACCATGACTGCCTGCGCATCGGGATCTTTTATAGCTCTCCCGCGGTCGCCGAGTTCCAATCATACTTCGTAAGTTGAGTCTGGGATATGCGCTCCCCAGAACCAGCCCCTATAGCTATATTCGCCTACAACAGACCCGACCGACTACGTTCCATGTTGAGAAGCTTGATGCGATGCGAGGGCTTTCACGACGCATCCATAACCGTCTTTATAGACGGCCCGAAAGACGATCGAGACGCGAAGAACGTAGCGGCAGTGTGCTCGTTGGTTAGCAACTTAGGCTTAGATAACGTCACGAGCAAGATTAGCGAAACCAATCGCGGACTACGAACATCCATCTATTCAGGCGTCACAGAAATTATCCGCCGGCACGGGCGAGTGATTGTGTTGGAGGACGACCTCGTACTGTCACGCACCGCTCTGAACTACTTCAACGCTGCTCTTCAATACTACGCAAATAACGACCAAGTTTGGAGCGTTGCCGGTTATATCTACGATGCACCTCCACTCAGGGGATCAACAAAATCAATCATATTGCCGTTCACTCATCCGTGGGGTTGGGCAACTTGGGAGCGAGCTTGGACTCACTTCAGCCTTTCTAACAGCCCGCAACCTGAAGTACTTGAATCGAGGGCCTTTCGAACCGCGTTTGACATGGGCGGTCTTTACCCCTTCACAAAGCAATTAGAGAATTCCATTCAGGGTCGCGTTAACAGTTGGTATATCCACTGGTACTACACAATATTTCAACATCGTGGCTTATCGATCTTCCCTCCGAACCGGCTAATCGAGAACCTGGGGCTGAACCGAGGCTCTCACGGCGGCGCTTTAAATCCGCAATCGCTGCTAGTCGAGCGACCTCCATTGTTGAATATAGTCCCAGAGTTCGATACTGCCGTCGACATTAATTATCCAGCGATAGATGCCTTAAGGAACTGTAGAGAGCTACGTGTGCAGCGATTCATCGCGAGGGCGGGCTCGGCAAAGCGAAACCTCATGCCATCGAAGCGGAGATAAGAAGTGGCGACCCAAAACCAAGGCCCGTTCCGGAAGTACCCATGGCCACTCGAACGAGCACGCAATACCGTGCGAGTTCTGAGGCTGTACCGAGCGAAGACGAGATGCCCTTCCCTCTTCGTCCACGGCGATGCCATCAGCTTCGCCAAGGGGTTTGATATCCGATCGCCACATTTTTTCGAGATTGGTCACCATATCTCGTTCGGCAAGAACTTCACTTGTGAGGTTGACGTGCGGATCGACAATCATGTCCTTATTTCCAGCAATGTCGCGTTTATCGGTCGAGACCACCCCTTCGACGATCCGAAGTCAACGGTGTACGAAGCCACCCGTGTTGACGACGCACTAATAGAGATAGGCAGCAATGTGCTCGTAGGATTTGGGTCAATCGTGGTGGGCAGCTGCCGCATCGGGGAAGGCTGTATTGTCGGGGCAGGATCGGTGGTGGTCGGCGATCTGCCCCCATACACCGTCTGCGCGGGGGTGCCAGCCAAGCCGATCAGGCCGCGATATCCATCTTAATGGACGTAACGCACTGATCGACACGCAATGGGAAGTTGCTTATGGGAGAATCCGAGGTCGATTCACAACCTATGCCAAAGGCGCTCATCAGCCTACTGGCTGTCTTCTTTCTGACGATTAGTGGCTGTGCGTCGCATACTGTACGGCCGGAAAGTTGTAGGCGCGATGCCGAAACATATGCGTCGGCAGCAACCAAGAATGCCCCGTTCATTGACCATATGCCAATCAACGAGTCCGCTACGGCCGCTCTGTCTACCAATGCCAGTCACGAGAAAGACACGGACACCCGCAAACCACCTACTCGCGGTAAAATTGATCTCCGCCGCTTAGCCGGTCTACTGCCACAGAGCCCGCCAACTCCAGCGGACGTTCCGTCCAGTGTCGTACTGCCGTCGACCCTCTACATGGTTGTAGGGCAAGAGTACCGGCTCGAGTTTGCGAGTATTGTTAAGGGTTTCAATCAAAGCACCGCAGTGAAAATTCGTGGTCTTGGGAAGGACGCCCAGCTGTACTCAGACCACTGGGAGTATGTTCCAACGGCTTCTGGTTCATACACCATGCAAATAAGTATTGAGGACCGCGCAGGTATCGCCCGAGAGTCGACGTCGCGCCCTGTCATAGTGGTGGATCCGAGATCTGACGCCCCCCTACGCCATTTGAGCATCGGAGACTCGATTACACGAGCAGGAGGGTATGTCGAGTTCGCTGTGACATGTGTGCTAGGCGGCGAGGCGCTAGGTACCCGCACGTATAACGGCGGAGCCCTTTCGACCGAGGGTAGAGGGGGGTGGACGCTGGAAAATTACTTGTCGCGCATCGGCGAATTGGAAGGTGGCGACTCGCCTTTCTTGTTTCCGCGTGACGAGGAGGGAAGCAGGTTTTATGGAAACGCTGCTTTCTGGCAGAACGTCACCGCCGGCACGCCGCCCGGGTATGAATACGACGGCTTTCAAATGGTGGCTAGGGGCTGGCGCGACGAAGGTACGTTCGATTTTGACGCCAACGGATATCCAAAGTCTCCGACTCGCGGCGACATTTTAATCGATCCCCGGTTAGCACTCACTGAGCAGTGGCGTGAGTATGAAGGTTCAGTATGGCAACCTAGCAGCAACCGAGACGTTGAGCTCTCATTTGCGAAGTACATTCAAAAGAATCGCTCGGCTTTTCAAGGAGGAGCTCCAACGAGCATCAGCATCATGCTGGGAACCGTGGACTTCCTGTCCCAACTGACTAACGAAGGCTGGGCTCAATACTCCTCTAACATGAGGTCACTCATTACGTCTATCCGTGCATGGAATCCGAATGTGCCAATAATCCTGATTGGCTCACCTAACGGTGCCGATGAGAGTATGTGGGTTGGCAAGGGTATCAGCGGCGAGGAATTCAATCAGCGAATGATGGAACATTCTCAGCGACTATACAAATATTTCGATACGCCAGAGGACAGAGCGAATCGTGTGTATGTAATTTCATTCCTCGGAGTTGTGTCGCCACAATCCATGGCTGACTATGTACACCCCACGCTACCGGAGGGCCACGACGAGATGGGGTCTTGGCTTTCCGGCATCCTCGCCTACTTAATATCGCGTGGTCAGGTTTGACCCGACCCCTAGTGCGCACCTGAGGTGCGGATCCAGCGAGGATGCTTAACGGCGTCGATCACCGCGCAACGTGGTGGTCTCGGTCGGGTCACCCTCGGTTGCCCCTACCGACAGTGGACAGCCGGCCGCCTCGGTGAAACCCGAGGGTGATGTGTGGGCCAGTCGTCCTTCATCAAAGAACCCGGGCTAGCAGCGCTTCTTTCGAACGTAGACTATTAGTAGCGGCTGGAGACTGCTAGGCAAGTGCTTGTGCAACCATTTGAAGACACGAAACAGTACCGGACTGCCGAAATGGTAGGCAGGTTCGCCCGATAGATACACGACAAAGGTCTCTGCGCCCGCACCGAAGGCACTGCGTATGTCTTTCCTTGTGTTCAACCCATAAACCGTCGGAAAGACGTCGACCGACTTCCGCTTTGGTTGAATGTACTTCAAAGCCCGAACATGAAGTCGGTTTGGAACTACAGCGCCAGCGACGGCGATGTAACCGTATTTATTCGGCGTTAAAGCGGCGAGGAGGCCCCCGGGCCTTAGGACGCGCATTAATTCTGCGGCAACCGCATGCGGTTCCTGGACGTGTTCGAAAACGAAACGACAATATATGACATCAAAAGAATCATTTGGATACGGAAGCGATTTCCCAGGCTGGGTTACCTCTGCATGATCCAAAAATGGATTGTCGAGAACCGCTTCATCGATATCACATCCCTCCACGTGGGCGCAGCGACCTCGGAGATTAAAAAGACGGCGTCGATACTCGACGTCGTTATCAAGTATCTGCTCACCTCTGCCAGCTCCAAAATCTAGCACTCTATCCGTTGGGCGAAGAGTACTATCAATCTGCATGTACATTGCCACGCCCGCATCTGCATAACTGAAGCCACCGATGTTCGACTCCGGATAAAATCGGCGCCTTAGGGCCGGTCCATCAACATAATTTCTTAACATAACGCCCCCGCCCTACGTGCACACTTAAGCAGAGACTATACCGCAACACCTGTAACTATCGGCAGTTGCCGCTCGAATAAAGAATTCCGGCAATGAAATTCGCAGGCGAAGCAAGTGCAAGTATGCGTACGTACCCAGCGACAGAGAACTTAGTACCTATGCGTCGCGATGGCGTCGGCGAACCCCAGCTTGGCTGGTGTCGCCCTCTGCCGACGGGAACGACCCGTCCGACACACCGTCTACGTTGCGACTTTGGCCCAACCACGGTTTCGTCGATTGTGGCTCTGCTTCGGTGGCTCTGGCGGATGACTCGGTTGTGCCAGTCATCGGCGAACGGCGGCCTGCATCCTCGCCGTAGTAGCCATATCCGTAATTATATGATGTAGTCCCGCGAGGTGGAATCATTGTAAACACCGACCCAAGTAGTGGTGCGCCCACGGCCCGCAGGGTCTCTACCGAATGCGCCAGCTGATCGCGTTTCGTTTGGCCGAAGCGCGCCATCACCAAAACACCGTCGGCGCCAGCCGCAAGCACAGCCGCATCCGTGACTGCCAGGAGCGGTGTTGAATCGACAATTACATAGTCGAATTCGGCTCTCAGCTCACTCAACAGCTTTCTCGCAGCGACCGAACCAAGCAATTCGCTCGGGTTGGGCGGAACTGATCCAGATGTCAGGACCGTTAGGCCTGGGAAGCGTGTTTTTTGCAGGGCCTCCGAAAGCGAGGCTCGACCGCTTAGGACTGTGCTGAAGCCAACCGTACCAACCAAATCAAGATATTTCGCCAGCATGGGCCGCCGCATGTCTCCGTCGATCAACACTACTTTGTGCTCGGCTTCGGCGAGCGCGAGCGCGATGTTAATGGCGGTAGTGGACTTGCCTTCGTGTGGCAAAGAACTGGTGACGACGATGACCCGTGGTGGATTATCGACAGACAAAAATTGTAAGTTTGTTCGAAGTTTTCTGAAAGACTCTGCCGTAGGCGAATTGTCAATGTCGAAGGACACAGCTGGCTGCTTACGGCGTTCTTTGTCGAGCGGTATGCTACCGACAATCGCGGCTCCCGTTATCTCCTCAAGTACGTTCCGGTCCTTCACGGTGTTGTCGAGCAAGTCACGGACCACAGCTAGGCCGATTCCAAGGAGGAGCCCGACAACCAGCCCGGTCACCAAATTGAGTGTTGTTCGCGGCACGACAGGTTCGTTGGGGATGGACGCACGCTGCTCGACCACAACGCGCGCGTTGGGGGTGGCACCGTTTTCGGGTGTCTCTAATTCACGCACCAACACCACAAATTCATCGGAGAGGGTATTGGCTATGTCCCGCGCCTGGACAGGAGACTCATCTAGCACGGCAATGTCGATCAGAACCGTGTCAAGCTTCGAGGACGCCGTGATTCTTTCCTGTAGAGCTTCAGCGTCGGTGCTCAGTCCTAGCTTGTCCACGGTGCGCTGCGCGAGTGTCTCGCCCATCAGGAGTTCGGTGTACGATATTACGCGCTCCTGAGAGAAGCGGTTCCCCTGGTATATGTCTGTAACCGAACTACCTGATGCTGTCGACACAAAGAGTCTCGTCGTCGCTTGGTAGAGGGGCGTGGTCATGAGTGTGACAACTACGGATCCCAGAATCCCGATGACAGTCGCACTGCAGACCGTAAGCCAACGGGATCGCAGCAGCTTCACCACGTCTTGCAGATTCATAGGTTACCCCTTCAGGAGCTGGTCACTCAGCCGTTCGCTTGGCGCCTTGCCGATCGATCGATGTGGGCTGCTCCGTCTCGGTCGCCGAAACGCGCTGCGCCATAACCGATTCGGCTAACGCAGAGTCCGGAAGGATCTCGTCGCTTACCCGTGCCACGCGCGGAAATATCATTCGGCCCCGACGCGGAAGTAATGGAGCAAACTCGTTCCCGACGAGGGAAGAGGGGTCCTGCTACCTGTCGCGTCGCAGATCTGGGTCCAACTGTTGCCGATCCAGACTCGCTACCCAGCTGGATTTGACCGGCATACCGCCAAGTTGAAACCGCCCGCGGCACGACTGCATTGCATCGCAGCTGCTCTGCAAGGATCTCAAATAGTGGCTCACTCCTGCTGCAGCACGCAGATCTCATTCCGCGCACTCAGGAACCATCACTTTAGGGGTGACTGTCCCGACCAAAGGCTGACCAGGTGCTTGGGGCTCACCAGGCACTGTCGGCTCAGACATTCGAAATTTTATATCCGCGGATTGCCCAGGCGGAATCATTACCTGAACCTCAAACACGGGGTGTCCGCGTTCAGAATTTATTAGCGCTGGCACCTTCTCGCCGTTCAGTATTGCACTTGACAGTTCCGCGCCTTTGGTTGCGAATAGACGGACTGAAGTGATGTTTGTGCCTCGTGGAACTTGAATGAGCAGCTCAGGCGAAAGGCCTTCAGTGCCGGCGACGTAGTCTGGTACGTCATCCGGAACTGTGTTTGTCAATCTGACAGTTACGGTGGACGACCTCGTATCGCCATCGCAGCTGTCAGCGGCATACTCGATCTCGGTATTCAAATAATAGTCAAGCTTATTTCCGCCAAGGTTGTTCAATACAACGCCCGCGTACGGACCAGATTCTTCTGGAATTACGTGCCCAAGGGGTGTCTCTTCGAGGAGTTTCTGTTCGTCCGCGCGTGCGCTCCATACAGCTATTCGACGTTCTGATATTGCTTTCCCGAGCGCATCAAGCAGGAGACGAGGTGACTCTACCGAGCCTGTCATCTTCGTAACAACAGCACTTGCGATATCCTCGAGGTAGTCTTTCCGTTCACTCCGTTGATCGGCTGGAAAGCGCCTGTACGCCGTAGATTCGGTCAACTCAACGACATTGTCTCTTGAAACGATCTCCCCGTCAGGCATCGTAATTGGCCCTACGGCTCCGAGGATGTAGCTCAATGCCACTGGATCGATGGCTATGACGCCGTCGACCTCTAAGCCCGTTTGCTCGAGCCACATCGCCTTCCAGATCTGAGCCGCGTACGGAAAGTGGGGACTCAAATTGCTATTGCGAAAGTCCGTGAACGGCTGAGCGAATCCGTACTGACTGTCATATTCGAACCCTAATTCAATAGGGGCTACAGCATCAGTAAGTTCGGTATTCGGAGCCAACGTGTCAACGCTCGGCACGCCGTCATCGAACCGAAGTATCCCGTAACCCCCGAGCAATCCGCCGGTGCCTCGGACTTCCGCGTTGGTTTGAAAGCCCATGAAATAAGTGCGCGGCCCGTCGGCCCCCATCATCGATGGCGCCAAGCGTGCCGCCAGGGCAGCGTTTTCGATGACTGAGGTAATGCCCGATATCTGGCCTTGTAGTTGTGCGCGGGCATCACGCATGAGCGAAACGTAGCGAGGATCAGTGATCGCGGCGGCTTCACCGTTCAGGCGCCTTGCGCTGTCGGATAACTCGCTTAGTTGAGGTTCTTGGCTGCGCAGTAAACCGACGTCAACACGACCGTCGCGGTAGAGGCGATCGGGATCAATCGCGATACCAACATCCGCTGCCGGCCTGAGCACATCCGACGCGAGCCCAAAGACAACATCAGTGACCTGCTGCCCCGTCTTCAAAGGACTGCCTAGCCACGGGACAGACGCCATGACGTTCCACCCCAAAGAATGCGTAGCGTCGCGAGCCGCCCGCGCTTGGTCAAGCGCGGCGTCCGCCGACTTCGATGCGGCTTCGGTGTCTCCGTCGAGCAGCGCGCTCTTGGCGTCTTGGGCACTATCGCGAGCTTGTTCCAAATTCGATTTCGCTTGGAAGGCACCGATTGCGACCCAACATCCCAGCCCCAGTACAACCACGACGAACGCGGCTGCTGCCCAGAGAAACCCACGGCTGCGGAGCGTCTTGGGTAGTCGCCGGCCTTGTTCGTTTTCTACTCCGGCGTCGTCGCCGCCACCGTAGTTGTCATCTGATTGGCGTCGCGGAAAAAATCGCACTCACAATTCCCTGCCCAAGGTTGAAGCCTGCGCGTCAGAAATGTGACGTGCAGGCTTCAACGTTATTGAATTGGTGATTCGAGTCAAACCTCAATCGATCCGTTAGCAGGCACCCCGCGTGACGGTTCCGTAAGGGCCCGCCGAGATCCCCTCGCCGTCGCGGCAAGCGCTCAGAGAAAGCTGCCCGAACGCGGCGCGCTGCTGCTGAAGTTGAGCAATCCTGTTCTCGTAGAACGGTGCGAAGATGGAATCTGGGCGCCGTGCCAGCTTCGCCTCGTAGATGGCGATCGTGGTGTCAGTCCAGAAGGTGGCGCTCCGGGTGAAGGTCGCGGCGAGCTGAACCGAGGTGACCTGGAAGAACCAGATAAAGTCGCCGGGCGCAGCTGCCAGATCACCCACGACCTGGTGCACCGGGGCGGCGGGAGCCGGCATGGCCGGGGCGGCATTTGCAGCGACCGGTACGAAGGCAGCGGAAGCGCCGACGGCGAGGGCGGCTGCACCCACCTGGAATTTGGTCGCGATGGCGTTCATTTTATTGTCCCCCCAAGAAGGTTCGGTGCCTTGATGTTGCTGAGAGCTTCTCAGACTCCGGGCACCCTGTCAACCGGAATGGCCGCTTCCGCGCAACTTTCTCCGCAAAATGCAAAAGAGGCATGACCAGCAGGTCTTCAACTTCAGCTACGCCCCTGGGGATGCCCGTTCGGGCGGCGGACTCACGGGTGGTCCCGTTCGCAACAAAGGACGATTCGATATTTGCTGGATAAGCTATCCCGGCGCGAATTACTGAGCAAGATGCCATTTCGCGATCGGCTTGCCCCGTGGCTAAAGCGTCTGTCTACGTGCGAACCCGCAGCGCCAAGTGCCAGTCAGTCCTGTCCGGCACGTAAGCGGCAATGACAGGGGCCGACTGAATCAGGTGCCACGACATCTGAGGCAACACGGTCAGACCCCACCATTCGATATCTTAAGGGTCTAATAAGGGCCACCCGCGACGCCCGGAACCCCCGCCGATACCATCACCTCATGACCAGCGTGACTGAGCCTGCCGCCGAGCACGAGATCGACATCCACACCACTGCCGGAAAGCTTGCTGATCTGCGCAAGCGCGCCGAAGAGGCGCTGCACCCGGTCGGTGAGGCCGCCGTGGAGAAGGTGCACGCCAAAGGCAAGCTCACCGCCCGCGAGCGCATCCTGGCACTGCTGGACGACGACTCCTTCGTCGAGCTTGACGCACTGGCCAAGCACCGCAGCAAGAACTTCGGCCTGGAGTCCAACCGCCCCACCGGTGACGGGGTGGTCACCGGCTACGGCACCATTGACGGTCGCGACGTGTGTGTGTTCAGCCAGGACGCCACCGTGTTCGGCGGCTCCCTCGGAGAGGTCTACGGCGAGAAAATCGTCAAGGTGCAAGAGCTGGCCATCAAGACCGGCCGTCCGCTGATCGGCATCAACGACGGTGCCGGCGCCCGCATCCAGGAGGGCGTGGTCTCCCTCGGCCTCTACAGCCGCATCTTCCACAACAACATCAAAGCCTCCGGTGTCATCCCGCAGATCTCGCTGATCATGGGTGCTGCCGCCGGCGGGCACGTGTACTCCCCCGCGCTGACCGACTTCGTGGTCATGGTCGATCAGACCAGCCAGATGTTCATCACCGGCCCCGACGTCATCAAAACCGTCACCGGCGAGGACGTCACCATGGAAGAACTCGGCGGCGCCCACACCCACATGGCCAAGTCGGGCACCGTGCACTACGTCGCTTCCGGTGAGCAGGACGCCCTCGAGTGGGTGCGCGATCTTCTGTCGTACCTGCCGCCGAACAACTACGCCGAGCCGCCGCGCTACCCCGCCCCGCACCCGGGCCCGATCGAGGAGAACCTCACCGAGGAGGACCTCGAGCTCGACACGCTGATTCCGGATTCGCCGAACCAGCCGTATGACATGCATGAGGTCATCACCCGCATCCTCGATGACGACGAGTTCCTGGAGATCCAGGCCGGCTACGCGGGCAACATCATCTGCGGCTACGGCCGCATCGACGGCCGTCCCGTCGGCATCGTGGCCAACCAGCCGACCCAGTTCGCCGGTTGCCTCGATATCGACGCCTCGGAGAAGGCCGCCCGGTTCGTGCGCACGTGCGACTGCTTCAACATTCCGATCGTCATGCTCGTCGACGTGCCCGGCTTCCTGCCCGGCACCGACCAGGAGTTCAACGGCATCATCCGCCGTGGCGCCAAGCTGCTCTATGCCTACGGCGAGGCCACCGTCGCCAAGGTCACCGTCATCACCCGCAAGGCTTATGGCGGTGCGTACTGCGTGATGGGCTCCAAGGACATGGGCTGCGACGTCAATGTGGCCTGGCCGACCGCACAGATCGCCGTGATGGGTGCCTCCGGCGCGGTGGGTTTCGTGTATCGCAAGCAGCTGAAGGAAGCCGCTGAGAAGGGCGAGGACGTGGACGCGCTGCGCTTACAGCTGCAGCAGGAGTACGAGGACACCCTGGTGAACCCGTACATGGCCGCCGAGCGCGGCTATGTCGACGCGGTGATCCCGCCGTCTCACACCCGCGGATATATCGGCACCGCGCTGCGACTTCTGGAGCGCAAGGTCACCCAGACCCCGCCGAAGAAGCACGGCAACATCCCGCTCTGATCTTGCCCACGACGACGGAACCGTCTGCCAGAGAAGGAGTGTGAGCCATGAGCCAGGACACCGACATCGCCGAGGTCTCCGACCCGCGGGACATGACTATTGACAACCCGCCCGCGCCGGAGCCGCACTTCCAGATCCTCAAGGGCGATCCGAGTCTCGAGGAGATCGCCGCGCTGGCGACCGTGCTAGCCGGCGCGGGCGGCGGCCATCACGAACCGGGCCCGCAGGAACTCAACCCGTGGGGCCACCCAGTCGACAAACTGCGCTACTCCTACGCCAGCTGGCAGCGGGTCACGTTGCTGGAACGCACACACCTGCGGCGTTGATCATCGGCTTCTCCGAGGACTCACCGTCATGACCCAGGTCGTGCTGGGTTCGGCGTCGGCCGGACGGCTGCGGGTGCTGCGCCAGGCCGGGCTCGATCCTTTGGTGCTGGTCTCCGAGGTCGACGAGGACGCGTTGATCGACTCGCTCGACGCCGACACCCCGCCCGAGGCGGTGGTCGCGAAGTTGGCCAATGCCAAGGCGATTGCTGTAGCAGCGCAGCTACCCCCAGATGTAGCCGCCGACTGCATCGTACTGGGCTGCGATTCGATGCTTTTTCACAATGATGTCCTGTGCGGCAAGCCCGGATCCGCGGCAGCCGCGCGGCAACAATGGATTTCGATGGCAGGATCCACCGGATATCTGCTGACGGGGCACGCCTTATTACGCATCGCCGATGGCGTCATCGCCCACACAGACAGCGAGACAGCCACCACATCAGTGCACTTCGGGACGCCGACCGACGACGAGCTCACGGCTTATATCGGTAGCGGCGAGCCGACTCACGTTGCAGGCGCGTTCACGATCGATGGGTTGGGCGGTTGGTTCGTCAACGGCATCGAGGGCGATCCTTCCAATGTCATTGGGATCAGTCTGCCGTTGGTGCAGCGCATGGTTCGCCGCGCTGGGGTGTCGATCGCTGACCTCTGGGGCTCTTCAGATTGACCGAACCTGATTCGCGGTCCGGGCTGACGCCCGGCCGAAACCACGGTATTGCCAGCCGGCCTCTATCCATCGTGTGGGATCGAGGCAGTTACGACCGTCGATGATCCTTCTTTCTCGGACTATTCCGGCAAGCTTGACCGGGTCGAGCTCGCGGAATTCCTCCCACTCCGTGAGTACGACAACGACATCGGCATTCTGGCAGGCTTCGACGGCCGAGATCGAGTAACCCAATGTTGGGAACAGAGCCCGGGAGTTGTCCATTGCTTTGGGGTCATACACGTTGACGGTGGCACCCTGAAGTTGTAACTGACCTGCGACATTGAGGGCTGGCGAGTCTCTGACGTCGTCTGAATCGGGTTTGAACGCGGCGCCGAGGACCGCGACGTGGGCACCGAGCAGTTCGCCGCAACTGCTCTTGACCATCTCGACCATCTGGGTCCGGCGCCGCATGTTGATGCTGTCGACCTCTCGGAGAAAGGTCAGAGCCTGAGCGGCGCCGAGTTCACCCGCACGGGCCATGAACGCCCGGATGTCCTTCGGCAGACAACCACCCCCAAATCCCAGACCGGCGTTGAGGAACGCGCGCCCGATCCGAGAGTCGTACCCCATCGCGTCGGCCAATTGCACGACGTCGGCACCGGCGGCCTCGCACACTTCGGCGATGGCGTTGATAAACGAGATCTTTGTGGCCAGAAATGCATTCGCAGCAGTTTTCGCGAGTTCGGCCGTAGCCAGGTCGGTTACCAGGAGGGGCACACCGTTGTCCAACAAGTCCGCGTAAACCTCCCGCGCCACCGATTCTGCCTGACCGGTTCCATCGTCGGCGACACCGACAACGAGACGATCAGGCTCAAGGGTGTCTTTGATCGCGTGGCCCTCGCGGAGGAACTCAGGATTCCATCCAAGGTCGAGTTGGTCGCCCGCCGGGGACAGGCTACGGGCAAGCGCTCGCATCTCGTGGGCCGTCCCCACCGGCACGGTCGACTTTCCCAATATGACTGCTGGCCGGTTGATCATGGGGCCGAGCGATGCCACGACCGATTCTATTGCGGAAACGTCAGCGGCGAACTCTCCTCGCTTCTGCGGCGTGCCCACAGCGAGGAAGTGCACATCTGCGAACTCGGCCGCCTCGGCGTAGGACGAAGTGAATTGGAGTCTGCCTGTAGCGACCATCTCTCGAGTCAGCTCTTCGAGACCCGGCTCATAGAAGGGCATCTCTCCAGATCGCAGTTTGCCGAGTTTCGTCTCGTCGATGTCGACGCCAAGGACTTCGTGGCCAAGGCGAGCCATACACGCGGCGTGAGTCGCCCCTAGATAGCCCGTCCCGACGACAGACAGTTTCATGCTTGGAAGCCCCCATCCACGCCGTTATCGTCCGCCGTGCCACGTCGGATACAATTGTTCCCCGATACAAGATAGCTGCAATTGCCCTCAATGAGCGCAGCGGAATCCATCACAACCTTCACCTGATCGCCGCTCGCCCCTTCCGAGCTGGCTCTCATTATCCGCTCTTTGGCTCTACCGAGCGCGAGTCGCGCAAGTTCGTTCGGTGAGTTCCTCCTACGCCCAACCGGCGAGCTCAGCAGCCGGAGGTATTCGGCCGCCGAACGAGCAAGACGACCTTCTTTGTTTTCGCCGAGATATCTGAGCCCGCAACGGGAAACGTGTAACAGACCTCCCAGTTTGTGTAATTGATGACCTCGTTGGGACTCAATCTGTTTCGAATGTCGAACTGGACATCGGCATCGTCAGTTGCGGCAAGAACCGAATCGATCGCCCGCTGAAGAAGTTCGTAGCGCACATCCGGCATCTCCCACGGGCCGGGAGTGCCTTCCTGCGCGGCCGCCGCGGGTGCAGCCACGCCTACCAGACCGCCAACGGCCATCACCGCTGCCAACGCCACCTTCAAGTGCTTCCGCATGTGCATTCCCCTCCACGTCTGCTGTGATCCCCCGGTCGAACAGTAATCGACTCAAACCTTGCCGACGGTAACAATCCGCTCACATCCGAATTTGCTGGCCCCGTCGTGCGCTGGCCGGGCACCGTGAGGCTGCGCCTGACAGGGGCGTGATTCAAACCACAGAAGCATTTGCCAACTTTCGCAGTTCGCGAGTTTCAGCCATGATTCTGACGTACAAACTAATATTCGGCTGGGGGGGCCAATGATGACTACTACGCTGGACAAATATCGCATGTCGTCCCGAAGGCGGGCGCGAAAAGCAGCTGCAGCAAATATTCGACTTGATCTTCAAGGTTTGCGAGCCTTGGCGGTGCTGGCTGTTATCGCGTGCAGCTTCTGGGACAACACCTTCGGCGGCTTCGTCGGTATCGACGTGTTCTTCGTGCTCTCCGGCTTCCTGGTCACCGCGAGCCTGTTGCG
>Ga0208328_1000378_pt1 | contig 21185 bp, 17 predicted proteins | sample DeeseametaMP2633_FD_184170 | JGI IMG/M metagenome (GOLD analysis project Ga0208328, IMG submission 184170) | Marine microbial communities from the Deep Atlantic Ocean - MP2633 (SPAdes) | ecosystem: Environmental > Aquatic > Marine > Unclassified | place: Northeast of Antigua and Barbuda, North... | reverse complement strand
ACTATGTCGCAACGGCTTTTGTTTAAACCATTAGGCATGACGCGTTCTGGCTTCGACCAGCCCATATCGAAAAAACTATCTAACAATATGGCTACCCCGTACGACGGTGACGGTGCGCCAATTAAAGGTGGTGCGCATACTTACGCTACGCTTGCAGCTGCTGGCATGTGGAGTACCCCTTCAGACATGCTGAAAATGGCAAGCGGCGTTCGTAGCGCGTATTTAGGGCAGAAAACCGACTGGATTTCGCAAGCCAGCGCGCAGGAGATGTTAACCAACAATACGCCAAGCATTGAGCCGCCTAATGTTGGTATCGGCTTTTTTATCAATATGAGTGACGATGGAGAAGTTCTGGGCTTTGGTCACGGTGGCGCAGATGCTGGGTTTATGTCGCAGCTATACCTTGAACTAGATACCGGCAACGGCTACGCCATTATGACGAACGGCAATAACGGCAGGCAGTTGATAAGCGAGCTAGAAATACGCCTAAAAGAAGCGCTAAGCGTAGGTTACTCGGAAGCTGAGGTTAGGAAGTTAGTACCCATAAGCCCAAAGGAACTGAGTAAATACATTGGAACCTACGTGGTAACTAACCCTGTGAGTGTTGATGTGGTGCTAGAAAAAACAGCCAATGGATTTGTGCTTAATGCCTTACCTTATGTTGAAAATGAAGAGTATTTTCATGAAGGTGAAGGGCTATTTTTTGCCAAGAATGGCAGTAGTGTTCGGTTTGAGATGGATGAAAAGAACGGGCTGGTTGAGGCACTTGTGATGGATGGGAATATTCGGGGTGTTAGGGACTAGTAAGCGGTAAAGCTAAGTGTTCTCAGAATGTGAGTTTTTTACCGCACTGGTATAAATAGAGTAATTCTACTTGGTCGGAATGCGGCGAATATTCCCGATCAATTTTTGAAACCCTTCATTTAATAGTCAAGCCCTTTCAATGAAGTAGAGTTTAAACTCGACCGTAAGTGTAAAACTATTTAACCCGCTTCTCACTCTAATATCATCGAATTCGATGGCATTAGAATAAGCGCTAAAGCCTTAAAATAACAATTCATTAAAAAATTATAAATGATGAGACACTAAAACCTATAAATAAGGATTGTTAACTGTTCAGTATCACGAGCAATAGTTGGCATGCAGGTTTGTGTCAGAACGAGTAAGTTATCATTATGATTATTCAAACAACCTACGACTATTTCAATATTATTCGTAGGTTGTTAACTCTCTAAAATTCAAGCTTTACCTACTTATTCATTCGCTTTGCTCTTACCCATCGAAAAATTGTAAACGCTACAGCTGCGCATAACGCCCAAAATAGTATGTGGTAAAAATTATGATGGGCGCCTTCCCCTAAAAACGTATCAGTATGCGCATTCGCAGTATTCGCAAAAAAGAAAAAAGCGCTAAGTAATATGCAATGTAATCTCATGATTTAATTCCTCAATATTAATGTTAAGTCTTACAAGCTCAGCATGCCTTCCTTTTCGATAAACGAAATTATGTCTGCAAGGCCCTGCTGAGTTTTCATGTTGCTAAATATAAACGGTTTGTCTCCACGCATTTTTTTGGTGTCTGCATCCATTACCTCTAGCGATGCACCGACTAGGTTGGCTACGTCTATCTTATTAATGATTAATAAATCCGATTTTGTAATACCCGGCCCACCTTTTCGTGGAATTTTATCGCCTGCAGAAACATCAATAACATAAATGGTTAGGTCAGAAAGTTCAGGGCTGAAAGTAGCACTAAGGTTATCTCCACCGCTTTCTACTAATACAAAATCGAGATCATTATGACGTGCCTGTAACTCATCTATAGCCGCTAGATTCATTGAGGCATCTTCGCGAATAGCCGTGTGTGGACAGCCACCCGTCTCAACCCCTATTATTCGATCCGCGGCCAATGCGTCATTTTTCGTTAAAAATTCGGCATCTTCTCTGGTGTAAATATCATTCGTAACAACCGCCATGTTGTACTTGTCTCGTAACGAAAGACAAAGCTGACGAAGAAGGGCTGTTTTACCTGAACCAACTGGTCCTCCCACACCTATACGCAAAACTTGTTTTTTCATAATTTGTGTATCTCTTCTGGTTTATCTTTTTAATTTAATTTCGTTTCGGGCTTACGACCTGAACAACCGTGAATATTGACTTTCATGCCACGCGCTTGCCATCGCTAAGTGGGGTAGGCTATTACCTATATCGTTGTCACTCACATGATTTGCTCGAGTAATTAGCGCTTCGCAATTATTGCTTAACCTAAACAAAAGGTTCTGCGCTTGAGTCTGCCCCAGCGGCACTAGCTTAGTCGCAGCGGCGACTTGGTTATCTATATAAGTCCAGCAGTAGCCACTTTGGGCAGATAAAAGGTCTAAATTGAAAGTGAAAGCGCACAACGAATATGCGCTTACGAAACTACAATCTAATCCGTCAAGAAGGTCAGAATAGGGAGTGATATTGAAATCATCTAGTTGATTCATTAGGCGTATTAACGCCTTCCCCATAGCTAAATCAGACAGCAATAACTCATGACTCTCTCTACACGCGACAATATGCTCATTCCAATAGATAAATGCCTTTGTATCACCGGCGTTAAGCGCCTGATACAGACGATTGATTATAGGAAGATCGGTCTGAGCGATAGACTCTGCCAAATTCACTTCTATCCAGCTTTCAGTACTCGCGCTGTCGGTAAGCCAACCATTTTCAGTGGCGAACTCTAAGCCTTGTGAAAATGAAAAACCGCCCACCGGTAGATTAGCGCTGCATAACTGTAATAGTCGCTGAAGTTGTAATGGACTAGTTTGAGGAGCCAGCTTCATTTAATCCTCATGAGAGTGGCTATGACCATGATTGTGGCCTGATTTTCCATAAGCTCCACTCTCAGGCTCAAACACAGCAGGTGTTTTATTGATACTTAACCCGTAGTTTTCAGCAAGCTCTTCTAAAACATGATCGGGCTTAAAGCGTACCCACCGCTCACCAATTTGTAATGATGTATGGCGATTGCCCAAGTGATAACAAATTTTCGAGAAGCTCAGCCAATCATCTGCAATGGCGGTAGCCACATCTTCGGCTTTGCCTTTTACAACAATAAATTTACCGCATTCAGTTTTCAGTATTTCTCCAACAAGAAGTGGGTGTCCTCGTTCTAAAAATACGCCAATATCTATGCCCGTGTCTGTGGTACTTTTAATCCGCGCTTTCTTTCGGGTGTCATGGTCAAGGGTAATAGAATCATCAATATTCCCATGAATATGCGATAGACGTGTGTAAGCTAGTAACATTTATTTATTCCTTTAAAACAGACAGTACAGCTGTGCCAGTGGCAGTGTCGTTACTGGTTCACATGTGAGTAACTCCCCGTTCGCACGCACCTCATAGGTTTGAGCATCCACTTCAATAGTAGGTTGCCAACTATTATGGATCATGTCGTCTTTGCCTATGTTACGTGTATTTTTGCAAGCGCTTACCATACGTGTCAAACCAATTTTATCTGGTACCCCAGCATCTAAAGAAGCTTGAGACATAAATGTCATTGAAGTATTGGCAGGCGCCTGCCCATGTGCACCAAACATAGGTCTGTAGTAGACGGGTTGAGGCGTGGGTATTGACGCATTCGCATCGCCCATGGGGGCTGCCGCAATAAACCCTGACTTAATTATCATCGCGGGCTTGATACCGAAAAATGCAGGTTTCCAAAGCACTAAATCTGCGAGCTTCCCTATTTCGATAGAACCAACTTCATGGCTAATGCCGTGGCTAATTGCCGGATTAATTGTATATTTCGCAACATAACGCTTTAAACGAAAGTTATCATTTCGTTCAGTATCCGGCGCTAGGGGGCCACGTTGCTGCTTCATTTTATGTGCAGTTTGCCAAGTACGAGTAATCATTTCACCAACACGCCCCATCGCTTGGGAATCTGAGGCAATCATACTGATAGCACCCAAGTCATGCATGATATCTTCAGCCGCAATGCTTTCTTTTCGGATACGAGAGTCTGCAAACGCGATATCTTCTGGTATAGCCGGGTCTAAGTGATGGCAAACCATTAACATATCAAGATGTTCATCTATGGTATTGATTGTGTAAGGGCGCGTAGGATTAGTGGAAGAAGGTAATACGTTTGACTCGCCACAGGCGCGGATAATATCGGGAGAATGACCGCCACCTGCCCCCTCCGTGTGATAAGTATGTATGGTGCGCCCTTTAAACGCACCTAACGTATCTTCAACAAAACCAGACTCATTGAGTGTATCAGTATGAATTGCTATTTGAACGTCATACCGCTCCGCTACTGATAAACAATTATCGATAGAAGCTGGGGTAGTCCCCCAATCTTCATGCAGTTTTAAGCCACATACGCCTGCTTCAATTTGCTCTTCTAACGCAATAGGTAAACTCGTATTCCCCTTTCCTAAGAAGCCAAAATTCATAGGAAAATCATTAGTAGCTTGAAGCATTTTATGAGTATTCCAAGGTCCTGGGGTACAAGTGGTAGCGTTACTACCTGTAGCAGGCCCCGTTCCACCACCAATCATCGTAGTCACACCCGACATTAGCGCTTCGTCTATTTGTTGTGGGCATATAAAATGAATGTGCGCATCTATACCACCGGCCGTAACTATCTGACCTTCACCTGCAATTATTTCTGTGCCGGGTCCGATTTCAATATCAATATTGTCTTGAACATCTGGGTTACCAGCTTTACCAATAATAGCAATACGGCCATCTTTGATACCAATATCAGCTTTAATAATTCCCCAATGGTCCAGAATAACTACGTTCGTGATTACAAGGTCTGGCGTATCAAAACAGCTTGCTTGGCTTTGCCCCATACCGTCCCGAATTACTTTTCCACCACCAAATTTCACTTCTTCACCATACTCGGTAAAGTCTTTTTCCACTTCAAGCCATAAGTCCGTATCCCCTAAGCGAACGCGATCGCCAATTGTGGGCCCAAACATATGTGCATATGAATGTTTATCGATAGTTGCCATTAGCTCAATACCCCTTGTACTTTACCTTGAAATCCAATGACCGTACGGCTGCCTTGATAAGGGATCAAAGTTACCTCGCGCTCTTGCCCCGGCTCAAATCGGATAGCAGTACTTGAGGTAATGTCTAAACGGTAGCCTTTGGTGGCTTCCCGATCGAACTTAAGCGCATTGTTCACTTCATAAAAATGATAATGAGAACCTACTTGTATTGGACGATCGCCCGCGTTAGCCACTTTAATCTTAATACGAGGTCTACCCACATTCAGCTCGCGATCGCCTGAGTCTGTTTTTATTTCTCCGGGAATCATTTACCTATGCTCCTGTTAAATATTTAGACTTTTAAATAATAGGGTTGTGAATAGTGACGAGCTTTGTGCCATCTGGAAATGTGGCCTCTACCTGAACTTCTGGAATAAGCTCACTTACTCCTTCCATTACTTGCTCTTTGGTGAGTAGAGTGCGGCCATAGTCCATCATTTCTGCAACGGTTTTACCGTCTCGCGCGCCCTCAATTATTTCCATCGATATATAGGCCATTGCTTCAGGGTAATTAAGTTTAACGCCCCGCTTTAGTCGCCTTTCAGCTAACAAAGCCGCAGTAAAGATTAATAACTTATCTCGCTCTCTGGGTAATAAATCCATTCTAAGCTACCTTTTCATTCTATTTTTAAGTAAGCCAAATACGAGGAACATTAGCTTCTTTTTGGATGTAAATTGGCCTGATTGTTTTCCAAATACTGGTGAATATGGCTTTGCACTCTTCAGCATGGTCGCCTAGGTATCGCACTACTAATAGGTCTCTTATGTAAGTCACGCTCACTTTCTGGCTAGGTTTGTCGATGCCATCTGTATGTGCAATTTGTTCTCTTAAGCGATCTACCAACTGACTTTTCTCATTTACATTTATGCGTACTTTCGGCGCATGGGCCAACATAGTGGCAAAAACGGAGTGGTTATTGAGCCCCGCTACGTGTGCACAAACATTGTTATTTGGTGTCAGATTAATTCGGTCATGAAAATTAAGTTTACCGTCGATAAACACTCGATTTAGCTGAGTAAACCGGCCTTTCTTAAATGGCTGACCAGCAGCGGGTAACCCTAAGCAACTTATATCCCAGCCAATATAATGTGCTTGTGAACTCAACTTTAAGTCCAACTGGTTAATTGCGTCTGCGCCTTCATAAACGATAGTTTCGAGTGGAAAGTTTTCACAAATACCCTTGCCCAACACGTTAATGTTGCTTATTTGTGTTTGCTTACTGTCGCCGATTGCTAAATTGGTTCTTGCTCGGTAAAAACGATTGGCGCCTGGCGTTGTAATAAGCGCATGCGCTGAATCTTGAATACAAATTTCAATGTTGAGTTCATCACCCGAAACAATGCCTGCAGGAGGGTGAAGCAAGTAAACATGCGCACAATCTTTACCTTCAGGGTAAAATGCCTTTTGCACATTTAAAGGCCCGCGACGGCTAGTTTTAACTAGCTGAGACACATTGCTTTTTATGGCAAATTCTAGGAATAAGCTAGCCAACCACTTATTTTTGAGACCTTTGAATGCACTGGCCTTATTTACAGAACTTGATGCACCCGATAATTTTTCATACGCAAACTCTTGTTTCATATCATCCATTTCAATACATAAGCTATACGGCTAAATACTTACTAACAAGTTCGTCGTTTAAATCCGGCATATCACCTGTAGCAATTACCTGACCTTTTTCCATCAATGCAAAAGTTTCACCCACCGCTCTTGCGAAGGGAAGCTTTTGCTCTACTAACACAATGGTTAGCCCTTGCTCTTTATTTAGCTTTAACAACACATCCCTAATGAGCTGGACAATATTTGGTTGGATACCTTCGTTAGGTTCATCCAATATCAAAATATCAGGGTTTAACACCAACGCTCGAGCTATCGCTAACTGTTGTTGTTGTCCGCCCGACAAGTCCCCCCCTCGTCTGTGCAACATTTCCTTTAACACAGGGAAGAGTTCAAATATATGCTCAGGTATGGTCTTACTAGTTTGCCTTTTGCAGTTTAAACTTATCTTCAAATTTTCTTCAACGGTTAGCTGAGGAAAAATATGACGCCCCTGGGGTACATAGCCTACACCTATCTCTGGTCGCGACTCTACCGAGGCTTTAGACATATCTTTATTGTTAATCGTGAGCTTGCCACCGCTTATTGGCAACAGCCCCATAATGACGTTTAGCAACGTAGTTTTGCCAACACCATTTCGGCCCATAATTACAGTTCGAGAACCCTTTTCTATTTTCAGGTTCGCATCCCAAAGAATTTGAGTACCGCTATATTGTTGATCAATATTCTGTAGTTCTATCATAATGTTAATGCCTTCGCATAGGTTTGATAATGCTTAATGATCAGTTTCTTCGCCTAAATATACTCGAATAACTTCTGGGTTCGACTGGATATCATTCATGGTACCTTCCGCAAGTACAGAGCCTTGATGCAGCACAGTAACTTGGCGAGCAATTGAGCGAACAAACGCCATATCATGCTCGACTACCACCACTGAGCGTTCGCCCGCTAATGATGTTAGAAGTTCAGCGGTGCGTTCCGTTTCTTGCCCCGTCATGCCTGCTACTGGCTCATCAACTAATAGCAATTTGGGATCGGCAGCCAATAACATACCTATTTCAAGCCATTGCTTTTGCCCATGGGACAATCGGCCTGCGGGATAATAGGCTTCATTTACTAACCCTATAGTTCGCAGAATGTTATCAATGCTGTCTTTTTGCTCTGGGGAAAGTTTATGAAACAAAGATGCCCAAATACCTTTGTCACCAGCCAAACTCAACTCTATATTCTCAAATACACTTAAGGCTTCAAACACGGTAGGCTTTTGAAATTTACGCCCAATACCTGCCAACGCGATTTCAGACTCATCCATACCAAGTAAGTCTATATTCTGTCCGAAATTAACTTTGCCCGAATCAGGCCGCGTCTTCCCTGTAATAACATCCATTAACGTGGTTTTGCCCGCACCGTTCGCCCCTATCAGGCATCGTAATTCACCTTTGTTGATATAGAGGTTCAAGTTGTTAAGCGCCTTAAAACCATCAAAACTTAGGTTTACATCTTCAACGTATAGAATTACACCATGGCGCGTATCTGGGTGCTTGCCAACTAGCTGCGGAGCTTTATTAGCAAATTGAGGACTCTTAGTAGTTTGAGTAGTCATCATTCTAATTCCTTTTTACTACCTACATGGTAGGGTGCTTCTTCTTTTGACGTTGTAGGCCCACTATTAAACATTGATAGTTTGTCGAAGATATTAGGTAGCAAACCGGCTATACCCTTTGGAAGTAACAGCGTGACCAATACAAATAGGCCTCCGAGAGCGAAAAGCCAAGCTTCTGGCATAATAGCGGTGAATCGGGTTTTCGCGTAACTCACTACAATAGCTCCGATGATCGCACCATAAAGAGTGCAGCGTCCGCCAATCGCAACCCACACCACCATTTCTATTGAGTTGAGCGGAGAAAACTCACCAGGATTTATAATGCCAACTTGCGGAACATAAAGGGCACCAGCTAAACCGGCTAGCATTGCAGATACAACGAATATCCATACTTTATAATGCTCTGGCTTATATCCTACGAAACGAACGCGGCTTTCTGCATCTCGCGTAGCGGTAATAACTCTTCCCATTTTTGAAGAAACTATAAAGTGACTAATGGCGTAACCAATTGCTAATGCAATAGCTGTAGCAACAAATAACGCAAGTTTGGTACTGGGGTTTTGCAAAGAGAAACTAAATATTTCTTTAAAATCGGTTAGTCCATTATTGCCACCAAATCCCATTTCATTTCTAAAAAAGGCCAACATCAACGCGTATGTCATTGCTTGAGTCATAATAGATAGATACACCCCACTTACTCGCGATCTAAATGCCAGTGTTCCAAAAATAAAGGCAAGCAACCCAGGCCCTAGAAACACCATCACAACCATCCAAATTGCACTGCTACTTCCCGCCCAAAACCAAGGAATTTCCGTCCAATTTAGAAAAACCATGAAATCTGGAAGGTCGGGATTACCATAAACACCTCTGTCACCAATTTGGCGCATAAGATACATGCCCATGGCGTACCCACCGAGTGTAAAAAAGGCTCCGTGCCCTAAGCTAAGCACGCCACAGTAACCCCATACTAGGTCTACGGCTAAGGCCAAAAGTGCATAGCACAAATACTTTCCTAAAAGACTTACTGTGTAGTCACTAACGTGTAACAAAGCACCGTCAGCGAAAACCAGATTACAAAAAGTTACGTAAGCCGTTGATAGAAATAAGACGCTCACCACTACATGAAGGTTGCTTAGCGCTTTAAACTTCTCTTGAAAAACGTTTGATAAAATAGTCATTAGTCTGCGCTCCTACCCTTTTGTGGGAATAAGCCTTTCGGACGTTTTTGGATAAACAATACCAAGCCTACCAGCACGATAATATTTGCCAGCACAGACCCCGTAATAGGTTCAAGAAATTTATTAATTGTACCGAGTGACATAGCCGCAACTAACGTTCCCCACAAGTTGCCTACTCCACCAAATACAACGACTAAAAATGAATCGATAATGTAGGCCTGACCTAGGTTTGGTCCGACGTTGGTCAATTGACTAAGCACTACACCCGCTACACCCGCAATACCCGAACCTAAACCAAAGGTAGCAGCATCTACCCAGTCACTTTTTATACTAAGCGCGCGTGCCATGTCCCTGTTTTGTGATACAGCGCGAACGTGCAAACCTAATGATGATTTTTTAAGGATTAACATCAGTGTAAAAAACACAACGAGCGAAAATATAATGATGTATAGCCGATTGTAGGTTAACGAAAAGACGGGATTTATAACCCAAGATCCCGTCATCCATTCAGGCGCCTGCACCTGTCTATTAAGCGGAGAAAAAACCGTACGCACTAATTGCTGAAGTATTAAAGATACGCCGAACGTAGCTAATAATGTCTCTAACGGGCGCCCTTTTAAGAAGCGAATTACGCCTCGCTCAATTAATACCCCCACAAACCCCGAAACTAAAAAGGCAGCGGGAATAGCCATTAATAGCGAATATTCGATAAGGGACGGAAAAGTAATTTGTATGACATATGTAGTATAAGCGCCCAGCATAATCATTTCGCCGTGCGCCATGTTAATTACACCCATCACGCCAAAAGTAATTGCTAAGCCAATTGCAGCTAACAATAATACTGAGCCTAAACTTAATCCAAAAAATACATTTTCAATAAATCCGTAGCGGCTGCGCTTTGCGTCTATATTTTTAATGACTTCATTGAGCGCCGCAGCTAGTTCTGCTTCTTGCGCATTGCGCTGACTTTGTGGCAATTCCCTTAATATATTTGCCATGGTATTTCGCACTTCAGGCTGCAGACTACTTTCTAAATCACTAACAGCAACTAGTTTGGCTTGATGCTCACCCGTTTTTAGCTGGTTTAATGAAAGCACCACATTCATTAATTCTGACACTTCTGGGTCTTCTTCTTTATCAAGCCGTAGCGTGATAGCGTCTAACCCCATCGTGGACGGATTGTCGAGTAACTGCTTTACGGCTTGTAGACGTACATCCTTATTAGGGGAATTTAAGTCTAGTACAGCGATAGCACTTCGGATTAAACCCCGCAGTCGGTTGTTTGTGCGTACCTTTCTAATTTTCGACTTTTTAACCGATGCGAGTTCTGAGTCATGCAATACATCAGTTAGTTCGTACTCTTTACCTACCTTTATAGCGGCAACAAGCAGCCTATTTGATTTGATATAGTACAAGTCACCGTTCAACACTAGTGACAATATTTCTCGGGTTTTTGGGTGAGGAACTTGGCTAATTTCTGTTACCAAAGATTCCATTTGGTTCAACTTCGCGCTTGGCAATTTAGCTGCGAGTGAATAAAGTGCAGCGTCATTCTCATTGCTAGGTTGAACGGTCTGAACATCTGCTGTTTGTGCATATACAGGTGCTTTACACAAGCATATTAAGCAGATGAATAACCAACTAACCCACCGGGTGTGCGTTCGAATCATCTTATATTCCTCTTATACAAAGCTTAATGCACAACGTTTAAGCCGCTTCTAGATGCTCTTGTACTAACAGTGGTAAATACACTCTATTTAAAGTACGTTTGGGATTCAGGCTCTTAACGTCATGGAGGCTGGCTACTTGTATGTCAGTAGCCAGGTTTACCCATTCTTTAAACCTTCTAACCCGAGCATTTACCTGTCGTCACATCAAAATTTCCGCAACGAAGTGGTGCAGTCCAGTCCGACATGAGGTTTTTTGAACTCGGTAGAAAGTCTGACCACGCATCACCAATCACTGTATCTGGTGTTTCCCAAACCACTTCAAATTGACCATCTTCTTGAATTTCGCCAATTAGCACGGGCTTCGATAGGTGATGGTTTGCATTCATAACTGCAATGCTTCCTGTGAGATTTGGCACTGCGATACCGATCATCGCTTGCTCTACTTCGTCTACATCTGTAGTGCCTGCTTTTTCTACCGCTTTTGCCCACATTTTGAAGCCAATATAAGTTGCTTCCATTGGGTCATTCGTTACACGTTCATCATCACCAATGTAGCGTTGCCAACCTTCGATAAATTCATCATTTTCATCTGATTCAACACTTTGGAAGTAATTCCAAGCAGCAAGATGTCCAACAAGAGGCGCTGCATCAAAGCCCGAAAGCTCTTCTTCACCTACAGAGAATGCCACCACTGGAATATCTTCTGCAGAAATACCTTGGTTACCTAATTCTTTGTAGAAAGGAATATTTGCATCACCATTAATGGTTGATACAACGGCTGTTTTCTTACCCGCGGAACCAAACTTTTTAATGTCAGAAACAATACCCTGCCAATCTGAGTGACCAAAGGGGGTGTAATTGATCATGATGTCTTCGTCTTTAACACCTTTAGACTTTAAGTAAGCTGCTAGTATTTTGTTCGTTGTACGCGGGTAAACATAATCAGTACCAGCTAAAACCCAACGTGTAGCCCCCATTTCTTTTATTAAATAATCAACGGCAGGAATAGCCTGTTGGTTTGGCGCAGCACCGGTATAGAATACGTTTTTAGATGATTCTTCACCTTCGTATTGTACTGGGTAGAATAATAAGCCGTTTAATTCTTCAAGTACCGGTAATGCAGACTTACGAGAAACTGATGTCCAACAACCGAAAATAACGTCTACTTTTTCTTTGGCTAATAGTTCACGTGCTTTTTCAGCAAACAATGGCCAGTTTGATGCAGGGTCAACAACAACCGCTTCAAGTTGTTTACCTAATAAACCACCGGCTTTGTTTTGCTCTTCAATCATCATTAAAACAGTATCTTTTAATGTAGTTTCAGAAATTGCCATGGTGCCTGAAAGTGAATGTAATACACCCACTTTAATTGTGTCTGCCGCGTAGGCTAAGTTAGTCATTAAGCTGCTTGCTACAATTGAGCTAGCAATAAGTAATTTTTTAAATTTCATTTGGTATTCCTATAATTTTTAAATTCTGGTTCGATCAATTAATTGACTATGGGTTAAATTAAATTTGGTACTGGAAACCAAGAGTAAAGGTTTTTGCATCTATCCCGCGGTAACCTGATGCATTTGCATCACCACTGGTGATATTGGCGTTCCAACTTAAGTTATGACCGTCAATTATGTAGTTAACACCCAACTCAGATAAATCACTTCTTTCACCTTCATTTGGCTCACTGCCGGTGTAGCGAACGTATGGCTGAATGTAACCTATGCCAACTTTTTCAGAGAACATGTAAGCACCGGTGGCAAAGTAAGAGTCGCCATCGAATAACGTGAAATCACCGCCAGCACAGTCACAATCAAACGTTTTGTATTCACCTTCAAAAGTAATTACGTCACCGCCGTCTAATACGGTTTCAGACAAGACATCTAAAGCAATACCAGTAAAACCACTCGCGTCATCAACTGGGCCATAAGCAGCAGCTTGTGTTTGGAACGATAAGGCAACCGTGAAAATATCACCGGCTTTACCGTAGTACGTTGAACTTGTGTAATAACCTGGGTTGCTTTCCATACCTAAGAAGTTATAAGCAAAACGACCAGCGTATAGCAGGCTGTCGTCAGCATTTGATGCACCGTTATAACCATCAAAGGCACCAACAGCATATTGGAACTTACCAAGAGTACCCCATACAGTTACACCTTCATCACGGCCGTAAGCGCCGGCAGTTTCGAAATCGGTACTCCAATCTGAGGGGTATAATGGAACCGTGTATTGGTTCCATGATAAAGAATAGTATGGCCCATTCATTTCAATACGATCTGCTGGTGTTAACATACGACCAACCCAAACGTTAAACTCTTTTGATGGTTCATATTGAACAATGGCTTCTAGCACGCCGTACTCGCCCCAAATTTCTTCGGTGTTAAAAGTGAACTTAAAGTCTTCTGTTGATTGGCCAGAAATATAAATTCGGCTGTTGTTTAAATTAAAATCACTACTATACTTTTCGCCATTTGGGGAAGCATTTTCTGTGGCGCTAAATGAGGTACGAATACCCGCCCCAACGTGAATAAACGTATCATCGTTGATAGTTAGTTTTGCACCTGCCTGTGCGGTTGATATTATCCCTAACGAAAGCAACATAGTTGCTGCAATTGGCGTTAATTTAGTAAGTAATTTCATGTTTATATTCCCAAGAATAAAGTTTTAAGAACGTTTTTTGGTTATCTTTTTAATTGATAACTCTTAAACGCAAGGCTATTTATAACTGGGTTTAGTATGTGTTTTTTAGTCAAGGACAGGTATTCGTCAAAGTGCGCAATCGACTACGTAAAACTACGCATATACCGAAGTGTAAAATTATGTAAAATAGGTGTGGGCATGATATTAATTTTAATGTGTTTTTTTTCTTCTAGGGAATGCCTTATTACTAAGTACGATTAAATGCAATCAAATCAAAAAATATTACCCACTCGTCGAATCTACAATAAGCTTGTTGCTAATGAGATGATGGAAGATTTTGCGCTACGCTTTACGGCAAGACGGGCAAGGCATTGGTCACTTAGTAGAATTGCCGCTACCGCGCTTGGTATTGTCTCTTTTCTAGTTTTAGAAGCGATTGGTGGTGCTGTAACCCTTAACTATGGTTTTGAAAACTCGGCATGGGCAATTCTGGCGGTAATGCTTGTTGTTTTTTTTACCGGCTTACCGATTAGTTATTATGCTGCCAAATACGGCGTTGATATTGATTTACTCAGTCGAGGAGCTGGGTTTGGCTATATTGGCTCAACCATAGCGTCATTAATCTATGCTTCGTTTACGTTTATATTTTTTGCACTCGAAGCCGCCATTATGTCGATGGCACTGCAAATATCATTGGGTTTACCGCTCAGCATTGGTTATATCGTTAGTGCTATTGTGGTCATTCCTTTAGTAACCCACGGTATTTCTTACATCAGTCGTTTTCAGGTGTGGACACAACCATTATGGATTATTTTACAATGCCTACCTTTGTACTTCGTTTTTACCCATAAGGAGAGCCAATTACAAGGTTGGTTAAGCTTTACCGGAGAGGCAGGAGAGCAAGGCAGCTCTTTTAATCTTTTACTTTTTGGTGCAGCATCCGCGGTATTACTGTCCTTAGTCGCGCAAATAGGTGAACAAGTCGATTTTTTACGTTTTTTACCTGAAAAACCTAAAAAGAAGGCCTGGCGTTGGTGGTTTGCCCTTATTTCGGCAGGACCTGGTTGGATACTCTTTGGCGCTTTAAAACTATTATTAGGCTCATTTTTGGCTTACCTTGCTTTGCAACAAGGTATTCCCGCTGAGCTAGCGGATGATCCGGCGCATATGTATCAATTAGCCTTTGGCTATGTTTTTGATAATGCGGATTTAGTCTTGATTTTTGCTGGTGCGTTCGTGGTTATTTCACAATTAAAAATTAACGTGGCAAATGCTTACGCGGGTTCATTGGCTTGGTCTAACTTTTTCTCTCGGGTAACACATAATCACCCTGGTCGTGTGGTGTGGATGGTTTTTAATGTCGCCATTGCTTTATTGTTAATGGAGTTAGGCATTTATCAAACCATTGAAAGCATGCTTTCTGTTTATTCGGTACTGGTTTTAGCTTGGCTTAGCTCGGTTGTTGCTGATTTAGTGATTAATAAACCCTTGGGTATTAGCCCTAAGCATATTGAATTTAAGCGTTCACATTTATACGATATTAACCCTGTGGGAATTGGCGCAATGTTCATATCTTCTTTCATCGGTATAACGGGCCATTACGGCTGGTATGGTGAAACAATTCAAGCTCTTGCCTCTTACCTTGCCTTTTTCTTACCTTTTATCTTAGTTCCTGTCATTGGAAAACTCACCGGTGGTAAATACTATTTGGTTGATAATAAAGTAGCTATTACACAAACCAGCTGTGTATGTTGCATTTGTGAAAATGAATTTGAGCAAGAGGATATTACTTTTTGTCCAGCATATAGTGGGGTCATCTGCTCGCTGTGCTGTTCATTAGATGTGAAGTGTGGAGATATCTGTAGGCCAGAAGCTACGCTCTTTGCACAATCACAGATATTTTTTCATCGTTTTTTAAGTATCGACCTTCTTAAAGCCTTAACGACCCCTATGTCACAGTTTATAGCGCTAACATTTGCGCTAAGTTGTGTTAGCGCCAGTATTCTATATTTAGTTTACCTTCAAGTACCTTCTACCTCAGGTGCAAATGTCCTTTTTGCAGATATGCTAATTAAGATATTTTTCTTGCTCTCTATCATTGTTGGCATACTAAGTTGGCTATTTGTTTTAGCAAGAAACGCTAACAAAATAGCCCTTAAAGAACTTCGTTCCCAAGCGTCAGCTTTGGCCGATGAAATAGGAGCCCACGAAGTAACGTCCATTGCGCTTGAAAAAGCAAAGAATGCTGCTGAGGCTGCAAATGAAGCCAAGAGCCGATATTTAGCGGGACTAAGCCATGAGCTGCGAACGCCATTAAATGTGATGCTAGGTTATTCACAGCTATTAGGTAAAGATGTTAGTTTAAGTGAAAAACAACGAGACACTATGGGCATCATGCGAAGAAATGGGGAGCATCTTGCCAATTTGATTGAAGGACTGTTGGAAATATCAAAAATAGAAGCTGGCCGCCTAACACTTCACCGAGATGAATTTAATATTAGAGCTATATTGAAACAACTCATCGATATGTTTGAATTGCAGGCAAGTAACAAAGGTCTCAATTTTCACACTAACATCAGTACAAAGCTTCCCGATGTAGTGGTTGGTGATAAGCAAAGACTTAGGCAAATATTGATTAATTTGATCTCTAACGCCATCAAATATACAGAGGCCGGTCATGTTAAATTCGATGTTCAGTATAGAAATGAAGTCGCGATTTTTGTCGTTGTAGATACAGGCTCAGGTATAAGCGAAGCGCATAAAGAAACTATTTTTCAGCCCTTTGAGCAAATTAGAAACACCCATACACAGGCGATTGGTGGCACTGGGTTAGGATTAACGATATCTCGCTCTTTAACCGAATTAATGGGCGGTGAACTTAGCTTCAAAAGTTTACTAGGGAAAGGTTCAACCTTTACTTTGCGCTTAATGCTTCCACGCATTACTCAAAATCAAACCACGCCGGAAAATCATAGCCAACATGTTTGCGCATACTCAGGCACGCGTAAAACTATACTGGTGATAGACAATGAGCCTCATCAACAGCAGTTGCTTAAAGATGTATTAACTCCACTTGGTTTTATTGTGTTGCTAGCGGAAAATGAGAAAAAAACGTTTTCTCAATTAGAAAGTCACCACATCGACTTAATTACACTAGATGTAAAACTGTCTAACGCAAGTGGATGGGATCTGCTGTCCACACTACGGATGGATAATTGGTTAATGCCCGTACTCATGGTATCGGCAAACGCTCGTGAGTTAGAGCAATATACGGCTCACACAAAATTGCATAACGGGTATATTTCAAAGCCGTTCAATTTGGACAATTTATTCAATCAGATTGGGCAGTTGTTAGCACTTAATTGGGAATATTCTCCCGATAAAACCGAAAGCATAACGCAGATAGAAAAGCAGCAACGAACGCCCGTTACATCTGACCACTACAGGGAATTGATCACACTAGCTGAAATTGGGTATTTATCTGGGTTTAATAGCAAACTAACGGAAATAGAAACCCATCATTATTTTTCCCCTGATGTAGAATCAAATATAAAGCAACATATTTCCCAATGTAACTTTCCAGAAATAATCAGATATTTAGGTGAGTGTATTCATGAATAATATCAGTGATGTCGTGCTAGTTGTCGATGACTCCCCCGAGTCTTTGGGGATGCTAAATGTTGCGTTAAATACCCAAGGCTTTACTGCTCTGGTAGCGTTAAATGGAGTACAAGCATTAGCCATTGTAGAGAAAGTAAAACCTGATGTAATACTTTTGGATGCCGTTATGCCCGAGATGGACGGCTTTGAAACCTGCAAGAAGCTGAAAGAAGCACTCCCCAATACACCTATAATTTTTATGACAGGCCTTACCGAAATCGATGATGTGGTTAAAGGTTTCGACGCTGGCGGTATCGATTACGTAACAAAGCCCATTGCCCCCGATGAGGTCATCGCTCGAATTAAAACTCATATTCAAACTGCAAAGATAGCCTTGAGCGCCCAAAGTGCACTAGATAGCACAGGTAGTAACACTTTTTGTGTAAGCTCAGAAGGCCGGTTATCCTGGGCTACGCCTAACGTTCATCAATTTATCGAAAAGATATGTGGTGAGGATACTAGCCCTTGGGCAAGCATTTCGAAAGAACTGGCTCCATGGCTTCAAAGTGAAAATTTAGAAGAATCGTCGATATTAACAATACATAGTTTCTCATCGCCACTGCAAATAAAGTATCTAGGTGTACAAGCACCGCACCATCTATTTAAAATAGTAGAGCCACCCACCAGTAAAACCCACCTTTGCTTGCAGGAAAAGTTACCGATTACTAAGCGAGAGTCTGAAGTGCTGTATTGGATTTCTTTTGGTAAAACGAGTTGGGAAATATCTCAAATTCTCGACATGAGCCCACGTACCGCAAATAAACACCTTGAGCAGATTTATAAAAAGCTGGGCGTTGATAACAAAACATCGGCCGCAGCAATCGCGCTTAGGCTACTAGAGCGTTCGTGATTTAGTATCCATAGGCTTTAACCCATATTCTGTAGCCCTCCTTTCTAACTAAACGCCGTAAACGTAGAACCATTAAAACCTACAGCCAAAGAAACACCAAAACCTATAAGTTGAAAGACATTAAAACCTATAAGTGATATAACACTAAAACCTATAAACAATGATTGATAGCTGGTCACTATTATGAGTAATAGTTGGAGCGAACATGAATGACATATCACAAAAATTAGCAGATTCGCTCGAGCAGTTACAACAACTTCAAGAGTCAGGGGCTGTTGCCGTCCAGTCAAGGCAACTTAGCAGAGTACATCGAGAGCGGCTATTGAAGCATGGGTTTATTCGCGAGGTCATTCGGGGTTGGTACATACCGGCGATGCCAGATGAAAAGCCGGGCGACAGTACATCTTGGTATACTTCTTTCTGGGGCTTTTGCGGCGCTTATTTGTCACAGCGATTCGACAATGCCTGGTGCCTCTCACCTGAACAATCAATTAGCCTGCATATCGGCGATAGAACCGTACCTCAGCAATTACTCGTGCGCTCGCCTAAAGGCAATAATAAACCTACTGCCTTTTTGCACAACACCTCGGTTTTTGATGTTCGATTGAACATGCCTGCCACAGAATACATTGAAAACTTGGAAGGGCTAAATGTCTATAGCTTAGCGGCTGCACTTGTTTACTCTTCGGCGAACCAGTTTCAAAATGCGCCCATCCAAATACGTACTGCCTTATCGATGGTGACAGATGCATCAGACGTATTGTCCGTTTTACTTGCAGGTAACCACAGCGTGATTGCTGGCCGTTTAGTGGGCGCCTTTAGAAATATCGGCCGGAATCTGATTGCTGATAATATCTTAAAGGGCATGCAAGCGGCCGATTTGAAAGTGCAGGAAGAAGATCCATTTGCAGAAAAAGTGCAGGTAAACTTTGGTCGTCGTGATGTGTCACCCTATGTTAATCGAATGAGGTTAATGTGGGCACAAATGCGTGAAAGTGTTATCGCGCACTTCCCTGAACAAACACAACAAAGCGTCGACATCGAAACCTACATGGCTGAAGTAGAAGACAAATACGTTACAGACGCATACCACTCACTGTCTATTGAAGGCTATCGTGTGACTCACGAATTGATTGAACTGGTTCGCTCTGGTAATTGGCAAGCTGAAGGTTCAGACGAGAGTAAAAGGCATTTAGATGCTATGGCCGCCAAAGGCTACTGGAATGCATTTCAGGAAGTTAAAAAAGCCGTGTTAGCGGTGTTAGAAGGTAGAAACGCTGGCGATGTATTGGAACAGACACACAGCGATTGGTATCTGGCTTTATTTGGCCCAAGTGTGGCTGCTGGTATTATTAAGCAGTCGGACTTGGCTGGTTACCGGACAGGACCAGTCTATATTCGTCAATCTATGCATACTCCACCAGGTAGAGAAGCGGTTCGCGATATGATGCCGATACTCTTCGACTTGCTCGCAGAAGAGAAAAATTCAGCCGTCAGAGTGGTACTGGGGCACTTCATTTTCGTCTACATCCATCCTTACTTTGATGGCAATGGCAGAATGGGAAGATTTGTTATGAATTTAATGATGGCATCGGGTGGCTATCCCTGGACAATTGTACCCGTCGAACGACGAGATGAATATATGCAAGCGTTGGAAACAGCCAGCGTTAAACAAGATATTGTGCCTTTTACAAAGTTCTTGGCATCGTTAGTTTAATCAGTCTTAGTTTAGGGGAAGTGGGCATCGGGGGGCTGTCTGTGATTCGGTCATTAGATGAACAGCTCCCCATTGTTTTGCATCGTTAGTATTCGGAGTTGTAGTCGCCAATCTCACCAGAGGACTAGTTCTGCAACCACATTTTGTGAATAAAGCAGTGCGAATATACCAAATATTTATACGCAATCAGAGACAAAATATGACCCTCTTGTTTAGTGCTTTTTCGAACAGTGAAGGTGGTTCATCCCCGTGGGCACGGGGAACACTTGATGCACTGCGCGTAAAACTCGCGCTTGTGCGGTTCATCCCCGTGGGCACGGGGAACACTTTATGGTCTCCCTGTAATTCACCGTCATATCCGGTTCATCCCCGTGGGCACGGGGAACACGTCGGGAGATTGACCCTCTGGGCATTGTAAATCGGTTCATCCCCGTGGGCACGGGGAACACATACATTTAACGATTCAGCAATTGTTGAAGCACGGTTCATCCCCGTGGGCACGGGGAACACTTTGCTCTTTAGCGCCACGCATAAACCCTATTCGGTTCATCCCCGTGGGCACGGGGAACACAATTGAAATTTCTTCTTGTGTAATCATTTCTACGGTTCATCCCCGTGGGCACGGGGAACACCTATTGTTTCACAGTGGTTTGATCTATTTAGCCGGTTCATCCCCGTGGGCACGGGGAACACTGGCTCGCCTGTTGCTGTTGCTCTAATTGTTGCGGTTCATCCCCGTGGGCACGGGGAACACCCATTGTTAAATAAGCAACGTCATAGTTTGAACGGTTCATCCCCGTGGGCACGGGGAACACGACGTATCATTTATCCAAAAGGACACAACGCCCAGTTCATCCCCGTGGGCACGGGGAACACCAATTACTATCAAAACTCAGGTGAAGGGCTCGCGGTTCATCCCCGTGGGCACGGGGAACACTTGAATATCATCCGCTAATTGAATCAGCGCATCGGTTCATCCCCGTGGGCACGGGGAACACACTGAAAACATGATCGCCGGCACTGAAATGCGCGGTTCATCCCCGTGGGCACGGGGAACACGTTGTTGGTTGTTTCTGTTTGCGGTGTGTCTGCGGTTCATCCCCGTGGGCACGGGGAACACCTCTAGCTGGCCAATGACGTTACGCAATGTTGCGGTTCATCCCCGTGGGCACGGGGAACACCTAATTTTAGTAAAGCGTCATTAGCCATATGGCGGTTCATCCCCGTGGGCACGGGGAACACTACTGGCGGGCTTTTATGGGTCAATA
>Ga0208328_1000372_pt1 | contig 21381 bp, 33 predicted proteins | sample DeeseametaMP2633_FD_184170 | JGI IMG/M metagenome (GOLD analysis project Ga0208328, IMG submission 184170) | Marine microbial communities from the Deep Atlantic Ocean - MP2633 (SPAdes) | ecosystem: Environmental > Aquatic > Marine > Unclassified | place: Northeast of Antigua and Barbuda, North... | reverse complement strand
AGCCGAGGTCAGCGCGACCTCGAGCGCGGAACGCGGGTCATACGGCGGTTCGATCTCCGCGATTTCGGGAAGGTCACTCATGGGGGGCTCCTGCTAGATGGGAGGTTGGCCGCGCTCAGGCGGTGATGTGGCGGACGGCGCGCATGACGGCGTCCTCGGCGTGGGTATTGGCAAGCGACAGGTCGCGCGATGCGAAGCGGTCTCCCTCGGGGGCTGTCCCGCCGATTTCATGGAGCTTCGCGATGAACGCGGCGCCCATGTCCTTGATCTCCTGCATCTGCGCCTTCTCGGCGTCGGAGAGGATCCGGTAGTTGTGGCGCACTGCGTTGTTCGCAGTGCGCTTGTCGCCAGTGCTGTCGACGTGTTCGGTCATTCTGAGGTCCTTCTGGTTCGTCGCGACCTTCGGGCCGCAGCTCATGGTGCAGTGGATCTGGCCCCGGTATTCAGCGCAGTCGGGGCGCTCAGGTTCGCCAGGTCCGAAGAACACGGCTCACTCGGCGGCGCGGTCGCGGCGCGCTTCCATGTCGTCGAGCCAGTCCTGCTGGTTCGGATCGCGGCGGGTGAGGCGCGCGTCGTCGTTCAGGAAGTAGATGCCTGCGCCGAGCTCACGCTTCGGCTTCTTGGCGGTGATCTGCGGAACGCATTCGATCTGGCCGGCCTTGTTCACCTTGAACGGCAGCTTGAGCGTGATCTCCCCGCTGTTTCCGGTCTCCTGAATCGCGGCAAGGACCTCGGACATCCGGGCATCCGCCTCGCGCAGCAGCTCGCCGCGGCGGAAGCTCTGCACGAACTCGAGGAAGTTCAGTTCATCTCTGGGCATCGGCCCCTCCTGTGATCTGTTGCCCCCTGCCACGCGCAACGGCATCGCATCTGCGGTAGGGGGATGCGGGCACCTCGCCCGGCATGGGTTATCTCGGGGCGGCGATCCGACCGGCCCAGGCGTCGAACTCTGTCCGTAGGACGCCGAAGCGGGCCTGTGCGGCCTCGTCGGCGTCGAGCGCGCGGCGGCTGCTGATGCCGCAGAAACTGCGCAGGAACTGGGCCGCGGCGCTGGCGCCGAACTCCTCGCCCGGGAAGCCACAGCGCTCAGCGACGAAGCGTTGAAACCCTTTGTCGTTGCAGAGGATTCCGGCCTGCTGCGCAGAGTTGCGGCGCGCGCTGGTCATCCCAGCACCTCGCAGGCGCTCGCGGCGATCTCGCCGTAGAGCAGGTGCGCCAGGCGGCGCGCCGAGGCGATCTCGGCGTCGTCGCCAGACAGCGCGATCACCGCGGCGCATGCCTCGAGCATCACCTCGTCCGGGATCGCGTCGAGCTGCCAGCCGGGCAGGGATCGAAGCTGCCGGGCATACCACAATTGGTCGCCCGGCAGCGGGACAGGCGCGGGTCCGTGAGTGATGGCATGCGCGGTCATTCGGATGCCTCATCGGAGCAATGCCCGACGCGGGCAGGGATCATCTTCCGCTGCGCCCAGTCGCCGTGCCGCGTGTCACGCAGCTGCTCGACGAGTTCGTCGACCCGCTTCTGGGCGTCGTTGTGGGCGTTCAGGGCGTCAGTCGCCGCCTGACGCGCTGCGCTCTCGTCGGCCTTTCGGGCGACAAGCGCCTCCTCGGTCTTGCGCAGATCTTCGAGGGCCTTGCTCATGTCCGAGGTGAGCTCTGCCACGTCACGGCGGGAAGGGCGCAGCGCGTTCATGCTGCCTCGCCACCGCCAAGATGGAGCTTGCGGGCGACGGCGGCGCGGATGGCGGGCAGGGCACGCAGGCGCCCGGCCTCGACCTCGGTCATCGCCGGGGTGGGCGGTTCGGGCTCGGGGTCGCTGTCGGTGACGACGTGCACCAGCGTCGGGCGTCCGGAAATGCGGACTTCAAGGTCGTGGAGGCGGTTCCCTGCCTCGTGGGTAATCGGGTGTCCCTGCCGCTGCTTTGCGAGCAACCAGAAATCCTGGCGGGTGATGCGGTCAGCGGCGGCGGCCTCCGGGTTGGTCAGGAAGGCCGCCTCTTCGGGGAGAACGTACTTGTTCGGCATGAGTGCCTCCATCGGTTGATGAAGGCACGCTAGTAGGGTATTGATACCCCTGTCAATAGAAAAAGGGTATCAATACCCCATAATGATCGGCGCAGCATCGTGCCGGGGCCGGCGGCGGAGCGTTGTGTGCAGCCTTTTGGTGTGCCGAGATGTGGGTTGACTAGGTTTTCAGATAGCTCTGCACCACCGCTTCGATTGCATCGGCGTGGCTGTAGATGTCGCCTGGGCCTTCTACGCGAACCCTTGTTTCCGTTTTGCTCTCGTCAAAGAGTCCAATATTCTTCGTTGTCGCAGAGTTGAAGTATAGCCTGCAAATCGGGCGACGGTTGTTATCATCCATTAGGATGGCGCAGTAGCTTTTGGCGTCACGAATGGTGATGCGGCTGACCGGGGTAAGCTTTGCGGCGATAGCGCGTACGATCATGAAGCCCTCAATCTCTTCCTCAGTGGTTTCGATGTCGGCTTGTGGCGCTTCATGTGTCGGCGTGGGCTTCGGTGTGGGGGCGGTATTTGAGCTGCCCAGTGTGATGCTTAATTTATCTTGGATCTGATTGCGTATGATCTCATTCAGTGCGGCCTGAATGGCGGGCTTAAGCTGCTCGGACACGGACTTCGTTATCGGACCCTCGTGGATCTGTCGTCCGACAAGCCGTACGAAGTCGTCATCCGGTTCGTTCATTTGCTGTGAAAGATAGTTGGCGGCTGCGCGCGTGTACTTAAGATTGGATGCCGCTTCGACAATCGAGTCAATGGCAAAGCACTCCTTCTGGAAGCGGGCAATCTCCTGAACCTGTGCTCGGTCATGGTTTTGGAAATCGAACTTAAAGAAGGGCTTGCTGTCCATCTTGTTCGGTTCATCAATGTCTGAGAAGAACCAGGCCTCCTTGCCATTGGTGAGTATGGCGAGGCGAGCTTCAGTGACGTGGAAGTATCTGAAAAGCTGACTGAACTGAGTTTCGCCGAGCTTGCTGTTGATCGGTTTTGCTTCAACGAGCATGGCAATCTTGCCATCGATCTTGATCGCGAAATCAACTTTCTCACCCTTCTTGGTTCCGACGTCGGCGACGAACTCTGGCATTACCTCGTCTAGATTGAAGACGTCGAAGCCAAGGGATTGGATGAACGGGAGGACGACCGCGGTTTTTGTCGCTTCTTCGGTCAGGGCTTGGCGCTCCGCTGACTTCGATCTCGCAGCAAGGGTTCCCATCTGTTCGGCGAAACTGCTCATTCTTTACTCCTAACGATGCGATTCGGGTGCCGAATAAGCGTGAGATGCGCGTTCTGCGGGAGTCTAGGTTTTTTTGCGCTAGCTGTGTGATTTCCGAGCGAGGTCTGCTGGCCAATGAAGGCGGACTGCAGCGGCCCACTTGAGCCGCTTGTTCCACATGGTGGTGGCTCCAGGGTTAAGCGAGATTAAATGGAACAGGCCGGGTTCATCTCCAGGCTTTACTTGCTTAACCCAGCCCATCCCGTCCTCGTCCTCCACAACGCAACGGTGCCCAACTACGTCATCCGGTACGCCGTCGTGACTGACTCGGGTATAGAAGAGAAGGTCGCCGTCGCTATAGATCGGCTCCATGCTGTCGCCTTCGATTTCTACTGCGACCACGCCAGATGCTGATAGACCCGGGGGGCACTCAACCTGAGGGCCGTCGCCCTTCACGTAGGCGTCAAAAACGGGAACCTTGGCGCCAGCCCCAACCTTGCCCGCAATCGCAATTGTCTGGGGGTGTATCAGGCTGCCGTCCATGAACTGCTCGTAAGTCCCGCCGAATGCCCTTGCGATGAGATAGGCGTCATCAGCATTCGTTGTCGCAGTTCGTCCACGAGCCACCTGTTTTAAGCGCTCATACGGGATGCCGGTCTCCGAAGCTAAGCTGCGGACGGAGCGCCCGGTCACAGCAAGGGCGTGTTGTAGCGCTTCGATGAACGTGCGGGCCATAGCGATTTTGTCAATCATGGCGTCCGGCTTCGCTAGGGGTGCAAATTACCCTTGCCATATGGGGTATTGATACCCCATAAAGCTGGCTATGGAGCAGTTGATCGCAGAAGTTGAGGCTTACGCAGCCTCGGTAGGACGCACCCCGCAAGCGGTACTGCGCGATGCCATTGGCGCGGGTTGGCGAGAATGGGGATCGTGGAAGGCACGCAAGTCCAGCCCGACGATGACCCGCGTCGACAGGCTGCGCGAGTTCATGGCCGAGAATCCCCCGACCGAGGACGCCGCATGACCAACAATCTGAAACTCGTCGTATCGAATGAACCATGCGGCGACGCTGACTCGGTGTTCCCGCGCGTGTCGCGGTCCAAAGCTTTGGACCGATACCGGATGCAAGTCATCGCGGCCGAAATCTGGTCGGACTGGCTGCGCCGGGCCTTTCGGCGCCCCGAGGATGTCGCCGGGTTCTTCGAGGTGCGAAACAGCACGGCCTGGAACTGGTGGAACGGCACGACCCGCCCGACCGCCGACAAGGTGATGATCGCGACGCTGGAATGCCCCGGCTTCCTGGATCACCTCGCGGCTGTTGTCGCGACGGACGCGAAAAGGGCGGCCTGATGCCTGCCCGCTCCGGTTCGAGACTTCCGAATGTCCGGCCTGTCCGGACCTGCCAGGCGGGGGAACAGGCCCTCCGCCACCTCACGCGCGGGGCGGTGTCCCACGGTGGCCACCTCTCCTCCCCTATGGCCACTCCGCCTCGCGCGTCCTTTCAGAGCCGGAGCGCCGCCGGGACTCGGCGCACCTCCCTGTTGGACCTCGCCCCGGTGTCGATCTCGGCGCCGGGGCTCTTCATGAGGAGCATGTAAGATGCCGGGTAAAGGCAAGGTCTACAGCCGGTCTGAAGACGAACGGTTGCTGAAGCTGCTTCACTACAGGGACAACGAGGGGATGTCGCTCGCGGCGGCCGCAAAGATGGTGGGCATGTCGCGTGGTGCGGCGATCGGTCAGGCCTATCGCGTCCGGGAGCGCGAGAGAGAGTTCGAGGAGGATTGCGCGCGGCGGGGCGTACCGGTCTGCGCGTGCCTGAAGCCCGAGAACTGCGACGGCGGGATGCCGGCGCGATGGTGGAATGCTCGCGCATGAGTGCAGCCCAGAAACTCGATCTCGTCGCAACCAGGACGATGCCTCTCGGGGGCGTCCACGTCGAGCTGATGCGGTCCGCCTGTGGCAACAGGATCTGGTCGCTTCGTTCGGCGCCTCCCGAAGGCACTGGCGGAAAGCCGGTGATCCTTGCCACGGGATTCGGCGACACCGGTGAACAGCGTGCTGATCTGGCGGGCGAGCTCCGGGCGCTCGCCGCGGCGGTCGAGGATTGGCCGTGATGGTTTGCGGAGGCTGAGGTGGGCAGGACGATCTACACCAACATCGAAATCCGCGGAAAGGTCTACGCTGACCTGGCTAGCGCTGCTCGGGCGAACGGGGTCACCAGTGACGCGGTTCGTCTCGCAATGCGGCGGGGCTCGTTGCACCGTGTTGGTACGGGCCGGGTGGGGCGTGAGCCCATGCCAGTGCGCATTCATGGAAAGGACTTCCCGGATGCACATGCTGCGGCGGCGCATTTCGGTGTCACGGCGCAAACGATCTGGTCGGCAATCAACGCTGGTGACCCGGACAGGATCGGGCGGCCTGCGGCTCCTCGGCAGGCACAGGAAAAGCCCGTCACGCTCCACGGTGTCACCTTTCGCTCGCGGGCAGAGGCGAGCCGCGCGTTGGGGTTCAAGAACGTCGAGTACATCTCCCGGGCGCTCAAGCGCGACACGCCGGAGGGGCGAGAACGCATCCGGCTCGCCGTGATGAAGTATCTCGCTCGGCGAGAATCCGAGGCCATGCGGCGCAGGGGGCGTGGAGCATGATCCGCCAGATCTCGCCTACCGGGCGGATGATCACCGCAGCCACCGCCATCGTCTTGTGCCGGGGCGGTCTCGTCGACTGCACCGACCTGGTGCGAGTCCTTGATCGTGCACTTCAGGCACTCGGGGAGAGGGCGCCGCCCGCTGAGATGGTCGAGATCGCCGAGGCGGGCGCTGACGTGGTCGAGGCGCGTCTCGACGCCGACGTGGTGCTGTTCGACCGGGGGCGGGACCGGCTCGGCAGGGCGCTGGCGCGCTACTGGGCGGCGCGTGCCAGAGACCCGACCCTGGGCGGCAGCGGATAACGAATTCCTTCTCACGTGCCACGTGAGGGGGTCTGAGCGGGGGACCGGGGCGTAGATCCCTGCCCCCGCGAACAGAACGACAAGCAGGCGGTCCGTCCGGATCGCATCACCCGCGCTGCGGCCCGAAGAGGTCGTGCGCCGAACCTGTCGAGAGGTGTGTCGTGGCTCATGCTGCGAGAGAATACGAGTTTGCCGCTCCGGAGGGCACCAGGTTGATCGGGCCCGACGAGTGGCAGCACCAGCGCTTCGGCTGGCTCGAAAGCGTTCGGCGCGACCCGGATCTCAGTGCGCAGGCGCAGGTGCTTGCGCACGTCTTCGTGCTCGATTTCGCGAACAAGCATACCGTCCAGTGTGACCCGTCGATCCCGGCCTTGGAGGCGCTGACCGGGCGCTCCCGCTCGACGATCAAACGGGCGATCTCGGAGCTCGTCGAGGCCGGATGGATGACCCGGATCACAGGGCGCGGGCGGGGCCGGGCGAGCGGCTACGGCTTCCTGACGAGGGGTCGTGTCGTTGCCCTAAAAGGGTTCAAATCCGGACCGATAAAAGGGTCACGATCTGAACCCTTATACGGATCTCAAAAGGGGTCAGATCAGACCCAAAAAGGGTTCAAATCCGGACCCGCCTATATAAAGGCAGAACCATGTAAAAACCATGGGGCGCGCGCGACCGCGTCGAAGCCTTCCGAAAACCCCATGGTGATCCGCGATGCTGAGCGCGCCGTCGAGCGGTTCCGGGATGGGCATGCCGATGCCATCTCGGACCTCAAGCCATGGATCCTCGACCACATCCTCGCTGCGAACCTTCTCACGCCGGAAGAGCGTGACGGGTTGGGCCTTTGCTGAGAAAGGGACGGACGATGACCGACGAGCAGACCACGAAGACCGAGACCAAGCGGGACCGGGTGCGCCGCCTGCTGATCGACCCGCTGACCGAGCACGGCTTCCGAAAGCCCGGCGACGTGTCGGCCGAGCGCCACGCGAAGTTCCTGACGGATCTCACTGACGAGCTGAGCCACATGCACGACGAGAAGCTCGAGGATCTCCGCGCTGCACTCAAGTATCGTGGCGAGGGCAAAGATCGGCGGGGCTGGCCGCGCATGGCGACGATCATGCCGCTGGCCGAGGCGGCGCAGCCGCGGCCACTCGAGGAGGTGCCTGCTCTGACGCGCTGGTTCCGTAGCGCTGCTGGCGCCGAAGCCTACCGGGAAAACCGCCTGCTCGCCGAGTTCCGCTTCTGGGAGCAGTTCAAGAAACCGCCGATCAAGGATGGTGAGAAGCGCATGGTTCGCGACAAGGCGCGAGAGCTCGACAGCGACTACCGCGTCCGCGCTGACCGGGAGCGCCGCGGCGTGGCAAGCGACGATGATCTGCAGTGGCTGGCGTGGCATCGGCGGGACGAAGCCAGGGCTATGGCACTTCTGCCCGAGGGGCTGGCATGAGCGTGGTCTACGTCGACAGCCGTGGCGGGGCTTGGGTCGGGCGGGCGGTGGAAGCCGTCGCGGCCGGGCGCACCGCTCTGGACCTCGGTCTGTGCCGGATCGCCGAGTCGGATGCGGCATGTCGCGACATCCTCGCCCGGGCCACGCCCCCGTCGCGGTGCAGCTCGGCGATCCCCGTGGCGCCTGCGCGTCAGACGGTCATTGCCGAGGTGCCGCGCCGCGCGGTGATGACCGAGGCCGGGCCGCGCGTCCGGCGCGACGATGACGGGATGGGCGACCGCGCCCGCCTCGGCGATGCCTTTGACGTGATGGACGATCAGGCGCGGCGCCGACACAAGGGCGTGGTGGCGAAGGCATGGCAGGTGCACCTTGAACGCTGTGCCGAGGCGGCTGTGACGGGAAAGAGGGAGCCGGTCTGGCACGAGCCGCGCTACGTGCCGCCGTTCGCCTCTGGGCAGATCGCGGTGGGGCGGGACTACGCGGCGCTGACCGAGCGGTGCAATGCGAGCGGGCTCAAGTGTTCCAGCCTCGAAGCGCTGCAGGCGTCGGCCTCGGGTGGCGGTGACCGCGAGACTGCCGTGCTGCGCGACATGTCGCGGCTGCGGGCGTTCCACCACCGCATCGGCCATGGCCTTGCGAAGGAGGTTCGCCGCATCAGGCCTGCGGGCGCCAAGCGTTCTGCGATCCGGGCGCGGACGCTTGTCGACCAGGTCTGCCTCGGGGGCAGAACGCTCACGGCGGTGCTTGAGCATCACGGGTGGACGGTGGATGCGAAAAGCCGCGATGCGTTGAGGGATGCGCTGCGTGGTGCGCTGGATCGCATGCAGGGGGTCGGAGGGCGCGCGAAAGAAAACTCTTGACGCTTAGCCTCACCGGCGCTTAGCACTATGTCATCATCACGAAATGCGCCCGGGGCAGACATGCCACCGGGCGCTGTGCTTTCAGAAGGCCATCAGACTAAGATTGGTCTGTGTCTCCGGGATCGTGAACGTGCCATCCGTGTTGTACTCAACCGTCTGGCCGTTCCCTAGGACGTAGCGTTGGGCTGCGCCGTCGGATTGCTTGAAGACCGTGACTACAGCGCCGTCATCGGCGTTGCACTCCATGATCTGAATATTGGTCCATTCGTGAGTCATCTGTTCCTCCTTCTGTGAGGAATGGTTTGTCGGCGGCATGTGTTGGAAGTCTGGGGCGCGGGCGTATGGGCTAGCGTCACATCCTGCCGTCGCGGCGCAAACTTCGCAGATTCGCGTAGGCGGATGCAAGGTTGCAGTCTGTCATCGGGCTTGATGGGCCAGAGACCGCCGATCTCCGGCGATCACGGCGGTGGGCTTGGAAAAGCAAAGATCTAAGAGATCTCTTATCTCAAAATCAGCGCGAACTTCGACCCGGAAAAATCGCCGCGGGTCCTTCCCCGGGGGCGAACGTATACGGGGTCGCGAGGCGCATGAGTTTTGAAATGCTAAACAAAAACAAAAGCCTAAACCAACGGGGCTAAACGAAGGGCACCGGCGCTAAACATCCGGGGAACACGGCTGACATGAACGCGACGCAACTGGCAACCGAGCTTGGAATTACAAAGGGCCGTGTCAGCCAGTACGTCTCCGAGGGCAAGCTGGACGGGTGCTTTACCGGTGACGGCCGGGCGCGTCGGTTCGACGTGGGGAAGGTCCGCGCCGCTTTGGACCAACGGCTCGATCCCGGCCAGATGCTCGGCAACGGCGCCAGCACGAAACGGCGGATCCGAACGGCGCAGCCTGATGTTGCTCCGTCCGCCCTGCCGGTCGAGCAGCCGCCGGCGTCCGAGGAGGACAGTCCGCCGGCCGAGGCTCCGATGTCGCGCTACGAGCTGGCGCGGACGCTGAACGCTGAGGAGGCCGCCCGCAAGTCGCGTCGCGAGAACCTTCTGGCGGAGGGAAGCCTGGTCCTGGCGGAGAGTGCGGGGCGAGAGGCGGCGCGTGCCCTTTCCCGGGAGCTTGCCCAGGTCGAAGACCTGCTCCGTCGGGGCGCCAGGTTGATCGCCGATGACCTCGGCGTCGATTTCAAGGCGGCGCGGAAGATCCTGCTGGATCTGTGGCGCGAACATCGGACGCTTCGGGCCGAGGCTCTGGGCCAGAAGGCGGACGCGGCGGATCTCGACGACAGCGAGAGCGAGGCGGATTTCTGAATGGGATTCCTGACGTCGGCCGAGCGGGTGATTTGCGAGGCGATGGCCGGGGCGATGGCACCGCCGCTGCCGCCGGACATCACCCGATGGTGCGTGGAGAACATCGAGTTCGATGCACGCTCGCCGATCAAGGGGCCGTTTGACATCTCGCGGTTCGCCTTTCTGCGCGAGATCCACGAGGTGCTGTCGCCGGAGCATCCGAGCCGTGAGGTGACGATCCGCGGCTCCGCGCAGTGGGGCAAGACGGTTTCGATCATCCAGCCCACGATAGGGGCGTGGCACGAGTACACGCCGCTGGACTCGCTGATCGTTCACCCGACCGGCAGCGCGGCAAGCGAGTGGGTCAACAACAAGTGGATGCCCATGCGTCGTCAGGCGCCCGGGCTTCTCAAGGTCTTCGGATCTGGCCGTGGCGAGAACCGCGATAACATCTTCAATCAGGAGACGTTGGACAGGAACGGCTCTCTGAAGGTGGCGTCGTCGGGGTCTCCCGCTGACCTCACCGGTACCAGCCGCCGGCTGGTGATCATGGATGACCTGTCCAAGTTCGAAACCTCGGATAAGGGCGATCCCGAAAAGCTCGCGGAGAGCCGGGCGTCTGGTTTCGACGACGCGAAGATCGTTCGCGTGTCGACGGCGATGATCAAGGGCACCTGCCGGATCACCGAGGCCTACGACCGGAGCGACAAGCGGCTGTTCAACGTGCCGTGCCCGTCCTGCGGGTTCGAGCAGCCGCTGACCTGGGAGAACTTTCGTGCGAGCATCCAGCCGGAGCGGCTGCATGCTGCGCGCTTCACCTGCGAGCGGTGCCGCGAGCCGATCCGGCATGCTGACAAGGAGCGCATCGTCCGGCTTGGCAAGTGGGTGAAGACGAACCCCAACGGGGATCATCCGGGGTTCCACCTTTGGCGCGCCTACGCGCCTCAGCGGGACTGGGCGTCGATCGCTGTCGAATTCGCCCAGATGATGGGGTGGACGCGGATCGAGCACGGCGTCGAGACCAAGACGGATGGGGCGGGGGGCGAGAAGGCGAGGGGCAAGACCGCGACCGCCAAGCCGATCAAGGCGCAGGTCGAGCAGGTGTTCTGGAACGACGTGCTCGGGCTCCCCTACGAGCAGGCGACGGATGCGCCGGACTGGGAGAAGCTTCGCGACCGCGCCGAGCTGGCAGAACCCGGGACGGTCTTCGACCTCGGGGTGCTCCCTGCGACCGGCTTCATCTTCGCCGCGGGTGTCGACTGCCAAGATGACCGGATCGAGGTGCAGCTCGTCGCCTTCGGCAGAAACCGCCGGCGCTGGGTGATCGACTACCGGGTTCTCCCGTACCACATCAGCGATGAGGCGGGGCGGCTGGCCCTGAACGCTCTGCTGAAGCAGGAGTGGCGCACGCAGCTCGGGCTCAAGGTTGCGATCGATGTCCTCGCCATCGACGGGGGCGCCTACACCGACGACGTCTGGAGCTGGGTGCGTCCCCACCCGTGGGCGCGCGTCATCATCGTGAAGGGCGGGTCGCAGGAAAATGGCCCTCTGATGGCCCTGCAGAAGTTCGACCGGCGCAAGGACGGCAAGGTCAAGAAGGCGCAGAAGCGTGCCTTCAACCTCAATGTCTCGTCGATGAAGGCGGGGCTCTACGCCCACCTCGGCAAGGAAGATCCCGAGGAGCGGGGCTTCACCCAGTTCGCGCGGGGCCTTGGAGACGAATACTACCGGATGCTCACCGCAGAGCACCGGGTGCTGTCGCGAAACAAGCACGGCGTGATGACGAGCCGCTGGGTGCTGGTCGAGCCGACCCGCCGAAACGAGGCGCTCGATACCATGAACTATGCCGAGGCCGGCGCCATGCGGAAGGGCTGGTCCTCCATGACAGACGACCAGTGGGACGCCCTGGATGCCGAGCGGGGAGCGACTCCGCCGGACGTCCAGCCAGATCTCTTCGACGCATCGGTTCCGCTCATGGCTGCGGCCCAGTCGTCTCCGACCAAACACCGGCCCAAAGCTGAGCCCGCCAGCAAGGCGGAACAGCTCGCCGAACTCCTGAGGAAACAGAATGGCTGACACCACCACATTGGAAGCCCGCCTCGAGGAGGCCGAGACCGCGCTCCATCGTGTTCTGACGGGCGAGAGCGTGACAGTCATTGCCTACGATGGTCACCGGACCGAATACAGCCCGGCCAGCGCGGGAGATCTCCGTCGGTACATCGGTGTGCTCAAGCGTGAACTCGGGATCGCGACCGCGCCGGGTTCCCGTCGGGTGATCTTCTGATGTCGGCCCGCATGGCGGACCTGACCCGTGTCCCGCTGGTGCCACGCAAGCGCGGCGCCATGCGCGATGCGGGCTTTAACGGCAGCACGCCCTATGTCGCCGCTGACACCGGCATCGACACGCTGAGCGGGTTCCTTCCGTCGAACCGGGCTCCGGACGCCGAGATCCTGCCCGGTCGTGACCGGATCACGGCCCGGGCGCGCGACCTCGGCCGAAACAACGGATGGGCGGCGGGCGCGATCTCGAAAGAGGTCGACGGCGTCATCGGAGCGAACTTCCGGCCGCTGCTCAAACCGGACTGGCGCGCGCTGGGTCTCGACCCGGAATGGGCACAGGAGTTCAAGGAACAGGCCGAGGCGCGGTGGCGGCTGCACGCGGACGACCCGCGTCGGTACTGCGACACGACGCGCGCGCAGACCATGCCGCAGCTCTTCGGCAGCGCGTACCGGACATACATCCTCGAGGGCGAGGCGATCGCGCTGGTCAACTGGCGGCGTCTGCGCCCCTTCAAGACGACGCTGCGCCTCGTCGATCCGGACCTGCTGAGCAACCCCTACGATGCGGCCGACGAAGAGCGGCGCCGTGGGGGCGTCGAGATCACGCGCGACGGCGTGGCGGCGGCCTACCACTTCCGGCAGGGGCACCGCGACAGCGCCTGGCCGAACGTGGCGGAGGCGATGAGCTGGAAGCGCATTGCGCGTGAGGGCCTCAACGGGCGCCCGCAGGTCATCCACTTCTACGACAAGCTGCGCGACGGCCAGACCCGGGGCGTGAGCCGTCTCGCGCCGATCGTCGAGCGGCTTCGGATGGAAGACCATTATTCGCGCGTCGAGCTGCAGGCGGCGGTGATCAATGCCATCCTCGCGGCCTTCATCAAGAGCCCGATGGGCCCGGAGATGATGGACGAGATGTTCGGGGATGGTGGCGACGCCAAGGCGTTTCTCCAGTACCAGGGCGAGCGGGCCGCGTTCTACAATGGTCGCGGCGGCGTGAAGCTCGGCGGCGCCCGTGTTCAGACGCTCTATCCCAACGACGAGATCGGCATGGTTTCGACCGCCCGACCGGCGGCGCAGTTCGCGGACTTCGAGGCGGCCGTGCTGCGGCACATCGCGTCGGGTCTCGGGATCAGCTACGAGCAGCTGGCCTCGGACTGGTCAAAGACGAACTATTCGAGCGCCCGGGCAGCGATGATCGAGATCTGGCGCGGCTGGACCGCCCGGCGGGTCGCCTTCGCGCAGGGCTTCTGCCAGCTCTACTTCATGGCCTGGCTCGAGGAGCAGGTTCTGGACGGGCATATCGAGCTGCCCCGCGGCGCTCCGGACTTCCACACCTTCTGGCCCGCCTATGCCCGCGCCAAGTGGATCGGCCCGGGCAAGGGCTTCGTCGACCCGGTGAAGGAGGCGCAGGCGGCCGCGATGCGCGTGGCTCTCGGGCTGTCGACCCTCGAGGAGGAAGCGGCCGAGCTGACCGGCACCGACTACGCCGAGAACATGGAGCAGATCGGCCGGGAGATCACGGCAATGCCGGACGGCATGCTGCACCCGGCGCAGGAGAGCTTCGCGAAGCTGCTTGGCCCCGCGCCGGCCGCGCCCAACCCGAGCCCCGAGGACTGACACGATGCGACATCCGCAGATCGCGGCGCGTGTGTTTCACACGCCGCTTCTTGCTGCGCCTGCCAAGGCTGCAGCGTTCATCATGGGGTTCGGCCCCCGGATCTTCGGCTCGGACGTGGAGATCCGCGGCGCCGATGCGACGCCGGAGGCAAGTCGCCGCGCCAAGGCGTCTCTGCTCGACGAGCGCCTCGAGGATGACATCCGCAGCGGAAGCCGGTCTCCCTACCGGATGCGGGATGGTATCGCTGTCATCCCGGTGACCGGCACGCTGATCCATCGCGGCGCCTGGATCGGCCAGTCCTCGGGGGAAACCACATACGAGGGGCTTTCGGCGCAGCTCGAGATGGCGCGTCGGGATGGGATGGTGCGCGGCGTTGCTCTCGAGATCGACAGCTTCGGCGGCGAGGTGGCGGGGTGCTTCTCGCTCGCCGACCAGATCCGCGCTCTGCGCGAGGAAAAGCCCGTGTGGTCCTTCGTCAGCGACCACGCCTATTCGGCAGGTTACGCGATCGCATCACAGGCGACGCGCATCGTGATGCCGCGCACGGCCGGGGCGGGTTCGATTGGCGTGATCTGCATGCATGCGGATCATTCCGCCGCGCTCGAGAACATGGGGGTCCAGGTGACGGTCATTGCCGCGGGGGCCCACAAGGCCGACGGCAACCCCTATGAGCCGCTGCCGGACGCGGTCCGCGAGGATCTGCGGGCCGAGATGGAGCAGCTGCGCGGCATCTTCGCCGAGACGGTCGGGCAAGGGCGTGGCGATCTGCTCACCGCCGATGCAGCGCTTGCCACCGAGGCGCGCTGCCTGATTGGCGTAGATGCCGTCGCAGCGGGCCTTGCCGACGAGATCGCCAACCCGCGCGAGGCCTTCGAGGCCTTCGCCGATGAATTGAACGGGCGCGCGCGGGCGCGTCCCCAGACCCCCACCGCAAAAGGAGGATCCCCGATGAGCGGACCGACCACCGAGACCACCACGCCGACCGCGGCAACGCCGCCGGCCGCCACGACGCCCACGCCAGCCCCCGACGCCGCGTCGCCCACCGCAACCGCGCCGGCCCCGGCAGAGCCCGCGGCCGAAGATCCCAAGGCGCGCATCGCCGCCATCCTGAAAAGCCCGGAGGCGAAAGGGCGTGAGGATCTGGCGCAGAGCTTCGCCTTCAACAGCGACATGCCCTCGGCGGAGGCGATCAAGCACCTGGCGGCGGCCCCGAAGAGCGATGCGGCGGCGCCGGCAAGCCTGTCGACGACGATCGACGCCGAGGCCACCGAGCTCGATGCACCCGCGCCGGATGCTGGTGCCTCGGCCGCGCCGAGCATCGCCGAGCGCGCAGCGAAGCGCCACGGCGCGAAGTGATCTCGGCACGGGGTCGGCCCGTGCCCCCTTCCTGACCTTGAACCCGAAAGGACAAGCCCATGCCTCCCCTGACCGAAGGCCGGACCCCCGGCGACTTCCTGCTGTTCGAGGAGAACAGCCATTACAGCCGCGAGGTTGCCACCATCGCAGCCGGCGCCGACCTCGAGCCGGGCGCCGTCCTCGGCAAAGTGACCGCCTCCGGCAAATACGTCCTCAGCGCGCAGGATGCCGCCGATGGCTCCGAGACGCCGGTCGCGATCCTTCTGAGCGTCGCAGCGGCGGCCGATGCTGACGTGGTGAATGCTATCGTCCTGGTCCGGCATGCCCAGGTGCGCCGCTTCGGGCTCACCTTCGATGCGACCTGGTCGAGCGAAGCGCTGCGGGACACCGCGTGTGCCGCGCTCGGCAACGCCGGCATCGTCGCGATCTGATCCCATCCCGTCGCCCGGCCGGGCGACGCGTTCCTTCCCGCGCCCGCTGGCGCTTATCCAGAACAGGAGGCCTCCGATGGCCCATATCAACATCTTCAAGGGGGATGCCTTCTCCGCCATGGCCCTCGGCGAGGCGATCCGGGTGATCCCGAACCAGTGGGGCACGATCGGCACCATGGGGCTGTTCAGCTCCAAGGGCATCCGGGGCACCGTGTTCTCGATCGAGAGCAAGAACGGCGTGCTGCAGCTCGTGCAATCGTCGGAGCGTGGCACCCCGATGCCCGGCCAGGCGCGCAGCAAGCGCAAGATGGTCGACTTCCGCACCGAGCGCTTCGGCCTCAAATCCCGGATCACCGCCGACGACATCGACAACATCCGCGCCTTCGGCTCCGAGACGGAGCTGAAACAGGCTCAGGACGAGGTCATGGACCGGCAGGAAGAGCTGCGCGGCTCGATCGACATCACACGCGAGTACCACCGGTCCCAGGCGATCCAGGGCGTCGTTCTCGATGCCGATGGCTCCGAGCTCGTCGACCTCTTCGACAAGTTCGAGATCACCCGCAAATCGGTGGACTTCGTGTTTGGCACCGGCACCACCGACCTCGGTGCGAAGTGCCGCGAGGTGACGCGCCACATCCGCCTGAACCTGCTGGGTGACGTGATGACCGGTGTCATGGGGCTCATCAACCCCGAGTTCACCGACAAGCTCATGGGCCACGCGGACTTCAAGGAACGCTACAAGTACTTCCAGAATGCCAACGGCGGCGATCCGCTGCGCGACGACACGTCGTCGGGGTTCAGCTTCGGCGGCATCCTCTGGAAGGAATACCTCGCCGAAGCACCGGTCCCGCAGGAGGACGGCACCACGGTCACCCGCAGCTTCATCCCCGCAGCGGAGGCGGCGTTCTTCCCCCTGGGCACCCGCCAGACCTTCCGGACCTTCAACGGCTCGCCGGACTATGTCGGCATGGCGAACACCCCCGGCCAGGAGTTCTACTCCGCCGTGTTCCCCGACCGTCAGGAAGACCGGTATGTCGATGTCGAGGCGATGATGCAGAACATGCAGATCTGCATGCGCCCCGGCACGCTCGTGCGCGGTCACACCTCCAACTGATCCAGACCCGTCGGCCAGCAGGCCGACGGTCGCCACAAGAGGAGACCTGATCGATGGCGAAGAAGACTACGAAAACAACGAAGAAATCCGAGGCTGCAGCGTCCGACGTGCGCGTGCGCCTCACCGACATCTTCGAATACCGGCTGGATGCATCCCGGCGTCGCACCCTTCCCAAGGGCTGGGCCGGCAAGGTTCCCGCAGCCATCGCCGACAAGATCGAGGCCGAGGGCAAGGGCGGGCGCGATGCAGGTTTCGACGAAGAGCTGGCCTTGGCAGAGGCGACCGCCGCGACGGCAAAGGCGGCCAAGACCGATGCTGCCGATGCAACCGCCGGCAGCAGCTCGACAGCGACCGGGGAGACGGATGGCGCGGCAACCGAAACCAGCACCGCCACCCAGACCGATGCCGCGCCCGCAGCCGGGGCCGACACAGCGGCCTCGACCGACCTGCTGAGCGGCACCGACACTTCCACCGACTGATGCCGGCGGACCCGTTCCTGCGCAGCGTCGAGGACACCTTTCGCCGTCATGGCATCGTGGCTGTCCTCGACCCTGACGGGGTCGCGCGTGATGTCCGGCTTCTGCCGACACGCCCGGATGATGTCGCCGGGTTCGGGAGCATGCGTGTCCAGTCCGAAACCGGCCTCTTCGAAATCCTCGCGAGTGACTTCGCGGGATACTCGAAGGGCGCCATTCTTGATCTCGGCGGTGAGCGTCGAAAGGTCCAGCACGCCAGAGTGCGCGATCCTCGCCGCTACAAGGTCGTCCTCGACACTATAGAGCAGCCTTGAACGCATGAGAGGAGAACCACTCATGACCCACAGGAAATCTCAGGTGTCAGGCGCCGCGAGCATCGTCGCCGCATCCGCCGACTTCCTCACGGGACCCGGCGAGGTCCGCCGGGTCCCGGAGGGATGGGTCGTGCACATACTGCAGCCGGTTGCCGATGCGATCGGACAGAAGGGCGAGCCAAAGCTCGACGCCTGGCCGGTGATGGTTGGCGATGCCGGCGCTCACGCGGTGTCCAGGGGGGTCTCAGGAGGATGACCCGGTTGACGGCTGCTCTCGAGGGCAATCTCGAGCAGTATATGGAAGAGGAGCTGGATCTCGCCAAGCGAGCCGTCACGAAGGGCGTTCATGGCAGGGCAACCACCCTGAAGCATGCGCTGCGCGCGGATGTCATCGCTGGCGGGTTGGGGCGAAATCTCTCCAAGAGCTGGCAGCAAGAGGACTATCCGAAGCATCTTCCCAGCCTTGGCGCTGCTTCATTCGTCTATACGAAGGCAGAGAAGTTGGTCGCGGCGTTCGATCAGGGCGTTTCGATCCGTGCCAGGAACAAGCGCTTCTTGGCAATCCCGACACCATCGGCACCCAAGCTCGGCCGTAAGGGTGACCGCCTGAGCCCCGCGAACTTTCCTGAGGAGCGCTTTGGGCCGCTTCGCTTCGTCTATGTCCGCGGCGGAACGTCCCTGCTGGTTGTCGACAATCAACGCGCCGTGAAGCGCGGTGGCTATACGCTGTCGCGCAGCAAGCGGGCCCTGAGAACCGGATACGGTCTCCACACGGTGGCAATGTTCTGGCTGGTTCCTCAGAGCCGCCTTCGCCGCCGCCTGAACGTTGACGAGGTTGAGCGTGCGGCCCTCTCGGGGCTCGCGGGAGACATCGACGCTGCATTTAACACCCTTGGCCGCCGGAGGCGCCGCTGATGCCCAGCAAGTTCGAAACCGCGATCATCGCTCTACAGGCATCCCTTGCTGGTCACGCCGCCACTGTAATCCGCGAGGCTGACCTCCCGGAAACGTGCCCACCGGAGGGGCTGATCAACATCGTCCCGGACGACCCGCGCGAGGTTGGCCGGCATCTGGGCACCGGTCGCCGGGAGTGGGAGGCGGATATCGGTCTGACGGTCGTCATGCAGGATGACACTGGATCGGCGCGGAATGAGAAAATGGATACCGCGCTCTCGTCGATCGTGACGCTTCTATTCACCGACCGCACGCTCGGCGGCGCGGTCGACTACCTGGACCTCGACACCCCGGTCGGGTTCGAGGTCGTGCCGATGCCAGGTGCGGAAACCTTCAAGGAGGCGGTCCTCGCCGTGACCCTTTTCTACGAAACCACCGCAAACCCGATGGAGTAATCCCATGCCAAATGCACGCGGAGACCAGGCGAAACTGCTCGTCCGGCGCCAGACCACCTTCGGCACTGCCGAGAACGCCGCAGAGGGCGCGTTCTACAACCTGCCGTTTTACAGCTACAACGTCACGCCGAGCGGTGAGCTAGCAAATGACGAAGCGATCTACGGGGATGCCTATCCCGGCGAGCTTGTCGCTGGCTTGCGCAACCTGAGTGGCGCCATGGTCGTGCCCATGGGGCTCGACAGCATCGGTTGGCACCTGGCCCAGCTGCTCGGCCTGCCGACCACCACCGGGGCCGGGGCTCCCTACAGCCATGTGTTCCGCGCGGCGGCCCAGCCTGCGATCCTGCAGGCGACGCATGGCATCAGCCACGCGGGGATCGGCCAGCACTTCACGCAGGACAGCCTTGCTGCCCAGGGGCTCGAGCTGACCGCGGCCAAGAACGGTCAACGTCAACGCGTGACGTTCAACATGGTCGGCCGCGAAGAGGTGAAGGCCGGTGCGACCCTCGATGGGACGCCGGTCTCGTTCGGCACCGATCCGGTGCCGGTCGGATTCCGATCGTTGCTCAGTGTCGACGGCAGCGAGGCGGCTGGCGTTACCCAGTGTGCTCTCACGCTCAACACCGGGCGTGAAGCGGATCAGGAGACCCTGAACGGTCTCGCAACAGCATCGGACATCAATCCGGGGATCTGGGACCTGTCGGGCACTCTGAATGCCCGTTTCCGGGATGCGACCTACTATGACCTCGCCTCGGACGGCACCGAGATGGCGCTCTCTCTCGCCTGGACGCTCAGTGCCAACTACAGCCTGACCATCGATGTTCCCCGGGTGGTTCTGGAGCGGACGGGTGTTCCGGTCGAGGGGCGTGACATCATCGCGCAGACCTTCAACTGGCGTGCAGCGCGCCCGGCCGCCGGGCAGCAGATGATCGAGATGACCCTGGTCAACGCGACGGCCGATTACGCGAACGCAGCCTGATGGTGTTGCGACTGGCTCGCCGGCTGGCCGTCAGCCGGACCATCGACCTCGGGTACGGGGTCTCCGTTTCGCATCGCCCCTTCTGCTACGCGGATCTGTGCGAGGCCAAGGCGACGGCGCACCGTCTGGCACGGGAAAGCCTGCCTGCGGCCCGAGCATTCGATGCGGCGCTCCACGACGACGAGGACCTTGGTCCCGAACACGAAGAGGCGCTGCGCGGTCAGGCTGCGCGACACCTCGTCAAGCTCCTCTTGCTGCGGTTCGGTGATCGCTGGGAGGGGATCGAGGCCGAAGACGGTAGCCCCGCTCCGTTGACCGCAGAGACACTCGACGCGTTCCTCGACCTGTTCCCGGGCGTCGCGTCCACCCTCCACATCTCGCTCGAATCCCCCTGGGTGGAGTTGGAGATGGAGGGAAACGTCTCCGCGCCCTCGCCGCATACCGCTACGGCGGAGGCCTGAGCCACTGCGCAGAATGCCGGGCGATGCCCGGCTATGCCTGTGCACGGTTCGGGGGCGAGGGCGCCTGCCCGGAAGATACCCATGCGCCGTTATCCGTCGAGGGGCGGGCGCTTGCCGCCCTGAGCGGACAGCTGGCGCATCAGCGGCGCATCGGGCCCGGCGGCTACGTCGGGCTCGACATGCCAGCCTGCCTTGCGCTGACAGAGGCGCAAGGCATTCCGAAAAGGATTGCAGCTCTGCTGTTGCCGCATTGGGAAACCGGCCTCCTCGAGGCCGCGGCCAAGCGGCGCGAGGATGAGGCCGAATGAGCACCACGACCCGTCAATATACGATCCGCCTCTCCGCGGCGGGCAAACAGCAGATGGAAGCGGACCTGCGCGCGCTCGGCGCCAGCGGTGAGAAAAGCCTTCGGCGGATCCAGATGGCGACGAAGCCGGCCAGCACGGGTCTTCGTGAGACGGATCGTGCGGCGCGGGAGCTGAAGGGCGGGCTCGGTGCGCTGACTGCCGAGCTGCCTGCGCTTCAGCGCCTTGCCCGGTTCATGGGCACGACGGCCCTGGTGGGAGGCGCTGCGGCATTCGGGCGTAGTGCGCTCAACGTCGGCCGTGAGTTCCAGGCGATGATGCAGCGTGTCGAGGCGGCAACCCGTGCCGGAGAGGCCGACATGGCGCGGCTCTCGGCCGCCGCGAAGGAGTTGGGGGCCACGACCGCCTTCACCGCCATGGAGGCCGCCGAAGCGATCGAGGTGCTCGCGAAGAACGGTGTCTTGGTAGCGGACATCCTCGGTGGTGCGCTCGATGCGTCGGTGTCGCTTGCCGGCGCGCTCGGCGGTGAGGTCGCCCCTTCCGCAGATCTGGTCACCGATCTCATGCAGCAGTTCCGCCTTGAGGCGGCGCAGCTCCCGATGATCGTGGATCGGCTGACCGGGGCGGCACAGACATCGAAGTTCGGATTCGACGATCTCCGGCTTGCGATCGCCCAGGCGGGCGGCGTTGCCGGAACCTTCGGCGTCGAAATCGAGGACTTCCTGACAGCATTGTCCGCGACCGCCTCCAGCTTCGCCAGCGGGTCGGATGCGGGGACGAGCTTCAAGACCTTCCTGCAGCGGCTCACGCCGGACAGCGCCAAGGCTGCCGGCGTAATGGAGGAGCTGGGCCTCAAGTTCTTCGACGCGCAGGGCAACATGCTGGAGATGGCCGAAATCGCGGGTGTGCTTCAGGCGGGGCTCGCGGGGCTCT
>Ga0208328_1000371_pt1 | contig 21574 bp, 19 predicted proteins | sample DeeseametaMP2633_FD_184170 | JGI IMG/M metagenome (GOLD analysis project Ga0208328, IMG submission 184170) | Marine microbial communities from the Deep Atlantic Ocean - MP2633 (SPAdes) | ecosystem: Environmental > Aquatic > Marine > Unclassified | place: Northeast of Antigua and Barbuda, North... | reverse complement strand
GGCGGCCGTCGAGCCATGCCAGCGCCAGCGCCACGATGCCGCCCGCCGACAGCGCCGCGCCGACGTAGCCGGTGGCGCTCCAGCCGTAGCCTGCCGCAAGCGCCATCCCCGCGAGCCACGGTCCCAGGGCGTTGGCGGCGTTGAAGGCGGCGTGGTTCAGCGCGGCGGCGAGGGTCTGGCCGTCGCCGGCCACGTCCATCAGGCGCATCTGCAGCGGGATCACGAGGCCTGCGGTCAGCCCGAGCGCCATCACCGTGAGGCTCATGGCGATCCAGTCGCCCATCACCAGCGCGTAGACCAGCGTCACCGCGACCATGCCCAGAAGCAGCACCAGCGTGCCGCCGAAATGCGACCAGTTGGCAAGGCGGCCGGCCCAGTAGTTGCCGAGCGTGGCGCCGATGCCGAAGCCCGAGAGCGCGAAGGGGATCACCCATTCCGGGGCGCCCGCGGCGTTGATCAGGGCGGCGGAGAAGAACGAGTAGACCGCGAAGACGCCGCCGAAGCCGACCGCGCCCACCAGCAGGGTCAGCCAGACCGCGCGGTTGGCCAGCGCCGAGAGCTCGCGCAGCGGGTTCGCGGCGGGGCCGTCCTGCGGCTGCGGCGCGACGCGGGCGATCATCAGCGCCGAGCCGGCGGCGATCACCGCCACCAGAACGAAGCACCAGCGCCAGCCGAAGGCCTGCCCGATGGCGCCCGCTGCCGGCACGCCGATGATGTTGGCGACGGTCAGCCCCATCAGCACCTGCGCGACCCCCGCGGCCTTGCGGCCCGCGGGCATCATCTCGGCGGCGAAGAGCATGCCGATGCCGAGGAACGCCCCGTGCGGCAGCCCCGAGAGCACGCGCGAGATCACCAGCGTCTCGATCGAGGTTGCCATGGAGCTCAGCAGGTTGGCGAGCATGAAGAAGGTCACCAAGAGCACCAGCAGGAGCTTGCGCGGCAGGAAGCTGCCCAGCACCGCGAGCACCGGGGCGCCCACCACCACGCCGATGGCATAGGCGCTCACCGCGTGGCCGGCGGTGGGCTCTCCGACGCCGAGATCGGCCGCATAGTAGGGCAGCAGGCCCATGGCGGCAAACTCCGTCACCCCGATGGCGAAGGCGCCAAGCGCGAGGGACAGGATCGTCAGGCGGGCCTGGCGGTCGGTGTAGACCATGGATCAACTCCGGAATTGCTGGGGACTCGGAACGCGGCAGACGTGGAAAATCCTGCCGCATTGCAGCATGTCATACGCTAACGGAGAGGCAGGGGGCGGCACAAGCCATGCTCTTTGCAAGGGTGCCATTCCGCCAAAACATGAGTGGCGGATAAAGGAAACGCCCGCCGGTGGGCGGCGGGCGTCTCAGACGATGCGCTCCTGATAGACAGGGTCAGGCGAGCATCACCATGGGGTTCTCGAGGTTCTCGACGATGGCCTGCAGCAGCTCGGCCCCGAGCGCACCGTCGATGACCCGGTGGTCGACCGAGAGCGTCACCGACATCACCGTCGCCACGGTCAGCTCGCCATCGGCGCCGACGACGGGCTTCTTGACGCCCGCGCCCACGGCGAGGATGGCACCGTGCGGCGGGTTGATCACCGCGTCGAAGTTGTCGATGCCGAACATGCCGAGGTTGGAGATCGCGAAGCTGCCGCCGACGTATTCATGCGGCGCAAGCTTGCGGTTCCGGGCTCGGCCCGCGAGGTCCTTCATCTCGGCCGAGAGGGCAGAGAGCGACTTCATCTCGGCGTCCTTGAGCACCGGGGTGAAGAGCCCGCCGTCCACGGCCACGGCAACCGCCACGTCCGATGGCTTGAGCTTGAGCATCCGGTCGCCGGCCCAGACCGCGTTCGCGTCCGGCACCGACTGCAGCGCCAGCGCGCAGGCCTTGATGATGAAGTCGTTGACCGAGAGCTTCACGCCGCGGCCCTCGAGCTGCTTGTTCAGCTGCGAGCGGAACTTGAGCAGCGCGTCGAGCTTGATGTCGCGGCGCAGGTAGAAGTGCGGGATGGTCTGCTTGGCCTCGGTGAGGCGGGCAGCCACGGTCTTGCGCATGCCGTCGAGCTTGACCTCTTCGTAGTCGCGCCCCTCGTACATCTTCATGACCTGCTCGGCGCCGGGGCCCGCGGGCATCGCGGCGGCGGCGGGCTTGGACGCGGGGGCCTCGGCGGCGGCTGCCGCGGGTTTCTCCGCAGGGGCCGCAGAGGCGCCCTCGACATCGGCCTTGACGATGCGGCCATGCGGGCCGGAGCCCTTGATCGCCGCGAGGTCCAGCCCCTTGTCGGCGGCGATGCGGCGCGCCAGCGGGGTGGCGAAGATGCGCTTGCCGTCGGCGCCCTGCGGTGCGGCGGGCGCCGCGGCGGGGGCGGCCTTCTCGGAGCCCCCTGCGGGGGCCGCCTCGGCAGCCGGCTCGGACGCCTTCGGCGCCTCCGGTGCGGACGAGGAGGTGTCAGAGATGTCGGAGGCCGACTCGCCCTCTTCGAGGAGCACCGCGATGGGGGTGTTGACCTTCACCCCCTCGGAGCCCTCGGAGATGAGGATCTTGCCGATGGTGCCCTCGTCGACGGCCTCGAACTCCATCGTGGCCTTGTCGGTCTCGATCTCGGCGAGGATGTCGCCCGAGGACACGGTGTCACCCTCTTTCACCAGCCACTTGGCCAGCGTGCCCTCTTCCATGGTCGGGGACAGGGCGGGCATCAGGATTTCGGTGGGCATTGGTGTCGCTCCCTTACCGATAGGTGACTTGCTTGACTGCCTCGATCACCTCGGCGGTGGTCACCAGCGCGTGCTTCTCGAGGTTCGCGGCATAGGGCATCGGAACGTCCTTGCCGGTGCAGTTGATCACCGGGGCATCGAGGTAATCGAAGGCGTTCTGCATGATGTAGGCCGAGAGGTGGTTGCCGATGGCACCCACCGGGAAACCCTCTTCCACGGTCACGCAGCGGTTGGTCTTCTTCACCGACTCGATGACCGTGCCGTAGTCGATCGGGCGCAGGGTGCGCAGGTCGATGACCTCGGCGTCGACGCCCTCGTCGGCCAGCTTCTCGGCGGCTTCCAGCGCGTACTGCATGCCGATGCCGAAGCTGACGATGGTGACGTCCTTGCCCTCGCGCCAGATCTTGGCCTTGCCGAAGGGCACGGTGAAGTCGTCCAGCGCCGGCACCTCGAAGGAGCGGCCGTAGAGGATCTCGTTCTCGAGGAAGATCACCGGGTTCGGGTCACGGATCGCCGACTTGAGCAGGCCCTTGGCGTCCGCTGCCGAGTAGGGCATCGCCACCTTGAGGCCCGGGATCATCGCGTACCATGCGGCATAATCCTGGCTGTGCTGCGCGCCCACGCGGGCGGCGGCGCCGTTGGGGCCGCGGAACACCATCGGACAACCCATCTGGCCGCCGGACATGTAGAGCGTCTTGGCCGCCGAGTTGATGATCTGGTCGATCGCCTGCATGGCGAAGTTGAAGGTCATGAACTCGACGATCGGCTTCAGGCCGCCGAAGGCCGCGCCCACGCCGATGCCGGCGAAGCCGTGCTCGGTGATCGGCGTGTCGATGACGCGCTTCGAGCCGAACTCGTCCAGCAGGCCCTGGGTCACCTTGTAGGCGCCCTGGTACTCGGCCACTTCCTCGCCCATGACGAAGACGTTGGCGTCCGAGCGCATCTCCTCGGCCATGGCATCCCGCAGCGCCTCGCGCACGGTCTGGGTCTTCATCTCGGTGCCCTCGGGCCAGTCGGGCTCGACCGCCTTGGCCTTGGGCGTGGCCGGCGCCGAGGCGGGGGCCGCCTCGACCGGGGCGGCCGGGGTCTCTTGCGCCGGGGCGCTGTCGCCGGCCGGGGCAGGGGACTCGGCGTCCTCGACGCTTTCGCCCTCTTCCACCAGCACCGCGATGGGCGTGTTGACCTTCACGCCCTCGGAGCCTTCGGCCACGAGGATCTTGCCGACGATGCCCTCGTCGACGGCTTCGAATTCCATCGTCGCCTTGTCGGTCTCGATCTCGGCCAGGATGTCACCCGAGGACACGGTGTCGCCCTCTTTCACCAGCCATTTCGCCAGTGTGCCCTCTTCCATGGTGGGGGACAGGGCGGGCATCAGAATTTGCGTTGCCATTGCTTCGTCTCTCCTGCCTCAGGCCTCGATCGCGTCGCCCTGGGGCACGTCGTCGGAGTAGATGTCGGTCCAGAGCTCGTCGAGCGCAGGTTCCGGGCTCTCCTTGGCGAACTCGGCCGAGGCGTTCACGATGTCCTTGATTTCCTTGTCGATCGCCTTGAGGTCGTCCTCGGTGGCGTGCTTGCCCTGAAGCAGCAGGTCACGGACGTTCTGGATGCAGTCGCGCTCTTCGCGCATCTTCTGCACCTCCTCGCGGGTCCGGTACTTGGCCGGGTCCGACATGGAGTGACCGCGGTAGCGGTAGGTCTTGATCTCGAGGATGTAGGGGCCCTTGCCCTCGCGGCAGTGCGCGACGGCCTTCTCGCCCGCTTCCTTCACCGCAAGCACGTCCATGCCGTCGACGATCTCGCCCGGGATGCCGAAGGGCGCGCCGCGGGTGTGGATGTCGTCGGTCGAGGTCGAGCGCTTCTGCGAGGTGCCCATGGCGTACTGGTTGTTCTCGATCACGAACACCACCGGCAGCTTCCAGAGGGCTGCCATGTTGAAGGTCTCGTAGACCTGGCCCTGGTTGGCGGCGCCGTCCCCGAAATACGTGAAGGTCACGCGCTTGTTCTCGAGGTAGTTGTCGGCGAAGGCGAGGCCCGCGCCCAGCGGCACCTGCGCGCCGACGATGCCGTGACCGCCGTAGAAGTGCTTCTCGCGGCTGAACATGTGCATCGAGCCGCCCTTGCCCTTCGAGTAACCGCCTTCGCGGCCCGTGAGCTCGGCCATGACGCCGTTGGGGTCCATGCCGCAGGCCAGCATGTGGCCGTGGTCGCGATAAGAGGTGATGCGCTTGTCGCCCTCTTCCGCCGCGGCTTCGAGCCCGACGACGACGGCCTCCTGGCCGATGTAAAGGTGACAAAAGCCTCCGATGAGCCCCATACCGTAGAGCTGACCCGCCTTCTCTTCGAAGCGGCGGATGAGCAGCATATCACGGTAGTATTGTTTGAGCTCCTCGGGCGAGACGTTCGGCTTGGCAGCGGCTTTCCGGGCGGCCATGCGATTCCTCCCCAACTAGTTTAGTGTTAAACTTTCCGGCAGCCTAACTAGAGCGGGCGCGGGTGTCAAAGGGCTCGGACCACCTCGGCGGGAAAAATCCCACGCAGCGTCGCCGGGCATTTGCCGGCCCTCCGGCTGGGGAGGGGCGAAAACCCTTGCATGGTGGGCGTTGGGGGCGCATATCTCGAATCCGGGAATAATTCCCGATATGCGTTGAAGCCCCATGTCCGACACCATCACCTCCCGCCTGTCGCGCCGTCTCGCGCAGCTGCGCGCCGAACGCGGCCTGACCCTCGACCAGCTTGCGTCCGTCAGCGGCGTCAGCCGCGCGGCGCTGTCGCGGCTGGAAAAGGCCGAGGTCAGCCCCACCGCCGAGGTGCTGGGCAAGCTCTGCACCGCCTACGGGCTGACCATGTCGCGGCTGCTGGCGATGGTCGAGGAAAGCGTCACGCCGCTGGTACCCCGGGACGCGCAGGCGGTCTGGCAGGACGCAGGCTTCACCCGCCGGGTGGTGTCGCCCGGCAGCGCGGCGCTCGCGGCGGAGGTGCTGGAGTGCCGGCTCGACCCCGCCACCCGCATCGCCTACGACGCCGCGCCGGTGCCGGGGCTCGAGCATCACCTCGTGCTGCTCTCGGGGCGGCTTCAGGTCACGCTGGAGGGGCAGGCGCACGATCTGATGCCCGGCGATGCGCTGCGCTACCGGCTGAGCGGCGGCTCCTGCTTCGAGACCCCGCCGGACGAGGGCGCGCGCTACATGCTCGTGCTGGTGACGCCATGAGGCTCGTGATCCGCGAACTGTCCCCGGACGCGGCCGAGGCGCTTGCCGCCGAGCTGGGCACGCTCTTGCGCAACTGCGTCGAAGACGGCGCCAGCGTGGGCTTCGTGATGCCCTTCACGCAGGCCGAGGCCGAGGCGTTCTGGACCGCGAGCGTGTTTCCCGCGCTGCGCCGGGGCGGCCGGGTGCTCTGGGCGGCCTTCGAGGGCGGGGTGCTGGTGGGCACCGTGCAGCTGGCGCTCGAGATGATGCCGAACCAGGTCCACCGCGCCGAGGTCTCGAAGATGCTCGTCGCTCCCGCCCACCGCCGCCGCGGCCATGCGCGGGCGCTGATGTCCGCGCTCCTCGCCCGCGCCGCCGAGGAAGGGCGCAGCCTCGTCACCCTCGACACCCGCAGCGGCGACGCGGCGCAGCCCCTCTATGCGAGCCTTGGCTTCGAGGTGGCGGGCGAGATCCCCGGCTTCGCCCTCGCCCCCGAGGGCAGCGACCGTCGGGACGCCACCACCTACATGTATCGTCTGGGTTGAGCGTCCGGCGTTGCGCCCGTGGCGGGCGGCGCAGGGGGCGCTGCCCCCGTCCCTGCGGGACTCCCCCGGAGTTTGTCTGGCAAGATGAAGGGTGGGGGTTTGGGTGTGGTTTCGGGGCGTGGATTGGAGGGAGTGTGTGTTGGGAGGTTAGGAGGGGGCGCTGCCCCCTCGGCGCGGTGCGCCTCACCCCCGGAGTTTATCTGGCAAGATGAAGGGGAGGGGCTGTGCCTGGGGTGGGGATCGCGAGGGGCGCGCGGACGGGTCGGTTTGGGAGGGGGCGCTGCCGCTTCGGCGCGTGTGCGCCTCACCCCCGGAGTTTGCTGGGCAAGATGAAGGAGAGGAGCTGTGCCTGGGGTGGGGAGGTGTTTGGCGAGGGTGGGATTGAGGTTGGGGCTGGAATGGGAAACGCCCGGGCTTTGGGGCCCGGGCGTTGTTTTGTTGGGATCTTGGATCGGGAGGCTCAGAGGCCGAGGCGGGCGGCGACGATCTCGTTCACGGCCTTGGGGTTGGCCTTGCCGCCGGTGGCCTTCATCACCTGGCCCACGAACCAGCCCGCGAGCTTGGGGTTCTGCTTGGCCTTCGCGACCTGCGCCGGGTTGGCGGCGATGATCTCGTCCACCGCGGTTTCGATGGCGCCGGTGTCGGTCACCTGCTTCATGCCGCGCTCTTCGACGATCTTCTCCGGGTCGCCGCCCTCGGTGTAGACGATCTCGAAGAGGTCCTTGGCGATCTTGCCCGAGATGGCGTCCGAAGTGATCAGCCGGATGATGCCCGCGAGCTGCGCCGGGGTGACCGGGCTGTCCTCGATCGAGTGGTCTTCCTTCTTGAGGCGGCCGAAGAGCTCGTTGATGACCCAGTTGGCGGCCAGCTTGCCGTCGCCCGCATCGCCTGCGACCTGCTCGAAATAGGCGGCGTTCGCCACTTCGGCGGTCAACACGCCCGCGTCGTATTCCGACAGGCCGAACTCGGTGACGAAGCGCGCCTTCTTGGCGTCGGGCAGCTCGGGCAGGGAGGCGGCGATGTCGTCCACCCAAGCCTGCTCGATCTCGAGCGGCAGCAGGTCGGGGTCGGGGAAGTAGCGGTAGTCGTGCGCCTCTTCCTTGGAGCGCATCGAGCGCGTCTCGCCCTTGTCCGGATCGTAGAGGCGGGTTTCCTGGTCGATGGAGCCGCCGGCCTCGAGGATGGCGATCTGGCGCTTCGCCTCGTAGTCGATGGCCTGCTGGATGAAGCGCATCGAGTTCATGTTCTTGATCTCGCAGCGGGTGCCGAGATGGCCGAAGTCCTGTGTCTCCTGGTAGCGCTCGTAGGCGCCGGGCAGGCAGACCGAGACGTTCACGTCGGCGCGCAGGTTGCCGTTCTGCATGTTGCCGTCGCAGGTGCCGAGGTAGCGCAGGATCTGGCGCAGCTTGCCGACATAGGCGGCGGCCTCTTCGGGTCCGCGGATGTCGGGGCGCGAGACGATCTCCATCAGCGCCACGCCGGTGCGATTGAGATCGACGAAGGACATGTTCGGATCCATGTCGTGGATCGACTTGCCGGCATCCTGCTCGATGTGGATGCGCTCGATGCGCACCAGCCGCGCGATGCCCGGCTCCATGTCCACCAGCACCTCGCCCTCGCCCACGATCGGGTGGTAGAGCTGGCTGATCTGGTAGCCCTGCGGCAGATCCGGGTAGAAGTAGTTCTTGCGGTCGAAGGCGGATTTCAGGTTGATCTGCGCCTTCAGGCCCAGCCCGGTGCGCACCGCCTGCTCGACGCAGTACTCGTTGATGACCGGCAGCATGCCGGGCATGGCCGCGTCCACGAAGGACACGTTGGAGTTCGGCTCGGCGCCGAACCGGGTCGAGGCGCCGGAAAACAGCTTCGCCTGGGACGAGACCTGGGCATGGATCTCCATCCCGATCACCAGTTCCCAGTCGTGTTTGGCCCCGGCAATGACCTTGGGTTTGGGGGCCTCGTAGCTCAGGTCAAGCATGGCGTATCCTCGTCTCGCTGATCGCGACGGGGATACGCCAGAGCGGAACAGGGGGCAAGGGTGCAGGAGGAACAGGGCGTGGGGGTGAGGGCGATCCCCGCCTCGGAGAAGCGGACCTGCCGTCCAAGGCGCAACTGATGGGCGAAATGCTCCGCCAGAGCCGAGAGCGCGCGCGACTTGCCGCGGCGCAGGCGCTCGCCCGCGTCGGCGCTGCCGGGGATGGGCCGGGCGCGGGCCCAGAGGTCGGGGTGGATCTCGCGCAGGTGGTTGTGGACGATCCAGCCGAAGCAGCCGGCGATGCGCGCCTGCGCCGAGCGCGGCGCCGCGGCGCCCGAGAGCGAGAGACCGCAGAAGGCGGCGAGCTGGTTGGCCATGTGCTGGTCGGGGCGGCGGGCGAGGATGTCGTGCAGCGCCTCGGCGAAGAGCTCGCCGTCCACCGCCGCGAAGGCACCGGCCTCGCCGCTGGCCAGCGCGTCGAACCAGACCCAGGCGTAGCCGCCGCTGCCCCAGAGGTCGGCGGTGCGCCCGGCGGTGCGCCGCGCCTCGTGGTCGAGCCGGTCCCAGTTGCCGAAGCGCGAGGGCCGCAGGTCGCGCCCCAGCGCGCGCATGTGCTCGGGGCAGGCGGGGTCGAGGTCGATGAGGTCTTCGTAATCGTCGATCACCCGCGCCTCGGGGCGGGGCTCGAGGTCGAGCAGGGCGCAGCGCACGGCGGCAAGCGCGGGCGAGTCGCATTCCAGCGGATCGAAGCGCGCCACCAGCCGCTGTGCCGCCTCGAGATGCTGGGCGCGGGCGTCGCGGCGCAGGGCGCCGGGCTCGGGGGCGCCGGGACGCCCGGCCCAGCCGCGCGCCACCGCGAGATGCGCCAGCGCCGGCACCAGCGCCAGCCACGGGTCGCGCTCGACGTGGTCGATGGCGTCGCGCAGGGCGAAGAGGCTGGCGCGGGCGGCGGTGGGATCGTTGCGCCCGACCGCGGCCAACGCGCTTTCCACCGCGTCGGAATGCGCGCCCTCGGCCAGCAGCCGCGCCACCGGTGTGCCGCCGAAGGTGGCGGCGCGCTCGATGTCGGCCTCGCGCAGGCCGCGGGCCAGCGTCTCCCAGTCGTCCTGCCGGGCGAGGAAGCGGCCCTGCGTGCGCAGGCGCCCGCGCTCGGCGGAGTCGGGCGGGCTGTCGCGGAAGGGGATGTCGATCTGCCGGGGGTGGCGGCCGTCGCGGCACGCCTCGGGAAGCTCCTCGTCGGCGGGGACGGGGCGCGGCTCCGGACGGGCGGCCGAGCGGGGACGGGCACGCCATCCCGCCAGCCGCGCAGAGAGCGCGCGGACGGCCGGAAGTACGGATGGAAGCACGGACGGACGGACGGTGGAGGGCTTGTCGGAGTTGATCATGGCCACGAAACTGACCGTGGATTCGGGCACCTTGAGGGCGGGCGCGCGAACAAGCGGCGGCAATCCGCCCATGGCCGCAGGGGGTTCGCCTTATTGAGTCCCAATGGGTTAACGCAGGTTCCTGCGGAGAGGTTCCCGGGGCGGCCGACTTCGCAGGCGCAGAAAACTTTACCGGAAAGCGCCCGTATGGCATGGGTTCAGCCATGCTGCCACGTCTGTTTTCCATACTGGCGGCGCTGCTGATCGCAAGCGCTGCACATTCGGACCCGCTTCCGTTTCCGCTCCCGCCGACCGAGTCGGTGCACGCGGTGTCTTCCTCGGTGCGCCCGCTCGCCCGCCGGACGACCATCCCCGAGGCCCGCTGGGGCACCAAGGGCGGGCGCAACACCTGGTCGCTCGCGGCGCTCTCGGCGCTGCGCGGACCGGCGAGCCGGCTGCCCGAGATCGTGCCCGACGACATCGAGACCTGGTGCCCGGCCTACCCGAGCGCCGGCCGCGAGGACCGCGAGGCGTTCTGGCTGGGGCTGGTCTCGGCGCTGGCCAAGCACGAGAGCACCTATCGCCCCACCGCGGTGGGCGGCGGCGGGCTCTGGTACGGGCTGCTGCAGATCCTGCCCTCGACCGCGCGGCTCTACGGCTGCCAGGCGGGCAGCGGCGACGCGCTCAAGGATCCGCGCCTGAACCTTGCCTGCGGGCTGCGCATCATGGCCAAGACCGTGTCGCGGGACCGCGTGGTGAGCCGCAACATGCGCGGCGTGGCCGCCGACTGGGGGCCGTTCCACAGCCGCACCAAGCGCGAGGACATGATCGCATGGACCCGCGCGCAGCCCTATTGCGCCGGCCTGCCGCGCTCGCTGAAGCCGGTTGCCCGGCCCGACGCCTGGGGCGCCCCCGCCGTCATGGCCTCGGGCGAGCTGCCGCAGTCGGACATGGTCATTGCGCTGAGCGACAACGGCACCATCCTGCGCCCGGTCGACCACTCGGCCGAGCCGGTGATCGCCACCTCGGGCCACGACCACCGTGCCCCCGCCGGGGCCTACAGCCGGTTCGAATGAGCCGGGGCTGAGATTTTGCCGGGCGCCCTCACGCCCGGTCTGCAAGACGATACCAGACGCCACTCACGGAGCGCCGGGGGCCAAGCCCCCGGCGTTTTTCTTTCGCGCCGGCTCAGCCCAGCAGGCGGGTGACCATTTCGGTCACGTCCCGCGACAGGCCGGGCCGGGCGGCGATGCGCTCGAGCGCGGCCTTCATCAGCGCCTGCCGGTCGGCGTCGTAGCGCTTCCACGTCTGGAAGACCGAGCACATGCGCGCGGTGGTCTGCGGGTTCTTCTCGTCGAGCTTGATGAGCCAGTCGGCAAGGAAGCGGTAGCCGCTGCCGTCCTTGGCGTGGAAGCCCGCGTGGTTCATCGCCAGCGAGCCCATCACCGCGCGGAAGCGGTTGGGGTTCTTCCAGTCGAAATCGGCCCGCTCGGTGAGCGCGGCGGCACGGGCGACGGCCTTTTCCGGCGCGGTGGCGGCGACCTGAAGCGCGAACCACTTGTCCATCACCAGCCGGTCGTCCTTCCACTGCGCCTCGAAGGCGGCAAGGGCGGCATCCTCGGCCCCGGCGGTGATCAGGCAGGAGAGCGCGCTCAGCTGCATGGTCATGTTGTCGGCGTCGTCGTACTGCGCCTGCGCCGCCTTGCCGCCGTCGAGCCGGGTTTGGAGCGACAGTACCGCGTTGCCGAGCGCGCGCTTGCCGGACTGCTCGGCATCGGGCGCATAGGGGGCATCGACCCGCGCCTCGGCCATCAGCTCGGGCAGCAGCGCCGACCAGCGCGTCGCCATGGCGTCGCGCAGGGTCTCGGTGGCGGCATAGATCGCGTCCGGATCCGGGGTCACACCACGGGCGTGCAGCATCTGCGCAAGCTCCGCCTGCGTCGGCAGCGCCAGCATCAGCGCCCGGAACGCCGGGTCGAGCGTCGCGTCGCGCAGCACCTGCTCGAGCGCGTCGATCCACGCCAGATCCGGCCCCGCGCCTTCGGTGATCATCGCCGAGAGACAGGCCCGGGCCAGATCGCGGCTCGCTTCCCAGCGGTTGAAGGCGTCGGTGTCATGGGCCAGCAGGAAGCTCTTCTCCTCGGCCGTGCTTTCGCGCATCAGCACCACCGGCGCCGAGAAGCCGCGCAGGATCGAGGGCACCGGCTTCGCGTTCAGCCCCTCGAAGCTGAAGCTCTGGGTGGCCTCGGTCATCTCGAGCATGGTGGTCGGCACCACCTCGTCGCCGTTGGGGTTCAGCAGGCCGACGGCGATGGGGAGAACCTGAGGCGCCTTCTCGGGCTGGCCGGGGGTGGGGGGCGTCTCCTGCGTGAAGGTCAGCGTGTAGGTGCCATCGGCGTAGTCGTCGCTGACCTTAAGGTGCGGCGTGCCCGACTGCGAGTACCAGCGCTTGAACTGGCTGAGGTCGCGGCCGGTGGAATCCTCGAAGACTTTCAGCCAGTCCTCGATGGTGCAGGCCTGCCCGTCGTGCCGCTCGAAATAGAGGTCGAGCGCCTTGGCATAGGCTTCGGCGCCCACCAGACGGCGCAGCATCCCGATCACCTCGGCGCCCTTCTCGTAGACCGTGGCGGTGTAGAAGTTGTTGATCTCCTGGAAGCTCTCGGGCCGCACCGGGTGCGACAGCGGGCCCTGGTCCTCGGGGAACTGGCGGGCGCGCAGGTCGATCACGTCCGAGATTCGCTTCACCTCGGCCGAGCGCATGTCCGAGGTGAACTGGCTGTCGCGGAACACCGTCAGCCCTTCCTTCAGGCAGAGCTGGAACCAGTCGCGGCAGGTGATGCGGTTGCCGGTCCAGTTGTGGAAATACTCATGCGCGATGATCGCCTCGATGCGCTCGAAATTGGCGTCGGTCGAGGTCTCGGGCGAGGCCAGCACGCAGGAGCTGTTGAAGACGTTGAGCCCCTTGTTCTCCATCGCGCCCATGTTGAAGTCGTCGACGGCCACGATGTTGAAGATGTCGAGATCGTATTCCCGGCCGTAGACCTCTTCGTCCCAGCGCATGGAATCCTTCAGCGCCTGCATGCCGAAGGCGCATTTGCCCTCGTCGCCGGGGCGCACGTAGATGTTCAGCTCGACCTCGCGGCCGGACATGGTGGTGAAGCTACCCGGGTGGTTCAGCAGCTCGCCCGCCACCAGCGCGAAGAGATAGGCGGGCTTGGGCCACGGATCGTGCCACTCGGCCCAGCCCTCGCCCTGCGCCACCGGGTTGCCGTTCGACAGCTTGACCGGCTCGTCGCCCTCGATGCGCACGGTGAAGACCGACATCACGTCGGGGCGGTCGGGGTAGTAGGTGATCTTGCGGAAGCCCTCGGCCTCGCACTGGGTGCAGTACATGCCGTTCGACATGTAGAGCCCCTCGAGCGCGGTGTTGGCGGCGGGGGCGATCTCGACCTCGCTCTCCCACAGGAAGCCGCCCTCGGGCACGTCGCATTCGAGCCCCTCGGCGGTCAGCACCGGTGTCACCTCGGTGCCGTCGATGCTGGCCCGGATCAGGCGCAGGTCCTCGCCATGCAGGAAGAAGCGCTGCGCGGGGGCGTCGGGGTTGGGCTCGAACCGGATGCGCGAGCGGACGCGGGTCGCGTCGGGCGAAAGCGCCACCGTGAGGTGCACGTCGGCCACCTGCCAGCCGAAGGGGGTGTAATCCTTGAGATAGATGGTCTGGGGGCTTGCGTCTTTCATGCTCTCTCTCGTCCTCTCGGGGCGCGACGGCCTCGGAACCGCGCCGTTCGGCCAAGTGTTAGGTCCATGTGGCGCGGGCGGCAACCGCGCGACCGGAAATTCACGCAGCATCGCCGGAGGAGGCACATCATGTCGGCACCCGACACCAATCACGAAAAGCAGCAGCGGCGCCACCGCGGTCCGCTCCTTGGCATCTGGGGCGGGCTGGCGCTTGTCGCCGTCCTGTTCCTTGGCTGGCTCGCCTTTGTCAGCGCGGATGCCGAGGGGCCCGAGGGCGCGCCCGCGCAGGTCGAGGGCACGACCGGGCAGGTCGACGAGGCCGCGCCCGATCCGGCGGCAGCGCAGGACGGCGCACCGGACCGCGCCGATGGCAGCGCCCCCGCCGCCTCGGAGTGATCGCTTTGAGGCCGGGCGGGGCCGCGGGGTTCACAATGTGTTCTTTACCTCGCGCCGCTCCTCCGGCAGTCTTCGCCCGAGCCGTACGCGGAGGGCCCTATGCGCCGTTTCGAAGAGATCCTCGCCATCGCCATCGACCGCAAGGGCAGCCGCGAGGCGGTGCTGGGCGATGCCCCGGTGCCCCGCTCTGCCGACGAGATCGCCGCCATCCCCGACGACCGCTGGCTTGCGGGCATGGCGCGCGGCATCTTCCAGGCGGGCATCAGCTGGACCGTGGTCGAAAGCAAGTGGCCGGGCATTGAAGAGGCCTTCCACGGCTTCGACACCGGGCGTTGCGCGATGATGTCGGACGACTGGTTCGACGCGCTGCTGGGTGACCGGCGGGTGATCCGCTCGGGCCCCAAGATCGCCGCCATCCGCGACAATGCCGTCTTCATCCGCGAGACCGCCGCCGCCTCGGGCAGCTTCGGGCGGCGGGTGGGGGACTGGCCGGCGGGCGATTTCATCGGCCTGCTCGACTGGCTCAAGCGCGAGGGCGCGCGGCTCGGCGGCAACACCGGCGCCTACCTGCTGCGCGGCATGGGCAAGGACGGCTTCATGCTGAGCCGCGACGTGGTCGCCCGGCTCGTGGCCGAGGGGGTGATCGACAAGGCCCCCGGCTCGCGCAAGGCCATGGTGCCGGTGCAGGAGGCCTTCGACCGCTGGGCTGAGGAAAGCGGCGAGAGCTTCACCACCATCAGCCGGGTGCTGGCGCGCAGCATCGGCTGAGCCGCCCGGCCTGCGTCAGTCGGCGATCAGCGCCGCCGCAGCGGTCCGCCGCACCGAGGCGGTGAGCCCCGCAAGCGCGCCCGCCACCAGCCGGTTCACCTGCCAGTAAAGCGCCACGTCGCGCGGCGCGGTGGGCTTCAGCGGCACCAGCAGGCCCTTGGCAATCGCCTTCACCACCAGCGGCTTGGGGTTGAGCCCCCAGCCGAGCCCCAGCCGCGCGGCTTCGACGAAGCCCTGCGACGAGGGCAGGCGGTGGACCGGCGGCGACAGGCTCTCGCCGGTGACTTCGCGCAGCCAGTCGTGCTGCATCCGGTCCTTGGCGTTGAACTGCAGCATAGGCGCGCGGGCGAGGCTGGCGGCGGTGACGCCCTCGGCGAAAAAGCGGCGATGGAAGGACGGCGCGCAGGTGGCGACGTAGCGCAGCCGTCCCAGCGCATGGACGTCGCAGCCCTGCACGGCGCGGCCATGGGCGGTGATCGCAGCCGAGACCTCGCCCCGCCGCAGCCAGTCGGCGGAGTGTGTCTCGTCGTCGAGCGCGATGTCGAAGAGAAGGTCCTGCCCGGCCAGCGCCGGCAGGAACCACGTCGAGAGGCTGTCGGCGTTCACCGCCAGCCGCAGCCGCGCCGGGGCCGCGGGCAGCTGCAGATCCCGCGCCAGCGCCGCGTCCAGCAGCGCGATGTCCGAGGCGTGCCGCGCCAGCCGCGCACCGGCGGGGGTGGCGGTGCAGGGGGCGCCGCGCAGCACCAGCGCGGTGCCGATGCGGTCTTCGAGCGCCTTGATCCGCTGCGAGATCGCCGAGGGCGTGACATGCAGCGCGCCGGCGGCGGCCTCGAAGCTGCCGAGACGCAGCACCGCGTCGAGCGCGGCCAGCTGGGCGGGGTCGTGTGACATTAGTGGATCTTATCCAGACACAGATCGTTTAAGTAGCCTGATCCGGACCCGGCTGCTACCTCCGCCCGGCACCACGCTTACAAGGGCAGGAGGGAGACACATGCAGGCAGCACTGGCGGGCTTTGCACTGGGGATGTCGCTGATCGTGGCGATCGGCGCGCAGAACGCCTTCGTGCTGCGGCAGGGCATCGTGCGGGCGCATGTCTTCCCGGTGGCGGCGATCTGCGCCGCCTCGGACGCGGTGCTGATCGCGGCGGGGGTCGCGGGCTTCGGCGCGCTCACCGGTGCGCTGCCGTGGCTCGAGACCGCGATGCGCTGGGTCGGCGCCGCCTTCCTGCTCTGGTACGGCCTGCGCAGCTGGCGCGCGGCATGGCGGGGCGAGGGCGCGCTTCGGGCCGGGGCCGCCGCCGGCAGCCTGCGCGCCGCGGTGCTCACCTGCCTCGCGCTGACCTGGCTCAACCCGCATGTCTACCTCGACACGGTGATGCTGCTGGGTGCGGTCTCGGCGCAGTACGAGGACCGCACCGGCTTTGCGCTGGGCGCGATGGCGGCCTCGGTGCTGTTCTTCTTCACGCTGGCCTACGCGGGGAGGCTGCTGGCGCCGGTCTTCGCGCGCCCGGCGGCGTGGCGGGTGCTCGACCTCGGCATCGGGGCGGTGATGCTGGCACTGGCGGCGCGGCTGGCCTCGGGGCAGTGATCCGGGGGGAGACCTCCGCCAAATCCCCCGTGCCGCACGGTTCCCGCTGACCGCCCTCCAAACCCCCATGCCGCGCGGGTTGCCGCTGGCTCGTCGCCAAATCCCTCGCCGCGCGGCTCACGCAAGCCCCGCTCCCGAACCCGCGTGCCTGACGGTTCCCCCAACCCCTGCCATATCCCCGTGCCGCAGGGTTCCCGCTTGCACCCGTTCGTTGGCAGGCTAATGGTCCTTGCCATGACACGCGACGCTCAATCCCCCGTCAGGGGTGTTCTCTGGATGGTCGCGACGGGGCTCTGCTTCGTTGCGGTGACCGCTCTCGTGAAGCTGCTGGACGGTCGCGTTCCGGCGGCGGAATCCGCCTTCCTGCGCTACCTGGTGGGCCTTGTCCTGCTGTTGCCCGCGTGGCGCGACCTGCGCGGGCTGCAGATGACGCCGCGGCTCTGGGGGCTGACGGCGGTGCGCGGGGCGGCGCAGACCCTGGGCGTGATCTGCTGGTTCTTCGCCATGACCCGCATCCCGCTGGCCGAGGTCACGGCGATGAACTACCTGACGCCGGTCTACATCACCATCCTCGCGGTCTTCGTCCTTGGCGAGCGCCTCGCCATCCGCCGCATGATGGCCATCGCCGCGGCCTTTGCCGGCGCGCTGCTGATCCTGCGTCCGGGCTTCCGCGAGCTCGACCCCGGCCATTTCGCCATGCTGGCGACGGCGGCGCTGTTCTCGGTCTCCTACCTCGTGGCCAAGATCGTCTCTGCCGAGCTGCCGGCGGCGGTGGTGGTGGCGCTCCTGTCGGTGTCGGTGACGCTGGGGCTCTTGCCCTTTGCGCTGGCGGTCTGGGTGACGCCCTCGCTGATGGATTTCGGCATCCTCGTGGGCATCGCCTGCTTCGCGACCGGCGGGCATTACGCCATGACGCTGGCCTTCGCGGCGGCGCCGGTGACGGTCACCCAGCCGGTGACCTTCCTGCAGCTGATCTGGGCGGTGATCCTCGGCGCAGTGTTCTTCGGCGAACCGGCGGACGTCTGGGTGATGGCGGGCGGCGCCGTGATCATGGGCTCGGTGCTTTTCATCACCTGGCGCGAGGCGGTGCTGAAGCGCCGCATCGCCACCGCCGCGCCGCCGCCGCAGGGGTGACGCGGGAAACGCAGTGTTTCTCGTCCCACAAAAATCCCCGTCCTGAGCGCAGTTTCGCCCCAATTGGCCCGCAGCCTTCCCGGCATGCGAGGAGACGATTGGAGCGTGACATGTATCCCGAGACCCAGCCCGCCGAAGACCTGACCGAGATCCGCAGCTTCCTGCTGAGCGAGCGTGACAAGTCGCTTTCCGAAACCGAATGGCGGTTCCGGATGCGCGGCTACGGCTACAACCTCCGCCGCACCGACCGCGGCATGGAGGTCGCCCGCCTGCCGCAGAACGCGGTGCTGGGCACGCTCGAGATCTGAGCAGGGCGCATGGGCCGCGCCGGTGACAGGGCGCCGGTGACGGTGCGCGGGGTGCCCTTGGGCTGTGCCGCCCGTCGGAGCCCGCGCCACGGTAGCCGCCAGCATGTCGTCGTGACGTCCGCGCCAGGACACCCGATGGCGTGGCGCCAGTAAACCAGCACCACGGCATCCGCTGGAGCGTCGCCCAGAAGGCAGGGCCACCGTGGCGCGATTGCCCGTCCGCAAGATTGCGGTGCGAGCTGTCGCAATCCTTGTAGCCTTGTCCGCAATCCGACGTATCATCCGGCAACATGCGCTTGTCTTCACTCGGATTCTCGGAATGGAAGTTGCGGACCCCGTCTCTCTCTATAACCAGATCGCCATGCCTGCGCTGTCGCTGCCGGAGGTCGCCCTGCTGCTGTTCCTGTCGCTGCCCGCGGCGGCGGTGATCGGCTTCCGCACCGGCGCGCACCGGCGTCGGCGGTTGCTGGCGGCGGACAACAAGATCGAGCACGTGGTGGGCGAGACCACGCTCGGGGCCATCCTCGCGTTGCTGGGCCTGCTGCTGGCGTTCAGCTTCGGCAATGCCCTGAACCTCGCGCAGGCCCGCAAGGCCGCGGTGGTGGGCGAGGCCGCGGCCATCGGCACCGCCTTCCTGCGCGCCGATTACGTCGCCGAGCCCGCCCGGACCGCGCTGCAGACCGCGCTGCTCGACTATGGCCGCAGCCGCATCCTGCCGATGGACGGCAGCCTTGCCACCACCGAGCAGGCCCGGGCCTTCCTCAAGGAGACGCTGGCGGCGCAGGAGAAGCTCTGGCCGCTGACGCTCGAGGCCACCGCCGACCCGATGCCCGCGCCGCTGAAGGGGTTCGTCGCGGGGGCGATGAACGACGCGCTCGACGCTCATCTCTACCGGGTCGAGCACCTGTCGAACCCGGTCTCGGACGTGGTGCTGAGCATGTTGCTGGCGGCGGCGCTGATGTCGCTGTTCCTGCTCGGCAACCGCAACGGAAGCAACGGCCGTGACCTCACGTGGCGGACCTTCGTGCTGTCGGGGTTCCTCTTCGTGGTGATGCTGACCATCGTCGACACCCAGCGCTCGGCCGAGGGGCTGGTGCGCACCGACGAGACCGCGCTGCTGGTCACGGTGCATGACATGGAGCTGGCGCTCGCGGGGCGGAACTGAGGGTTCGCCGGGACGGGTTGCGCGTGGCGTTGCGATTGGCTGTTAAACTTCCTTAACGGATCCACTAGACCGCGCCGGAGTTATCGAGGACTCCGGCGTCATGATCCGTATTGCCCTGTTTTTCCTGGCCCTCACCGCGGCCCAGCCGCTGCTGGCCGGCCCCTCGGGGTCGGTGCACGTGGTCGATGGCGACACCTTCGACGTCGGCGGCACCCGAGTGCGGCTGCATGGCATCGACGCCCCCGAGGCCGAGCAGATGTGCGGCGGCGACGGCGTGCCGATGTGGGCCTGCGGGGCCTGGGTCTCGGACGAGGTCCGGGTCCGTTACGAGGGCCGCGTCGCCCGCTGCGAACAGCGCGACACGGACCGCTACGGCCGGGTGGTGGCGACTTGCATGATCGACGGCGAGGACGTCGGCCGGGCGCTGGTGCGCGACGGGCTGGCCTTCGCCTACCGGCGCTACGGCATGGACTACGACCTCGATGAGAAGGGCGCGGCGGTGCAGGAGCGCGGGCTGCACGGCGCCGGCGTGCAGTCGCCGGCGGCGTTCCGGGCGGCGGCACGTGCGGGCGCCGCGCAGGTCAATGCCGCCAGCGCCCCGGCGGGCTGCGTGATCAAGGGCAACGTCTCGCGCGATGGCAAGCGCATCTACCACGCGCCCGGGCAGCAGTATTACGACGACACGCGCATCAGCCTCTCGAAGGGCGAGCGCTGGTTCTGCTCCGAGGCGGAAGCCGAGGCCGCGGGCTGGCGCAAGGCGCGCCGGTAGGGGCCTTCCGCGGGGCTGGGCGGGTCTTTGCCTGGCAGGGTGTCGGGGAGCGCCGGGGTGATTTGTCGGCGGCAGGGGCTGTGCGGCCTGCCGGGGAAGCGGTTGGGTGGTTTTCTGATGAAAGGGCTGAGCGGTCTGCTGGGGGAAGCGGCTGGGACCTGCTCGGGGGAAGCGGCTGGGTGACCTGACGGGAGGAGAGACAGGGCGACCTGACGGCAAGGGGCTCGTCGGTCGGAAGGGGGCTGACGGTTGCCTCTTCGGACCGGAATGGTGCTGCCGAGCAGATCTGCGGGGCCGACGCGTTCGGCATTGATCTCCCTGCGATGGGATGTCCCGGCAGGCGTTCTGAGGCCGTGGCTCAGGGCGCGTCAGGTTCAGTCGAGCAGCGGCTCGATTTTCGAGACGATGGCCTCGGACATCGGCCGCGTGGTGGCGCCCCATCCGGCGACGAATGTGCCGTCGGGGCCGATCAGCGCCTTGTTGAAATTCCACGACGGCTCGAACCCCTGCTCGGCGAGCCAGAGATAGAGCGGATGCGCCCCGGCGCCGCGCACGGAGGTGATCGTGGTCATCGGGATGTCGAGCCCGAAGGTCAGCTCGCAGAACTCCTTGACCTCGGCCTCGCTGCCGAGTTCCTGCCGGAAGTCGTTCGAGGGCACGGCGAGCACCACGAGGCCGCGCTCGCGGTACCGGTCGTAGAGCTCCTGCAGCCCGTCGTACTGCGGGGTGAAGCCGCAGCGCGAGGCGGTGTTGACCACCAGCACCGGGCGGCCCCGCCACTGGTCCAGCGACAGCGTGCCGCCGTCGATGTTGTCGAAGGTGAAGGGCTGGGCGGCGGCCAGCGGCGCCGCCGCGATGCGCGAGGCGATCAGCGGGAGGAGGAGCGTGGCGAGGGCGAACTGTCTGCGATGCATGGCGGCGGGTCCTTTCCAGCCAAGATAGCACGGATGGCGCCGGGTCAATGGCCGGGATCTATGGTGCGGCGTGGGTGGCACGGGCGCGGCGCTGCCGGCGGGCGGGCGCATCGGTACTGGCGAGCGTGGGCGAGGGGACATTGTGGCGGCACCGCCGGCGGGCGGGCGCATCGGTACTGGTCAGGGCGGGCGCGCGGGCGTAATCTTGTCCGCCAGGAGGTGCGCCATGGCCGGAGGCTGGAGCCGCGACGGAGCGGTGAACGAACAGATCGAGGCGTCGATCTCGGACGAGCTCGAACGCATGCGGGCGCGCAAGGCGCCGGTGGGCGAGAGCCTCATGGAATGCGCCGAGTGCGGTGAGGAGATCCCCGAGAAGCGGCGGATCGCCATTCCCGGGGTGAAGCTCTGCATCGACTGCCAGCAGGAGCGCGACGGCACTTACCGCGCGCGCTCGGGCATCAACCGGCGCGGCTCGAAGGATTCCCAGCTCAAGTGATCCCCTTGGGGCGTGACGTGATCGCGTGCCCTGATCTGGCGGTGCGGGCGCGAGGCGCGCCCGCGCAGGTCGTCTCGTCCCCGGCCTGTGGCCGTGTCCTCGGGTTGGCGCCCGTGGCGGGTGTTGGTGTGATCGGTTGGTTTGGTTCGGTTTGGTTGGGGATGGGGCGAGTTGCCGAGAGGCGGCTGAGGGGCAGGTCTGCCCTCAGCGCGCCTTTCCGATGGTCGGGGGCGGTTCCCCGCCGCCTCAAGGACGCGCTCAGCGCGCCGCGCGGGGCGCGGTGGCCTGCGGCCATCCTTGACCCGTCGCGGAATCACCGGTTGTCGAGTGGTGGGTGCGGTTCGTCGCTTCGTCCTCGCGGAGGGGTAGCCCGTGCGGATGCCGGCGCGGCGCAGCCCGGCGCGGTAGAGCGGCGCGAGGTCCGGTCTTGCCGCCGCGACCTTCGCTGAGATGATCTGGACGCAGGGCGAGGTGGTCCATTGCCAATCCGGGACCGGTCGCTTGCTCACCGGTTGTCGGAGGGCGGGTGCGGCTCG
>Ga0208328_1000370_pt1 | contig 21624 bp, 22 predicted proteins | sample DeeseametaMP2633_FD_184170 | JGI IMG/M metagenome (GOLD analysis project Ga0208328, IMG submission 184170) | Marine microbial communities from the Deep Atlantic Ocean - MP2633 (SPAdes) | ecosystem: Environmental > Aquatic > Marine > Unclassified | place: Northeast of Antigua and Barbuda, North... | reverse complement strand
CGGAAGCCCTCGGTCACCAGCTTGAAGTGGTGGATCAGCGCCTCCATGGACTCGCCCATGATGTGCTTGATGTGGTCGAGGCTGTTGCCCATGCCGTCGGAGCCGATCGAGAGCTGGCTGGGCCAGCCGATCTTCTTGTCCGCGACCATGACCGGGGCGCCCTCGAGGCCGGCCAACCGGTCCGCGGCCTGCTCGACGATGCGCAGCGACTCCCACATCTCGGCCAGCCGCACGCGGAACCGACCGTAGGCATCAGCGGTGTCCCAGGTCTGGACGTCGAACTCGTAGTCCTCATAGCCGCAGTAGGGCTGGGTCTTGCGCAGGTCCCACGGGTAGCCGGTCGAGCGCAGCACCGGCCCGGTGAGACCCAGCGCCATGCAGCCCTCGAGGTCGAGGTGACCCACGCCCTCGAGGCGGGCCTTGAAGATCGGGTTCGCGTTGCAGAGGGCGGCGTACTCCGGCAGGCGCTTCTTCATCAGCGCGACGAAGGAGCGGATCTCCTCCAAGGCGCCGACGGGGAGGTCCTGGGCGACGCCGCCGGGGCGGATGAACGCGTGGTTCATCCGCAGGCCGGTGATCAGCTCGAAGAGGTCGAGGACCAGCTCGCGCTCGCGGAAGCCGACGGTCATCACCGTCAGCGCGCCGATCTCCATGCCGCCGGTCGCGATGGCGACCAGGTGGGAGGAGAGTCGGTTGAGCTCCATGAGCAGGACCCGCATGACCTGGGCCTTCTCGGGAACGTCGTCCTCGATGTCGAGCAGCCGCTCGATGCCCAGGACGTAGGTCGCCTCGTTGTAGAACGGGGAGAGGTAGTCCATCCGGGTGCAGAACGTGACGCCCTGCGTCCAGGTGCGGAACTCCATGTTCTTCTCGATGCCGGTGTGGAGGTAGCCGATGCCGCAGCGGGCGTCGGTGACCGTCTCACCCTCGAGCTCGAGGATCAGCCGCAGCACCCCGTGGGTGGAGGGGTGCTGGGGACCCATGTTGACGACGACCCGCTCCTCGGCCTCCTCCGCGAGGCCCTGGCTGATCTCGTCCCAGTCCTGGCCGGAGACGGTGAAGACCCGGCCCTCGGTGGTCTCGCTGGCGCCGGCGTACATGTCCTGATCGGTCGACATCAGCTGTAGCTCCTGCGCTGGTCCGGCGGCGGCACGGTCCCGCCCTTGTACTCCACGGGGATTCCTCCGAGGGGATAGTCCTTGCGCTGCGGGTGGCCCGGCCAGTCGTCCGGCATCAGGATCCGGGTGAGCGAGGGGTGGCCGTCGAAGACGATCCCGAACATGTCCCAGGTCTCGCGCTCGTGCCAGTCGGCCGCGGGGTAGGTGTCGCTGACCGTGGGCACGTGCGGGTCGCTGTCGGGGGCGGTGACCTCGAGGCGGATGCGGCGGTTCCAGGTCATCGAGGCGAGGTGGTAGACGACGTGCAGCTCGCGGCCGGTGTCGTCGGGGTAGTGCACACCGCTGACCGAGGAGCAGAACTCGAAGCGCAGGGCCGGGTCGTCGCGCAGCAGCCGCGCGACGGTGCCGATGTCCTCGCGGCGCACGTGGAAGGTGATCTCGCCGCGGTGGATGACGACGTCGCCCAGGGCGTGCTCGAGGCCGGCGGAGCGGGCCGCGGTCCCCAGGGCGTCGGCGACCTCGTCGTACCAGCCGCCGAAGGGGCGCTGGGCCGGCGCGGGGAAGGTGACCGCGCTGACCAGGCCGCCGTAACCGGAGGTGTCGCCGGTGCCGCTCACGCCGAACATGCCCTGCCGGACGCCGACCTGGCCGACCTCGCCGGTCGGCGCGGGGACGTTCTCGGGCATCGTGTCGGTGCTGTCCGGGCTGCCGGGGGTCTGGTCGCTCATCGCAGCAGGCCCTTCATCTCCGAGGTGGGCAGCGCCTTGAGCGCGGCGTTCTCCAGCTCCTCGATCTGGGCGGCGCGGTTGGCGCCGAACTTGGTCGTCTGGACCTGGTCGTGGAGCTTGAGGATCGCGTCGATGAGCATCTCCGGGCGCGGCGGGCACCCGGGGAGGTACATGTCGACGGGCACGACGTGGTCGACGCCCTGCACGATGGCGTAGTTGTTGAACATGCCGCCCGAGCTGGCGCACACGCCCATCGCCAGCACCCACTTGGGCTCGGCCATCTGGTCGTAGATCTGGCGCAGGACCGGGGCCATCTTCTGGCTGACGCGACCGGCGACGATCATCAGGTCGGCCTGGCGCGGGGAGGCCCGGAAGACCTCCATGCCGAAGCGGGCCAGGTCGTACTTCGGGCCGCCGGTCGTCATCATCTCGATGGCGCAGCAGGCCAGGCCGAAGGTGGCCGGCCAGAACGACGCCTTGCGGAAGTAGCCGGCGACGCCCTCCACGGTCGTCAGCAGGACGCCGCTGGGAAGCTTCTCTTCAATGCCCACGGGGGTCTCCTTCTGCTCCGCTCAGTCCCAGTCGAGGCCGCCGCGACGCCACTCGTAGGCGTAGGCGACGGTGAGGTTGACCAGGAAGAGGACGACGGCGACGAGACCGAAGCCGCCCAGGGCGTCGAAGTGCACCGCCCACGGGACGAGGAACATGATCTCGACGTCGAAGACGATGAAGGTCATCGCCACGGTGTAGTACTTCACGGGGAAGCGGCCGCCGCCGACGGGCTGCGGGGTGGGCTCGATGCCGCACTCGTAGGAGTCGTACTTGGCGCGGTTGTAGCGACCGGGGCCGGTGAGGGTGCTCACCGCCACCGAGAAGATCGCGAACCCCGCGGCCAGGGCCGCGAGGAACAGGACCGGTGTGTAGAGCTCCATCTGAGCCGACTCTCCTCTCCGGCGCCCCGCTGGTCGGATGCGTCCAGGTCGGTCCGGGCCCCGGCGTGAGCCGCGACACGTGACCTTGTGAACCGAATCACTAGGTGGCGCAGCCCACATCTTGCCACTGCTCGCGGGGTCGGTACACCCGGGGGGTGGGTCGGATCACGAGACGGCCCGGGCCCCGGCCAGAGGCCACCTGACCTGGGCATTTACGTCATCTGGGCGTGACCTAATTCGGTGTCTCAGGGGGCGCACGACGCCTCGTGTGGTCCAGCGCGGTCCAGGGACCGCGCTGGACCACACGAGGCGGCCGGGAGGTGTCAGGCGCGGCCGCGGTGCAGCGCGACGATGCCGCCGGAGAGGTTGCGCCACTCGACACCGGACCAGCCGGCCTCCTGGAGCAGCGCGGCCAGGCCGGCCTGGTCGGGCCAGGCGCGGATCGACTCCGCCAGGTAGACGTAGGCGTCGGGGCTGCTGGAGACCGCGCGCGCCACCGGCGGCAGGGCCTTCATGAGGTACTCGACGTAGACGGTGCGGAACGGCGACCAGGTCGGGTGGCTGAACTCGCAGACGACCAGGCGGCCGCCGGGCTTGGTGACGCGGCGCATCTCGCGCAGGCCGGCGACCGGGTCGACGATGTTGCGCAGGCCGAAGGAGATCGTCACCGCGTCGAAGGTGGCATCCCCGAACGGCAGCCGGGTGCCGTCACCGGCGGTGAAGGGCAGGTGCGGGCGGGCCTGCTTGCCGACCTGGAGCATCCCCAGGGAGAAGTCGCACGGGACGACCGTCGCGCCCTTGTCGTGGAACGGGACGCTGGAGGTGCCGGTGCCGGCGGCCAGGTCGAGGATCCGCTCCCCCGCGACCGGCGCGACCGCCTCGACGACGTGGGTGCGCCACCGGCGGTCCTGCCCCAGGGAGAGCACGTCGTTCGTGACGTCGTAGCGCTTGGCCACCGCGTCGAACATCCGACGGACGTCGGTCGGCTGCTTGTCCAGGTCTGCACGGGCCACGGGGCGAAGACTAGGCGGTGGACCCTCGCGCTCCCGCGCTCGGTCCGTCGCTCCACCTCGCCGGCCCGGTGATCCCGGCCACGCGATGTCCGGGGAGCGGACGGTGGTGAGTAGTCTCGACGACGTGACGAGCAGCAGTCCGGGTGAGCTGGGCACTCCCGCTCCCGCCCTGGTGGCCCGCACGGTCGAGATCGACCCGGCCCAGGTCGACGACCTGCTCTCGCTGCTGCCCAGCGACGACCCGGTCAGCTGGGTGCGCCGCGACGACGGCCTGGTCGGCTGGGGACGTGCCGCCGAGCTGCGCACCGCCGGGGCCTCCCGCTTCGACGACGCCGCCGCCTGGTGGAGCGAGCTCACCTCGCGCGCGGTCGTGCGCGACGAGGTCACTGAGCCCGGCACCGGCCTGGTCTGCTTCGGCACCTTCGCCTTCGCCGACGAGCCCGGCGACTCCGTGCTCGTCGTGCCCTCCGTCGTGGTCGGCCGGCGCGGCGAGCGCGCCTGGCTCACCACCGTCGGGCGGGGGCTGGAGCACCTCGAGCACGCGCTGGTCGCCGCCGAGGCGCCCCGCGCCCCCGGGGGGATCGCCTTCACCGACGGCGCCCTCGACGGCGAGGCCTGGATGTCCGCGGTCGCCGACGCCGTCTCCCGGATCGAGCGGGGCGACCTCGAGAAGGTCGTGCTGGCGCGGGACCTGGTGGCGCGCGCCGACGGTGACGTCGACGTCCGGTGGCCCCTGCGGCAGCTGTCGTCGGCGTACCCGATGTGCTGGACGTTCCACGTCGACGGGATGGTCGGCGCGACGCCGGAGATGCTGGTGCGTCGTGAGCGCGGCCTGGTCACCTCCCGCGTGCTGGCCGGCACCATCCGGCGCACCGGCGACGACGAGCGCGACCTCGCGCTGGCCGCCGCACTGGCGAGGTCGTCGAAGGACCTCGAGGAGCACGAGTACGCCGTCCGGTCGGTCGCCGACGCGCTCGACCCGCACTGCTCGTCGATGAACGTCCCCGAGGCACCGTTCGTGCTGCACCTGCCCAACGTGATGCACCTGGCCACCGACGTCGCCGGCGTCGCCCGCGACACCCGGACGTCGCTGGAGCTCGCGGCGTCGCTGCACCCCTCGGCGGCGGTGGGCGGCACCCCGACGACCGCGGCCGTGGCCCTCATCGCCGAGATCGAGCGGATGGACCGCGGTCGCTACGCCGGCCCCGTCGGCTGGATGGACGCGGCCGGCGACGGCGAGTGGGGCATCGCCCTGCGCTCGGCGTCGGTCTCCGGCGACACCGTCCGGCTCTTCGCCGGCTGCGGCATCGTGGGCGGCTCCGACCCCGAGGCCGAGCTCGCCGAGGCCCAGGCGAAGTTCGTGCCCGTCCGCGACGCGCTGGGCGGCTGACCCGCCGGGGAGCCCCGCTCCGGCGGCCGGGACCGGGTCAGGCTGCGGGCCCGGGGCTGACCCGGGACCGCCGAGACGTCACTCAGGCACGCTCGAGGGGTCAGGGCAGGTCGGCGCCGTCGGGGAGGCGGAGGTACTCCTGCTCGCGTGGGGTGAGGAACGTGGAGAGGTGCGTGTCGGCCATGCCGAGGGCGAGGTCGGAGTAGACCTTGTCGTGGATCGCGAGGTTGCGGGGCGCGCCGACGGCCAGGGCGAAGTCGATCGCCTCGCTGATCTTCATCCACGGCGCGGAGACCGGCGCCAGCAGCAGGTCGACCGGGCGGCCCGGGCCGTCGAGGCTGTCACCCGGGTGGAAGACCGACGTGCCGCCGACGTCGAGCAGGAAGCCGGAGTTGTCGGGGCGCGGGTAGTCGGGGTGGATGACCGCGTGCTTGTCGTTCACGACCTCGACGTCGATGCCGCCCGCGGCGAAGCGCTCCCCCGGCGCCACCACCGTGAGCCGCTCCACCAGGTCGGGTGCCTGCTCACCCACGGCGTCGGCGACCTGCGCGATGGTGCGCACCGGGGCGTCGGCACGGCGCAGGTGCTCGGGCGTCCAGTGGTCGGGGTGCAGGTGCGTGACGAGGACCAGGTCGGCGCCGTCGACCGCCTCCCGCTCGGTGAACGCACCCGGGTCCAGGACCACCGTGGTGCCCTCGTGCTCGATGCGGACGCAGGAATGGCCGAACTTCGTCACGCGCATGCGCCCACCGTAATCCGCTCGCCGCCGAGCCCCAGGTCGGCCAGGATGCGCGGGTGCTCGAGGTGGTCGTCTCCGGTCTCGTGACCGGTCTGGCCATCGCGGTGCCGATCGGTGCGGTCGGGGCGTTCCTGGTCACCCTCACCGCGCGCACGTCGTGGCGGGTCGGATCCGCGGCGGCGCTGGGGGTCGCCACCGTCGACGGGGTGTACGCCGCAGCCGCGGTCCTCGGCGGGGCGGCCCTGGCGGGGCTGCTCGCCCCGGTCGCGGACGCACTCCGCGTGGTCTCGGGCCTGGTGCTGCTCGGCATCGCCGCGCTCACCGCCCTCCGTGCGTGGTCGCGGCGGTCGGCACCGGCCCGGTCGGGGCGGGTGGTGGGGCCGCGGGCGGCGTACCTGCTGTTCGTGGGGATCTCGGCCGTCAACCCGACGACGGTGGTCTACTTCGCGGCCGTCGTGCTCGGCAACCGCGACCTGGTCGACGGGCCGGTGGAGGGGCTGGTGTTCGTGGCGGCGGCGTTCGCGGCGTCGGCGCTGTGGCAGCTCGGGCTGGCGCTCGCGGGCGCCGGCCTGGGACGGACCATCACCGGACCGCGGGGTCGCCTCGTCACCGGCCTGGTCTCCGCGGTGGTCGTCGCGGGCCTGGCGGTCCGCACGATCCTGGGCTGACCCGGCCCGGCGGGGACCTCACCACCGTCGTCGCAGACTGGGCCCATGGAGCACCAGCGCACCATCGCGATCACCGGCGTCACCGGAGCCCTGGGTGGGGAGGTGGTCCGGCTGCTCGCCGGCGCGGACCTGCGCCTCGACCTGCGACTGCTCGCCCGCGACCCGGCCAGGGCACCCGCGGTCGACACCGACGTACGCCGGTGCGACTACGGCGACGCGGCGTCCGGGGTCGAGGCGCTGCGCGGCGTCGACACCCTGCTCATGGTCTCCGCGTCGGAGTCGGCCGACCGCCGGGCCCAGCACCGGACCTTCGTCGAGGCGGCCGCGGAGGCCGGTGTGCGGCGGATCGTCTACACGTCGTTCGCGGGGGCGGCCGAGGACGCGGCCTTCACCCTGGGTCGCGACCACCACGACACCGAGCAGGCGATCCGTGCGACCTCGATGGAGCACACCTTCCTGCGCGACAACTTCTACCTCGACGTGCTGCCCCTCTTCGCCGACGACGAAGGGGTCGTCCGCGGGCCGGCGGGCGCCGGGCGGGTCGCCGCCGTGGCGCGTGCCGACGTCGCCGCCGCTGCCGCGGCCGTGCTGCGCGACCCGGGCGCACATGCCGGCGCGACCTACGAGCTGACCGGCCCCGAGGCGCTGACCATGTCCGAGGTCGCCGAGCGCGCCGGGCGGGTCCTCGGGCGGTCGCTTCGCTTCGAGGACGAGACCCGGGAGGAGGCGTGGGCGTCGCGCCGTGCGGCGTACCCCGACGCTCCCGACTGGCAGCTCGAGGCGTGGGTCAGCACCTACACCGCCATCGCCGACGGCTCCTGCGCCGAGGTCACCGGTGCGGTCGAGCAGCTCACCGCCCGGCCCGCCAGGACGTTGGAGGAGACGCTGGAGGAGACCCTGCGCGCCTGATCCGTCGCGTCGTCAGGGGCGCAGGGCACGGATCCGGGTGTCGAGGTCACGGCGGTTGTCGCGGCGTACGCGCACCTCGACGACCTCGAGGCCCCCGTTGGGCGAGGCGAGCGCCTGCTCGAGCTCGGGCAGGGACTCGACGCGCCAGTGCGGGGTGCGGGTGGCGGCACAGAGGGACGCCAGGTCGACGTGGTGCGGCGTGCCGAAGACCCGGTCGAAGCGGTCGGCGTGGGCGGGGTCGCCCTGCTCGAGGGTGGCGAAGATCGAGCCGCCGTCGTCGTTGACGACCACGATCGTCAGGTCCGGCTCCGGCTCCTGCGGCCCGAGCACCAGGCCGTTGGCGTCGTGCAGGAAGGTCACGTCGCCCACCAGCGCGATCGCCCGGGAGGAGTGCGGCCGGCCCAGCGCCGCACCGACGGCCGTCGACACCACGCCGTCGATGCCGGCCAGGCCCCGGTTGGCCAGGACCTTGCGCCGGTCGCCGACGGCCCAGCCGCGGATCATCAGGTCCAGGTCGCGCACCGGGCTGGAGGGGCCGACGAGCAGCAGCCCCCCGGGCGGTACGGCGGCAGCGACCGCCCCCGTGACCTCGTGCGGCGTCAGGTCCGGCTCGGCCGCGAGCAGCCGGTCCAGCTGGGCGCCCACCGCACGGTCGGCGGCCTGCCACTCCTCGAGCCAGGCCGGGTCGCAGGCGGCCTGGTCGAGGTGCGGCTCACCCCAGCCGATCTCGTGGTCGACGGCGAAGGGGCGCTGGTTCCACACGCCGGGCGAAGGCGCGGAGAGCACCTCGACGTCGGGGCGGGCCAGCAGCGCCTGCACGGGCCGGGACAGCGTGGGGTGGCCCATCACGACCACCCGCTCCACGCGCTCGGCCAGCGACGAGGCCAGCAACAGGCGGTAGGTGCGCAGCGGGGTGCGGCCGGTGCGGCACCCGGCGCTGGGCTCGGCCAGCAGCGGCCAGCCCGCTCGCTCGGCGAGCACCCGCGCGGGCGGACCGGCGTCGTCGCCGGCCACCACGACCGTGCGCGGGCCGGGGTCGATCGGGTCGAGGTGGCGCCCCCGCCACGGGTGCTGCTCGCGGGGCGGCTCGACCGCGTCGGGCAGGTCGGTCCACGGGTCCTCGGGCACCAGCGGGTCGTCGAGGCGGACGTTGAGGTGGGTGGGCACGGAGCCGGGGAACGCGGGCACCGGCTCGCCCGGCCCGAGGTCGAGGGTCGGCACGAGGGGGCCGAAGACACCCACCTGGTCGGTGGTCTGGTTGGCGCCCGTGCCACGCAGCCGGGCGGGCCGGTCGGCGGTCACCGCGACCATCGCGACGCCCGCGTGGGCGGCCTCCAGCAGCGCCGGGTGCAGGTTGGCGACCGCGGTCCCGGAGGTGCACACCACGGCGGCACGCGCACCGACCTTGGTCAGCCCCAACGCCAAGAAGCCGCCCGAGCGCTCGTCGATGCGCGTGTGCAGCCGCAGCCGGCCCGCGGCCGCGGCGTCGAAGAGCGCGAAGGAGAGCGGGGCGTTGCGCGAGCCGGGTGCGACGACGACCTCAAGAACGCCGGCCCCGAGCAGCGCGGTGACGACCGACCGGGCGGTGGCGGTGGACGGGGTCACGACGAGCGATCCTGCCGCAGCGCCCTCACCTCGGCCAGCCGGGCCTCCCAGTGCGCCACCCGCTCCGGCTCGGCACGGAGGCGCTCGAGCGCGGCGGGGTCGACGGCGGGGCGGGCGACCGGCAGGGCGCCGTCGACCGGCAGCAGCGGCTCGACCGCGAGGTCGTCGGTGAGGAGCGAGACCGTGGCCAGCCCGCAGGCGTGCGACAGCTCGGGCAGCGCCGCGGCCAGCGCGACGCCGGCGGCGATCCCGACCGAGGTCTCCAGCGCGGAGGACACCACCACCGGCAGACCGATGTCCTCCGCGATCCGCAGGCAGGCGCGGACACCGCCCAGCGGCTGGACCTTGAGCACCGCCACGTCGGCGGCCTCGAGGTCGCGGACGCGGTAGGGGTCGGCCGCCCGGCGGATGGACTCGTCGGCCGCGACGGGCACGTGCTGGCGACGGCGTACGACGGCGAGGTCCTCGACCCGCGCGACCGGCTGCTCGACGTACTCCAGCCCGCCGGCGGCACGCTCGAGCGCCGGGAGCCGGCGCAGCGCGGTGTCGACGTCCCACAGCCCGTTGACGTCGATGCGGACGTGCCCGTCGGGGCCGAGCGCGTCGCGGACCGCCTCCAGCCGGGCGTCGTCCTCGCCCTCGGCCTGCCCGGGCTCGGCGACCTTCACCTTGGCGGTGCGGCAGCCCGAGGCGGCCACGATCGCGTGCGCCCGCTCGGGCCGGACGGCGGGGACCGTGACGTTGACAGGGACCCGGTCGCGAAGCGGCGTCGGCCAGTCCCCCGCCGCGGCCTCCTCGGCGCAGCGCAGCCAGGGCTCGGCGACGGCGGGGTCGTACTCCAGGAACGGGCTCCACTCCCCCCAGCCACCCGGCCCCTCCAGCAGCACGCCCTCGCGCACGGTGATCCCGCGGAAGCGCGTGGTCATCGGCACCGACCACACCCGGACGCTCACGGGGCCACCTCCAGGAGCCGACCGAGCGCGACGCGGTCCGGCTTGCCGTTGGCCAGCAGCGGGATCTCGGGGACCTCCACCACCTGGCGCGGCGCCCACGAGCGCGGCCGCTCGGCCGCCACCCAGTCCCGCAGCTCCTGGGTCGACGGTGCACCGGCGTCGCGGGGCACCACGAACGCCACGAGCCGGCGGCCCCACTCCTCGTCGGGGACGCCGAGCACCTCCACGGACGCCAGCGCGGGGTGCTCGCGCAGCCGGGCGGCCACCGCCGGCCCGGGCACGTTGACCCCGCCGGTCACCACGACGTCGTCGACCCGGCCGAGCACCTGCAGCCGACCGTCCTCGTCGAGGCGGCCGGCGTCGGAGGTGTGGAACCAGCCGTCGACCAGCACCTTGGCGGTGAGCCCGGGATCGCCGTCGTACCCGTCGAAGAGCGTGGGCCCGGCCAGGCGGATCCGCCCCGCGGGCCCCAAGGCGACCGCGACGCCGTCGAGCGGGACGCCGTCGTAGACGCAGCCACCGGCGGTCTCGGCCGCGCCGTACGTCGCGACGACGTGCACGCCGGCCGCCTCCGCCCGGGCCCGCAGCGCCGGGTCGACCGGGCCGCCGCCGAGCAGGACGGTGTGGAAGGTCCGCAGCGCCCAGGTGTCGTCGGAGGTGCCCCCCGGCTCGCCCGCCGTGCCGCCCAGCATCCGGTGCAGCTGGGTGGGGACCAGCGAGGTGAACCGGTGGACGTCGGGGTGCTCGCGCAGCAGCGCGGCGGTCGCCTCGGCGAAGGTCGGGTGGTCCTCGGCGAGCACCGGACGGTGACCGGCCAGCCAGGAGCGGCACACGACCTGCGCCCCCGCGACGTAGGTCGGCGGCAGGGTCAGCAGCCACGCGCCCTCGGCACCCAGCCGGGCGCGGGTCGCGCGCGCAGAGGCCAGCACGGCGGCACGGCGGAGCATCACCCGCTTCGGCCGCCCGGTCGAGCCCGAGGTCGTCACGACCAGCGGCTCCTCGTCGTCACGCTCCAGCCACCCGGTGAGGGCGCGCACGGCGTCGGCGGCGCTGCCCTGGAGGTCCATGGCGACGAGGCTAGCCGCGCCCCCGGACACGGTCGCCGCCCGGCCGGTGCTGCCCCCCGGTGCTGCCCGCCGGTGCCGCCCCGTGCCCGGCACCGTGTTGAATGGCTGCCCGTGGCAACTCCTGGACAGTGGCTGGCCGGCGCCCGGCCCCGCACCCTCCCGGCCGCGGTCTCACCGGTGCTCGCCGGCACGGCCGTGGCGGCGTACGTCGACGAGCCGGTGTGGTGGCGAGCGGCGCTGGCCCTGGTGGTCAGCCTGGCGCTGCAGGTCGGCGTCAACTACGCCAACGACTACTCCGACGGCATCCGCGGCACCGACGAGGACCGGGTCGGCCCGATGCGGCTGGTGGGCTCGGGCGCCGCGCCCGCCGCGGCGGTGAAGCGGGCGGCGTTCCTGGCCTTCGGCGTCGCCGGCGTGGCGGGCCTCGTGCTGGCCGCCGCCACCGCGTGGTGGCTACTGGCCGTGGGCGCGGTCTGCGTGCTGGCCGCGTGGTTCTACACCGGCGGCTCCAGGCCCTACGGCTACCTCGGGCTCGGCGAGGTGATGGTCTTCGTCTTCTTCGGCCTGGTCGCCGTCGTCGGCACGACCTACGTCCAGACCCGCACCTGGGAGCCGGCCGCGCTCTGGGCCGCCGTCGGCATCGGCACGCTGGCCTGCGCGATCCTCGTGGTCAACAACCTGCGCGACATCCCCACCGACAGCCTGGCCGGCAAGCGCACGCTGGCGGTCAAGCTCGGTGACCGCGGCACCCGGGCGCTGTACGCCGGTCTGGTCGCCGCGGCCGGGGTCGCCGTCGTCGCCCTCGCCGCGACGTCCACGTGGTGGGCGCTGCTCGGGCTGGGGTTCCTGGCGCCCTCGGTGCCGGGGCTGCGGACCGTGCTCGGTGGCGCGACGGGGCCGGCGCTGGTGCCGGTGCTGCAGTCGACCGGGGTCGCCCAGCTGGTGTGGGCGGTGCTCAGCGGCGTACCGCTGTTCGTGGCCTGAGCCGACTCCTCGGGCTCAGTCCGCGTCCTCCCGGGACTTCATCTCCTCGAAGCGGCTGGTGGCCGCCCGGGCCCGCTCGTCGACCTTGCGGGCCAGCGCCTCGCGGGGGCCGTTGAGCAGCACGTAGGAGCCGACCCCGCTGATCAGCAGCGCGATGACGAAGCCCGCCAGCAGGTTGGCCTCCCCGGCGACCAGCACCCACAGGCCCAGCACGACGCCGAGCGCGGCGAGGAAGAGCAGGATGCGCAGCGCGGTGTAGACGAGGAACTCTTTCACGCCGTACAGCCTAGGCGGTCACCACCGGCGACCTACAGTGGAGGTGTGCTGAAGTTCCTGCTGGTGGTGGCGCTGGTCGCGGTCGCGATCTACCTCGTCGTGCGCGCCGCGCAGCGGGGCACGCTGCGTCCCTCCCGCTCGGCCCCCAAGCCGCAGCCGCGGGCCATCGCGCCCGACGACGACGAGGACTTCCTGCGCGACCTCGACCGCCGCAAGGTGCACGGCGAGGACGAGGACCCCGACTCACCCACCCGGTGACCCGCCGCCGGGCGTGACGCTGTCGGCTCGGCGAGGTGGTCGCCTCAGGCGGCGGCCGGCAGCCGCACGGTGAACCGCGCCCCGACCCCGTCGGGGCCGTCGTCGACGCGGATCGCGCCACCGTGGCGCTGGACGATCGTGCGGCAGATCGACAGCCCCATCCCGGTCCCGCCGAGCCCGGTCCCCGGCACCCGCTCGAAGCGCTGGAAGACCTGCTCGCGCATCCCCGCCGGGATCCCGATGCCGTTGTCGGTGACCGTCACCGTGACGTCGGGACCCTCCAGGACCCCGCCGACCACCACGTGCGGCTCGACGCCCGCGGCCACGAACTTCACCGCGTTGCCCACGAGGTTGTCCATGAGGTGCTGGAGCATCGGGGCGTCCCCGTTGACCTTCGGGACCTCGCGCAGTTCGACCCAGCGGCGTACGTCGCGGGCGTCGGCGACCTCCTCCACCACGGCCTCGAGGTCGACCGGGGCCGCGTGCAGCGTGCGGTCCCGGCAGGTGGCGTGCAGCAGCAGGTTGGCCACCATCCGGTCCAGCCGCTGGGCACCGTGGTGGAGCCGCGAGACCAGGGCGGCCACCTCGACGGGGTCCGCGACGGGCCCCTCGAGCAGGCGGTCCAGGGCGGTCTCGGACCAGCCGACCATCGCCGCGATCGGCCCGCGCAGGTCGTGCGCGACCACCCCCGCGAACGCGGACAGCGCATCGACCTGCTCGCGCTCGTCGGTGACGTCGCGCAGCACCAGCACCGTGCGTCCGGCGTCGGCCAGCCGGGTCGCGGTCATCGACACCACGACCTCTCCCGCCGGCCCGGGCAGGGCCACGTCACCGGCCTGTCGTTCGCCGTACGACGCCTCCTGGGCCTGCAACCACCGGTGCGCCAGCACACCCGGGAGGCTGCGGAAGGGGTGCAGGCCGTAGGACTCCCGCGCCGCCCGGTTGGCCTGCAGCACCAGCCCGGTCGCGGACACGACGACCAGCCCGTCGAGCAGCGCGTCGAGCGGCTGGTCGACCGGCGGCACCGGGCCGGCGGTGGGGCCGGCGTGCAGGGCGGCGTGGGGGGCGTGGGCGTGCTGGGACATGACGGGCGCGGTCCTCCTCACCCCGTCCTGTCGGCCGCCCGGCGCCCGGCTGTAGCAATCCCGGTGCTGGTCTGGTCAGGGTCGAGCCGGCGTATTCATACGCCGGCTCGGCGGACGGGGCGGCGCCTAGGAGCCGGGGTGGAGCGGGGATACCGCGGGGGCGTCGGCGTAGGAGTGCATCGAGGAGGTCGAGAAGTAGTTGATCCCGATGAAGTTGAACCACAGCGTCGCCATCCCCAGCAACGCGAGCAGCGCGGCGTTGCGGCCCTTCCAGCCGGCGGTGGCGCGGGCGTGCAGGTAGGCGGCGTAGACGACCCAGGTGATGAAGGCCCAGACCTCCTTGGGGTCCCAGGACCAGTACGACGCCCAGGCCTCGTGCGCCCAGATCGGCCCGGTGATCAGCACCGCGAAGGTCCACACCGGGAAGCCGAAGGCGTGCATCCGGTAGGACACCCGGTCCAGGGCCGCGGGGCTCGGGACGCGACCGAGGTAGCCCCCGACCGTGCCGCGCCGCTCGGCCCGCTCCTTGAGCAGGAAGAGCGCGGAGGCGATCCCACCGAGGGTGAAGGCACCGGTGGCGATGATCGCCGAGACGACGTGGATGACCAGCCAGTAGGAGTTCAGCGCCTCCCGCAGCGGCCCGACCGGCTGGTAGAGCCAGATCACGGCCACCATCAGTAGGGTCAGGACGACGGTGACGACGATGGGCGCCATCCAGGCCAGGCCGAAGCGGCGGCGCAGCAGCAGGTAGAGCGCGGCGACGACGAAGGTCCCCGACAGCGTGAACTCGTACATGTTGCCCCAGGGCACGCGGTGCGGCTCGGCGGCCATCCCGCGTCCGACCAGGGCGACCAGGTGGACGGCCACGGCCAGGCAGGTGAGCAGCAGCCCGAGGCGTCCGGCCATCTCGACGCGCTCGGTGGTGCGCGCGTCGACCTCCGGCTCGGGGGCCGGCCGGGCGCCGGCCCCGACGCTGACCGTCTCGCGAGCGGTCACCTGGCCCCGCTGGCTGCCGGCCGGCACCGAGCGCAGCAGCGCCCACTCCGCCAGGTGCGAGAGCAGGGCGAGGAAGTAGACCACCCCCGCGGCCGCCACGGCCTGGTTGGAGAGCGCCTCCCAGGCGGTCTGACTCATCGGGTGTCCTCCTGTGCACGGTCGAGCGCCTCCACGATAGCCAGGCGCAGGTCGTCGACGACGACGGCGGTGTCCCCGCCGCCGGAGCGGTCCAGGGCGGCCAGCTCGACGTACGAGCCCTCACCGTCCTCATGGGGTACGACGCGCAGCCACACGCGCCGCGGGCGGATGAACAGCGACCCGCACAGCCCGATCAGGGCGAGCACGACGCCGCCCAGGGCGATCCGCTTGCCCGGGGTCTGGCTGACCTGCACGCGCACCCACGGCTCGACGCCCTCGAAGGTCACAGAGCCGAGCCCGTCGGGCAGCTCGGCGGTGTCGCCCACGGCGAGGTCCAGGCGCAGCGGCCGGCCCTCGTCGTTCTCCAGCTGGGTCGCGTCCTCCTTGTCGAGGATGTAGACCGACTGGGACTCGCCGTCCTCGAGACCGAGGTCGCCGACGTAGACGTTCACCGAGACCACCGGGTTGCGGGCATCCCCCATCACGTTGAAGGGGTCGCCCTCGATGCTGGCGAAGAACGGGTAGAAGAAGCCCTCGAGGCCGATCGCCTCGGGCTCGGCCGCGAGCGCCTTGACCACGCCGAAGGAGAAGAACGTGGCGTCCTGGGGCAGGAAGACCGTGGGGCCGGAGTAGGCGACCTCGCCGTCACCGCCGCGCACGGTGACCACCGGCGCGTAGCCGTGGCCCACGAGGAACACCTCGCTGTCGCCGATCCGCAGCGGGTGGTTGACCCGCAGGTCGTAGGTCTGCTCGGGCTCACCGGGCGCGGTGCGGTAGGTCAGGCCGGCCTCGAAGGCGCGCGCCATGCCCTGGCCGGCGCCCTCGCTCAGCCACTCCACGTCGAAGGAGTCGACGTCGAAGGAGAACGGCTCGAGCTCGTCGGCGGAGAAGAACGAGCCGGGGACGAAGTCGTCGTACTGCGTGAGGTTGTTGGAGAAGCCCGCGCCCTGGACGACGATGACGCCGCCCTTGTAGCCGAACATCCCGCCCATCGCGAAGCCCACCAGCACCACGATCACCGAGAGGTGGAAGAGCAGGTTGCCGGCCTCGCGGAGGTAGCCGCGCTCGGCGGCGACGGTGCCGGCCTCACGCTCGGCGTCGGCGCCCGTGGCGTCGGCAGGAGCCGGTCGCAGCCGGTAGCGGCGGCGGCGCAGCTCGGCCCGCGCGACCTCGAGCACCTGCTCGGGGCTGGCCTCGACGTCGTACGCCGCATGGTCGGGGAGCCGGGTCAGGTGACGAGGGGCCCGGGGCGGGACCGCGCGGGCGGCGCGCCAGTAGTGGCTGGTGCGCGGCAGGATGCAGCCGATGAGGCTGACCATCAGCAGCACGTAGACGGCGGCGAACCAGACCGATCCGTAGACGTCGAAGAGGCCGAGCCGCTCGTAGATCGGCGTGAGGGACTCGTGCTGGTCCTTCCACTGGCGGGCGCCGAAGGAGTCGACGCTCTCCTGGGGGATGACCGAGCCCGGCACGGCCGCGAGCGCGAGCAGCAGGAGCAGCACCAGGGCGGTGCGCATGGAGGTGAGCTGTCGCCACACGTAGCGACCCAGCTCGCGCGCGGTCAGCTCGCCGGGGCGGCGGGGGGACCGCGGGGTGGACTGCTCGCTCACACCGCCACCTCGAAGTCGCTGACCAGCTGGATCTGGATCCACGTGACCGCCTGGTCCCACAGGCCGGTGACCAGCAGGACGCCGACCAGCACCAGCATCCCGCCGCCGGCGCGGGTGACCCACTGCTGGTGGCGCCGCACCCAGGCGAGCGCGGTGAGCGCCCGCCGCCAGGCCAGCCCGGCCAGGACGAACGGGACGCCGAGGCCCAGGGAGTAGAAGCCGAGCAGGAGCGCGGCGCGGCCGGCGGTGCCCTCGTCGTACCCGAGCCCGAGGATCACCCCGAGCGTCGGGCCGATGCAGGGGGTCCAGCCCAGGCCGAAGAGGAACCCGAGCACGGGGGCCGCGGCCAGGCCGACGGCAGGCACCTTGTGCACGCGCAGGTCGCGCTGCAGCCACGGCACGGCGCGCGCGAAGAGGCCCATGAAGGCCAGCCCGAGCACGATGGAGAAGATGCCCAGCCCGACGTCGAGGGCCTGCTTGTTGACCAGCAGCCAGGTGCGCATCCCACCCACGGCCGCCCCGAGGATCACGAACACGACGGTGAACCCGAGGACGAAGAGCACCGAACCGGCGACCATCCGGCCGCGGCGCACGTCACCGGCGGCGATGTCGGCGCCGGAGAGGCCGGTGGCGTAGGAGAGGTAGCCGGGCAGCATCGGCAGCACGCACGGGGAGAAGAAGGAGACCAGTCCCGCCAGGACCGCCACGGGGACGGCGAGCACCAGCGAGCCGGAGAGCGTGGTCGCCTCGAGCCAGTCACCCATCGGCGGGCTCCCCGTCGGACTCTGCGTCGGGCTCCCCGTCGGGCTCAGCCGGGGCCGGGGCCGGCGGGCCGCCCGCGTCCTCGACCAGGTCGGTGAGGGTCGTGCGGCTGGGGATCTCGCCGTTGACCAGCGAGACGACCACGCCGTCCTCGTCGAGCACGAGGGTCGACGGCGTCGAGCGCGGCGAGGTGCGGCCGGTGAAGGCCAGCAGCGCGTCACCGTCGGGGGCGTAGATCGAGGGGTACTCCACGCCGCGGTCGCGCTCGAAGGAGCGGGCGTTGGCGGCGCTGGTGTCGCGGATGTTGATGCCGACGAAGTCCACGTCGCCGTCGTACGCCGCAGCGAGCTCGGTGAGCATCGGCAACTCCTTGATGCAGGGCCCGCACCCGCTCCACCACACGTTGACGACCGTGACGGTGCCCGGGGAGAACGTGTAGTCCTCCCCGGTCGTCGTCTCCCCGGACAGCTCGACGGGCGGCTGCCGGTCCTCCTGCGCGAACTCGACGACACCGCCGTTGCCGGGGACGTAGTCGAGGTCCCCGGTGCCGGTCAGGTCCGAGCAGCCGGCGAGCAGTCCGGACAGCAGCACCGTGGGGAGCAGGAGGGCGGGCAGCAGCCGTGGGGCGCGGGGCGCCCGGAGGGAGACGGACATGTCAGGGACGGCGCTCCTCGGGGGCACCGCCGGCGGAGAACGGCGCAGCCTTGTCGCCGACGGGGATCAGGTCGCCGGCCGGCTCGGAGTAGGCGATGGCCGTGAGCCGGTCGCCGTTGAAGTGCAGGGAGGTGAGCGAGCACAGCGTGCACTGGCGCTTGCGCGGGTCGTGCAGGAAGGAACGGCCCTCGAGCGAGAGCCGCGTGATCCAGATCGGCAGCTGGTGGGACACGATGACGGCCTCGTGGCCCTCGGCGGCCCGGCGTGCGTCGTGGATCGCCTCGGTCATCCGCGCGACGACCCGCTGGTAGGGCTCGCCCCACGACGGCTTGAACGGGTTCCACAGGTGGCGCCACGAGGACGGGCGGGTCAGCACGTTGCGCTTGCCGCCGAAGGTCTCGCCCTCGAAGACGTTGGTCGACTCGATCACCCGCGGGTCGGGGTGCACCTCGAGCTCCCGCGCGGCCGCCAGCGGCGCGATGGTCTCGCGGGTGCGGTCGAGCGGCGAGGCGACGAGGTGGACGATGTCGCGGTCGCTGATGGTGTCGGCGACCCGCTGGGCCATCGTGCGGCCCAGGTCGGAGAGGTGGAACCCGTCGCGACGCCCGTAGAGCACGCCCTGGGGGTTGTGGACCTCTCCGTGACGCAGCAGGTGGACGATCGTCTGCGCGCTCATGCCGCACCCCCCGCGGCGGCGGCCGCACGGGCCGCGGCGGGCAGCGCGTCGAGCACCGTCTGGACGGCCTCGTCGTCGTGCGCCGAGGACAGGAACCACGCCTCGTAGGCCGATGGCGGCAGGTAGACGCCCGCGTCGAGCATCGAGTGGAAGAAGGCGGCGTACGCCGCGGCGTCGGTGCGCGAGGCGTCGGTGAAGTCACGCACCGGGCCCTCGCAGAGGAACACCGAGAACATCGTCCCGGTCGACTGCACCGTGTGCGCGACCCCGGCGGCGGACAGCGCCTCGGAGGCCGCCTGCTTCAGCACGTCGGCGGCACCGCCGATGTGGTCGTAGACCTCCTGGGTCGCCAGCCGCAGCGTGGTGAGCCCGGCCGTGGTGGCGATCGGGTTCCCCGAGAGGGTGCCCGCCTGGTAGACCGGCCCCTCCGGCGCCAGGTGGCCCATCACGTCGGCGCGGCCGCCGAAGGCAGCGGCGGGGAACCCGCCACCCATCACCTTGCCGAAGGTGACCAGGTCCGGGCGCCAGCCCTCGACCTTCCCGTCCAGGCCCCACTGACCCTCGCGGGTGACCCGGAAGCCGGTCATCACCTCGTCGGAGACGAACAGCGCGCCGTGCCGGGCGCAGGTCTCGGCGAGGAAGGCGTTGAAGCCCGGCTCGGGCGGGACGACGCCCATGTTGCCGGGGGCGGCCTCGGTGACCAGGCAGGCGATCCGGTCGCCGTGCTCGGCGAAGACGGCCTCGACCGCGGCGCGGTCGTTGTAGGGCAGCACCAGCGTCAGCTCGGTCGAGGACGCCGGGACGCCCGGGGTGCCGGGCAGCGCGAAGGTCACCAGGCCCGAGCCGGCCGAGGCCAGCAGGGCGTCCACGTGGCCGTGGTAGCAGCCGGCGAACTTCACCACCACGTCGCGGCCGGTGAAGCCGCGGGCCAGCCGGATCGCCGACATGGTCGCCTCGGTGCCGGAGGAGACGAAGCGGACCTTCTCCACCGGGGTGCGGGCGACGATCTCCTCGGCGAGCTCGACCTCGGGCTCGGTGGGCGTGCCGTACGACGTGCCGCGGGCGACCGCGGCCTGGACGGCGGCCTGCACCTCGGGGTGCGCGTGCCCGAGCAGCATCGGGCCCCAGGAGCAGATCAGGTCGACGTACCGCTTGCCGTCGACGTCGGTCAGCCACGGCCCCTGCGCGGACCGGATGAACCGGGGGCTGCCGCCGACGGCGTTGAACGCCCGCACCGGGGAGTTGACGCCTCCCGGGGTGACGGCGTGCGCACGCTCCATCAGCGCGCGCGAGTGGGGTCCGGCGTCGAGCCGCTCGTCGATCCTCGGCGTGGTGCTCACCTCGTCATTGTCCCCGAGCCGGCCAACCGCCGCCCCCGGGGTGGGGTCGCGCGAGGGGCCACGTGGTCCAGACCACGGCCGGGCTGACCGGAACGCCCGCCGTTTCAGCGTCATACCCCCGGGGGAGGCTCGTCGTCCGGGTAGCAGACATCCAGGACACGCGTAACCCAACCGTGACACCATTCGTTAGGTCGGTCACGTGCTTGAGGGAGCGCGACAACACGCACGAAGACACTGGGAGACACACGATGGCAGGACACCGATCCGGACGCTGGCAGCGGGGCACGGCCCTGGTGCCCCTCGCGCTCGTGTCGGCGGCATGGACCGCGAGCCTGGTCACGGCACCCGCCGTGAGCACGGTCGCGGCCGGCACCGACGAGATCCCGGCCGCTGCGCTGCCCGACGGCACCTCGGTGCCCTCGGAGGCCATCGAGGCCCCCGCCTCGGTCTCCACCGGCGCCCTGGCCGCCGGCATCGGCGACAAGAACCCCACCCAGGTCGTCGCCACCTCCTCGACCTCCGGCATCCCCGCCGCCGCGCTCGCCGCCTACCAGCGCGCCGAGACCGTCATCAACGCCGCCGACGAGACCTGCAACCTTACCTGGCAGCTGGTCGCCGCGATCGGCCGTGTGGAGTCCAACCACGGCCGCTTCGGCGGCTCGGTACTCAACGACGAGGGCATCGCCACCCCCGGCATCTTCGGCCTGCCGCTCAACGGCACCAAGGGCACCGCCGCGATCTCCGACACCGACGGCGGCCAGCTCGACAACGACTCCCGCTGGGACCGCGCGGTCGGCCCCATGCAGTTCATCCCCTCGACCTGGTCGGTCGTCGGCGTGGACGCCGACGGCGACGCCCAGCGCAACCCCCAGGACATCGACGACGCCGCCCTGGCCACCGCGGTCTACCTCTGCTCCGGCGGCGACGACCTCTCGACCACCACCGGCCAGGAGAAGGCGGTCTACCGCTACAACCACTCCTGGTCCTACGTCGACCTCGTCCTGCAGGTCATGGACGCCTACGCCTCGGGCGACTACACCTCGATCCCGACCTCGGTCTCCGCGGCCGCCGCGATCAGCCCGGACCCGAAGTACACCCCGGCCCCGGTCAAGCCCTCCAAGACCGACAACGGCGGCAACAACGCCGTGGCCCCGGCCCCGCAGCCCAGCCAGCAGCCGGCCCAGCCCCAGCCCACCACCGGCGGCGGCGGCGACAACGGCGGCACCAAGGACGACGACAAGCCCAAGGGCGGCCTCGGCATCCCCGGCGCCCCCACCATCACGCTGCCCACGCTGCCCACCACCGGCGTCACCGTGGTCGACGAGACCCTGAGCTACGCCCAGGCCGTCCTGCAGTGCACCTTGGACGGCTACATCGACAACATCCTCAAGAACGACGACCCGTTCGACCAGTGCGTCGAGGACTACATGAACGGCGACAAGAAGAAGAACTAGTCACCGCTCACCAGACAGCCCGAGGGGGCAGGACGCTCGACGTCCTGCCCCCTCGGTGCGTCCGGATGCAATGTATTGCATCGATGGGACCAGCCCGCCGAGCCGGCGTACTGATACGCCGGCTCGCGGGCACAACCGGCGACGGGGCCCGGACGGGACGCCGACGCCCCACGGCGGAGGGTGGATGGGCCTGGCCCCCCTGCAGCGACGAAGGAGCGGAAGGGGCGGTTCCCCTCCGCCGTGGGGTGGCGGCGGGACGGCAGGGCCCC
>Ga0208328_1000369_pt1 | contig 21655 bp, 17 predicted proteins | sample DeeseametaMP2633_FD_184170 | JGI IMG/M metagenome (GOLD analysis project Ga0208328, IMG submission 184170) | Marine microbial communities from the Deep Atlantic Ocean - MP2633 (SPAdes) | ecosystem: Environmental > Aquatic > Marine > Unclassified | place: Northeast of Antigua and Barbuda, North... | reverse complement strand
CCCCGCCACGACCACGCCCCAGCCGATCATCGAGTGGTATTCGAACCGCTTGCGCTCCTGCGTCCAGCCGAAGCCGGAGGCCATGTACTGCATCAGCAACGCGATCGACATCACCAGCCCCGCCACGAAGCCGCCACCCGGAAGATTGTGGCCGCGCAGGAAGATGTAGACCCCTACCAGCACCGCGATGGGCATCATCACGCGCGTCGCGACCACCATCATCACCGGGTGCCGGTCCTGCGAGCGGTCGGGCGGGAAGGTCCAGTTGCGCAGGGTGCGCGACGCGGGCCCGTTCAGCAGCGCCTCCATCAGCGCGTAGAGCGTCAGCCCCGCGATGCCGAGCACGATGATCTCGCCGTAGGTGTCGTAGCCTCGGAAGTCCACGAGGATCACGTTCACCACGTTGGTGCCGCCGCCGCCCTTGTAGGAGTTGGCGAGGTGGTAGTCCGAGATCGTCGAGACGTCGCGCAGCAGGAAGCTGTAGGCCAGCAGTGCCACCGCCGCGCCCGCCGCGACCGCGATGGCCCCGTCGCGGACCTTGAGGATCGTCGGGCTCTCGCTCGGCGTGTCCTTGGGCAGGAAGTGCAGCGCCACCAGCATCAGCAGCACGGTCACCGTGTCCACGGTGATCTGGGTGAGCGCGAGGTCCGGCGCCGAGAGGTAGACGAAACCGGCCGAGACCATGAGCCCGATCACGCTGGTCAGCATCAGCGCGCGGAAGCGGTTGCGGTGCATGGTGACGATCGCCGCGGTGGCCACCATCAGCAGCACGAAACCCACGGCCACGAGCGGCGGCACCGGCAACAGCCCGCGCGTCGGCGGCGCCATGCCGCCTCCGCTGTAGGCCGCGAAGCCCAGAACGATGGTCGCCACGGTGAAGATCGCGAGGTAGCGCGAGATGGCGCCGTTGTGGGTGATCTCGGTGAAGCGCAGCGAGGCGCGCTCGACCACGGCCACGAGCCGCTCGAAGATTGCTTTGGCCTCGGGCCGCGGCGTGCTCAGCCAGACGCGGTCGAGCGGGCGGTGCATCCAAAGCAGGAAGGCGCCGCCGAGGGTCGCGACGATGGACATGATGAGCGCAGGGGTGACCCCGTGCCAGAGCTTCAGGTGCACGTGCTCGGCAGTGCCCCCGGTGACCGCGGCGCTGGCCACGTCGACGATGGGGCCCGCGATCAGCGACGGGAAGAGGCCGATCGCCACCACCATCACCGCAAGGAACGCGGGCGCCGCCAGCATGCCCGCGGGCGGATCATGCGGGTGGTGCGGATAGTCGTCGCGCACCGGTCCGAAGAAGGTATGGCCGATGAAGCGGAAGCAGTAGGCGACTGACAGCAGTGCGCCGGCGGTGGCCACGATGATGATCGGCCAGGTGCCGCCCCACCAGTGGGTGTGTGCAACTTCCTCGAGCATCATCTCCTTGGACATGAAGCCGTTGAGCGGCGGGATCCCCGCCATCGAGAGCGCCGCCACCACCGCGATGAGCGCGGTGATCGGCATCAGGCTCGCGAGCCCCCCGAGGCGCTTGATGTCGCGGGTGTGGGTCTCGTGATCGACGATGCCCGCGCACATGAAGAGCGTGGCCTTGAAGGTCAGGTGGTTGATGATGTGGAACACCGCCACCGTCGCCGCCATCGGAGTGCCGAAGCCCAGCAGCATGGTCAGCAGGCCGAGGTGGCTCACCGTCGAGAAGGCCAGCAGCGCCTTCAGATCGTCCTTGAAGAGCGCGATCAGCGCGCCCAGCACCATGGTGATCAGGCCCACCGTCGAGACGATGTAGAACCACGCCTCGGTGCCCGCGAGCACCGGCCACATGCGGGCCATCAGGAAGACCCCCGCCTTCACCATGGTCGCCGAGTGCAGGTAGGCCGAGACCGGGGTCGGCGCGGCCATGGCGTGCGGCAGCCAGAAGTGGAAGGGGAACTGCGCCGACTTGGTGAAGGCGCCCAACAGGATCAGGATCAGCGCCGGCAGGTAGTATTCCGAGGCACGGATCTCGTCGCCGTGCTGGAGGATCACCGACAGGTCGTAGCTGCCCGCGATATTGCCGAGGATCAGCATTCCCGCGATCATCGCGAGCCCGCCCGCCCCGGTCACGGTCAGCGCCATGCGGGCGCCCTGACGGCCCTCGGGCAGGTGCTTCCAGTAGCCGATGAGCAGGAAGGACGAGAGCGAGGTCAGCTCCCAGAACACCAGCAGCAGCAGAATGTTGTCCGAAACCGAGATGCCCAGCATCGCGCCCTGGAACAGCAGCAGGTAGGTGTAGAACTGCCCCATCGGGTCATCGCCCGAGAGGTAGAACCGCGCGTAGAGGATGATCAGCAGCCCCACGCCGAGGATCATGCCCGCAAACAGCAGGCCGAGCCCGTCGAGCATGAAGTTGGCATTGAGCCCGAGCCCCGGCAACCAGTCGATCTGCGCGGTGACGGTGCCGCCGTTCATGACGTCGGGGGCCATCACGCCAAGCAGGATCAGCGCAAGCAGGGTCGGAATGGCAGTGAACGTTGCGCAGGCATTGCGCCCCGCACGGATCATCAGCCCCGGCACGAGCGCGCCGATAAAGGGCAATAGAACCATAACGGGCAGAAGTCCGCTGGCTGAAACCATCCCTGTTCCTTCGTCTTGTCCGCCCGGCTCCGCGCAGGAAGCGGCGGGTGAGGCTTGTCGTTAATCTTTGCCCTATTTTTACTATGTGCTCCGAAACATTATTCAATATTTCGGCACAGAAAACATGCATTCATTGTGCCGAATTTCGAAGTCCATAGGGTTATGGGCCTCCTGGCTGCGACAGATTGCCCGACCGGAGCGATGTCTGCTACGGATCGTCATGCCCAGTTTCGATAGACAAACATGATCCCCAAGCTTGAAATGCTCATCGCCCTCGCCCGGGAGAAGCACTTTGGTCGCGCCGCCGAGAGCCTCGGCATCACCCAGCCGACGCTTTCCACCGGCATCCGCCAGCTCGAGGAGCAGCTCGGCGTGAAGCTGGTGATCCGCGGCTCGCGCTTCGGCGGACTGACCCCCGAGGGCCAGCGTGCCCTGATCCGGGCCCGGCAGATCGTCGGCGACACCCGCCGCCTGCGCGAAGAGATGCGCGCCTCCCGCGAGGGGCTTGCCGGGCACCTGCGGCTTGCGGTGATTCCGACCGCGCTCACCTGGGCGTCGCGGCTGGTCACCGGTTTCACCGACCGCCACCCCAACGTGAGCTTCACCGTCCTGTCGCGGGCCTCGGTCGAGATCCTGTCGATGCTCGACGATCTCGAGATCGACGTCGGCATCTCCTATCTCGACAACGAGCCGCTGGGGCGCGTCACCACCCGGCCGCTCTACCGCGAGGCGTACACGCTGATCTGCCGCCCCGACCACGCGCTCGCCAAGGGCGGGCCGCTGAGCTGGGACGCGCTGGGGGAGGCGCGGCTCTGCCTGCTGACCCCGGACATGCAGAACCGGCGCATCATCAACCGGCACTTCATGGAGGCCGGCGTCGGCCCCGCGGCGCTGATCGAATCAAACTCCACCGTGGTGCTGGTGGCCAACGTGCTGCACGGCGACTGGGTGACGATCCTGCCCGACGATCTCGCCCGCTTCCTCTGCGATGGCAAGCCGCTGGCGGTGGTCCCCCTGCGCGAGCGCGGCACCGCGCCCACCGTGGGCCTCATCGCCCCGCATCAGGAGCCCTATACTCCGGTGCTGCAAGCACTTCTGCGCGAAACCGAGGGGCTCGCCCGACCGGCCCGTTGATAGGATTTGACTATCGTTTAACGGAACAACGATATTGAATCTGTAATGAAGGGTCTGGCACAACAGGGGACCACCGTAGGAGGAGAAGCCCTGATGCGCCACTCAAAGCCGACGGCCGACGAGATCCAGGCCCTCATCGACGGACAGATGCACCTCGAGGGGCCTCTGCTGCCGATCCTGCACGCGCTGCAGGAGGCCTATGATCACGTGCCGGAAGCGGCGCTCGGGATGATCGCCGAGACCCTGAACCTCACCAAGGCCGAGGTGCACGGGGTGATGTCCTTCTACCATGATTTCCGCAAGGCCCCCGCCGGGCGGCATGTGGTGAAGATCTGCCGCGCCGAGGCCTGCCAGTCGATGGGCGCCAACGCGCTGTCCGACGCGGTGCTCGAGAAGCTCGGCATCGGCTGGGGCGGCACCACCCCTGACGGATCGGTAACGGTCGAGGCGGTATATTGCCTCGGGCTCTGCGCCTGCGCGCCTGCCGCGATGGTGGATGACCGGCTGATCGCCCGCGCCGACGCGGCGCGGCTCGAGAAGGCGCTGGAGGGCGCGGCATGAAGATCTGGGTTCCCATGGACAGCGCCGCCAAGGCGCTTGGTTCCGAAGAGGTCGTCGCGGCGATCCGCGCCGAGGCCGCAAAACGCGGCGTCGAGGCCGAGATCGCGCGCAACGGCTCGCGCGGGATGATCTGGCTGGAGCCGCTGGTCGAGGTCGAGACCCCCGAGGGCCGCATGGCCTTTGGCCCGATGACCCCCGAGGATGTCTCCGCCCTGTTCGAGGACGGGCACGAGAAGGCGCTCGGCCTGACCGAAGAGCTCGACTGGATGAAGCGGCAGACCCGCCTCACCTTCGCCCGCTGCGGCATCATCGACCCGTTCTCGCTGGAACAGTACGAGGCCCTCGGCGGCCTCGCCGGCCTGCGCCGCGCGCTCGACATGACCGGCGAGCAGATCACCGACGAGGTGAAGCTCTCGGGCCTGCGCGGCCGCGGCGGTGCCGGCTTCCCCACCGGCATCAAGTGGGACACGGTGCGCATGGCGCATGCCGACCGCAAGTACATCGTCTGCAACGCCGACGAGGGCGACAGCGGCACCTTCGCCGACCGCATGATCATGGAGGGCGACCCGTTCTGCCTGATCGAGGGCATGACCATCGCAGGCATCGGCTGCGGCGCCACCAAGGGCTTCGTCTACACCCGCTCGGAATATCCCGACGCGGTGGCGGTGATGCGCCGCGCCATCGAGATCGCCCGCGCCGCCGGCGTGCTGGGCCCCGACGTGCTGGGCTCTGGCAAGGCCTTCGAGCTCGAGGTCCGCGTCGGTGCCGGCGCCTATGTCTGCGGTGAAGAGACCTCGCTGCTGAACTCGCTCGAGGGCAAGCGCGGCGTGGTGCGGGCCAAGCCGCCACTGCCGGCGCTGGAAGGCGCCTTCGGCAAGCCCACGGTGGTGAACAACGTGATCTCGCTCGCGACCGTGCCGGTGATCTTCGAGAAGGGCGCCGAGTTCTACGCGAACTTCGGCCTTGGCCGGTCGAAGGGCACGATCCCGCTGCAGATCGCCGGCAACGTCCGACACGGCGGCCTCTTCGAGACCGCCTTCGGCATGAAGCTCGGCCAGATCGTCGAGGATCTGGGCGGCGGCACCGCCTCGGGCCGCGCGGTCAAGGCCGTGCAGGTCGGCGGCCCGCTGGGCGCCTATCTCGGCACCGACCAGTTCGACACGCCCTTCGGCTACGAGGAATTCGACGGCGAGGGCGCGCTGATCGGCCATGCCGGTCTCGTGGTCTTCGACGACACCGCCGACATGCTGGGCATGGCGCGCTTCGCGATGGAGTTCTGCGCCGTCGAGAGCTGCGGCAAGTGCACGCCCTGCCGCATCGGCGCGGTGCGCGGCGTCGAGACGCTCGACCGGATCGCCGCGGGCGACGCCGAGGCCGTACCGCTGCTGACCGACCTCTGCGAGACCATGAAGGACGGATCGCTCTGCGCGCTGGGTGGGTTCACCCCCTACCCGGTGATGTCGGCCCTGCGGCTGTTCCCCGAGGAATTCGGGGCGGTCCGGGAAGCGGCAGAATGAGCGGCACGGGGACCGTGACGAACGTCGCCTCGCCGACGCGGGGCAACCGGGCCGGGGGCGCTGCCTCCGTCCGCGCGAGGCGCGGGCTCACCCGGAACATTTGCGGCGAGACAAAACCGCGGGAGGATGCGCGATGAAGGATTTCATCATTCCCTGGGACGACCGGGACATGGGAACGCCCGCCAAGGCGGGCAAACCGGTTCACCTGACGATCGACGGCATCGAGGTCACGGTGCCCGCAGGCACCTCGGTGATGCGGGCGGCGATGGAAGCGGGCATCAAGGTGCCGAAGCTCTGCGCCACCGACTCGGTCGAGGCCTTCGGCTCCTGCCGGCTCTGCGTGGTCGAGATCGAGGGCCGGCGCGGCACCCCCGCCTCCTGCACCACGCCGGTGCACGCGGGCATGGTGGTGCACACCCAGACCTCGAAGGTGAAGAAGATCCGTCGCGGGGTGATGGAGCTCTACGTCTCGGACCACCCGCTCGACTGCCTGACCTGCGCCGCCAACGGCGATTGCGAACTGCAGGACATGGCCGGCATGGTCGGCCTGCGGGACGTGCGCTACACCCCCGGCGACAACCACTTCGACCCCTCCGGCACCGGCGCACGGTCGCAATCCGAGGCGCGGCTGCGGATGCCCGACGGCGAGGCGAATCCGCTGTATATGCCGAAGGATACGAGCAACCCGTATTTCACCTACGACCCCTCAAAGTGCATCGTCTGCTCGCGCTGCGTGCGGGCCTGCGAAGAGGTGCAGGGCACCTTCGCGCTGACCATCGAGGGCCGCGGCTTCGACAGCCGCGTGTCGGCGGGCGCCGCCGGTGACGACTTCCTGACCTCGGATTGCGTGAGCTGCGGCGCCTGCGTGCAAGCCTGCCCCACCGCGACCCTGCAGGAAAAGAGCGTGGCCGAGCTTGGCACCCCCGACCGCGAAGTGGTGACCACCTGCGCCTATTGCGGTGTCGGCTGCTCTTTCAAGGCCGAGCTCAACGGCGACCAGCTGGTTCGCATGACTCCGTGGAAGCACGGCAAGGCCAACCGCGGCCACAGCTGCGTCAAGGGCCGCTTCGCCTATGGCTACGCCGAGCACCCGGACCGCATCCTCAACCCGATGATCCGCGACAGCATCGACATGCCGTGGCGCGAGGTCACCTGGCCCGAGGCGCTGGCCTTCGCCGCCGGACGGATGCAGGCGATCCGCGAGAAGCACGGGCGCAAGAGCCTGGGCGTGATCACCTCGAGCCGCTGCACCAACGAGGAAACCTACCTCGTGCAGAAGCTCACCCGCGCAGTCTTCATGAACAACAACACCGACACCTGCGCACGGGTCTGCCACTCGCCCACCGGCTACGGGCTCGGCCAGACCTTCGGCACCTCCGCCGGCACGCAGGATTTCGACTCGGTCGAGCAGGTGGACGTGGCGCTGGTGATCGGCGCCAACCCGACGGACGGGCACCCGGTCTTCGCCTCGCGGCTGAAGAAGCGGCTGCGCCAGGGCGCGAAGCTCATCGTCATCGACCCGCGCCGCATCGACATGGTGAAATCGGCCCACATCGAGGCCGCGCATCACCTGCCGCTGACACCGGGCACCAACGTCGCCGTGGTCACCGCGCTGGCGCATGTGATCGCGACCGAGGGGCTCTATGACGAGGCCTTCATCCGCGAGCGCTGCGACTGGGACGAGTTCCAGGCCTTCGTCGAGTTCGCCTCGGACAAGCGCCACGCCCCCGAAAGCACCGCGCTGCTCACCGGCGTCAACGCGCAGGAGCTTCGCGCGGCGGCTCGGCTCTACGCCAAGGGCGGCAACGCGGCGATCTACTACGGCCTCGGCGTCACCGAGCACAGCCAGGGCTCGACCACGGTCATGGCGCTGGCGAACCTCGCCATGATGACCGGCAACATCGGCCGCGAGGGCGTGGGCGTGAACCCGCTGCGGGGTCAGAACAACGTGCAGGGCTCCTGCGACATGGGCTCCTTCCCGCACGAGCTGCCGGGCTATCGCCACGTGAAGCTGCCCGAAGTCCGCAAGATCTTCGAGGACGCGTGGGGCGTGACCATCGACCCCGAACCCGGCCTGCGCATCCCCAACATGCTCGACGCCGCGGTCGAGGGCACCTTCAAGGGGCTCTATTGCCAGGGCGAGGACATCCTGCAGTCGGACCCGGACACCCGGCACGTGGCCGCGGGGCTTGCCGCGATGGAATGCGTGATCGTACATGACCTCTTCCTCAACGAGACCGCCAACTACGCGCATGTCTTCCTGCCGGGCTCGTCCTTCCTCGAGAAGAACGGGACCTTCACCAACGCCGAGCGTCGGATCAACCGCGTGCGCAAGGTGATGGCGCCGAAGAACGGCTACGAGGACTGGGAAGTGACGCAGATGCTGGCCAATGCCATGGGCGCGGGCTGGGCCTATACCCACCCCGAGCAGATCATGGCCGAGATCGCCGCCACCACGCCGAGCTTCGCCAACGTCACCTACGACCTGCTGGACGAGAAGGGCTCGGTCCAGTGGCCCTGCAACGAGGAGCACCCGGAGGGCACGCCGCTCATGCACGTCGACGGCTTCGTGCGCGGCAAGGGCCGGTTCATCGTGACCGAGTACGTGGCCACCGCCGAACGCTCCGGGCCGCGCTTCCCGCTGCTGCTGACCACCGGCCGGATCCTGTCGCAGTACAACGTGGGCGCCCAGACCCGGCGCACCGCCAACAGCGTCTGGCACGAGCAGGACATGCTCGAGATCCATCCGCACGACGCCGAGAACCGCGGCCTCAAGGACGGCGACTGGGTCAAGCTGGCCAGCCGCTCGGGCGAGACGACGCTGGTGGCGACGATCACCGACCGGGTGAGCCCCGGCGTGGTCTACACCACCTTCCACCACCCGGACACGCAGGCCAACGTGGTGACCACCGATTACTCGGACTGGGCCACCAACTGCCCGGAATACAAGGTGACCGCCGTCCAGGTCTCGCCCAGCAACGGGCCGAGCGACTGGCAAGAGGACTACGCCGCGCAGGCCGAACGCTCGCGGCGTATCCTGCCGGCGGCGGAATGAGTGCGCGCTGCATCAGCCGGCCGGGCCTGGCGGTGCATCGCGGCGCCGTGCACCCGGTGACGCGCGCCCTGCCCGAAGAGGTGCCCGTCGCGCTGGTCTTCGACGGCTCGACGCAGGCGGTGATGATGGCGACGCCGGACGACATCGCCGATTTCGCCTACGGCTTCGCCCTGAGCGAGGGGATCATCTCCGAGCTCTCCGACGTGGCCGAGTTCGAGACGGTCACCCACGCGCGCGGCATCGAGGCACGCATCTGGCTCCGGACCGAGCGCGGCTCGGCCCTGAAGGAGCGGCAGCGCAGCCTGATGGGCCCCACCGGCTGCGGGCTCTGCGGCATCGACTCGCTCGAACAGGCGCTGCGCCCCCTGCCCCCGCTGCCCGCCGGCGGGCCGCGGCTCGGCCGTGCCGAGGTGGCGCAGGCGACCGACCTTCTGCGCGCCCACCAGCCGCTGCACGACCAGACCCGCGCCGTCCACGCCGCGGGCTTCCTGCGCCCCGGCGAGGGCATCGTCATGGCGCGCGAGGACGTCGGGCGGCACAACGCGCTCGACAAGCTCATCGGCGCGATGGTGCGGCAGGGGCTCGACCCGGCCGAAGGCGCCTTCGTGCTCACCAGCCGGGTTTCGGTCGACATGGTTCAGAAGACCGTGCTCGCCCGCTGCCCGATCCTGATCGCCGTATCCGCCCCGACCGCGCTGGCGCTCGAGACCGCGCAGGCCGCGGGCCTGACGCTTGCCGCCTTCGCCCGGGGCGGCGGATTCGACCTTTATGCCGCCCCCGAGCGCATCGTGGATGGAGAGAGCCATGTCGCCTGAGAAAATGGTCATGATGGCCAACCAGATCGCCACCTTCTTCGCCAGCCAGCCCGGCGATCACGGTGCCGAGGACGTGGCCGCCCACATCAACGACTTCTGGGAGCCGCGGATGCGCAGCCAGCTCATCGCCTTCATCGAGGCGGGCGGCGAGGGCCTGCACCCGCTGGTGATCCAGTCGTTGGGTCATATCCGCGCGCCCGCTGCGCAGGATTGATCCGGCACAAGACAAGCGCGCGCCAATACCGCTAGACTCGCGGCCATGGAGGGAACGCCATGGCCGAACTCGCCTATCGGGCCGAAGCCCTGACCCGCACCTACGGTGAGGGCGCCTCGGCGGTTCACGCGCTGCGCGGGGTCGACCTGCAATTGCCGGCAGGCGAGATCGTGGTGCTGCTCGGGCCCTCGGGCAGCGGCAAGTCCACGCTTCTCAACATCCTCGGCGGGCTCGACCGGCCCAGCTCGGGGCGGGCATGGTTCCGCGACCGCGAGCTGACGGCGATGACCGACCGGCAGCTCACCCGCTACCGGCGCGACCATCTCGGCTTCATCTTCCAGTTCTACAACCTGATGCCCTCGCTCACCGCCGAGGAGAACGTCGAGCTGGTGACCGAGATCGCCCGCAGCCCGATGCCCCCGCACGAGGCGCTGGCGCTGGTGGGGCTGGGCGCGCGGCGCGGCCATTTCCCCAGCCAGCTGTCTGGCGGCGAGCAGCAGCGTGTCGCCATCGCCCGCGCCGTGGCCAAGCAGCCTGACGTGCTGCTCTGCGACGAGCCCACAGGCGCGCTCGACAGCACCACCGGGCGCGAGGTGCTGGGGGTGCTGCAGCATCTGAACCAGAGCCTTGGCACCACGGTGCTCATCGTCACCCACGCCGCCGCCACCGCCGCCATGGCCGACCGGGTGATCCGCTTCGCCGACGGCGCGATCCGCTCGGAAGAGCGCAATGCCAGCAAGCTGCGCGCGGAGGAGATCGAATGGTAGGCCCGCTCGACCGCAAGCTCCTGCGCGACCTGTGGCGGATGAAGGGCCAGGCGCTGGCCATCGCCGTGGTCATGGCGCTTGGCGTGACGATGCAGGTGATGATGTCCGGGCTGGTGTCCTCGCTCGACGAGACGCGGCGCGGCTATTACGAGCGCTACCGGCTGGCCGACGTGATCGCCCCGGTCACCCGCGCGCCGGAGCAGGTTCTGCACGCGCTGGCGGCGCTCGAGGGCGTCGGCGCGGTCGAGGGGCGCATCGGCGGCGCCGCGCTGATCGACCTGCCCGACCGCGACGTGCCGCTGCAGGCGCAGGCGCTGACCCTGCCCTATGACGACGCGCCCGCGCTCAACGCCATCCGGATCGAGGCCGGGCGGCTCTTCGAGCGCGGCCGCCCCGACGAGGTGGTGGTGCTCGACAGTTTCGCCGCCGCCCACGGGCTGCGCCCCGGCGACGCGCTGGCGGCGACCATGAACGGGGCGCGGCGGAGCTTCCGGATCGTGGGTCTCGCCCGTTCGCCCGAGTTTCTCTACAGCGCCGCCCCCGGCGAGATGGTGCCCGACGACAGCCGTTTCGGCGTGCTGTGGCTCTCGCCCGCGACCATGGCCGCCGCCTTCGACATGGACGGCGCCTTCAGCGAGGCGCTGATCGGCCTCGGCCGCGGCGCCAACGAGCAGGCGGTGCTCGACGCGGTCGACCGGGTGCTGGAGCCCTACGGCGGCACCGGTGCCTACGGGCGCGAGGACATGTTCTCGAACCGCTTCGTGTCGGAAGAGATCGACGGGCTGCGCGAGTCCGCCCGCGCGGTGCCGCCGATGTTCATGGCCGTCGCGGCCTTTCTGCTCAACATCGTCATCGCCCGCATGGTGCAGGCCGAGCGCGAGGAGATCGGGCTGCTCAAGGCCTTCGGCTACCGCTCCGCCGAGATCGGCGTGCACTACCTGAAGCTGGTGCTGGCCATCGCGCTGGCGGGGGCGCTGCTGGGCTGCCTTGCCGGGGTGGCGGCGGGGCGCGGCATGGTCCAGCTCTACCTCGCCTTCTTCAAGTTCCCCTTCCTCGTGTTCCGGCTCGAGCCCGCGGCCTTTGCCACCGGCATCGGCGTCAGCGCGCTGGCCGCGACCGCCGGCGGCGCCATCGTTCTGCGCCGCATCTTCGCGCTGCAGCCCGCCGAGGCGATGCGCCCCCCTGCCCCCGCCGATTATGCCTCGGCCGGGCACTGGCGCGGGTTGACGCGCTGGCTCGACCAGCCCACCCGCATGGTGCTGCGCCGCTTCACCCGCACGCCCTTCCGCATGGCGGGCGCGGTGCTGGGCATCACCTGCGGCATGGCGCTGTCGGTGGGCATGCTGACGATCCACGCGGGCTTCTCGCAGGCGGTGGCGCTGAGCTTCGACGTGATCGACCGCTCCGAGGCCTCGGTGACCTTCACCAGCGCCGTTTCGGACAAGGTGCTGCACGAGCTCGCCCGGATCCCCGGGGTCGAGCGGGTCGAGGGGCGGCGCGGCGTTGCCGTGATCCTGCGCAACGGCCGCCAGAGCCACCGCGGCAGCATCACCGGCCTGCCCGACGCGCCCGAACTGAACCGCGCGCTTACACCCGCGCTGGCGCCGATCCCCATGCGCTCCGAGGGGCTGGTGCTGTCCGGAGCGCTGGCCGCCAAGCTGAAGCTCGAGGTCGGCCAGACCCTGACCGTCGAGGTGCGCGAAGGCGCGCGGCCGGTGCTTAGGCTGCCGGTGGTGGCGGTCGCCGACTCGGTGCTCGGCGCGCCCGCCTACATGGCGATGGAGGGACTCAACCGCGCCCTGGGTGAGCCCGGACGGGTCAGCGCGGCCGCCCTGCGGCTCGACGAGGCCCGCGCACCCGAGATCTACGCCTGGCTCAAGGACCTGCCGACGGTTGCGGGCGTCAGCCTCAAGCACGAGGCCCGCGACGCCTTCGTCACGGTGATGAACCAGGGCGCCGGCTGGACCCGATTCATCATGTCCGGCATGGCCTTCGTCATCACCTTCGGCATCATCTACAACGCCGCCCGCATCGCGCTGGCCGAGCGCGCCCGCGACCTTGCCTCGCTGCGGGTCATCGGCTTTTCCAAGGCCGAAGCCGCCTACGTGCTGCTGGGCGAGCTGGGGCTGGTGACGCTGCTGGCCCTTCCGCTCGGCGCGGTGCTGGGCGCGGGCTTTGCACAGGTGCTGGCGGCGGCCTATTCCTCGGAGCTCTACACCATTCCGGTGGTCTTCCTGCCCGCCACCTTCGGCAGCGCCGCGCTGGTGGTGATCGCGGGCGCCGCGATCTCGGGGCTGCTGGTGAAACGCGACGTCGACCGGGCCGACCTGGTCGCGGCGCTCAAGACACGGGACTGACAACATGGCCGACCGACGCAACCGCACCCGCCTGATCCTCTGGACCCTGCTTGCGCTGCTGCTGGCCGGCGCGCTGGTGGCCGCCTTCTGGCCGCGTGCGACGCTGGTCGATCTTGGCGAGGTCACGCAGGGCCCGCTGACCGTCACCATCGACGAAGAGGGCAAGACGCAGGTTCACGACGTCTACGTGGTCTCGACACCGGTGGCCGGGAGGCTCCTGCGGGTGCAGGTCATCGCCGGCGACGAGATGGAACAGGGCGCGCCGGTGGCCCACATGCGCCCGACCAACCCCGACGCGCTCGACATCCGCACCCGCGAACAGGCGATGGCCGCGACCGACGCCGCTGCCGCCGCGCTCAAGGTGGCCGAGGCCGAGGTCAACGCCGCCGCCGCCGACGCCGATCTCGCCGCCTCGGAATACACCCGCAGCCAGACCCTTGCCGAGCGCGGCACGATCAGCTCCGCCGCGCTCGACCGGTTCCGCTCCGAGGCGCGCGCGGCGGCCGCCCGGCTCGAGACGGCGCGGGCGGCGGTGCTGATGCGGCAGGCCGAGCTGGCCAACGCCCGAGCCCAGCTCATCAGCTTCGACGACCTCGGGCTCGCCGCCGCCGTCGCGGGCAACCATTCCGCCGACATCCCGCTGGTGGCGCCCATTGCCGGGCGCATCCTGCGGGTGCTGCAGCAGAGCGAGACTATTGTGGCCGCCGGCACCGCAGTGGTCGAACTCGGCGACATCGCCAACGATCTCGAGGTGGTGGTCGAGCTGATCTCCTCGGACGCGGTGCAGGTCTCGCTGGGCGACCGGGTGCTGATCGACGACTGGGGCGGCGCCGCGCCGCTCGATGGCGAGGTCACCCGCATCGCGCCGCTGGGGCGCACCAAGGTTTCGGCGCTCGGGGTCGAGGAGCAGCGCGTCGACGTCACCGTGCGCTTCACCGGCCCGCTCGAGGCGCGTGCGTCGCTCGGGCACGGCTACCGCGTCGTGGTGCGGATCGTCACATGGGAGGCCGAGGACGCCCTTCAGGTGCCGCAGAGCGCGCTCTTCCGCGCCGGTGGCGGCTGGGCGGTGTTCCGGGCCGAGGACGGGCGGGCCCGGCAGGTGCCGGTTGCGATCGGGCCGGGCAATGGCGTCGCTGCGCAGGTGGTCGAGGGGCTGACCGCGGGGGACCACGTGGTGCTCTACCCGCCCGCCGATCTGGCCGAGGGCGACCTGATCGCGCCGCGCGGGACCGAGTAGCACGCCAGCGACGACCTAGCTCGCCAGCATCCGCAGGCCCTGCGTCACGTCCGAGCGCACCGCCAGCCGCAGCCCCGGCTCGTCCCCGGCCTTGAGCGCCGCGATGATCAGGCGGTGGTACTGCGGTGCCTCGGTGCGCCGCAGCCGCCCGTAGAGCGCCCGCATGGTGGGCCCGAGCTGCAGCCAGACCGTCTCGCACATGGCCAGCATGGCCGGCGCCTGCGCCCGCAGGTAGAGCGTGCGGTGGAACTCGAGGTTGGACCGGATGTAGCCCACCGAATCGCGGTTGCGGATCATCTCGGCGATGGTGCCGTTGATCGTCTGCAGCCGGTCGATCAGCGCCATGTGCGCCCGCGGCAGCGCCCGCGAGGCAAGCTCCACCTCGATCAGCGCCCGCAGCGCGGCCAGCTCCTCGATACGCTCGTTGGACAGTTCCGGGGTCGAGACCCGCCCCGACGAGGACATGCTGAGCGCGCCCTCCGCCACCAGCCGGCGTACCGCTTCGCGGGCGGGGGTCATCGAGACCTCGAACTCCTTGCCGATGCCGCGCAGGGTCAGCGCCTCGCCCGGCGGGATCTGCCCCAGCATGATGCGCGTGCGCAGACCGCGGTAGACGCGGTCATGGGCAGAAGAGGCAATGTCGGTGGAGCGGGGTGCGGCGTTCATGATGGCGACATGTGATCACGAATTTTCCGCAGGTCAATCGCCGAAACGGTACCGGTGCAGCGCCCCGCCCTCGTCGCGCAGCCAGCGCCGGGGCGCACGCCAGTCGCCGTAGAGCCGCTCGACCACCGCCCAGAACGCCCGCGAGTGATTCATCTCGGCGAGGTGCGCGACCTCATGAGCCGCGACGTAGTCGAGCACCTCGGGCGGTGCGAGCACCAGCCGCCACGAATACATCAGCGCCCCGTCCGCGGTGCACGAGCCCCAGCGCGAGCGCGTGTCGCGCAGCGTCAGCCGCGTGTAGGGCCGCCCAAGCGCGAAGGCGTACCGGTCCGAGGCCTCGGCCAGCCGGTCCCGCGCCAGCGTCCGCAGCCAGCCCTGCAAGCGCGCCGCCGTCCGCTCCTCGGCGCCCGGCACCTCGATCCAGCCCTCGCCCAGCCGCACCGCGCGCCCGGTCCCGACACGGATCTCGCGCTCGGACCCCTCGACCGGCAGCAACGCCCCGGGGCCGATTCGCACGTCCTCGCCCCGCGCCTCGAGATGGCTGCGCAGCCAGGCTTCCTTCTCGCGCAGGAAGCCCAGGGCCTCGCGTTCGGGCAGCCGGCGCGGCATTGTCAACGTCACCCGGCCGTCGATCTGGCTGAGACGCAACGAAAGTCGCCGTGCCTGCGCCGAGCGACGCAGGTTCACCGCGATTGGCGGGTTGCCAGGAAGTGTAATCTGCCCCATATCCCTCGCCTCGGAACCGATATGGCCAAAGCCTTTGACACCGCTCCCGTGATATGTCAGAGGGCGCGGATTGTCGACCTGACCGGACAAGCTGAAGGGGATCACCCATGCCCAAGGAAGAATGGGGTACGAAACGCGTGTGCCCGACCACTGGCAAGCGTTTTTATGACCTGAACAAAGACCCGATCGTCAGCCCCTACACGGGCGAGGTCCTGCAACTGGATACCGGCAAGCGTGCGATGCTCGTTGCCGACTCCGCCGACGGCGCCAAGCGTCGTGCCTCCGAGGACGACGTGGAAGACGTCGATCTGCTGGAAGACGACGTCGAGGTCGATCTCGACGACGACGACGTGCTCGAGGACGAGGACGACGACAACGTTTCGCTCGACGACATCACCGATGTCGCGGGTGAGGACGACGACAACTGAGCTTGTCGAAACTTTCTGCCACGGGCGGCGATTTTTTCCCTTGAACCCGCCCGCGGCTTTGCGTAGATCACGCCGCACGACGCCGGAAACGGCATCGCCCACCGCCGGAAACGGCAACATATGGGGCCTTAGCTCAGCTGGGAGAGCGCTTGCATGGCATGCAAGAGGTCAGGGGTTCGATCCCCCTAGGCTCCACCAAGTCCCTCTTGAAAAGCACCAGATAGTTCTGCCTTTTTCGTCAGGGGATTTGCCTCTGCCACGCAGACCGGTGCTGTTTTCCCTGCGAAAATCCATGCTGCCTTGATCGACGCCTATGGCGTGTTGATCGCTTCGCAGCCCTTTACCCCTGTCAAATCCGAGGATGGTCCATGAGCGACCATTTCTTCGTCGTGACGGGCGGCCCCGGTGCGGGCAAGACCAGCCTGATCACCGAGCTCTCCCGCCGCGGCCTCCACACAATTCCCGAATCCGGCCGCGCGGTCATTCGCGAGGAGATGCAGAGCGGCGGAGACGCCTTCCCCTGGGCGGACCGCATGGCCTATGCCGAACATGCTTGAGCGCGACCTCCGCGCCCACGAGGACGCTCAGGCCCTCTCAGGCCCCGTGATCTTCGGCCAAGGCATTCCCGACATCATGGGCTACCTGACCTTTCGCGGCCTCCCCGTGCCGCCCCACATCGCCGCAGCGACCAAAGCGCAAGTTACAACGCCCGCGTCTATCTGGCACCGTATTGGGATGATATCTTCACACAGGACATCGAACGGAAACAGGCCCGCGTCGAGGCCGAAGCAACCTGCACCATCATGCGAGAGACCTACGCGGCCCTCGAATCCAAATCACGAAGCTGACGCGCGCCGACTTTGTCCCTATGCAATTGGTTGTTTGACCGTCAAATAAAGATAGAGGCCGCATCTAAAGTGCTGAGGTGGTCAAGCCGCCTCGATTCGCCAGCCTCCCCTCTTCAGCAGAAACGACCGCGGCAGTGCAACGTTCGTCCTCGCAAGAGTTGTCCGCACTCAGGCCGGCTAGGGAGAAATGTTCTGGCGTGAGGCAATGCAATGTGATTCTATCATGGCATACCTCGCCCCCTCAGGCCGCGAAATCTTGCCGAATAAATAGGATTATTTTGGTTGCCATGTCACGCCAACTGCGCCGCGCTCATTTTTCAGAGTTAGATATCAACGATCCATTTTTTGACAGCTTGAAACATGGATATGCCGAGTTCCCAGAATGGTTTGCGCGAAAGCAAGCTGAAGGTGCCGAACTATACTGTGTAGAAGACGACAGGACTACGCTGACGGGCATGATCTATCTGAAAGTGGAAGACGGCCCTGTTAGCGACACCTCTCCGGTATTACCTAATAAAAAATGGCTTAAAATCGGCACATTGAAAATCGAGGGCAGAGGAACAAAGCTTGGCGAGAGGGTAATTAAAAAGATCCTAGACACTGCCATCGATGAAGATGTTGATGCTATCTATGTAACTGTCTTTCAGATACATGAAACCCTCATTGACCTCTTCTCCCGATATGGTTTTGATCACGTCGCCAACAAGGATACAGCCAACGGAATAGAGATGGTTTTAGTGCGCGATCTAAGGGCGCACGAAAACGACTTAAGTCGGCGTTATCCCTTTATACACGTAGGGACATCACGGGTATGGCTACTCGCAGTATATCCAGAGTACCACACGCGACTCTTGCCGGATTCAATACTAAGCAATGAACGGCAAGAAATTGTGAAAGATGTATCCCACTCGAATACTATTCACAAAGTCTATATCGGCAAGCTCTCCCTGAACCGCATGTCCCCAGGGGATATCGTGGTCATTTATCGTACAAGTGATGGGCAGGCTCCCGCTTACTATAGGTCAGTGGTAACGTCGCTCTGTGTGGTGGAGGAGGTAAGGGAAAAGAGAAATTTCCTTAATTTCGAATCCTTTAGAGACTATGTGTCATCAGGAACAGTCTTCTCTGAAGATGAGCTCAGGGACCAGTGGCGGACCAGCCCTCGTTTGTATGTTGCGAAGATGACGTACAACGTGGCAATGGGGCGAAGAACTACTAGAGGGGCGCTCCTAGATGGTAACATCATCAGCGAACAGCCTCGCTGGGATCTTCGAGAACTCACGCATGAACAACTGCGTGACATAGCAGATTTGGGCAGGATCAATGAACGTATTATTGTCGATTAAGCCAGAGCACGTCGCGAATATCGTGAATGGAACAAAACGTTACGAATTTAGACGAAAAGTCTTCTCAAAAGACGTCTCCAAGGTCGTAATTTACTGCACTAAGCCTGTAGGGAAGATTGTTGCTGAATTTTCAGTCGCAAATATCCTTCAAGGAAGTCCTGAAAACGTATGGCGAGAAACTTGTAGAGGGTCTGGTATAAGTCGTGATTTCTTTGATGCTTACTTCAGTGGGCGGGACACCGCATTCGCAATTGAGATTGGATGCCTAAATGTATTCGCTGAACCCATTGATCCCAGTGACCTCATTGAAAACTTCACGCCGCCCCAGTCTTTTAGGTATCTCGAAAAACTAAAGCCATCCACACAAATGGAGATGGCGGTATAAGGCCATATGAAACACATGCAGCGCAGGTTCTTAATATTTGGAGCCTCGGCCGCTGGAAAGACTTCACTCTGCGAAGAGGTTACGCGACGCGAGCCGAAGCTGGACTACATTTCTGCGAGTTCAGTTCTTCATCGCTTACGTGAAGACCATCCGAGCACATACAGCGTGGATCAGGCAGAAATGCAGATCCATTTGTGCGTCGCGATTGCAAGAGTTTGCGACAATCGACTAGAGGCGGACTTTCTTATTGATGGCCATCTCTACATGTCAAAATCTAGCGCCGCCGTGCCGAAGGCTGCCCTACAACTATTGCGCCCGACAATGCTGTTGAGAGTGCATGCGTCACCCGCGCTAATATCGAAGAGACGTCTGGCCCTTGGAAGACCGAGGTCGTCTTTTCAAGAGTGCGTGGAGGATATTAAGAATGAAGAGCACGCAGGTGAAGCGCTATCAAAAGCGCTTCAGGTTCCACTCGAAACAATTAGTCCGCCTCTAGCTTCGTCTGTGGAGGACATACTGCACCGCCAGCCTCCTCAGATATAAGGAGACGAGGCTTAAGGCCTTCATTGAATCCATGCTCCAGAGAGTTTGGCAAATATACGCCACGCGTCGCAGAGGTTTCCATGAACCCGTAATAGTCAAACAAACGCGAATACTTTGGCAAGTTTCGCTCGCTGACAGTTAGTCTTGGCCTATCAGTATCAAGCCATTTCAGAAGGCCGTCAAAAACCCGAATTCCCAGCCCTCGACCTTCATAAATAGGCGCCACACGGACTGTGCAGATCTTCTTCTCAAGCCCATCATTCTTTGCGATGCCCACGCCCACCATTTGACCAAACCTATGGACCGGTAAAATAAACCTTGAGCCATCCTTTGTGCCAGGTGCCACCTTTTCGAGAAACCAATTCTCAATGCCGGGATAGTCTCTCGAGAGCGGCAATATGAAGCTTAACACCTCCAGCTCTTGAGGATGGAGGGCGTCAAAACATACAGCGTTTTGGTGGTTCATAGCGTCCTCACGATGGTTCAGTCTTCTGATCGACAAGGAAATCCAACCAAGTGCTTGGAGCCCCGAAATTAGCATCTATTCGCGCCGCGAGCCAGCTCGAGAGTATAGAAAGCAGCAAGAATATTAAAAGATATTTCATAACCCTGCCACGTCCGCTTCGTCTCATCGCAAACTTCGCGAAACCAGTGAAGTCGGAGATTGCTGTGTCGTTCTTCCAGTCCTTGCGCCAATGGTAAACCATCATGTGGCTGGGAAGGTTGTTAACATAGCCTCCCCACACAGCGCTTTCAAGCACACGCATTTTATGCAGAGGCGCATCATTGCTTGATAGACCAAGAGAAATTGGCGCAGCCGTAAGAAATGAAATCTTCTTCAATTTAGAAGTGCTTTTCCGCAAGCTTTCCTGCACATCCCGAGGCAAGCTTCGGCTTTCATTGATACGAAAGTCGATGTAGTCTATTTCCTCGTATCCACTTTGAAGCGCGCCATCGAACGGGCGAATGGTGCTTACAAAAGGGCCGCCTGAGTGCAAGCTGATGCGTAGACGAAAGTACAATTTCTTGGATTCTGAAGCGGCGGCAACCGCAGATTTGATCGCCTTTGATGTTATGGTGAGCTGAGCGCCCTCGCCCTTATTTTCAATCTTCAACTCATCTTCCGAAATTCTGCCGCTAGCCAGCTTTTCGAACAGAAATATTGACGTATAAATTTCACCATCAATCTTAGCAATTATAACAGGGGCGTTATCTGCTCCGTGAGTAACGGTGACCGGCTCGTTGAATATTGCCTGAGATATTTCACTTTTCTTGAAGCTGTCAGCGCAATCAAAAATATCCGCACGCTCCACCTTGAAGGGTAAATAAATAGATGCCTCACTTACCTTGTCCGGGGCCCACACCCAAAACCCAATCTCAAGCATGTCCTGCTTCGAAGTTTTAGCCCAAGATTTCCGACGAACGGCCTTACAGACGTGCAACTTCATTCGAGAGAGCCAAGAAGCCTCTCCCCCCTCCAATCGCCAATAATTTATGTGAACCTCGTGGGTCTGAGCATCAGCTGCTTCCCCTTTAGTCCAGACAGCGACACTCTTTCCTGCCATTCCCTCAACGCCCCTGAAATTCGTAAGAGCCGCAAGTCAGACACGCGGAATGCGGAAACATCAAGGAAAATTCGTAAATTGTTTCCGTCAGGGTCCCCCGAGATCTCCGCACTCTTGTTCGTAGGGACAAGTGAAAGGGGCAGGACGGGCTGTACATCAATCCTTGGTGTCCTGCCGCGCTAGCGAACGATAAACGGTTGGACGAGAGACGGAGAAAAGCTCAGCCAAGTCGGATATAGAGTACTTCCCTGTCGCGTGCATCCAGGAAAGCTCTGCGGCCTGCCGGTCGGAAAGTTTCGGTTTCTTTCCCCTCAGCTTCCCCTTGGCTCGGGCTACCGCCAGGCCCTCGCGGGTGCGAAGCCGGATTAGGTCAGCTTCGAACTCGGCGAAGGTCGCCAGTACGTTGAAGAACATCCGCCCCATCGGATCGGCTGCGTCGTAGACCGTGCTTCCTAGCGCAAGCCGTACCCCGCGCTCAGCTAGCCTGTCGGCGATGTCGCGCGCGTCCGGCACCGAGCGGGCTAGCCGGTCAAGCTTGGAGACCACGAGTGTGTCGCCCTCCCGCACGGCGGCCAGCGCCTGGGCAAGCCCGGGCCGGTCGCGGTTGCGGCCGGTCAGCCCATGGTCTGTGTAGATTCGCTCGGAGGCGACGCCAAGCGTTTCCAGCGCCGCGCGCTGCGCGGCGAGATCCTGAGCGTCGGTGGAGCAGCGGGCATAGCCAATACGTAGGTTTGTCATGGGTCAAGCGTAACGCAAGCGGCCACTTCAGCGATAAACAAATCGTACCACTGACCTGCCCCCCGCTGGTCCCTCATTCATAACGAGAGTCTGCAGTTTGGATTTCGGTATTCGGCTTGGTCGTCTGGCGCAAGCGCGCCGGGCGCGAA
>Ga0208328_1000363_pt1 | contig 21776 bp, 19 predicted proteins | sample DeeseametaMP2633_FD_184170 | JGI IMG/M metagenome (GOLD analysis project Ga0208328, IMG submission 184170) | Marine microbial communities from the Deep Atlantic Ocean - MP2633 (SPAdes) | ecosystem: Environmental > Aquatic > Marine > Unclassified | place: Northeast of Antigua and Barbuda, North... | reverse complement strand
CGGCGCAGCGAGGTGCCGCGCAGGGTGGAGACGAACTTGGGATCCTCCTCGGAGAGGGCGCGCTCCATCTGCTCGAGCAGTCGCAGCTCCTCTTCCGAGAGTGGCACGGTTCCTCCATGGTGCTCGCCTGGGTGCACGGCCTCGTCCCCCGTGGCCGACGGCACAAGTCTAGGCAGGCCGTCGCGTGCATGGTAGGGATGCATCGATTTTGGGGCCACTGGTCCCGACCGGCACCGGTCATCACGCGCCCCTTCACGCCGAACCGACCCGTCCTTCCGGAAGGTTGCGCCGGCTCGACCCAACCAGCCCGCCGAACCGGCGTATCAATACGCCGGCTCGGCGTGCTCACCCCAGCAGGCTCGCCGGGCGGACCGCGGCGCTCCCGAAGCGCCGCGCGGCCCGGTCGACGGCCCGGTCGGCGTCGGACCAGCCGTGCTCGCGCTCCCCGAGCAGTGCCTGGCGGTGCACGCTCTCGCGCGGCACCAGCCCCTCCACGCGCACGCCCACCAGCCGCAGCCGGGCGCGCTGCAGCCCGAGGGCGTCGAAGAGCCCCACGGCGGTGCGGTAGAGGTCCTGGGTGACGTCGGTGGCCTCGGGCATCGTCCGGGAGCGGGTCAGGGTCGTGAAGTCGGCGAAGCGCACCGTGATCGTCACGGTCCGCCCGGCGACCTCGGCGACCCGCATCCGACGCGACACCGTGCCGGTGAGCGCCAGCATCTCGCGCAGCACCACCTCGCGGTCGTCGACGTCGCGGGAGAAGGTCTGCTGCGCCCCCATCGACTTCTCAGGGTCGGCGCCGCCGCCGATGCCGAAGACCGGCGTCTGCTTGGCCACCACCTCGCGCCGGTCCAGGCCCCAGGCCAGCTCGTGCAGGTGGCTGCCCACCGCATGGCCGACCGCGCGCTGGAGGGTCCGCAGCGGGGTGTGCGCGACGTCGCCGACGGTGACCAGCCCCAGCCGGTGCAGCATCGCCCGGGTCTTCTCCCCCACGCCGTAGAGCTCCCCCACGTCGAGCGGGTGCAGGAACGTCGTGACCTCCTCGGGCGGCACCACCACCACGCCGTCGGGCTTGGCCCGGCGGCTGGCGAGCTTGGCCACCGAGATCGATGCCGCCACCCCCACCGAGCAGGTGATGCCCTGCTCGTCGTGGACCGTGGCGCGGATCCGCTCGGCGATCTCCACGGGGCTCCCCCAGCGGCGTACGGAGCCACGGACGTCGAGGAACGCCTCGTCGATGGAGACCACCTCCACCACCGGCGTGATCCGGCGGAAGGTCTCGACCACCGCGGCGGAGACGGTGCCGAAGACCTCGTGCTCGGGACTGACCGTCACCGCCTGCGGGCACAGCCGGCGGGCCCGGGCCGAGGGCATGCCGGAGCGCACGCCGTACTCACGGGCGAGGTAGTTGGCCGAGAGCACCACCCCGCGGTGCCCACCGCCGACGATCACGGGCACGTCGTGCAGCTCGGGACGGTCACGGGTCGCCACGGAGGCGTAGAACGCGTCCATGTCGACGTGCAGGACCGGGGTGTCGGTCACGACCCCCACCGCCCGGGCACCAGTGACGTCTCGAGCGTGCGTGAGTGACCTCTCGGCCGTGCGTGAGTGACCTCTCGGCGGTGCGGGTCAGGCGCGGGCGAGCAGGTGCAGCTGGGTGGCCAGGGGGAGGTACTCCGGGCGCTGGGCGACGGCCTGCTCGAGCTCGAGCAGGGCCGCGGTGGCACCGGGCTCGAGGTCGAGCAGCGAGCCGGGGACGAGGTCGGCGAAGACCCGGATGCCGTGGACGGTCTCGGTCCGCAGGTCGGCGGCGTCGAGCAGGTCGGTGAGCTCGTCGCGGGTGAAGCGACGACCCGCACGGCCGGGCTCGGTGCTGGCCTCCGAGGTGGGGTCCAGCAGCGCCAGCGCCTGCCCGAAGTGGCCGGCCATCGCCCGCGCGATGACCGCGGCGTGGCGCTGGGCGACCAGCAGGGACAGGGCGCCGTCGGGGCGCAGCACCTCGCGCAGCGTGGTGAGGGCGCCGGCCGGGTCGCCGACGTGCTCGAGCACGCCGTGGCACAGCACCAGGTCGGCGCTGCCGGGGGCCACGGGGCCCCCGGGTGCCAGCAGGCTGGAGAGATCGCCCTGGTGGGCGACCACCTCGACGCCCTGCTCGCGGGCGCGGCGGCCCAGCGAGGCGAGCGCGTCGGGGCTGGGGTCGACGACGGTGACGCGGTGACCCATGCCGGCGATCCGCACGGCCGAGCCGCCGGTGCCGCCACCGATGTCGAGGACGTCGAGCGGCTCGCCGTCGAGGAGGTCGCGCAGGGCCTCCCACACCACGGCGGTACGGGCGTTGGCGCGACGCTGCTCGGGCCGGTCGGTACCTGGCATGTCCCCCACCCTAGGGCGTCGCTGGGCCGCGTCATCCCGGGCTCCCCGGGCTGCGGTGCCACAGCTTGCGGGCGACGTCGCGGGCGTCGTCGCCGGCCGGCTTGATGTCGGCGTACGGCGAGAGCTTGAAGCCGCTGGAGTGCACCAGCACCCGGCGGCGACCCATGCCGCCCGCGGTCGGGCCGTCCTGCGGCTCCTCGGAGAAGTCCGGCGGCCGGGCCATCACCGGGCGCGAGGCCCGGCTCTCGGCGGCTCCGGCGCCGGCGAGCTCGACCCCGACGCCGCCGAACCCGGTGGGGACGACGGCCATCTCCGCCCGCACCGCCTCGAGCCCCCCGCCGCGCCAGGTCTGGTGCAGGGCGGGCAGCTCCCAGCAGCCGGTGGCGCGCAGCGAGACCCCGCGGTGGCCGGTGCGGCGCAGCTCGCCGCGCACGACCAGCAGCCAGGAGTGGAAGACCGTGGCGGCGTAGGGGCCCTGGGCGTCCTCGAAGAAGGTCGCGTCGACCGGGCCGGTGCCGTCGTCGAGGGTCAGGAAGACGACCCGCCGCCCCGAGCGGATCGGCGGGGTCTGGGTGGCGACCTTGACCCCGGCGACCAGCAGCTCGGCCTTGCTGCGCTGACCGAGCAGGTCGCGGCTGCGGGTCGCCCCGAGGGCGTCGAGGAAGGGGCCGTAGGTGTCGACGACGTGCCGGCTGGCGTCGAGGCCGAGGATCTCCAGCTCCGCGCGCATCCGCTCCTCCCCGGTCATCTCGGGCAGCCCGGAGAGCTCGCCGTCGCCGGGGGCGTCCCCGAGGTCGAGGGCCAGCTGGACCGACTCCACGGGCTCCGGGGGCGGGGCCGTGCGCGCCTGGGCCGAGGAGCGGCCCCAGATCCCGTCGCGGCGGCCCCCCTGGTCGGTCCCGAGGTCGGCAGGGCGCCGGTCGTCACGCAGGTCGCGCTCCCCCACCGACTTTGCACCGCGCTGGCGCTCGCGCACGTCGGCGTCGCTGGAGTTGCGCGCGGCGGCCGCGTCGGCCACCGCGACCGAGCGGGCAGGGGTGCGGGAGCGCCCGGCCCCACGACCGGTGCCGCGGCCCCGGGCGGCGCGCTCGACCGCGCGACCGTGCCGGTCGAGCTCGGCCACCTGCAGGAGCAGGTCGCGACGGGTGACGGTGCCGCGACGGCGTACGTCGGCGCCGGAGGTGTCCTCCAGGCCGTAGGTCGCGTCGAACCCGCCGGCCAGCACCAGCCGCTCCACGACCGGGCGGGAGACCCGCGCGCGGTGCCAGAAGTCGCTCAGCGAGTGGTAGGGCCGGGCCGCGACGATCCGCTCGACCTCGGTCTCGCTGATCCCCTTGACCTCCGAGAGTGCCAGGCGGATGCCCCAGCGCCTGGTGCCCTCGGGCTGCTGGTCGGCCCACCACGGCGCCCCGGGGCCGGGGCCGGACCCCTCGTCGAGGACCTCGACGGTGTACTCCCTGCCGCTGCGGCCCACGTCGAGACCGAGCACCTCGATCCCGCAGTGCCGGGCGTCCTCGAGGATCAGGCGCTTGGGGTACATGCCGGGGTCGTGGGTGAGCACCCCGGCCAGGAAGTGCGCCGGCCAGTGCGCCTTGAGCCAGGCCGTCTGGAAGGTCGGCAGCGCGAAGGCGGCCGCGTGGGCCTTGCAGAACCCGAAGGAGGCGAAGGCCTCCAGCACCGACCAGACCTCCTCCACCACGTGCATGGGGTAGCCGCGACCCAGGGCGCGGGGGAAGAACCACACCCTGGTCTCGGCCATGCCCTCGCGGTCACCGAGCGCGCGGCGCTTCTCGTCGGCCTCCGCGAACGTGACACCGGCGAAGCGGCTGATGATCTCGATGACCTGCTCATGGAAGACCACGACGCCGCGGGTGGGGCCCAGGATCGGGCGCAGGTCGTCGTGGAGGTAGCGCGCGGCCTTCCAGCCCTGCTTGACCTCCAGGTAGGGGGTGATCATGTCGCTCTTGACCGGCCCGGGACGGAACAGCGAGATGTCGGTGATGACGTCCTCGAAGGTCTCGATGCCGGACTTGCCGACCAGCTCGCGCTGGCCCGGCGACTCGATCTGGAAGATCCCCAGCGTCCGTGCGGTCGAGATCATCTCGTAGGTCGCGGGGTCGTCGTGGGGCACCTGCTGCTGGTCGTCGAGGTCGATCTCGACGCCCTCGACCCGGCGGATTTCGGCGACGGCGTGGGCCATCGAGGACTGCATCCGGATGCCGAGCACGTCGAGCTTGAGCAGGCCGAGGTCCTCGACGTCGTCCTTGTCGAACTGACTCATCGGGAACCCCGCGAACGACGCCTCCACCGGGGTGCGGTCGAGCAGCGTGGCGTCGGAGAGCAGCACGCCGCACGGGTGCACCGCGACGTGCCGCGGCAGGCCGTCGAGGCGCTCGACGAGCTGGAACATCAGGTCCAGCCGCTGCTCGCCCAACCCGCTGGCGCGCAGCTCGGGCAGCTCGCGCAGCGCGGTGCGGGCATCGCGCGCGCGGATGTGCGGGAAGGCCTTCGCGATGGCGTCGGTCTCCAGCGGCGGCATGCCCAGCGCGGCACCGACGTCGCGCACGGCGTGCCGCACCCGGTAGGTGTCCATCATCGACACGCACACGCAGCGCTCGCCGCCGTAGCGGTCGAGGATCGCCTCGTAGACCTCGGTGCGGCGCGCGGACTCCACGTCGACGTCGATGTCGGGCAGCGCCTGGCGCAGCGGGGAGAGGAAGCGCTCCATCAGCAGCTGGTGGCGGATCGGGTCGACCCCGGAGATGCCGAGCAGGTAGGTCACCAGGCTGCCCGCGCCGGAGCCGCGGGCCGCGACCCGGACGCCGAGGTCCTTGATCAGGTCGGTGACGTCGCCGACGGTGAGGAAGTACGACGCGTAGCCGAGGTCGCGGATCACCCCGAGCTCGTCGTCGAGACGCTTCCACACCACCGCCAGGCCGCTGCCGCCGTAGCGGCCACCGATCGCCCCCTCGCAGCGGGCGCGCAGTGCCGTGTCGGCGTCGGGGTGGTCGGTGGAGAGGGAGAACTCCGGGAAGTGCACCTCCCCCAGGCCGAGGTCGCTGCGGGGGTCGAGGGCGCAGCGCTCGGCCAGCGCGCGGGTGCGGGCCAGCAGCCGCGCGGCGTCGGAGGGCCCGCCGCCGGCGGCGTGCGCGACCTCGTCGGCCACCTGGCGCATCTGGCGCCCGGACTTCAGGTGCCCCTCGGCGTTGGTGCGGTCCACGTGGCGCCGGTCCAGGGCGACCAGGCGGCGGGCGGCGTCGAGGACGTCGGCCGTGGCCGCGTCGCGGCGCTCGGCGTAGCGGACCTGGTTGGTCAGCACCGTGGGCAGGCCGACCTCGGCGGCCACCCGGGCCAGGTGGGCGGCCCGGGCCGCGGAGCCGGGCAGCCGGTGGTGGACCAGCTCGACCTGCAGGCAACCGGTCGGCACCAGGGCGCGCCAGCGGGCCAGCTCGGCGCGGACCAGGTCGTCGCGGCGCCCCTCCAGCGCCGGCCCGAGGAGCGAGCCCGGGCCGAGCAGGACGACCACGTCACCGGAGCCGAGCAGCACGGCGACCTCGGGGGCCTCCGGGTCGAGCACGGGGGTGCCCCGCTCGCCGGCGAGGTGGGTGGCCGAGAGGATCCGGCACACCGCGGCCCAGCCGCCGCGGCCGCCCCCGGGGCCGGCCGCGTGCGCGAGGAGGGTCACCCGCGGCAGGCGCGGGTCGCGGAAGGCGCCTCCGCGCACCGGCGTACGACGGCGGCTGCCGGGCTCCCCTGCCGGACCGTCGCCCGGCGCGGTCGGGCGGTAGGCGAGGTCGACGCCGAGGACCGGGGAGATGCCGGCGACCTGGCAGGCCTTGGCGAACTTCACCGCGCCGTAGGTGCCGTCGCGGTCGGTGAGCGCCAGCAGGTCCATGCCGTGCTCGACGGCCCGCTCCACCAGGCGTGGAGGCAGTGAGGCGCCGTGTCGCAGGGAGTAGCCGGAGGCCACGTGCAGGTGGGGGAACGGGTCGCGCACGGCTCGCTCCTTCGTCTCGTCTCGGCTCGACCCCGGACAGCTCCTCGACCGCTGTCCGCACGCCTCCCAGGGACCCGAGAAATGTCGAACACGTGTTCGAAGAGGGCGTCAGCGTAACCCCACTCGAGCGCGGCCGGTCAAGTCCTTGACGGACTGTCGGAGGGCGGGAGTACCGTCGTCGCTGTTCGAACATCCGTTCGATCGCACGAGGGGTCGAGGGAGCCCCGGGCCACGCGCCCGGGAGGAGGACGGTGAGTGAGGATGCGACGTTACGACGAGCCCGTGGAGGTGCGCCGCGGCCCGGTCCCCGGCTGGCCCGGCGAGGGCCCGGCCCAGCTGCTGTGGCGGGGGCGGCTGTGGAAGGTGCGCGCCGTGGTCGCGCACTGGGTGGAGACCGGCCCCTGGTGGCAGCACGCCCACGTGCACGCGGTCATCGGCTCCGAGGAGAGCAGCGCTGAGGGCGGCGCTGGGACCGGCGGGACCGCCCTGCTCGAGGAGCTGCTCGGCGAGCGGGAGGTCTGGCGCGTGGAGGCCGGCCGCGGCCCCGGTCGTCCCGCTCCGCAGGGGCCGCAGGGCTCACAGGAGCCGCACGAGCCCGCCACCCCGACCACCGGGGTGCTCGAGCTGACCCACGACACCGCCGAGGGCCGCTGGCAGCTCGTCGGCTGCACCGACTGACCCGCGCCCCGCTGACCCGCCCGCTGACAGACCCAGAGACCTGGAGAGACAGATGTCCCCACAGACCCCGTACCTGCTGCCCGCCACCACCCACTCCTACCTCGCCCGCGCGGCGGAGTCGCTCGCCGAGGCCACCGCCTCGCGCGACGTCCCGACCCGCTACGCCTGCGCCCACGTCGCGGCGCTGCGTGCCGCGGCGGCGCTGCTCGCCGCCCGGGCGCGACCCCGGCCGACCCGCGGACGGCGCCAGAAGAACGCCTGGGTGCTGCTGACCGAGGTCGCCCCCGAGCTCGCGGAGTGGGCGACGTTCTTCTCCGCCGGGGCGGCCAAGCGCGCGGCCGCCGAAGCCGGCTCGCGACGTGCCGTCACCGAGCGCGAGGCCGACGACCTGGTGCGCGACGCCGACCGGTTCCTCGCCGTCGTCGAGCAGTCTCTCGGCCTGGTCCCCCACGCCGTCGGTGCCGGCACCGTCCTCCCCGCCGGCGGGGTCGTCGAGCACCGCGCCGGCTGACGCCGAGAAGTCGCTCGCGCACGGCCGACGTACGAGCGGGGAGCCTCAGACCGCGCCGCGGTCGACCCGGGACCGGGTGGCGCGCAGGTGCTCGGACGTGCTCGGGTGCCACATCGCGACCAGCAGCGCCACGATGAGGGCGATCGCGAGGTAGCTCAGCACCAGGAACGTCGTGGGCGGGTCGACGCGCATGCCCGAGCCGGTCGCCACGACGGTCATCACCAGCAGCGCGGTCAGGCAGACCCGCGCCCAGTGGTGGCCGTGGGCGTAGAACATCGCGAGCACGGCGATCAGTGCCGCGACCGTCACGAACAGCACGGCGGAGACCGCGAAGAACTGCGGCACCGCGATCGGCCGCTCGTCCATCAGGTAGTCCAGGCCGCGCTGCGCCACGATCTCCCGGGCGTCGCGGTGGCCCTCGGCCCAGTTGAGCACCATCCGCTCGCGCAGCAGCCCCACGAGGGCGACGGTGACCAGGCCGAGCCCCAGGAAGCTCGCCAGCAGCGCCAACGAGATCCGGTGCGCCACAGGCGCCTCCACCGGGCGGTCGTCGAGGTCGGTGCTCACGGCTCCGACTCTACGACCCGACGGCACGAGGCACGCACGGGGAGCCGACTGCGTCCACGACGTTCTGCAGGCGATGGGGGCACATTTCCTGCACAACGTCGTGGAGCAGGTCGTCGCCGGGTCTCGACGCCCGCTCGTCGCTGGCGCTCCTCGCTGCTCGACCACCTGTGGGTGCGCGGTCTCGTGGCTCGTCGCTGGCGCTCCTCCCCCCCTCGACCAGCCGTGGCGCTGGCTAGGGTGCGGGCATGAGCGAGCACCCGGGCATCGCCCGCTTCCGCGCCGAGCACGAGCGGCTGGGCGGGAGCGGCCGGATCGTCACGCTGCCGGACTCGGTGCACACCGCCGCGCTGGCCGCCGAGGCGCTGGGCTGCGAGGTCGGCGCGATCGCCAACAGCCTGCTCTTCGACACCGGCGAGGGGCCGGTCCTGGTGCTCACCTCCGGCGGCCACCGGGTCGACGTCACCGCCACCGCCGCACGGATCGGGGTGCCCAGGCTCAAGCGCGCGAGCCCCGAGTTCGTCCGCGAGCACACCGGCCAGGTGATCGGCGGGGTCTCCCCGCTGGCGCACCCGGCACCGGTGCCGACGTACCTCGACCGCCACCTCGCCACGTTCAAAGAGATCTGGGCCGCCGCCGGGCACCCCGCCGCCGTCTTCTCCACGACGTACGCCGAACTGCTGGCCATGACCGGCGCCACCGAGGTCCACGTGGGACCCGAGGACGCGTCGGCGTGAGCCGCGTCGTCGTCGTGGGCGGCGGCCTCGGCGGCATGGCCGTCGCCGCCCGCCTGGCCAAGTCCGGCCACGAGGTCACCCTCCTCGAGCGCTCCCCCGACCTCGGCGGCGCCCTCGGCTCGGTGAGTGAGCAGGGCTTCACCTGGGACGCGGGGGCGTCCTACACCCTGCTGCCGGCGGTGCTGCGCGACCTGTTCCGCAAGACCGGCCGCCCGTTGGAGCGCGAGCTGGACCTCGAGCCGCTCGACCTGGTGCGCGAGCACCGCTTCGAGGACGACACCACCCTGGCGCTGCCGACCTCCCGGGCCGGGCAGCTGCGCGCGCTCGACGCCCTCGAGCCCGGCCTCGGGGAGCGCTGGGCCACCCACGTCGACTCCTACACCGAGGACTGGGAGGTGCTGCGCCAGCACTACTTCGAGCACCCCTGGGAGCGCACCGACCTCCCGGACGCCGTGCGCCGGCGCTTCGACTCCCGCGAGATGCTGCACAAGCGGCTCAAGAGGACGCTGAAGGACGAGCGGCTGCGCGACCTGGCCACCTTCCCGTTCCTGGCCGACGGGCACGACCCCCGCAACGTCCCCGCCTGGATGGGTCTGGTCGCCTACCTCGAGCAGCGCTTCGGCACCTGGCACGTCCGCGGCGGGATGGCCCGCGTCGGCGAGGTGATGGCCGGCCGGCTCACCACCCGCGGCGTCACGGTGCTGCTCGGCACCCCTGCCCGCGACGTCGTGCTGCGCGAGGGACGCGCCGTCGCGGTGCGCACCGACGACGGGGAGATCGCGGCCGACGAGGTCGTCGTCGCGATCGACCCTCGGGGGCTCCCCGCCCTCGCGCGGCTCGTGGAGCGCAGCATGCCCGCGATCCCGCCGGTGGTCTGCCACGTGGGCCTGGAGGGCGACGTGCCCGACCTGCCGCACGAGGTGGTGCTCCACGGCGACCCGCTCCTCGTGGTCCGCACCGGCGGCCGGGCGCCGGAGGGCCGCCACGCCTGGACGATCCACGGTCGCGGCCGGCTCGCCGAGGACCTGCTGCGCGCCCTGGCCCGGCACCGTCTCGACATCCGTGCCCAGCTCGTCCACCGCGTCGACCGCAGCCCCCGCGACCTGGTGCAGCAGTGGGGCAGCTCCCCGCTCGGGGTGCTGTGGCAGGGCCGCGGCACCGTCCGCGCCCGCCTCGGCCCGGACACCCCGATCCCGCACCTGCACACCGCCGGCGCCCATGCGACGCCCGGCGCCGGCCTGCCGTTCGTCGGGCTGTCGGCCGCGCTCGTAGCCGAGCGCATCGGCCCCGCGTGAGAGCACCCGCGAGCACGGGCGCCACCGCAGGCGAGCACCCGGGTCAGGGCCGGACGTCGAGCTTCTCGAAGATCTCCAGCGTCGCCTTGGAGCGGTTGAGCGTGTAGAAGTGCAGCCCCGGCGCGCCGGCGTCGAGCAGGTCGCGGCACAGCTCGGCGGCCAGCGCGATGCCCTCGGCGCGCATCGAGACCGGGTCGCCGTCGTGGGCGGCGATCCGATCGACGACCTCGGTCGGCACCTCGGTGCCGATCAGCTCGCCCTGGCGACGGATCGCGGCGAGGTTCAGGATCGGCATGATGCCCGGCAGGATCGGCAGGTCGACCCCGCGCTCACGCACCCGCTCGACCAGGCCGACGTAGTCCTCGGCCCGGAAGAACATCTGGGTCACGGCGAACTCCGCACCCGCGCGCGCCTTCGCGGCCAGCACGTCGGCGTCGTGGTCCAACGACGGCGAGGAGGGGTGCTTCTCGGGGAACGCCGCGACCCCGACCCGGAAGTCCTCGCGCGCGGCCACCATCTCGACCAGCTCGCTGGCGTAGGTCAACCCGCCCTCGGTGGGGGTCCACTCCGCCCGGGGGCCGCCCTCGGGGTCGCCGCGCAGCGCCATCACGTGGTGGACACCGGCCGCGGCGTACTCGTCGAGGATCTCCTCCAGCTCCGCGCGGGTGTGCCCGACACAGGTGAGGTGGGCCATCGGGAGCAGCGAGGTCTCCTGCGCCATGCGCCGGGTGACCCGCACGGTCGTGCCACGGCTGGAGCCGCCGGCGCCGTAGGTCACCGAGACGAACGTGGGGGCATAGGGCTCGAGGGCCCGCACGGCCGACCAGAGCTGCTCCTCGCCGGCCTCGTCCTTGGGCGGGAAGAACTCGAAGGAGAAGGACTGCTCCCCCGCCTCGATCAGCTCCTTCAAGGAGCGCCCACGCCCGATGCTCATGCCCGCGAGTCTAGGTCGCGCCACCCCACCCGGACCGGTCACGTCCATCCACCGGCGCCCCCGTACGCTGCTGCGGTGACCTGGGACGCGACCGAGTTCCGCCAGCGCGTCCAGGACGCACTGGACGACTTCCTCGACCTGCAGGCGCAGCGGCTGGCACCGTTGGGGCCCGACGCGGAGCGGCTGTTGGCCGAGGCTCGCGCCGCGGTCTCGGGCGGCAAGCGATTCCGTGCGGCGTTCTGCTGGTGGGGCCACCTCGCGGTCGCCCCGGCCGCCGACGAGCAGGCGCTGGCGCGGGCGTGCGCCTCCCTGGAGCTCCTGCACGCCAGCGCCCTGGTCCACGACGACCTGATGGACGCCTCCGACACCCGGCGCGGCCGCCCGGCCACCCACCGCGGGTTCGAGGCCGAGCACCGCGCCGCCGACGGCGGCACGGGCTGGCGCGGCGACCCCGAGCAGTACGGCGCAGCGGCGGCGATCCTGCTCGGTGACCTGCTCCTGGCGTGGGCCGACGAGCTGCTGCGCACGTGCGGGCTGCCGCTGGAGCAGGTGGGCCCGGCGCTGGGGGTCCTGGACCGCACCCGCACCGAGGTGATCGCCGGCCAGTTCCTCGACGTGTCGGTACAGGCCCGCGGCCGGGCCGACGTCGACGCCGCCATGACGGTGCTGCGCTACAAGTCGGCGAAGTACTCCATCGAGCGGCCGCTGCACACCGGCGCCGCCCTCGCCGGCGCCGACGAGGCGACCACCGCCGCCCTTCGTGCCTTCGGCCTGCCGCTGGGCGAGGCCTTCCAGCTCCGCGACGACCTGCTCGGGGTCTTCGGGGACCCGGCCGAGACCGGCAAGCCGGCCGGGGACGACCTGGTCGAGGGCAAGCGCACCGTGCTGGTCGCCCTCGCGCTCGATTCCGCCCCCGACGAGGAGGCCGCCCGGCTCGACGCCGCCCTCGGTCGTCCGCTGTCGGTCGCCCAGGTCGACGACCTGCGCGGGATCATCAGCCGCAGCGGGGCCCAGCAGCAGGTCGAGGACGTCATCGCCGCGCTCACCGAGCGGGCGCTGGCCGTCCTCGACGGGGCGGGCCTGCGGCCGGAGGCCGACGCCGTGCTGCGCGAGCTCGCCGCAGCCGCCACCCAGCGCAGCGTCTGAGGCGACGCCCCGCCGCTACGGCGTCGCGGTCCCCGTCGGCGTGGTGGACGCCGTCGGCGTGGTGGACACCGTCGGCGTCGTGCCCGGCAGGTCCGGGTCACCGGTCTGCGAGCCCGGGTCACGACCGGCCAGCAGCCAGATGCCGATCACGACCGCGAGGACCAGCACCATCGCGAGCGCGCCCGAGGGGCCGCCCCGCGGCGGCTGGACGTTCTCGGGAGCACGGCGGTAGAGCACGGCCGGTGGACCCGTCAGAAGGCCATCGACTGGGCCCGCCGCTTGACCTCCGAGCCGCGGTTCTCCCGCAGGGCGTCGATCGGGCGGCCGGGCAGGTCGGCGTCGAGGAAGATCCAGGCGATGATCTCGCGGTCGTCGTACCCGTTGTCGTGCATCATCGTGATCAGGCCGGGCAGGCCCTTGACCGGCTCCCCGTCCTGGAGGAACAGCGCGGGCACCCGCTGGCCGGCGCGCTCCCACGGCACGGCGGCCGCCAGCTGGTGCTCGCGGATCATCGTGCGCACCTTGCCGACGCTCACGCCGAGCTGGTCGGCGACCTCGGACCACTCCAGCCACTCCTCCACGAGGGCGCTGAGGTCGTGGTCGGCCAGGCGGGTCTCACTCATGGCCCCATGGTGTCACTGCCCGGCAACGCCCGACCGGGCGGGCGCCGCGCGCGGGCAGCCGGGCGCCACGCCGCGCGGCCGGGGGCAGCCCGGCGCCCGGGCGCGGCGACCGTACGATGGACGCTCCGGAACGCAGGAGGGTCCGCAGTGACAGACCGGGAGCCGCAGGGCCAGCTCCTCGACGGCCGCTACCGCGTGGGCCCGCGCATCGCCCGTGGTGGCATGGCGTCGGTCCACGAGGCCCTCGACCTGCGCCTGCACCGCACCGTCGCGGTCAAGATCATGCACCCCGGCCTGGGCGACGGCACCGACTTCGCGGCTCGCTTCGTGCGCGAGGCCCGCGCCGCGGCCAAGCTGTCCCACCCCAACGTCGTGGCGGTCTACGACCAGGGCGAGGACGACGGCACCGTCTTCCTCGCGATGGAGCTGGTGACCGGCCACACCCTGCGCGACACCATCGCCAAGGAGAGCCCGATGTCGCCGGCGCGCGCGCTGGCGCTGCTCGAGCCGGTCGTCTCCGCGTTGGCCGCCGCCCACCGCGCGGGCATCGTGCACCGCGACGTGAAGCCCGAGAACGTCCTCATCGCCGACGACGGCCGGGTCAAGGTCGCCGACTTCGGGCTGGCCAAGGCCGTGGGCACCGACACCCAGCACACCGCCACCGGTGGCGTGCTGATCGGCACCGTGTCCTACCTCGCGCCCGAGCTGGTCTCCGAGGGCACCAGCGACGCCCGGGCCGACGTCTACGCCGTGGGCGTGATGCTCTACGAGCTGCTCACCGGCAGCAAGCCGCACGAGGGCGAGACCCCGATCCAGGTCGCCTACAAGCACGTCCACGAGGACGTGCCGGCACCGTCCCTGCGCGCCTCCGGCGTCCCGTCGTACGTCGACGCGCTGGTCGCCCGCGCCACGGCCCGCGACCGCAGCCAGCGACCGGCCGACGCGAGCGTGCTGCTCCACCACCTGCACCGCGTCTCCCAGGCGCTCTTCTCCGGCGTCTCCGACGACGAGGACCTGACCCAGGACCTCACCCCGCTGCTCGCGGCGATCCCCGCGCCCGCGGCGGGCAGCGCGCCCGTCGAGGAGCACCGCGTCGGTGACACCTCCCCCGAGGTGTGGGAGCCCGAGGAGCTGGCCGGCCTCGCCGACCCCGATGGCGACCCGAGCGCCGAGCCCGGCGCGGGCCCGAGCACCGCCGCTGCGGCCGCCGGCCCCACGCGTCCCGCCCGTCCGGCCTCCCGTCCCGCACCGCGGCCTGCCGGCCGGCGCCGCTGGCGGGGCCCGGTGGTCCTCCTGCTCGCGCTGCTGCTGGCCTCGGGTGTGGGCTTGGGCGCCTGGTGGTTCGGCTGGGCCCGCTACGAGACCGTGCCCACCGTGCTGGGCCAGAGCCGGGCCTCGGCGGTCCAGGAGCTGGAGGAGGCCGGCTTCGAGGTCGACCTCGCCGACGGCGTCTACAGCGAGTCGGTCGACAAGTTCCACGTCGTCAGCAGCACACCGGCACCGGGCGAGCGGGTGCTGCCGGGCGAGACGGTGACGCTCGTGCTGTCCCTGGGCGTGGAGAAGTACCCCGTGCCCGGTCTCGAGGGGCTGACCACCGACGCCGCGCGGGCCGCGCTGGCCGAGGTCCAGCTCGAGCTGGGACGGGTGAAGGAGAAGTTCTCCGAGAAGGTCGAGTCCGGCCTGGTGATCCGCCACGACCCCGCCGAGGGCAAGCAGCTGCGCCCGGGGAGCGTGGTCGACGTCGTGGTGAGCAAGGGCCGCCGCCCGCTCAACGTCGGCGACTGGGTCGGCAAGGACGCCGACCGCGCCCAGCAGACGCTGGAGCGCAAGGGCCTCGTGGTCGACCGCTCGCAGGAGCAGTACGACAACACCGTCCCCGAGGGCTTCGTCATCGCCCAGAACCCGCAGGGCGGCACGCTGTTCCGCGGCGAGACCGTCACGCTGGTGGTCTCCCTCGGCCCGGACCTGGTGACCGTGCCGAGCGTGCGGGCCCAAGGGGTCGAGTCCGCACGTCAGGAACTCGAGGCGCTGGGCTTCGTCGTCGAGACCCGGGAGGCCAGCGGCTACCTCGGGCTGGGCTACGTCTTCAGCCAGGACCCGTCGGCCGGGGAACGCATCCCCCGCGGCAGCACCATCACGCTGACCCTCATCTGAGGCCCCTCCGAGGCCACCCGAGCGAGCCGGGGACACCGATTTCCGGCGCGGCCGGGCATGCGGTGAGGATGCTCCGGTGACGTCCCCCAGCAGCACCGGCAGCACCCCCGGCAGCACCTCCGACCGCACCTCCGACCGCAACCCGATCGGCACCCACGTCCTGGTCGGCAAGGGCCTGGTGGCCGGCGCGCTGGCCGACGCCGAGCGGCTGGGCTGCGAGACGCTGCAGGTCTTCGTGGGCAACCCGCGCGGGTGGGCGCTGACCCCCGGCAAGCCGGCCGAGGACGAGGCCTTCCGGGTCGCCGCGGCGCAGCGGGGCATCCGGACCTTCATCCACGCGCCGTACCTGGTCAACCTCGGCTCCCCCACCGCCAGGACCTACGAGAACAGCGTGGCCGTCGTGGCGCACAACCTGCGCCGCGCCGCCGAGATCGGCGCCGAGGGCGTCGTCGTGCACACCGGCTCCTACGTGGACACCCAGGTCGACCCGCAGGGCGCGGCGCAGCGGCACGCGGCGGCGCTGCGCCAGGTGCGCGAGGGGTTGCGCCAGGTGCGCGAGGGGTTGCTGCCGATCCTGGAGACCCTCGGCGAGGAGGGTCCCTGGCTGCTGCTGGAGCCCACCGCGGGCCAGGGCCGCTCGCTGTGCGCGGGCGTCGAGGACCTCGGCGACTACCTCGGGGCGCTGGACCACCACCCGCGCGCCGGCATCTGCCTGGACACCTGCCACGTCTTCGCCGCGGGGGCTCCCCTCGACGAGGAGGGCGGCGCCGCAGCCACCGTCGAGCGGATCGGCGAGATCGCCGGGCCGGACAAGCTGCGCCTGGTGCATGCCAACGACTCCAAGGACGTGCGTGGGGCCATGAAGGACCGGCACGAGCAGATCGGCAAGGGGCACATCGGCTCCGACGCCTTCGTGGAGCTCTTCGCCCACCCCGCCCTCGACGGGGTGGCGTTCGTCCTCGAGACCCCGGGTTCCCGCGAGCCCGGTGGCGACGTCGACGTGCTCAAGGCGCTGCGCGACGTCGCTCGCCGCGGCGGGACCGGAGCCCGGTGATGCGGCGGTGACCACCCGGCGTACCTCGCTGCTGGCGTCGCTGGCGCTGCTGGCGATGACCGCCTCGTGGGGGTCGACGTTCTTCTTGATCCGCGACCTGCTGGAGCGGGTGCCGACGCTGGACTTCCTGGCGGTGCGGTTCCTGATCGCCGCCGTCGCGATGCTGCTCGTCGCCCCGCGCGCGGTGGCCCGGCTCAGCCCCGAGTCCCGGCGGCACGCGGTGGTGCTGGGCGGGGTGTACGGCGTGGCGCAGGTGCTGCAGACCACCGGGCTGGCGCACACGCCGGCGAGCGTGTCGGGCTTCATCACCGGGATGTACGTCGTCATGACCCCGCTGCTCGCCGCGGTGCTGCTCCGCACCCGCATCGGCGGGCTGACGTGGGTCGCGGTCGCGATCGCCGCCGGTGGTCTGGCCGTCCTGACGCTCGACGGCGTCTCCATGGGCTACGGCGAGGCGATCACGCTGATGTCGGCGGTCCTCTACGCCCTGCACATCGTCGGGCTCGGGGCCTGGTCGGACCCGCGCCAGGCGCTGGGCATGTCGATCGTGCAGATCGTGGTCATCGCCGTGCTGTGCTCGATCGCCACCGTGCCCGACGGCGTCGTGCTGCCGAGCACCCGTGCGGACTGGGCCTCGGTGGTCTACATGGCGCTGGTCGCCGGTGCGGCCGCGATGCTGGCGCAGACCTGGGCCCAGGCCCACCTGCCGCCGACCCGTAGCGCGATCATCATGTCGATGGAGCCGGTCTTCGCCGCGACCTTCGCGGTCTGGCTCGGCGGGGAGCCCACGACGCTGCGGATGGTGGGCGGTGGGCTGATGGTGCTGACCGCGATGCTGCTGGTCGAGCTGGCCCCGCGACGCAAGGTCGAGGGCGAGGTCCAGCACCTGGTCGTGTGACCGGTCACACCCACCCCCCGGTTACCTTCGGCGCATGGTCGTCGTGATGTCCCCCGACGCCACGGAGGAGGACGTGGCGGCGGTCGTCGCACGCGTGGAGGCGGTCGGTGGTGAGGCCAACGTCAGCAAGGGCCTGACCCGCACGATCATCGGCCTGGTCGGGGACATCGAGTCCTTCCACCACCTCAACCTGCGCACCCTGCGCGGCGTCGCGGACGTGCACCGGATCTCCGACCCCTACAAGCTCGTGAGCCGCCAGCACCACCCCGAGCGCTCCACGGTGTGGGTCGGCACCGGGCGCCAGGTGCCGATCGGCCCCGAGACCTTCACCTTCATCGCCGGGCCGTGCGCGGTCGAGACCGCCGGCCAGACCCTCGAGGCCGCCCAGATGGCGCAGGCCGCCGGCGCCACGCTGCTGCGGGGCGGCGCCTTCAAGCCGCGCACGTCACCCTATGCCTTCCAGGGCCTGGGGGTGCAGGGGCTGGAGATCCTCGCCGGGGTCCGCGAGGCCACCGGCATGCCGGTCGTCACCGAGGTCGTCGACGCACGCGACGTCACCGTCGTGGCCGAGCACGCCGACATGCTGCAGGTCGGCACCCGCAACATGGCCAACTTCGGGCTGCTCCAGGCCGTCGGCGAGGCCGGCAAACCGGTGCTGCTCAAGCGCGGCATGACCGCCACCATCGAGGAGTGGCTGATGGCCGCGGAGTACATCGCCCGTCGCGGCAACCTCGACGTCGTCCTCTGCGAGCGCGGCATCCGCACCTTCGAGCCGGCCACCCGCAACACCCTCGACATCTCCGCGGTGCCGATCGCGCAGGCCACCAGCCACCTGCCCGTCATCGTCGACCCCTCCCACGCCGCCGGCCGCAAGGACCTCGTCGTCCCGCTGTCACGGGCCGCGATGGGCGTGGGCGCCGACGGCCTGATCGTCGACGTGCACCCCGACCCCGAGTCCGCCCTGTGCGACGGGCCGCAGGCGCTGCTCGGCACCGAGCTGCGCGAGCTCGCCTCGGCCGTGCGCCGGTTGCCGCCCGTGCTCGGCCGGGTGGACGCCTCCGAGCGGGTCCGCAAGGGCTGAGCCCGCTCCGGGACCTGTGGGCTGCACCGGCCGGTCCACCGACGGCACGGCTACGCTGCGGCCTGCCGGCGACGACCGGGCCGGGGACGGAGGAGACGATGAGCACGTGCGCGCGCTGCGGCGCCGAGCACCCCGTCGACTCCGTGGGGCGCTACTGCACCAACTGCGGAGCACCCCGAGACGCCGCCCCCGGGCCGGGCCAGGAGCCGCCACCGGTCCACCAGGCCCCGCCTCCCCCGCGCTTCCCGTTGTACGCCGACGAGCCGGTCGACCCGGTCGGGCCGGTCGCCCCTGTCCCGGTGCCCGCGCCGGCCCCGGGCGCCCCGGGCGCCCCGGGCGCCCGGCACCGCCGGCGCACCCCGCTGGTCTGGGTGGGGCTCGGCGTGGCCGCGCTGCTGCTGGTGGTCGTGGCCGTGGCGCTGCTGACCGGCGAGAGCGTCACCGACCCCGGAGCCCCCGGCCCCGCCGCCGGGACCTCGAGCACCGGCGGCGACCCCGCGCCCACCGCCGACCCCGAGCCCCTGGTCGACCTCGTGACCGCGGAGGCACCGCGCAGCGACGCGGACAGCGTCGACATCTCGACGGGTCGGCCGACGTCGTACGAGGCGGGGAACATGGTGGACGGTGACCCCGAGACCGCCTGGCGCGTCGACGGCGATGCCTCCGGCGAGACCCTGAGGTTCACCTTCGACGAGCCGGTGACGCTCACGAGCGTGGGGCTGGTCAACGGCTACGCGAAGACCTCCGTCGACGGGTCCGGCGCCGAGTTCGACCTGTACGCCGGCGGGCGCCGCGTCCTGCAGGTGCAGTGGGTCCTCGACGGGGAGGCGGTCATCGACCAGGCCCTCTCCGACGGGGACCGCGAGCTGCAGCGGGTGGACACCGGGGCGGTCGAGGTCACCGTCGTCGAGCTGCGGCTGCTGGAGGTGTCCGCGCCCGGCAAGGGGCCGGCCGCACGCGACAAGACCGCCGTCTCCGAGGTGTCGCTCGAGGGCTACGCCGGCTGAGCGCTACTCGAGGGTCGAGAGCACCGCGGCGGCGCGCTCGGCGTCGGCGCGGCCGACGTCGAGGTGGGTGACGAGGCGGACCGTGGTCGGCCCGACCGCCGCGACCCGCACCCCGGCCTCCTCGGCCCGGGCCACGAAGCCGGCGGCGTCGGCCTTCTCCACGACCACGATGTTGGTGTCCACCGACCCCGGGTCAGTACCGCAGGCCTCGGCCAGCAGCCGCGCGTGGGCGTGGTCGTCGGCGAGCCGCTCGACGTGGTGGTCCAGGGCGTGCAGGCCCGCGGCGGCCAGGATGCCGACCTGGCGCATCCCGCCGCCCAGGCGCTTGCGACGCACCCGTGCCTCGGCCATCGCCTCGGCCGAGCCCACGACCAGCGACCCGACCGGGGCGCCGAGCCCCTTGGAGAGGCACACGGCCAGGGAGTCGGTCGCCGCGCCGTACGCGCTCAGCGGCGTGCCGGTGGCGACGTGGGCGTTCCAGATCCGCGCGCCGTCGACGTGGACGGCGACCCCGGCCCCGTCGGCCAGGGCACGCACCGCCTGCAGGTCGGCCAGCGGCAGGACGGTGCCGCCGGCGAAGTTGTGGGTGTTCTCCAACGAGATCGCCGCGGTGCGCACGAAGAACGGACCCATGTCCGGTGCGATGAGTCTGCGCAGCACGTCGAGGTCGACCCCGCCCTGCTCGTGGATCCAGGTGCGCATCGTGACGCCGCTGACCGCGCCGTGGGCGCCGAGCTCGGCCCGCGCGATGTGGGCCGAGGCCTCGCACAGCACCTCCTGGCCGGGCGCGACCAGCAGGCCCACGGCCAGCACGTTGGCCAGCGACCCGGTCGGGGTGAAGAGCGCGGCCTCGTGGCCGAACATCGCTGCCACCCGCTCCTCGAGCGCACGGACCGTGGGGTCCTCGCCGTACACGTCGTCGCCGACCTCGGCACGCGCCATCGCGGCGCGCATCGCCTCGGTGGGTCGGGTGAGGGTGTCGGAGCGGAGGTCGATCATGCGGCGACCGTATCCGGCCGCCCGCGCCGCGCTCAGGCCGAGGTGGCTCGCAGCATCTCCGCGACGTGGAAGGCCAGCTCGAGGGACTGCACGCGGTTCAGCCGCGGGTCGACGACCGACTCGTAGCGGTGCGCGAGGCCGTGCTCGTCGAGCTCCTCGCCGCCGCCGATGCACTCGGTGACGTCGTCACCGGTCATCTCGACCAGGATGCCGCCGGGCCAGGTGCCGAGGCTGCGGTGCACGTCGAAGAAGCCCTGCACCTCGCCCACGACGTCGTCGAAGCGACGGGTCTTGTAGCCGGTGGAGGAGGTGAAGGTGTTGCCGTGCATCGGGTCGCACACCCAGGCCACCTGGACGCCCTCGGCGGTGACCTTCTCGACCAGTCCGGGCAGGCCGTCGCGCACCTTGCCCGCACCGAAGCGGGTGATGAACGTCAGCCGGCCGGGGGTGTTCTCCGGGTTGAGCTTGGCGGCCAGGGCCAGTGCGTCGTCGGCGGTGGCCGTGGGGCCGAGCTTGACGCCGATGGGGTTGCGGATGTGCCGGAAGTACTCCACGTGGGCGGCGTCGAGCTGGCGGGTCCGCTCACCGATCCACACGAAGTGGCCCGAGACGTTGTAGGGCTGCTCGGTGCGGGAGTCGACGCGGGTCATCGCGTGCTCGTACTCCATCAGCAGCGCCTCGTGGCTGGAGTGGAAGTCGACGCGGCGCAGCTCCTCGGGGTCGGCCCCGATGGCCTTCATGAACGACAGCGCCTTGTCGATCTCACCGGCCAGCTGCTCGTAGCGCTGGCCCGCGGGCGAGGTCTTCACGAAGTCGGTGTTCCAGGTGTGGACCTGGCGCAGGTCGGCGTACCCACCGGTGACGAAGGCGCGCACGAGGTTCAGCGTCGCCGCGGAGGCGTTGTAGACGTCCAGCAGCCGGTTCGGGTCCGGGATGCGCGACTCGGGGGTGAACTCGAAGCCGTTGACGGCGTCCCCGCGGTACGCCGGGAGGGTGACCTCCTGGCCGTCGACCACGCGGGTCTCGTCGTCGGAGCTGCGGGGCTTGGCGTACTGCCCGGCCATCCGGCCCAGCTTCACCACCGGCACCGAGCCGGCGTAGGTCATGACGACGGCCATCTGCAGCAGCACCCGCAGCTTGTTGCGGACGTTGTCGGCGGTGACCTCGGCGAAGGTCTCGGCGCAGTCGCCGCCCTGCAGCAGGAACGCCTCGCCGCGGGTGACCGCGGCCAGCTTGTCGGTGAGGTCGTCGCACTCGCCCGCGAACACGAGCGGGGGCATGGTGCGCAGTCGGGCCACGGCGTCGTCGAGCGCCCCGCGGTCGGGGTACGTCGGCTGCTGGAGGGCGCCGATCGCGTGCAGGCTCTCGAGGGTCGGGATGCTCACCGATCCAGGGTACGTCGGGCCCCGGCCCGGCTCCGACTCCGCGGCGCGACGTGGACAGGCCGTCGGCGTCGGGCGAGGTCTACTCGCGCAGCGCGTCGGGGTCGCGGAACCCCGTCTTCTTGGCGCGGATGCCGCGGTTGGTGAGCCAGGTCAGCACCCAGAGCACCACGCCGATGGCCAGCAGGACCCCGGCGATGCGGTACTGCACGTGGTCCTCCGCGACGCGGGCCCACGGGCCGACCAGGAACGCCGCGCTGACGGCACCGACGTACGGCGTCCAGCGCGGCGCGCTGAAGCCGTCCGCGTCCCCGGGGTCGCGACGACGCAGCACGAGGCAGGCGAG
>Ga0208328_1000361_pt1 | contig 21835 bp, 22 predicted proteins | sample DeeseametaMP2633_FD_184170 | JGI IMG/M metagenome (GOLD analysis project Ga0208328, IMG submission 184170) | Marine microbial communities from the Deep Atlantic Ocean - MP2633 (SPAdes) | ecosystem: Environmental > Aquatic > Marine > Unclassified | place: Northeast of Antigua and Barbuda, North... | reverse complement strand
CACCCGCCGAGCCGGTGGAGACGGTGCAGCCCGAGCCGGCCCCGCCGGTGACGCCGCAGCAGGCGGAGCCGGTGCCCGAGGCGCCGCTCACCGCCGAGGCCCCGCTGCCGGTGCCGGACGCGCCCGCCGAGGACGCCATCGTGGCGCTGGCCCCGCCCGAGGAGACCGCCGAGGTCGAGCCGCCCGAGGAGCTGACCCCGCCGCCGCCCGAGGAAACCCTCGAGGCCGAGGAGGAAGAGACGCCCGAGCCGCCGACCAATGCGCTGGCAAGCTCGGCGCGCCCGGTCGAGCGGCCCGAGAACCTCGCAAAGACCGAGCCGGAGCCCGAGCCCCGGCCGGAACCGCAGCGCCAGACCCGCACCACGCAGACCCAACCCGAGCGCCGGCAACCGCAGGCCGCACCGCAGGGCAACGCCGAGCGCAATGCCAATGCCGGGCAGGAAGCGGGCAGCGAGACCGCGACGGCGACCCGCAGCGGCGCCGGCGGGCGCTCGCAGCAGGCAGGCAATGCCGCGGCAAGCAACTACCCGGGCCAGGTGATGCGCAAGCTCTCGCGGGTGCCGCGGCCGTCGATGAACGTGCGCGGCGCCACGGTGGTGGCGTTCCGGATCGGCACCAACGGCGGGCTCGCCGGGGCGTCGGTGGCGCGCAGCTCGGGCTCGTCGGCGCTCGACAGCGCGGCGCTGCGGGTGGTGCAACGCGCCGCCCCCTTCCCGGCCCCGCCGGCAGGGGCGCAACGCAGCTTCTCGGTGCAGATCAAGGCCCGCTGACGGCCCGGCTACCCGAGCAACCCTCAAGACCGATCAAGGCGCGCCCCGGCGCGCCTTTTTCGTGTCTGCGGGTTGGAGTTTTGACTGTGTCTGCGGGTCGGAACGATGCCGCCACTCTGGGTCGGAGCTTTGCCGTGCCTGTGGGGCAGAGTTCGGTCGTTCCTGCGTGGCCATTGTCCGGGTCTGCGCTTGGTCTCATCTCCAGGTCGGAGAAAGCGCCGACAGGCCACTGCTGGTATAGAGCGGTCCTTTGGTGGCCCGTCACTCGCGCACGCACAGTGTTCCGGGTGGCCAGTCTCTCCACACGCCCCGTCGTCCCGCAGGTCATCTTCGCGCCTCCCCTTGCGCAACCTCCCCGTCGCACAGCGGGCAATGTCCCTGCCTCGAGTCGCCCCTCTCAGGCTTCACGCCAACCTCCAGCCACCTCCCCCTCCGGACATGAAAAAGGCGCCCCCCTCGTTCTGCGGGGAGCGCCTTCCTCGGTCGCCGTCGTGAGGGAACCCGACGGGTTCAGAAGACCTTTGTGATGCCCAGCTTGTAGGTCCGGCCCGGCGCCTTGCGGGACGACAGGTTGCCCGTGTAGTCGAGGTCGAAGGCATTCTCGAGACCGAACCGCACTTCGGTGCCCTCGAGTGCCCCGTTCTGGGGCTTCCACGTGGCACGCAGGTTGTGCACCGTGTAGTCCGGCAGATCCTCGAGCAGAGCATCGCGCGCATCTGCCGTATGACGCACCTCCCAGCTGGTGTCGAGCCACTCTCCCCACTTGCGACCGAGTGTCAGGCCGACGGTGGTGGCGGGCTGGTTGCGCCAGTCGGTGTCCGGCACGCCTTCGGCATATTCCGTGCCCTGCCCGGTCGAGCCCTGCAGGTCGAAATAGACGCCGTTCGAGAGCCCGTAGGAGGCCTCGAGCTCGAAGCCCTCGGTCTCGATGCGGCTCAGGTTTTCGGAGGTCGAACCTGAGGCGCTGTAGCTGGTCACGTCCCACATCTTCGTGCTGTAGTAGTTGCCGCGCACCGAGAAATTGTCGCCCGGCGACAGCACGTCGGTGCCGGCCCAGGAGGTGCCGATCTCCCAGGTCTCGGCCTTTTCGCTGGTGCTCATGCGCCAGTCGTTGACCGCGGCGGAGCCGAGATCGTCGATGATCGGCAGGCCCTCGGTGTAGGCGTAGCTGCCGAAGACCGAGAGCCCGTTGTCGAACTCATAGGCCAGCGCCAGCCCGCCCATCAGCGCGTCGTTCTCGTAGTCGCCGTAATCCTTGGCGCTCTCGACCTTTGATTTCTCCCAGCGCAGCGCCGGGGTGATGGTGAACCCGCCCGCGGTCATCTCGTCGATGACGAAGAGCGCCACGCGGTTGTCCTCGCCGCCCGGGGCGCTGGCGGCGTCGTTGTCCTTGCGCACCCGGCGCGAGACCTCGGCCCCTGTGCGCAGCGAATGCGCCACCTCGCCGGTCAGGAAGCGCGCCTCGTTCTTCACCACGAGCTTTGTGGTCTCGTAGCGCTGCTTGGCGTTGACCGTCGCCTCGAGGAACGGCCAGGTCGGCGTGACCTCGAGCGGCGACGAGCCCGGCACGTAGCTGTAGTCGATCTTCTGGTCGGCATAGGAGAGCGTCGCGGTCAGGTCGACGAGGTCGCTGACCGGGTTGTAGCCGTATTGCAGCGTCGCCTGCTGGGTCTCGGTGGTGCGGTCGACGTTGCCGAAGCTGCCGCCGGTGGTCGAGAAGGTGTCATAGGGCACGTCCTTCTCGTCCGCCGTGGTGCGCGAGAACGACAGGCTGATCGAATGGTCGTCGTCCTGCCCGAAGGTGTACTTGCCCTTGGCGAGCCACGACGGCGTCTCGAACTCGCTGTTGCCGATCACGTCGCCGTCGCCGTCGACCTGGTCGTCCTGCCGGCGCCATGTGTAGTTGAGCAGGAATTCCGCCCGGTCATCGGGCTGCCATGCCAGCGTCGTCGAACTGGTGGCCCCGGCGGTGTTCGAGCTGAACTCGAGCGTCTGGCCGATGCGCAGGCCGGGCACGCCGCCGGTGAAGTCCGAGGCGTCCTTGGTCTCGAGCCGGACGACGCCGCCGACGATGCCCGAGCCGTATTCGAAGCTGCCGATGGTGCCGCGCAGCACCTCGACCTCGCGGAACAGCAGCGGGTCGGTGAAGAGCTGGGTGCCGATGCGGTAGAGCTCTTCCGAGCCCACCGAGGCGCCGTCGATCTGGATCGCGACCTTCTGGTCGTTGCCATAGGTCGAGTTGGCGCCGTAGCCGCGGATGTTGATGCCCGAGCCCTGCGGCGTGGAGCCGTTGATCAGCGTCACGCTGGGGATGGTGTCGAGCAGCTCGGCGATGGTGCCGGCCTGCCGGTCGGCGATCTCCTCGGCGTCGATCGTGGTGCGCGACACGGCGCTGCCGAGGCTCAGGTCGCGCTTGCCCGGGGTCATCCAGAGCGTGCCGAGGAAGCCGCGCGAGACGGCGTCCTGCGAGCCGGTGCCGGCGGTGGTGCCTTCCTGCGCCGCGGCAGGCAGGGCGGGGATGGCGCACAACGCCACAAACAACGCGGTGGAGCCGCGCAGCATCTTGCGAGTCATGGGGTGTTGTCCCTCTGTCAGCGTTTTTCTTGGTCGCTGGCCTGGGGCTGGCTGAAACCACGGCAAGGTGCATTTCCGCAGCACCTTCGGGTTTGATACTTGCAGCCGGTATATTATCTTAGTAAAACAGTCAACAAGGACTTGCCAGCCGTCACAAGCGCCAGCCGTCGTTCTCTCCTCACATGTTGCAGAACCGGACAGGTGTCATGACAACCAGCACGCCCACCCCGAACGAGATTCGCGCCGCCCTCGCCGAAGCCGGTGCCGCCCGCAGCCGCGACCTCGCGGACCGCCTGACGATCTCCGAAGCCCAGCTTCTCGCCGCCCAGACCGGGCATGGCGTGACCCGCATCACCGCCCATCCCGACGTCGTCATCCCCGCCGCCGAGCGCATGGGCGAGGTCATGGCGCTGACCCGGGTCGAGGCCGCGGTGCACGAGAAGGTCGGCACCTACGCCAACTACCACCCCGGACCGCATGCCGCGATGGTGCTGGCGGACGAGATCGACCTGCGGATCTTCCCCAAACACTGGGTGCACGGCTTCATGGTCGAGCACGAGGGCGAGCACGGGCTCCGCCGCAGCCTGCAGGTGTTCGACGCCGCCGGCGACGCAGTGCACAAGATCCACCTGCGCGCGGGGTCCGACCTTGCGGCATGGGTCGCCGCCAGGGAGGCGCTGGCCACCGGCGAGACCGCGGACACGCTCGACGTCGCCCCGCGCGAGCCGGTCGAGGCGCCGAAATCCGACCCCGCGAAACTCGACATCCTGCGAAAGGAATGGGCGCGGCTCACCGACACCCACCAGTTCCTGCGGCTCTGCTCTAAGCTGCGGATGAACCGGCTCGGCGCCTACCGCATCGCCGGTGCACCCTTTGCCCGGCGGCTCGATCCGGGCTGCGTCGACCAGATGCTCGAGACCGTGCGCGACCGCGAGACTGCGATCATGCTCTTCGTCGGCAACCGCGGCTGCATCCAGATCCACTCGGGCCCGATCCGCACCCTGCGCCCGATGGGGCCGTGGCAGAACGTCATGGACCCGGGTTTCAACCTGCACCTGCGCCGTGACAAGGTGGCCGAGCTCTGGGCGGTCGAGAAGCCCACGCAACGCGGCGCCGCGGTCTCGGTCGAGGCCTTCGACGCCGAGGGCGGGCTGATCTTCCAGTGCTTCGGCGTCGGCAAGGAGGGCAACGACCACCGCCCCGCCTGGCGCGAGATCGTGGACGCCCTGCCCTCGGCCGAGGAGGTCACCGCATGAACCGCCGCTCCGTCCTGGCCCTCACCCTCTGCTCCGCCGCCTATCTCGCGCTCGGCGGGCTCGGCGCGGCGATCCTGCCCGCGCAGGCCGCGCGCGGCGAGGCCGACACGCTGGCCATCGGCGGCTCGGTGACCGAGATCGTCTACGCGCTCGGCCAGCAGCACCGGCTGATCGCCCGCGACACCACCTCGACCTTCCCGCCCGAGGCGCAGGCCCTCCCGGACGTCGGCTACATGCGCGCGCTCTCGCCCGAGGGCGTGCTCTCGGTCAGCCCCGACCTGATCCTCTCCGAGGAAGGCGCCGGCCCGCCCGAGACGCTCGAGGTGCTGGAAGAGGCCCACATCCCCTTCATCACCGTGCCCGGCGGCTTCGACGCCGAAAGCGTCGCCGCCAAGATCCGCGCCGTGGGCGACGCGCTCGAGGTGCCCGACGAGGCCGAGGACCTGGCCCGGCAGGTCACCGGGCAGATCGAGGCCGCGCAGACCCGCGCGCAGGAGCACGGCGGCGCCCCCAAGCGCGTGCTCTTCGTGCTCTCGGCGCAGGGCGGCCGGCTGATGGGCGCGGGCGACGACACCGGTGCCGCGGCGATCATCGCCATGGCGGGCGGCGTCAACGCGCTCGAGGGCGTGACCGGCTACAAGCCGCTCTCGGACGAGGCCGCCGCCGCCGCCGCCCCCGACGTGATCCTGATGATGGACCGCGGCGGCGACCATGGCGCCAGCGCCGACGAGCTCTTCGCCCTGCCCGCGCTGGCGGTGACCCCGGCGGCGGAGACCCGGTCGCTGGTGCAGATGGACGGGCTCAAGCTGCTGGGCTTTGGCCCCCGCACCGGCGAGGCGGTGAGCGAGCTTGCCGCCGCGCTCTACGGGTCCTGAGCCGTGGTCGCGCTGACCGATCCGACCCTCGCCACCGCCGCGCCGCCCGACCGGCTGAGCCGGGCCCGGCGCCTGCACGGGCTGCTGGCGCTGCTGCTGGTGGTCGTGGCGCTGACGAGCCTCACCGTGGGCGCCACCGGCGTGCAGCTCTGGGACGTGGCGGGCAAGCTCCTGCACGGCGACGAACTCAGCGCCATGGAGCGCGTGGTGCTGCTGGACATCCGCCTGCCGCGCCTTGCCATGGGGCTCGCGGTGGGCGCGGCGCTGGCGGTCTCAGGCGCGGTGATGCAGGGGCTCTTCCGCAACCCGCTGGCCGATCCCGGCATCGTCGGCGTGAGCGCGGGCGCGGGCCTCGGCGCGATCCTCGCCATCGTGCTGGGCGGGCTGCTGCCGCCGGCACTGGCCTTTCTGCCGGGGCCCTACCTCGTGCCGGTCGCGGCCTTCCTCGGCGGCTGGGTCACCACGCTGCTGCTCTACCGCGTCGCGACCCGCCGCGGCCACACCTCGGTGGCGACGATGCTGCTTGCCGGCATCGCGCTGGGGGCGCTGACCGGTGCGGTCTCGGGCGTGCTGGTCTACATGGCCGACGACACCCAGCTCCGCGATCTCACCTTCTGGGGCCTCGGCTCGCTCGCCGGTGCGAGTTGGACCAAGCTCGCGGTGGCGCTGCCGGTGATCGCCGTCTCGCTCGCGGGCGCGGTGCTGCTGGGCCGCGCCCTGAACGCGCTGGCGCTCGGCGAGGCCACCGCCGCCCACATCGGCATCCCCGTGCAGCGCATGAAGCGGCTCGCCATCCTCTGCGTCGCCGCCGCCACCGGCGCCGCCGTGGCGGTCTCGGGCGGCATCGGCTTCATCGGCATCGTCGTGCCGCACCTGCTGCGCCTCGCCTCCGGCCCCGACCACCGAGCGCTGCTGGTCAACGCCGCGCTTCTGGGCGCCGCGCTGCTGCTGGTGGCGGACATGATCAGCCGCGTCGTCGTGGCCCCGGCCGAGCTGCCCATCGGCATCGTCACCGCGGTGCTGGGCGCGCCGGTCTTCCTGTGGATCCTGCTCCGGCAGCGCGGCGTGGTGGACCTCTGATGGTGCACGCGCGCGACATCACCGTCCGGCTCGGCCGCACCGAGGTCCTGCACGGCGTCGACTTCGACGCCGCGCCCGGCAAGGTCACCGCCATCTGCGGCCCCAACGGCTCGGGCAAGACCACGCTGCTCAAGGCCCTGACTGGCGACCCGCCGCACGGCGGGCGGATCACCCTCAACGGCCACGATCTCGACGGCCTGGCCCCGTGGGAGCTGGCGGCGATCCGGGGCGTGCTGCCGCAGGCCTCGGCGCTGGCCTTCCCCTTCACCGTGCTCGAGGTGGTCGAGATCGGGCTCTCGCGCGGCCGTGCCGGCCACGACCGCCGCGCCGCGCTGCAGGCGCTGGCCCGGGTCGACCTCGGTCCCCATGCCGGGCGCCCCTACCAGTCGCTCTCGGGCGGCGAACAGCAACGCGCCCAGCTCGCCCGCGTGCTGGCGCAGGTCGGTGCCGCCAGCGACAAGGACGGGCCGCGCTGGCTCTTCCTCGACGAGCCGGTCTCGGCGCTCGACATCGCCCACCAGCTCGCGGTGATGCAGATCGCCCGCGATTTCGCCGATGACGGCGGCGGCGTGGTGACCGTCATGCACGACCTCAACCTCACCGCCATGTTCGCCGACCACGTGACGCTTCTCTCCGGCGGACAGGTGCTGGCCGCGGGCCCCGTCGCCGGGGTAATGTCGTCCGAGACTCTCTCCCGCGCCTACGGCTGCACCCTGCGCGTGGGCCTGGCGCCGCCGCCCGGCACGCCCTTCATCCTCCCTCACGCCGCCTCGCTCGCGGCGGAGTGACCCCAGAAAGGACCACAGATGTATCTCGCGATGAACCGCTTCACCGTCCCGCTCGAGAATGCCGCCGAGTTCGAGGAACTCTGGCTCGGCCGCGAAAGCAAGCTGCACGAGAACCCCGGCTTCGTGGAGTTCCACATGCTGAAGGGCCCCGAGGAGGACGGCACCATCCTCTACGCCTCGCACACCGTGTGGGAGAGCGAGGAGCACTTCCGGGACTGGACCCGCAGCGACAGCTTCCGCGCCGCCCATTCCCGCGCCGGCGAGACCCGCAAGCTGCACAGCGGCGCCCCCCGCTTCGAAGGCTTCCGGGCGATCCAGAAGATCACCCAGCCCGCGTGACGAAAAAGGGGCAGGACGTCCCCCGACGCCCTGCCCCTCAACCAATCCCGCGGCACGTACACGCCGAACCGGCCGCACCTACCCGTACCCGGCACATGGCCCCGGCGCCCCACAACCCGCTGTCAAACCAGCCCTCGTGCGCGCCCCGCCCCTCTACCCGGCCACGCTCCAAACCCAAAAGACGCCCCGCCACCCGCGAGCCCCACACCACAAATCAAAAAGCACACCGCCTGACACCAAAGCGCCGCGTCCGCCCTTCATCTTGCCCCTAAACTCCGGGGAGTGTGAGGGGCTGGCCCCTCACTCCCGCCCCCTCCACAACGCGCCGAGGCCGAGAAAATCACCCCCGCAAGAGCGCCTCCACATGCGCCGGGCCCGTGGGCCGTATCCGCGTCGGGTTCAGTGCCTTGATGGCGTAGTACCCCCGCGTGATGTGATCCATGTTCACCGTCGCCCGCACCCCGGGCAGCGCGAGGATGCGCGCCATGTAGGCCGAGAGCCGCGGGTAGTCGGCGATCTGGCGGCGGTTGGTCTTGAAGAGCCCGTGATAGGCCGCGTCGAAGCGGATCAGGGTCACGAAGGCGCGGATGTCGGTCTCGGTCAGGCGCGCGCCGAAGAGGTAGTCCCCGGTCAGCCGCCCCTCGAGCTCGTCGAGCATCGAGAAGACTCCCTCGACCGCCTCGTCATAAGCCTCCTGCGACGAGGCGAAGCCCGCCTTGTAGACGCCGTTGTTCAGCAGGTCGTAGATCCGCGGGTTGAGCGCGTCGATCCCGGCGGCGAGGTCCTCGGGATAGAGCCGCAGGTCCGAGGGCACCAGCCCCTCGAAGGCGGTGTCGAACATGCGCAGGATGTCGGCGCTCTCGTTGTTGACCATCACGTCGCGCGTCATGTCCCAGAGCACCGGCACCGTGGCGCGCCCGGTGACCTGCGGGTCGGCGCGGGTGTATAGCTCGTGCAGGTAGGCGGCGCCGTGCAGCGGATCCGCCTCCGCGCCGGGGTAGCCGCCGAATTCCCAGCCCTGCGCGCCCAGCGCGGGGTTCACCACGGTAACCGGGATGATCTCCTCGAGCCCCTTCAGGGCCCGGGCCATCAGCGTGCGCGACGCCCAGGGGCAGATGTAGGCGATGTAGAGCCGGTAGCGCCCGGCCTCGGCGGGAAAGCCGCCCTCGCCGGTGGGGCCCGGCGCCCCGTCCGGGGTGATCCAGTTGCGGAAGGACGAGACCTGGCGCACGAAGCGGCCCTTCTCGTCGGCCTTCTGCACCGGTTGCCAGTCCGTCGTCCATGTCCCGTTCACGAGCATGTCGGAAACCTTCCCGGTCCTTAAGTCTCAGTAGTAGATGAAGCTGCGCATCGAGACCGATCCGAGGTCGATGCTGTCGTTCATGAAGATCAGCCGGTCCTTCGCGTCGGCCGCCCCGGCGACGGTGAGCGCCGGCAGGTAGTGGTCGAAGCTCGGGTGCGCCATCCTGAAGAGCTGGCCCATGCCGGCGCGGTCGCTGAGCGCGGCAATGTCGCCCTGCCCCAGCCGGTCGGCGAAGAACGTGTCGAACGCCTCGGCCCAGTCATGGGCGGGCCCGCCGCCCCAGCGCACGGCGCGCAGGTTGTGCACCACGTTGCCCGAACCCAGGATCAGCACGCCGCGATTGCGCAGGCCGCGCAGCGCCTCGCCGATGGCCACGTGTTCCGGCAGGTCGGCACGCATGTCGATCGAGAGCTGGAACACCGGCACGTCGGCATCGGGATAGAGGAACTTCAGCACCGACCAGGCGCCGTGGTCGAGCCCCCAGGTGTCGTCGCCCTCGGCGTGGTGGCTGGCGAGGATCGAGACCACCTCGGCGGCGAGCCCGGGCGCGCCGGGCGCCGGGTACTGCTGCTGGAACAGCTCCTGCGGGAAGCCGTAGAAATCGTGGATCGTTTCGGGCCGCGCGGTCACGTTGACCAGCGTCGAGCCCTTGGTCATCCAGTGCGCCGAGACCACGAGGATCGCCTGCGGGCGCGGCAGCGCCTGGCCGAGCCTGGCCCAGCTGCGCGCGTAGGGGTTGTCCTCGATGGCATTCATCGGGCTGCCGTGGCCAAGGAAGACCACCGGCATGCGGTCCGAGGCCTTCAGGCCGTCCTTCAGTTTCTGCAGTTGTTGCGAGATGCTCATGGCGGATCTCCCCTGGAATGGGTTGCGTCGGGCGCGGCGCCGTGCCGATCACGCGGCACGGCGCCGCCGGTTCAAAGGGTGGGCGCTCAGCCGCGCTTGAGCGGCCAGAGCGCGAGCGCGCCGTCGCCGAGCAGGGCGAGCGCGGCCATCACGGCGGCCCACATCACCGGGTATTCCCAGCCGCCGCCGGCGTTCGAGAAGCCGAAGCCGTTGTCCCAGTGGGCGGTGATCGCGGCGCCCAGCAGCACCGGCACGGCGACCAGCGCCACGAGGCGGGTGGCGACGCCGAGGATCAGCGCAGCACCGCCCACGATCTCGAAGAGCATGGTGGCAAGGCCGAGCCAGCCCGGCAGGCCGAGGCTCTCGAAAAAGCCCATGGTCCCGGCGGGGGTGAAGACGAAGAGCTTGGTGAGCCCGTGCGTCACGAAGAGCGCGCCGGTGCTGACCCGGAGCAAGAGCGCGGCATAGGGCGCGGTTTTCACGTCGATCATGGTGGTGGTCCTTCAGTCTGGTCCGGCACCGGCGCGTCGTGGCGTCCCCGGGTGGCGGCATGTGTTTCGATGAGCCCAAGATGCGCCTTGCGGGGGCGGAATGAAATGGAGATGATGTGGAATGACAATCCACATTTCGTTCGGAATGATCGCATGGACATGATCGACGGCCTGCGCGCCTTCGTCGCCACCGCCGAGACCGGCTCGTTCACCGGCGCCGCCGAGCGGCTGGGGATCTCGAACCGGCTGACCTCGAAATACGTGGCCGAGCTCGAGCGGCGGCTGGGCGTGCGGCTGCTGCAGCGCACCACGCGCAAGGTGGGCATTACCGCCTCGGGCGAGGCGCTGCTGGCGCGGGCGCCCGCACTGCTGGACGAGCTCGACGAGATGCTGGCCGAGGTGACCGAGGACGGGCGCGGCTTCACCGGCACGCTCCGGGTTTCGGCGCCGGTCACCTTCGGCGAGAAATACGTCAAGGACCTGCTGTCGCGCTTCGCCGCCCCGCATCCGGAGCTGACCATCGACCTGCGGCTCAGCGATGCCTATGTCGACCTTGCCGCCGATGGCATCGACCTGGGCTTCCGCATCGGCGAGCCCGCGCTGTCGTCGCTGAAGCGCCGCAAGCTCGGTGCCATCCGCTCGCGGCTGGTGGCGAGCCCCGACTACCTCGCCCGCCATCCCGCGCCCGCCACGCCCGAGGATCTCGAGCGTCATGTCTGCATCGTCGACACCAACCGCGCCGACCCCGCCCGCTGGGGCTTTCTGCGCGACGGCGAGACCACCACGGTGCGGGTGCCGACGCGCTTCATGGTGAACAGCGCGCAGGTGGCGCGCGATCTGGCGGTGGCGGGCGACGGCGTGGCCTATTGCCCGGTCTTCGTGCTGGGCGACGACATCGAGGCCGGCCGGCTGGTGCCTCTGCTGCCCGGCTACGACAGCCCGGCCCGCCCCATCGCCGCGGTCTGGCTCGAGGGGCGGACCCTGCCGCGCAAGACCCGGGCGCTCATCGACTTCGCGGTCGAGGACATGCGCCGCACCGGCATGGGCTGAGAGACGCACGCACCGGCGCCCGCCCGCCCACGTTGCGACCGCCCCATGGCGCGAGCGCGCCCGAGCCCCTAGATGTGCAGGGCCCACCCGATGCGCCGGGCCGCAATCCCGGCGCCGACCCAAGAACAAGGCCGCGGAAAGCGTTTCCGCTCCATCCCCAAACGCTCTAGAGAGATGTGCTGAAGCTCTACAGGAACCCCATGAAGAAACCCGACCTCCTGATCCACATCGGCCACGGCAAGACCGGTTCGAGCTCGATCCAGCACACGCTCGCAGCCAACCGCAAAATGCTCGAGGCGGCAGGCGTGGTCGTGGGCGAGGCCGAGCGCCACGTCAACCACCAGCAGATCTTCGCCCACCTGAGCCGCCTGCCCAAGGACAACATGCCGGGCTACGTGAACGCCGCGCGCGAGCAGAAGAAGGCCGAGGAAGCCGGTGCCGATCTCTGGGCCCGGCTCGAAGAGCGCATCGCCAAGCGTTCGCCCTCGCTGGTGGTGCTGAGCTGCGAGAACCAGTTCCGCCCCTTCACCGACGCCGCCTTCGCCCGCATGAACGGCATCCTGAAGCCGCATTTCGCCAACATCCGGGTGATGGCGTACCTGCGCGCGCCCGCTTGCTACTTCCTGTCCGCCGTGCAGCAGGACCTGAAGAAGCGCCCCGAATTCGAGCTGCCCTCGGCCAGCCGCTTCCGCGACGTGCTCGAGCCCTGGGCCGCGAAGGGCCCGGGCGAGGTGATCTGCCGCCGCTACGCGCGCGAGGCGCTGACCGGCGGCGACGTGGTGACCGACTTCATCACGCACTTCCTGCCGATGACCGATCCCGAAGCCTTCGACCGTTGCCGCGACGAAGAGAACAAGACCGTGAGCCCCGAGGCCATGGAGATCCTGCAGCAGTATTTCCGCGGCACGCAGAAATCGCCGCACCGTCACTACGACCGCCGCCCGCAGCGCTTCAAGGGACTGGTGCGCGATGCCGACGCCGCCGTGCCCGGTCAGTCGAAGCCGGTGCTCCGCGACGGGCTGCGCGAGGTGATCGAGGCGCGCTGCACCGATCTCGACTGGCTGGCCGAGACCCACGGCATCACCTTCCCCGAGATCGGCGCCGCCACCATGCCCCGCGACGAGGCCGAACGCCGCCACGCGGCCCTGCGCGACGTGCGCGATGTCTGCACCGTGGATGCCGCCCGCAAGAAGGCGGTGCTGGACGAGATCGCGCGCCGTGCGGCGGACGAGACCTCGCCGATGATCCGGCTGCGCCGGGCGCTGGGGTTCCGCTGATGCTGTCGTACCAACACCTCTACCACGCCGGAAACCTCGCCGATGTGCAGAAGCACGCGCTGCTGGCGTGGATGCTCGAGTACCTGACGCAGAAGGACAAGCCGCTCTCGTACATCGAGACCCACGCCGGGCGCGGGCTTTATGACCTGTCGAGCGCCGAGGCGCTCAAGACCGGCGAGGCCGAGAAGGGCATCGGCGCGCTGTCGAAGGCGCTGCCGTCGAGCCATCCCTACGCCCGCGCGCTGGCCCGGATCCGCAGCGAGAACGGTCCCCACGCCTACCCCGGCTCGCCGCTGATCGCGGCCACGCTGCTGCGCCCGCAGGACCAGCTGCACCTCGCCGAGCTGCACCCGCAGGAGCACGCGGCGCTCAGGCAGGCACTGCGCGCGCCCAATGTCTCGATCCGCCGGCAGGACGGCTTCGAGCTCGCCCAGAGCCTCTGCCCGCCCGAGCCGCGCCGGGGCCTGCTGCTGGTCGACCCCTCCTACGAGGTGAAGCAGGACTACGACCGCATCCCGAAATTTCTCTCGGCCGTGGCGAAGAAATGGAACGTCGGCGTGCTGGCGCTGTGGTACCCGATCCTGACCTCGGGGCTGCACGCGCCGATGCTGCAGGCGCTGACCCGCGACCACCCCGAGGCGCTGCGCCACGAGGTCCGCTTCCCGCCGATCCGCGAGGGCCACCGGATGGTGGGCTCGGGGCTCTTCGTCATCAATCCTCCCTGGGGGCTGGCAGACGAGGCGCGACGGCTCGACGCCCTGTTTTCAAAGGCGAAAAAACGCTGAGGACTCGCCCCGAAGAGGTGTATCCTCGGGTCCATGCGCTGGCTCGTCCTGCTTCTCTGCGCCTCTCGGGCGCTCGCCTGCGAGGACCCGATCTGCGAGGTCCCGATCGACCTTCTGCGCTTCACCCGGATCATCGACTTCTCGTCCCTGCCCTCGGGCTACGGGATCGGGCGGGCGCTGACCGGGGTGATCGACGGGAAGGGCGCGCATTTCGGCGAGCGCTTCGCGGGTCAGGGGCTCGAAACCGCGACCGGCCATGACCACCTGACCGGCCTGCCCCAGCCGCCGCTGACGCTGCTGCCCGGCGAAGAGGGCACCAATCTCGGCACCCTCAACCTCTGGGGCGACAACGTGCTCAAGGGCCACGGGCCGCGCGGCTTTCCCGATGCGGGCGCCGTGGGCGAAGGCGCCATCGCCGTGCTCTTCGACCGCGACCAGCCGGCGCTGGCGGTGGACATCCGCGGCGGCGAGGGCGGCACGGTGACGCTGGTGTTCTTCGACCGGCTCGGGCGGCTGATCCAGACCATCACCCGGCAGGTCGACCGCGACGCCGGCACGCTGACCCTGCTGCGGCGGGACGAGATCCCGGACATCGCGGGCTTCACGGTCGAGAACGAGGACCCCGAGGGGCTCGGCATCGACAACCTGCGCTTCGAGTTCCGCGAACTGCTGGGCACCCTGCCCGCCCCTCCGGGCAGGAGCGACGCCGGATGAGGGCGCTGGCCCTGCTCCTTCTTCTCGTTGCCGCCCCCGCCGATGCGGACGGGTTGCGGGCGGTGCCCTATGCCGCGCTCGAGGCGGCGCCGCACCGGCGCGTGACCTTCGACACCCTGCCCCCGGCGCGCGAGCCCGGCCACGTGCTCGACGCGCTGCTGCGCTTCGACGGCGTCAGCATCGGCAAGCGGCTCTCGGGTCAGGAACTGTCCGAGACCGCCACCAAGGACGGCCGTTTCGAGGAGCTCGTGGGCGCACCCTCGCTGCCGCTGACCCTGCTCGCGGGTCCGCCCCGGCACAACATGGCGGTGGCGGCGCATGCGGGGTTCGGCTCCAACGCGCTCTTTCCGCTGGGCCCCGAGGGCGCAGACCGTCGCGGCGGTCGTGGCGAGGGCGCCGCGGTGATGCTCTTCGACGAGGGGCAATGGCGGCTGGGGCTCAGGGTCTACGCCGATTACGCCGATCCGCTGGGCGCCCGCCCGCCTCGCGGCGCGCTGCATCTGTGCTTCTGGGACGATGACGGCAGGATGATCGCGCATGAGATCGTGACGCCCGGAACCGGCATCATGTCGCTCGGATGGGAAAGCAATGTGCCAATTCGTGCCCTGAGTGTTACAAATACCGATCCCGGCGGCATTGCCGTCGATGATATCCTGCACCAGATTGATCCTGCTACCGGGTAGAAAGGACAGTGATGCACGTCTCGACTCATGCAAAAAAAGCGTCCTGCGCCAAAGGGTTCCGGGCTTGGGCCGCAACCTGAGGTTCTGGCTGGCCACGCCCGACGCGGCCCCCTTCGACCCGGGCGACGCCCCCCTGGCACTGGGGGCGCTGCTGCTGCGCGCGGCGCGCACCGACTATGCCGGGCTGTTCAGCGCGCCGGCGACGCTCGACGCGATCCTCGCCCGCCGCTACGACCTGACCGTCACCGAGGCCGCCGAGATGCGCGAGGCCTGCGAGCGGGTCGAGGCCGCCGCGCCGCAGGACAGCCTGCGCTTTGCCGCGGTGCTGCACATGGCGGTCTGCTACCACGAACGGCTGGCCATCGCGCTCAGCCTGATCGAGGTGACCGCGGCGCTGGGAATCTGCCACCCGGACGATCCGCTGCTCGCGGCGCTGCTGCAGGCGGTACTTGGCGTGCACCCTGTGGATCTTCAGTCACCCCGCCGCGCCGGCTGAGGCCACCCCGGCAAATCCCCCTGTTGCCGCGTCTGCATCGCTGTCAGACTGGTGCAAATCAGGCAGGAGGAGCACCGCCATGTTCGAGCGCATCAGAACATTCTTCCACCGCGGCCAACCGCCCCGCACGCCCTTGCCCGAGATGGACGCCGCCCATGCCATGGGCGCCCTGCTGGTCAAGGTGGCGATCGCCGATCACACCTACCTGTTCGAGGAGGTGGAGCAGATCGACCGCATCCTCGCCGAGGCCTACGGGCTGAAGCCGCTCGCCGCCGCCAGGATGCGGGCGGGCTGCGAGAAGCTCGCCTTCGAGACGCCGGGCATCGAGGAGATGGCCGCGCGCATCCGCGAGGGCGTCGACTACGAGCACCGCCGCGCTGCCGTCGAGGCGTTGTGGAAGGTCGCGCTGGCCGACGGCATCGAAAACGAACGCGAGTCCGACCTCGTGGACCTGATCGAGGTTCATCTCGGGCTCGAGCGGGAGGATTCCGAGGCCGCCCGCGACGCCGCCGTGATCCCGTAAGCCGCCGCGCGCGGGCCGTGCCCGGCGCGGCCCCGTTGCGCCCCTCGGTCGGGCGGCGTCCGGCATCACGCGGAAAAGACCGCGGGCCGCTTCCGGTTTTCCTCAAACGCGTTATATGGTGGATCATGTTCGCTGATTTCCTTCGCCGGCTCGTCGAGCCCGACCCCGCCCCGCTTGCCGATCACGATGCCCGGCTCGCGCTGACCGCGCTCCTGGTGCGGGTGGCGCGTTCGGACGAGAGCTACGACGAAACCGAACGCCAGCGGATCGACCGGATCGTCGCCGCCCGCTACGGGCTCTCGCCCTTCGAGGCGACGAAACTCCGCAGTGACGGCGAGGCGCTCGAGGCCGAGGCCCCCGATACCGTGCGCTTCACCCGCGCCATCAAGGACGCGGTGGATTACGAGCACCGCATCGGCGTGATCGAGGCGCTTTGGCAGGTGGTGCTTGCCGACGGTGTGCGCGAGGCCGAGGAAGACGCGCTGCTGCGGCTGGTCTCGAACCTGCTCGGCATCAACGACATGGAAAGCGCCCGCGCCCGCCAGCGGGTCGAGAGCAAGAGTTGACCCCCTCTCCAAGGGTCAAACTGACCCTGGATCCTTGATTCCGCGCAGAAATTGGGCGCCACCACCCTGCGCGCAGATGGCGGCCGCATTTTCCCGCGTGAATTGCGCACAGCCCCGAAAACTGCCCATTCGGGACGCAAATACACGCCCTTCGGGTGGGCAAACGCCGCATGACGCGGCGCAAACCGCCGTCGCGTCGTCGCTTTGCGCATTGCCAAGCCCGCGCCTTTCCGCCCATCCTCGCGGTGACTTCCAACCACCCCAAAGGTGAGGCTTGCCCGACCCCACGCCCGTCATCGAGATCCGCAACCTTCACAAGGCCTATGGCGGCCTCGAAGTGCTGAAGGGCGTCCATGTCACCGCGCACCGCGGCGACGTGGTGTCGCTGATCGGGTCCTCGGGCTCGGGGAAATCCACGCTGCTGCGCTGCTGCAACCTGCTCGAGGACAGCCAGCAGGGCGAGGTGCTGTTCAAGGGCGAGCCGGTGATCTGGAAGGGCGAGGGCCATCACCGCCGCCCGGCTGATCCCAAGCAGGTGCTGCGCATCCGCACCAACCTGGCCATGGTGTTCCAGCAGTTCAACCTCTGGTCCCACATGACGATCCTGCAGAACGTCATGGAGGCGCCGGTGACGGTGCTGCAGCGCTCGCCCGCCTCGGTCGAGAAAGCCGCGCGCGGCTATCTCGAGAAGGTCGGCATCGGCGACAAGTGCGACGCCTACCCCGCGCAGCTATCGGGCGGCCAGCAGCAGCGCGCCGCGATCGCGCGGGCGCTGTGCATGGAGCCCGAGGCGCTGCTCTTCGACGAACCCACCTCGGCGCTCGACCCAGAGCTCGAGCAGGAGGTGGTGAAGGTGATCAAGGACCTCGCCGCCGAGGGGCGGACCATGCTCATCGTGACCCATGACATGAAGATGGCCCATGACGTGAGCGACCACGTGGTGTTCCTGCACCAGGGGCTCATCGAGGAAGAGGGCCCGCCCGAGACCCTGTTCGGCGCACCGAAATCGGAGCGCCTGCAGGGGTTCCTGAAATCCACGACCCACGCCTGAAAGGCGGGGCGCAAAAGACCAACCAAGGGAGCAAAGCAATGAAGAAGATCCTTCTCGGAACCGCCGCGCTGGCGTTCAGCGCCGGCATGGCCCTGGCGCAGGACGTCGTCCGCATGGGCACCGAGGGCGCCTACCCTCCGTACAACTTCATCAACGACCAGGGTGAGGTGGACGGGTTCGAGCGCGAGCTGGGCGACGAGCTCTGCAGCCGCGCCGAGCTGACCTGCGAGTGGGTGACCAACGAGTGGGATTCGATCATCCCCAACCTCGTTTCGGGCAACTACGACACCATCATCGCCGGCATGTCGATCAACGACGAGCGCGACGAGGTCATCGATTTCACCCAGGACTACATCCCGCCCGCCACCTCGTCCTACGTGGCGCTGAGCGAGGACGCCGACCTGACCGGTGTCGTCGCGGCCCAGACCTCGACCCTGCAGTCGGGCTACATCGCCGAGAGCGGCGCCACCCTGCTCGAGTTCGCCACCGCCGACGAGATCGTCGCGGCGCTGCGCAACGGCGAGGCCGACGCGGTGTTCTTCGACACCGACTACCTCGCGCCCATCGTCGAGGAATCGGGCGGCGAGCTGATCTTCGTGGGCGAGCCGGTCGTCCTTGGCCGCGGCACCGGCATGGGCATCCGCGAGAGCGACGGCGCGCTGAAGGACAAGTTCGACACCGCCATCGCCTCGATGAAGGACGACGGTTCGCTCAACGAACTGCTGATCAAGTGGTTCGGCGAAGGCACCGACACCTACTGAGCTGACCCCGGCGGCGGGGGCCCTCCCGCGTCGCCGCACCGACCCGGACGCGCATGTTCTCATTCTGCACCGACCCATCGGTCCTTTCGACCCCGGAGTGGTTTGCCTGCTACCTGACCACGGGCAAGCTGATGCTGTTCTACGCCTCCTTCGGGACGGTGCTGCTGCTGCTCGCCATCACCGCGCCGGTCGCGCTGGCCTTCGGCTTCGCCGGCGCCTCGGCGGCCCGGGCGCGGTTCGCGCCGCTGAGCTGGCTCGGCCGGCTCTACATCGCGATGGTGCGTGGCGTGCCCGACATCGTGTTCTTCCTGTTCTTCGTGATCGCGCTCGACCAGGGCTTCGAGTACCTCCGTCACAAGATCAAGTGCCCGGACTGGACCGACCCGATCCGTCAGGGCTCGGATTTCATCGTCTGCCCGGCGGCCAAGCTGCCGCTCTCGACCTCGCCGCAGATCTGGCACGAGATCTACGGCTTCTCGCTGGCGGTGCTGACCTTCTCCATCGTCTTCGGGGCCTTTGCCGCCAACGTGCTCTACGGCGCCATGCGCGCGGTGCCGCGGGCGCAGATCGAGACCGCGGAGGCCTATGGCATGAGCCACCGGCAGACCTTCTGGCGCATCCTGATCCCGCAGATGTGGGTCTACGCGCTGCCGGGCCTGTCGAACCTGTGGATGGTGCTGGTCAAGGCCACGCCGCTGCTGTTCCTGCTCGGGGTCGAGGACATCGTCTACTGGGCGCGCGAGCTCGGCGGCGCCAAGACCGCGCGCTTCACCGACTACCCGCACGGCGACTGGCGGGTGTGGTTCTTCCTCGGGCTGCTGGTGTTCTACCTCTGCTTCACCCGGATATCGGAGATCGCGCTAGACCGGATCATGACGCGGCTCACCCGTGGCCAGGCGACGATGGGCGGCGAAGCCCAGAGGAAGGCGGCGTGATGCGTGTGGCACCTGTCGCAGGGGGGCTCTGCCCCCGTCCGCTTCGCGGCCTCCCCCGGGATATTTGGGGCCACTGGAAGCCCAGGGTCGCGACGGAGGCCGGGGCATGAGCTGCTGGGACGTGGTGGCCGACTACGGGCTGCGCTCGCTGGGCATCGGCGAGCGGCTGTTGCCGCGGGACGATTTCACCATCTGCAAGCAGGTGGTGCTGATCGGGTCGGGGATGATCTGGAACGTCTATTTCGGCGTGGTGGCGCTGGTTTCGGGCTTCTTCCTCGCCACCGCGCTGGCGGTGGGCAAGGCCTCGCACAACCGGCTGGCGCGCAAGGCATCGGAGTGGTTCATCTTCGTGTTCCGCGGCTCGCCGCTCTTCATCCAGTTCTTCTTCGCCTACTTCCTGTTCCTGTCGCTGAAGTCGGTGTCGCCGCTGTTCGGCGCCTTCAGCTCGGCCTGGCTCGGGGCGCTGGTGGTTCTGTTCCTCAACACCGCCGCCTACTCGGGCGAGATCTTCTACGGCGCGCTGCTGTCGGTGCCCAAGGGCGATGTCGAGGCGGCCGACGCCTATGGCTTCTCGGGCTGGCCGCGGTTCCGGCGGATCATCTGGCCCACCATGCTGCGGCTGGCGTGGCCCGCCTACACCAACGAGGCGATCTTCCTCTTCCATGCCACGACGCTGGTCTATTTCAGCGGTTTCCCGGCGCTCCAGCAGCGCGGCGACGCGCTCTATTACGCCAATTACTTCGCCGACAAGACCTTCAACCCCTTCGTCGCCTACCCGATCCTCGCCGGCTATTTCATCGTGCTGACGCTGCTGATCATCTGGCTTTTCGGCGCCATCAACACGCGGCTCAACCGGCACCTGCCGAGCGGGCGGCGCGCGAAGGTGCGCTACCGGCCGAACCTGATGCGCTGAGCGTTCCGGCTGACCCGAGGGAGCCCTGGCGACGGCTGCTCCTTCGGCTTGCCAGCCGGCGCGAAGGCGGCTACGGTCGAATTTGATCAAATTCTGGAACCACGTGATGAACGACCCCAAGAGCTGGCTGCGCAAGAACCCGCAGGTCCGCACGATCCGTGTGGCTGCAAGTGACCTCAACGGACAACCGCGCGGCAAACGCGTGCCCGCGCGCTTCGCCGACAAGGTGGTCGAGGACGGCACGCGCTTTCCGCTGTCGGTGATGAACCTCGACATCTGGGGCGAGGACATCGACGACAGCCCGCTGGTCTTCGAGAGCGGCGACCGCGACGGCGTGCTGCGCCCCACCGAGCGCGGCTTCGTGCCGATGCCCTGGCTCGAGGCGCCCACCGCGCTTCTGCCGATCTGGATGTACCACGAGGACGGCCGCCCCTTCGAGGGCGACCCGCGCCACGCGCTGGCGCAGGTGCTCAAGCGCTACAAGGCGCGCGGGCTGACGCCGATGGTGGCGATCGAGCTCGAGTTCTTCCTGATCGACGACAGCGGCAAGTCGCTGCAGGTGCCGGTCTCGCCCCGGTCGGGCAAGCGGCGCAAGGCCGCCGAGGTGCTGTCGATCAGGGCGCTCGACGCCTTCGACATCTTCTTCACCGACCTCTACGACGCCTGCGAGGACATGGACATTCCCGCCGACCAGGCGATCTCGGAGGCGGGGCTCGGACAGTTCGAGATCAACCTCATGCACCAGGCCGACGCGCTGCACGCGGCCGACGACGCCTGGCTCTTCAAGATGCTGGTGCGCGGGCTGGCGCGGCGCCACGGCTTCGCCGCCTCGTTCATGGCCAAGCCCTACGAGGATTACGCCGGCAGCGGCATGCACGTGCATTTCTCGGTGCTCGACGAGGACGGCAACAACATCTTCGACGACGGCGGGCCGCGCGGCACCGATACGCTGCGCCACGCGGTGGCCGGGCTGATGAACGCCATGCACGACAGCACGCTGATCTTTGCGCCGCATCTCAACAGCTACGACCGCCTCGTGCCCGAGAACCACGCCCCCTGCGGCATCTCCTGGGCCTACGAGAACCGTACCTCGGCGATCCGCATCCCCGGCGGCTCGCCCAAGGGGCGGCGCATCGAGCACCGGGTGGCGGGGGGCGACGTGAACCCCTACCTGCTGCTGGCGACCCTGCTGGGCGCGGCGCTCACCGGCATCGAGGACGGCAGCGAGCCGCCCGCGCCGATCACCGGCAACGCCTATGCGCAGGACCTGCCGCTGATCCCCGGCAGCTGGAAGGCGGCGATGGACGCCTTCGAGACCAGCGCGCTGATGCCGCGCATCCTGCCGGCGGGGCTGATCCGCAACCTGCTCGCCACCAAGCGGCAGGAGTTGCATTACATGTCCGAGCTCTCGCCCTCGGAGCAGGTTGAAATCTATCTCGACACGGTCTGAGCCCCCCTTGCCGCGCCCCGGAGGCGCGGCTAGGCTCCGGCCCATCACATACATTGGTGCTTCATGAAAATCGGCATTCTGCAGCCAGGCCTCGTCCCCGACCTTCTCGTCGAGGAGGTCGGCGACTATCCGGAGCAATTCGCGCGCCTGCTCGACGGGCACGGGTTCGAGTTCGAGACCTGGAAGGTGGTCAACGGCGACTTCCCCTCCGGGCCCGAGGCCGCCGATGGCTGGCTCATCACCGGCTCGCGCCACGGCGCCTACGAGGATCACCCGTGGATGGCCCCGCTCGAGGAGCTGATCCGCGCC
>Ga0208328_1000359_pt1 | contig 21887 bp, 19 predicted proteins | sample DeeseametaMP2633_FD_184170 | JGI IMG/M metagenome (GOLD analysis project Ga0208328, IMG submission 184170) | Marine microbial communities from the Deep Atlantic Ocean - MP2633 (SPAdes) | ecosystem: Environmental > Aquatic > Marine > Unclassified | place: Northeast of Antigua and Barbuda, North... | reverse complement strand
GAATTAAACCACATGCTCCACTACTTGTGCGGGTCCCCGTCAATTCATTTGAGTTTTAACCTTGCGGTCGTACTCCCCAGGCGGTGTGCTTAACGCTTTTGCTGCGACACTGAAAAATAAATTCCCAACGTCTAGCACACATCGTTTACGGCATGGACTACGAGGGTATCTAATCCTCTTCGCTACCCATGCTTTCGCACCTCAGTGTCAGTAATGATCCAGAAAGCTGCCTTCGCAATTGGTGTTCTTTCTAATATCTACGAATTTCACCTCTACACTAGAAATTCCGCTTACCTCAATCATACTCTAGTTAAAAAGTTTTGGTGGCAGTTCCAAGGTTAAGCCTTGGGATTTCACCACCAACTTTCTTAACCACCTACGTGCTCTTTAAGCCCAGTAATTCCGAACTACGCTAGGTCCCTTCGTATTACCGCGGCTGCTGGCACGAAGTTAGCCGGACCTTCTTATTCGGGTACAGTCATTTTCTTCCCCGACGAAAGAGCTTTACAACCCAAGGGCCTTCTTCACTCACGCGGCATCGCTGCATCAGGGTTTCCCCCATTGTGCAAGATTCCCCACTGCTGCCTCCCGTAGGAGTTTGGGCCGTGTCTCAGTCCCAATGTGGCTGATCATCCTCTCAGATCAGCTATTGATCGTAGCCTTGGTAAGCCATTACCTTACCAACTAGCTAATCAAGTGCAGGCTCATCTTTTGGCGTTAAAACTTTCCCTGTGAAGGCTTATCCGGTATTAGCACAAGTTTCCTCGTGTTATTCCAAACCAAAAGGCAGATACCTACATTATACTCACCCGTTCGCCACTCAGTATTGCTACTGCGTTCGACTTGCATGTGTTAGGCGTGCCGCCAGCGTACGTTCTGAGCCATGATCAAACTCTCAAGTTTAATAACGGCGCACACTAGCTTCATATAAATAATAAAAAATTATTTATATTTTATTGAAGTGTGTACGACAAATTTTGGTAACCTAACCGTCCACACTTCTCTTCTTCTTTTTTTTACAATTTAAAAGAGCTAAAAACGCTTTATGACACCATTACACTCATTGGTTTAGTCATTAACATTTTATTTAACAACTCCACAATTTAGCTAAGTAAATTAACCTTTTTGGGGGGTTGGACCGTCGCTTATAAGCTAATTAATGAATAAATCAAGACGAATATAACCTTAAATAATAGAAAAACTAAGCATTTTCGAAGCAAATTTATAAAAATTTGATATATAAATTTGATTGAATATAAAAATTACAACCAAGGCTAAAATAAATCCAATCATGTACCAAATCTTAAAACAAAATAGAGAAAAAACAAAATATTTTATCCTATTTACTTTTATCATAACTTTTTCACTTCTACTGACAGTTGTTTTCAAAAATGATGAAAAAATCAAAAATAAAGAAATAAATGTTTCTTTTCAGCATGAAGATTTAACTTCAATTAAAGAATTTTTGCTAACACTAATCAAGTCTCCATTCATCAATATAAATTATGAAATAAAAAGTGGAGATAGTATTCAAAAAATTCTTAAAAAATTTAAAGTACATAACAACGAAATTCAAGCTGTTATCAATCAATACAAAAAATATAGTAATCCCAATCAATTGTTAATGAGTAACAAAATTGATTTAATTATTGAAGAAAATTTATCTGAAAAAAACTATTCTATAGCAAAATTTGCTATACCAATTACTAAAAGTACAACAATAGAGATAACCAAAGATGAACAAGGTAAAATTGCGTCGAGAAAAATTATTACTAAGCTTTATGAGAAAAGAATTCTCTCTGAAAATGTAATTAAAAATAATCTTTATTCATCAGCCATAGAAGCTAAGATTAATCCTGATGCAATTATTGAATTCGCAAGAATTTTCGGTTTTGAGATTGATTTTCAGAGAGACATTAGAGAAAACGATTACTTTAAAATTATATACGATAAATATTTTGATGAAAACGGCGAGTTTGTAAAAAGTGGATCTATTCATTATGCACACATGTCCGTTAATGGCCGAGAAATTACACTTTACAAATTTGGAGATGATAAAAATTATAGCTACTTTGATATAAATGGAAAAAGTGTTGAGAAGGCTTTAATGAAAACTCCAATAAATGGAGCTCGTTTATCATCAAGTTTCGGTATGAGAAAACATCCAATACTTGGATTCAACAAAAAGCATACAGGTACTGACTTTGCCGCACCATCAGAAACTCCAATCATGGCTTCTGGGAGTGGAACTATTGTTTTGGCTAAATGGTGTGGAGGAGGTGGTAATTGTATTAAAATAAAACATAATTCAACTTACGAAACTATTTATGCGCATATGAAAAGTTTTGCAAGGGGTATGAAAAAAGGTAAAAAAGTTAGACAAGGTGAAATTATTGGATATGTAGGATCAACTGGAATATCTACAGGCCCACATCTACATTACGAAGTAACAGTAAATGGAAAAAAAGTTAATTCTCAAAAGTTAAAGCTACCGTCAGGAAAAGTATTAAAAGATAATGAACGAAAACTATTTGAAGTTCATAGGATTAAAACTGATGTATTAATTGCTGAGATGTTTGCTGAAAAAAAATAATTTATTAAAGAGTTCTATTCTTTTTTTTCTTCTTTTTCTTCGATGGTCTTATCTTGATTAACGCCACTATTTTCAGCTGAATGTTTATCATCAACTTGAACTCTATTTTGTTTTTGATTTATATTTTTATTTTCAATAATTCTCACGAAATGATCTGCATGTTGAAAGTAATTTTCAGATAAAGTTTTGTCTCCTGAAGTTAAGGCTTCTTTTGCTAGAGTATTGTACTTTTCGAATAATTTTTCCGCACTTTGTGGTGTCCTAAAATGATTTCTTGTTTGACTGTTTGAAAATGAATTAGATCTTAGTCGTGCTTGTGTGCCACCATTGTCACGTAGTTGATGCTTTCTACCATTAGAATGACGTCTAATAAATCTTCTCGGTCTATTTTGATACATATATATTATTGAAATACCCTAATTCTATTTAAGGATCTCTGTGATAATACTCATTAATATTTTAATTTGTCAAAATATTTATCATTAAAATTTAAAATAATTACACTTTTGTGCTTATTATGCAACGCACATTATGATTATAATCGCATTGCCTACTCATTTCTCTAAATCCGTACTGCTTCAATAAACTAGAAACTTTTAAATATTGATTAAATCCAATTTCAATTGCAAGTAATCCATTTCTTTTTAAAAGACTATTTGACTTGTAAATTACTTTTCTTATTAGGTCAAGACCATCTAGCCCTCCGTTTAAAGCAACCAAAGGCTCATAATTTATTATATCTTTACTTAAATTTTTTATATCCTTTGATGGAATATATGGTGGATTCGAAACAATCAAATCATATTTTCCTACATTAAATTTACTTATATCAAAAACTTTAAACTTTGACTGATGAAACAAATTAAGATTCTTTGAATTGATTTGAGCTGTTTTAATAGCCTTTGTTGAAATATCTATACCAACTCCTCTTGAAAAATCTAACTCCTTTAATATTGAAAGCAATATACAACCTGAACCAGTTCCAATATCTAAAACATTTATTCTCTTATTTTTAAAAAAATCTACCACTTTATAAATTAATAGCTCAGTTTCTGGTCTTGGAACCAGTGTTGCCTGGTTAACTGCAAAATCTTGGCTCCAGAATTCTTTCTTCCCAATTATGTAGGCAACTGGTTCTCGATTAATTCTTCTCTTAATTGCATGGTTAAATTTTTTTATTGTATTTATTGAGACATTGATATGGCTGTTCGCTATAAAAAAATCTCTTGTAACCCCCATGATATCTGAAAGAATTACTTGAACATCCAATTCGTGTGAAATAATATTTTTATTTTTTAAAAGTTGTGACGCTTGTTTAATTGTGTTTTCTAAAATCATTTTATTGTTTTAAATTTGCTAATTTGATTTCTTGATCTTGTATCCTTAAATTTCGACCGAATTCTTCAAATGCGTCTCCATTTAAAAATTCTTGAAGTTTATGTATTGTCAAATTTATTCTATGATCAGTAACTCTGCTTTGTGGAAAATTATATGTCCTAATTCTTTCTGACCTATCTCCTGATCCTATTTGGTTTTTTCTATCTTTTGATCGCTTTTTATCTTTTTTCTCTCTTTCAGCATCATAAACTCGTGATCTTAAAATTTTCATAGCCTTTGCGCGATTCTTATGTTGTGATTTCTCATCTTGCTGACTTACAACAATTCCTGTAGGTAGGTGAGTAATTCTTACAGCACTATCCGTCGTATTAACTGATTGTCCACCAGGCCCACTTGATCTGAAAACATCAATTCTTAAATCTTTTTCATTAATTTTTACATCTATTTCTTCTGCCTCAGGAAGAACTGCAACAGTAGCTGCTGATGTGTGAACCCTACCTTGCGTTTCTGTTTCAGGTACTCGTTGTACTCTATGTACACCCGACTCAAATTTTAAAAAAGAGTAAATGTTAGTACCTTTTATTAACAATATTACTTCCTTAAAACCGCCAGCTTCACTTTTGGATAAATTTATAATTTCAAATGACCATTTCTTATTTAAACAAACCCTTTCATACATTTTATAAAGATCCGCAACAAACAAAGTGGCTTCTAATCCGCCAGTACCGGCTCTTATTTCAAGTATGGCATTTTTTGAATCCGCTTCGTCTTTTGGAAGAAGATATACTTTTAGTATTTTTTCATTCTCTTCCCTTTTTTTTGATAATTGAATAAGTTCATTTTTGGCTAGCTCAATAATATCTTTATCACTTTTTTTATCTTCTATAATTTTTTCAAGTTCTGCTTGTTCTTTTTTAAAACTCAGATAGCTTCTAGCCTGATTAATGACTTCGCGAATACTAGAATATCCTTTAGATTTATTAGCAAAATCTTTTTTGTTAATATCACCTGACGCAAGTTCTTTTTCTAAAGTTTCGTACGTACTAACTATTTGTTGAACTTTCTCTAAAGGGATCATTTTTGGTAGTTTAATTGCTTCTAAGTTCTTTAGACTTTTTTTCCACTAAACTAACAACTTCTTCGATTATTTTGTCGCTAGCCACTTTATGATGGGGCAAACCAGAAAGATACATCATGTGATTGCTTTGTCCTCCACCAGTCAATCCTAGTTGAGTTTGGGCAGCTTCTCCTGGGCCATTAACAACACACCCTATTATCGATATAGTAATTGGTTCTTTGATATGTGAAAGTTTCTTCTCTAAAATTTTAACTGTATCAATAACCGGAAATGCTTGTCGAGCACACGAAGGACAAGATATAATGTTTATTCCTCTATGTCTTAAATTTAAGGATTTTAAAATTTCATAACCAATTTTAACTTCTTCAACAGGATTTTCCGATAAAGAAACTCTTATGGTATCTCCTATACCTTCCATAAGTAAAATTCCCATTCCAATGGATGATTTAATGCTTCCGGGTGTCAAGCTTCCGGCTTCAGTAATGCCTAAATGCAAAGGATAATCACAAATTGATGACAAAGATCTATAAGCTTTGGTTGCTAAAAAAACGTCAGATGATTTTACACTTATTTTAAAATTAAAAAAATCTTCGTCTTCTAGAAGTTTTATATTATTTATAGCGCTTTCAACCAATGCTTCGGGACATGGTTCCTTGTATTTCTCAAGTAATTCTCTTCCTAGGGATCCAGAGTTGACTCCAATCCGTATTGAACAATCGTTATCTTTTGCAGCCTTAAGAATTTCCCGAACTCTTTCTTTAGAACCTATATTGCCAGGATTAATTCTTAAACATTGTGCTCCAGAAATTGCAGCCTCTATTGCTCTCTTATAATGAAAATGAATATCAGCTACAATTGGAACATTAATATATTTTAAAATTTTTTTTAGAGATAAAGACGAATCTTTATCCGGACAAGACACCCTAACTATATCAGCGCCTGCTTCAGTTAGTTCATTAATTTGTTTAATTGTGCCGTCTACATCAGTTGTTAAAGTATTTGTCATTGACTGAACTGATATCGGAGCATCACCACCTACTTCGATGTTACCCACTTTAATCTTTTTAGTTTTTCGTCTTTTAATATCTCGAAATGGTCTTATGCTCATTTATTTATTAATCCAGTTCAAATTTTTTATGTAAAGTTTTTACTGCCTTTTGGGTCATATCCTCTTGAACTAAAACAGAAATCTTTATCTCTGAAGTTGAAATTGCCAAAATATTTATTTGTTCACGTCCTAAAGCTGAAAACATTTTATAAACTACCCCTGGATGTGAAATCATCCCTGCACCAATAATAGATACTTTGGAAACTTTGTCATCATGTATTATCTTTTGATAATTTAAATACTGGTTGTTTTTTTCAATTAACTTCAGTGTTTTAAATAAATCCTCTCTTTTGACAGTAAAAGTAACATCTGTTTTTTTGCCGTTAGAAGCAGCAGTTTGTATTACCATATCAATATTGATGTTGTTTTTTTCAAATGGTTCAAAAATCGCAGCCGCAACACCAGGTTTATCTGCAACTCCAACAAGAGTAACTTTTGCATCATTTTTTGAATAGGCTATGCCCGTAACTACTTTTTTATAATCGATTTCACTTTGGGATATTATTGTTGTTCCAGCTTTTTCTGAAAAAACAGACCTCACATGAACGGGAATATCATTAATCATGGAGGCTTGAACAGAAATTGGTTGCATAACTTTTGCTCCCAAAGAAGACATTTCCAACATTTCTTCATATGAAATTTTATCAATTTTTTTTGCCTTTTCGTGTATTGAGGGATCTGTTGTGAGTACCCCCTCAACGTCAGTATAAATTTCGCAAGAATCTGTTTCAAAAAATTTTGCAACTGCTACCGCAGATAGATCAGAGCCTCCTCTGCCTAAAGTAGTAATTCTATTGTTAGACGAAACTCCCTGAAAACCAGCAATTACTGCTACACCTCTGCCTGAAATAAAATTTAAGATTTCTTCCGTTTTAATGTTTATTATTTGTGAGGATGTATGATTACCGTCTGTAAGAATTGGAAGTTGCCAACCCATCCATGATCTCGCTTTAACTCCTAAATCTATAATAGCTCCTGACAAAAGTGAACTTGAAATCTGTTCGCCTGAAGAAAGCAATACATCCAACTCTTTGCTATCAAAATTTTTACTAATTGAATTTGATTTTTTTTTCAAATCATTAGTAACTCCAAACATTGCAGAAACGATAACGATAATCTCATTACCTTCTTCATGTCTCTTTTTTATAATATTGGCAACTTTCTGTATTTTTTCTATACTTCCAACAGAAGTTCCGCCAAACTTAAGGACTAATCTTTTCATAACCCAAAATAATTTATTTACTTTATATATTATTTGGTAATAAATACTCTTTATTATAAAAATGCACAAGAGAATCTAAACGATTATCATTTTGAGTACAGTAGATAAAATAGAAGTAGAAAAGTTTTCAAAATTAGCTAGCGATTGGTGGAATCCAAATGGAAAGTTTAAACCTTTACATCTTTTTAATCCTACTAGAATTAAGTTTATTAAAGAAAAACTAGTTGATTATTTTGGACTAAATTCAAAAGCTCAAGAACCATTAAAAAAAATAAATATTTTAGATATCGGTTGTGGTGGAGGACTGTTATGTGAACCCTTAAAAAGATTGGGAGCAACAGTAACTGGAATAGACGCATCAAAAAACAATATTAAAGTTGCAAAATTCCACGCCAAAGAAATGAATTTAAATATCAACTACATCAAATGTTCACCAGAAAATTTAAAAATTAAAAATAAATTTAATGTAATTCTGAACATGGAAGTTGTTGAGCATGTTTCAAATGTAGATTTGTTTATTCAAAATTGCTCAACGTTAATCGAAAAAAATGGAATTATGTTCGTCGCTACAATAAACAAAAATTTAAAATCATACTTGTATGCAATCCTGGGTGCTGAGTATATTTTGAGATGGCTACCAATTGGTACTCACGATTGGGAGAAATTTTTAACACCACAAGAGTTAGAAATTATTGCAATCAGAAATAACTTTACAATGGATGAAATAGTTGGAATGAAATTTAACTTATTTTCAAAAAAATGGCTCAAGAGCACTGACGCATCAGTAAACTATATTTCAACCTTTTCAAAGAATTAGTTTTCTGACTTATTCTGCCAAGGTATAGTAGCAACATCAATACCCTCCTCCAGTAACTCAAGGGTTTCTTCTGGTGTAGCCATGCCATATATACCTTTCGAAGCTTTCTTATCATAATGGATACTTCTGGCTTCGCGAGGAAAGTTGTAACCAACATTCTTGCAATTTTTTTCTATATATCTTCTTAACTCTAAAAGTTGTTTTTTTATTTTTTTTTCTATATTAGTATTTTTAGAAGTTTTATTTGTTTTGCTAAATAAATTCGGAGCCATAACTGATTTTCTAACTGAGGTAGAATCACAATAAATACAATTAATAAGTTTTTTTCTCTGCTGCACATCGTGCGCATCTGAACTTGAAAACCAACTTTCAAACGTTTTTCCGCATTCACATATTAAATTGTATTTTATCATCAATAATTATATTATTTAATTTTTAGTTAAGAAAAACACAAGTCTTAATTTCTATAATCGGCATTTATATCTATATATTCGTTTGTAAAATCACACGTGTAAACTATGTGAAATGCATTTCCAATATTTAAATTGACTTCAATATTAATTGAATCCCATTTCATATACTCTTTTATATCACTTTCTTTATAATCTTTGGCAGTTTTATTTTGTTCAGTAACTAAATAATCTCCAATTTTTATTTGTATTTTGTTTGGAATAATATTCTCTCCTGATTTTCCAATTGCCATAACAATCCTACCCCAGTTTGGATCCTCTCCTGCAATTGCAGTTTTAAATAAAGGAGAGTTGGCAATTGAAAAGCCAATATTTTTTGCCATAGTCGTTGATCTTGCTCCAATTACTTTTATTGTAATAAATTTTTTTGCTCCTTCTCCATCTACAACAATTTGTTTGGAAAGATTTAACGCTAATCTATGTAAAGCTTTTTCAAAATCTTGTAGTTTAGGATCTAAAACATTGTATATTTTTGAATTTTTTGCTTTACCGGTAGCAAAAATAGCAACCATATCGTTTGTTGAAGTGTCTCCATCTACAGTTATAGAATTAAATGTTGTTGTAGCAACTTTCCTTAGAATAGCTTTTAAAAATACAGAAGGTATATTTGCATCAGTAAATATAAATGACAACATAGTAGCCATATTGGGAGCAATCATACCTGAACCTTTTGCAATGCCTGAAATTTTAACTAATTTATTACCTATCTTACATTCTTCGTAAGCAAGCTTTGGTTTTGTGTCGGTTGTCATTATCGCGGTCGCAGCCTTAAACCAAATAAACTTGTTCTGTTCAGTCCTTAATTTTTTTACTAATTCAGGGATTCTGTTTTTTATCTTTAAATAAGGAAAATCTTCACCAATTACCCCCGTTGATGCAAATAATAAATCTGTTATTTTTACAACCTCACTTGCCCCTTCGGGAGATTGGGATAATTTTAGTGTAAGAGCTTGTGACAAAGAATGAGCAATTTCTTTTAATCCTTGAGCGCCCTTTATGCCTGTAAAAGTATTTGCATTTTTTGTATTCACAAAAAGTGCTTTTACAAAATGTCTTTTGATTTTTAAATTCCAATTTATACTAGCCGAAGTAATCTTTGATGTTGTGTATAGTGCGGCAAAATTAGCTCCTTCCTGAAAATAAAATAGCGAAAGGTCATCTCTACCGTCGCCATAAAGATCTGCTGATATGGCAGATATTTTCATTCCTTCAATGTGCTGTAAATCTTGAAATTCACCCATTTTTGACATCTTAATTTTAGGATTGAGAAAATTTTTCAAGTTTAAAGTCATTAGTATTTAAAATTTGTTATTAGTGATTATATAAGTCCTAATTGATCTATTATATTTTATATTGCTTTGCAAAAAAAATAAATATTTATGCTAAACATTAGCAAGATTATCGGAAAATTTATTAAAAATTCAAGCCAAAGAGAACTGGATCGTTTAAGGTTAACCATCGAAAAAATTAATGCCTACGAACCAAAAATCAAAGAAATGCCTAGTGAAAGTTTTCCAGCCAAGACGGCTGAATTTAAATCAAAAATTCAAAAAGGAACAGCTCTAGAAGATTTGATTCCAGAAGCTTTTGCATGCGTAAGAGAAGCTGCCAGAAGAACCTTGGGTGAACGCCATTATGATGTACAGCTAATGGGTGGCATTATTCTTCACCAAGGTAAAATTGCGGAAATGAAAACAGGAGAAGGAAAAACTTTGGTATCTACACTACCCGTTTATTTAAATGCACTAACGGACAAAGGAGTTCACGTTGTAACGGTAAATGATTATTTAGCAAAAAGAGATTCAGTATGGATGGGTCAAGTATACAATTTTTTAGGTTTATCTGTTGGATGTATTACAAATGAAACGGGGGATGAGATTAGAAAAAAAAATTATAGCTGTGATGTAACTTATGGAACCAATAACGAATTTGGTTTTGACTATTTAAGAGACAATATGAAGTACAACATTGACCAAATGGTTCAAAGAAATCATTTTTTTTGTATTGTCGATGAAGTAGATAGTATTCTTATAGATGAAGCAAGAACTCCCCTTGTAATTTCTGGAGCAACCGAAGATAAATCGGACCAATATTTCGTAAGCAATAATTTTATTAAACAACTTGAAAAATCTGACTATGAACTAGATGAAAAAGACAAAAATGTGATGCTTTCTGAAAAAGGTATAGACAAAATAGAAAAACTATCACAAACATATGGAATTCTTAAAAACAATAATTTTTTTGATCCGCAAAATATTAATTTAGTTCATCACATTAACCAAGCTTTAAAAGCGAATTTGTTATTTTCAAAAGACACTGACTACATTGTTAGAGATAACAAAGTGCAAATTATTGATGAATTTACAGGAAGAGCGCTTGAAGGTAGAAGATTTTCTGATGGACTACATCAGGCTATAGAAGCAAAAGAAAATGTCGAAATTCAAAGCGAAAATCAAACTCTAGCTTCTATCACCTATCAAAATTATTTTAGGCTTTATGAAAAGCTGTCCGGAATGACGGGAACTGCACTTACTGAGGCAGAAGAGTTTTATGACATTTATAAACTAAAAACAGTTTCAATACCTACAAATGAGTTGATGATAAGAACTGATTTAAATGATCAAATTTTTAGAACAGAAAAAGAAAAATATAAAGCTATAATTGAAAAAATAGAAAATTGTTACAAAACAAATCAACCCGTTTTAGTTGGAACAACTAGCATAGAAAAATCTGAAAAAATTTCACTTTTACTTAAAACAAAAAAAATAAATCACAATATATTAAACGCAAAGCAACATGAAAAAGAGGCTAAAATAATTGCTGAAGCAGGTAAGTTGGGAGCAATAACAATAGCAACCAATATGGCAGGTAGAGGAACTGACATTCAGTTGGGAGGAAACCAAAGTCTTTTAACCAAAGAAGAATTAAGCAACCAAAAAGACTTAATTTTACAGGAAAAAAATGAAGTTATAAAAAAAGGGGGTCTATTTGTAATTGGAACCGAAAGACATGAAAGCAGAAGAATTGATAACCAATTGAGGGGACGATCAGGAAGACAGGGTGATCCAGGCAAATCTATATTTTATATAAGTTTAGAGGATGATTTGATGAGAATATTTGGTTCTGAATCTATAGACGGAATAATGCAAAAATTTGGATTAAAGGAAGGGGAATCGATTGACCACCCGTGGATAAATAAAGCTTTAGAAAGAGCACAACAAAGGGTTGAGTCTCGTAATTTTGACATAAGAAAAACTTTATTAAAGTTTGATGATGTGATGAATGATCAAAGGCAAGTAATTTTTGAACAAAGAAAAGAAATCCTCATATCAAATAAAGTTGACAAAATAATAAATTCCTTTTTAGAAGATTTATACAAAAACCTCTCAAATGAAAAAGTAATTTATGAAAGAGAAAATCAACTTAATGCCTTTAAAGCTAAAATAAAGCCTATATTGGGCCGATCATTTAAAGATGAAGAATTAGTAAATATTACAAAGTTAAAAAAAGAAGAGTTTGAAAATATTATTAAAGAAAAATTTAATGAATCTAGAAACAAAAGAAACAAACTGCTCACAGACGATGCAAACGTAGAGCTTGAAAAAAGAATATTCATACAAACTATTGATTTCCTATGGAGATCACACTTACAATACCTGGAACACTTAAGGCAGGTGGTAGGCTTAAGGAGTTATGCGCACAAAGATCCTTTAGATGAATTTAAAAGGGAAGCATTCAAATTATTTGAAGATTTATTAAATAAAATTAAAATTGATATTATTACTTTTCTAAATAATATTGAAATTGTCCCTCGAGAAAAAGAGATAAGTAGAAATTCAAATATTAACAATAGAAACTTAGAAAATAATCCAAAGTGCTTATTAATAATCAAAAAAAATAAAAAAATATCAAGAAATGAAAAATGCCCTGCTACAGGAAAAAAATATAAACACTGTTGTGGTGCTTTATAAACTATTAAATTATAAATAAACCAACAATTACAAATAATAAAAAAGCTATTATCAATTTATTTTTATATTTAAGACAATTTTTTTTAACTAACGCAAAAAAATTGTCTTTTTCTACCAAACTGATCTCATCTTTTGAGAATGTAATAAAACTTTTTTGCCTTCCAATGTTTAAAAACTTTTTTTTTCTTTGTTCAAATATTTCTTCTCTAGTGTAATTTTTAAATTCTTCTAAAGACTTTATTAGTGCTGTTTTAATAGAGGAAATAATTTGTTTTTTATTTCTATGTGCGCCACCTATCGGCTCTTGAATTATTTCATCAATAATACGAATCTTTAATAGCTCGTTTGCCGTTAATTTCATGGCTTTAGCGGCCTCTAAGGACTTGCTGGGATCTCTCCACAATATAGATGCGCACCCTTCTGGAGAAATAACAGAATAAATAGCATTCTCAAGCATTAATACTTTATTTGCTGAAGCTAAAGCGATTGCACCACCTGACCCACCTTCCCCAATGATGATTGAAATGATCGGAACTTTTAATGACATGCAACATTCTATAGAGCTTGCAATCGCTTCGGCCTGTCCCCTCTGTTCAGCTCCAATTCCAGGATATGCTCCTGGCGTATCAATAAATGATATTACTGGAATATTAAATTTATTTGCAAGCTTCATTAATCTAATACATTTTCTATAACCCTCGGGTCTCATCATGCCAAAATTTCTTTTAAGCCTGCTATCAAGATCTTCTCCTTTTTCCTGACCTATAACTAAAACAGATCTGCCATCGAAAAAAGCAAATCCCGCAAGTACAGCCTCGTCCTCTGCAAACCGCCTGTCACCGGATAAATTGATAAAATTTGTAAATAAATTTTCTATAAAAAATTTCGCCTTAGGTCTTTCCTCGTGCCTTGCTACCTGTGTTCTCTGCCACTCATTTAAATTTGCATATGTTGATTTCAATTTTACATCAATCTCACTTTGTATTTCTGATATTTTTGTTGTGTCTACTTCGGATATTCCTTCTTTGTTAAAAGGATCTTTTAATTTCTCAAGCTCATCCTCTAAAACCTTTACGTTTCGCTCAAATTCTAAATAACTTTTCATCTTGTCAATATATATATAATATACAGAAATATGGCAAAAAAATATATTTCATTAGGACAGCTGTCAATTGCTTCTGAATTGTTAGATTTTGTAAATATTGAACTTTTGCCAGGCACTGGTGTTACTAAAGAAAATTTTTGGAGTGGGTTAGATAAATACGCACACGAGATTGCTCCAAAAAATAAAAAACTTCTTGAATTTAGAGAAAATTTGCAAAAAAAAATTGATATTTGGCACAGAGATAAAAAGGGAGAAAAAATTGATATTAAAGAATATTCAAATTTTCTGGTAGAGATTGGCTATTTAAAAAAAGAAGGGGGGAAATTTCAAATTGAAACTAAAAATGTGGACAGTGAAATTTCTACAATTGCTGGGCCACAACTTGTGGTTCCGGTAATGAATGCTAGATATGCTTTGAACGCCGCAAATGCACGTTGGGGAAGTTTATATAATACTCTATATGGAACAGATGTAATTCCAGAAACCGATGGTGCCAGTCGTGGAAATAAGTATAACCCAAAACGGGGGGAAAAAGTAATTGAGTACACTAGAAACTTTTTAGATGAAAACGTACCGCTTTTCAAAGGTAGTTGGAAAGATATTTCGGGAATTCCAAAAGTATATAACGGAAAATTAAGTTTAAAACTTAAAGATGAAAAACAATTTGTTGGATATTCTGGTACATCTGGTGAATTATCTTCACTTCTATTAAAAAAAAACAATCTCCATATAGATATTATATTTGATCCAGATAATAAGCTTGAAGTCTTTAATCCTGACGGTAATCAAGACAAGGCAAAAGTGCATGATATAATTTTAGAATCTGCCATTACCACAATTATGGATCATGAAGATTCTGTTGCCGCTGTAGATGCGGAAGATAAAGTTCTTGGATATAAAAACTGGCTAGGACTTATGAAAGGTAATCTACAAACTGAATTTGAAAAAGGTGGAAAAAAAATCACAAGAAAATTAAATCCTGATCGTGTTTACACTAAAAGTGAAAAAAAAGGTGAACCAGATTTTAATGAAATAAAATTACATGGAAGAGCTTTAATGTTGAATAGAAACGTTGGTCATTTAATGACAAACTCTTCTATTTTATTAAAAGATGGGTCTGAAATTCCGGAAGGTCTATTGGATGCATTTATTACGGTAACGGCAGCAATCCACGATTTTAAAAGAAGAGGAAATTCAAAAACAAATTCTGTTTATATTGTAAAACCAAAAATGCATGGCCCAGATGAAGCCGCGTTTACTGATTTAATTTTCGAAAAAGTCGAAGAAGTTTTAGGACTAAAAAAATATACTATTAAAATTGGAATAATGGATGAAGAGAGAAGAACTACAGTTAACTTAAAAGAATGTATTAGAGCTGTAAAAAACAGAGTTGTTTTTATTAACACTGGTTTTTTAGATCGTACTGGTGATGAGATACATACATCGATGGAAGCTGGACCAATGATAAAAAAAGGAGATATGAAATCCTCTAAATGGATTTATGCATACGAGGATAATAATGTTGATGTAGGTTTAGCATGTGGTTTTTCTGGTATAGCTCAAATTGGAAAAGGAATGTGGGCTGCGCCAGATAAAATGGCAGATATGGTTGTTCAAAAAATTAATCATCCAAAGTCTGGAGCTAACTGTGCCTGGGTTCCATCACCAACTGCTGCAACACTTCATGCATTGCATTATCACCAGGTTGATGTTTTTTCTAAACAGAAAGAATTAAAAAAAAGAACACCTGTAAAGATTGAGAATATTCTTTCAATTCCAATTGCAGATAGACAAAATTGGTCAATGGAAGAAATTTCTAAAGAATTAGAAAATAATGCGCAAGGTATCTTAGGTTATGTAGTAAGATGGATCGACCAAGGAGTGGGTTGTTCTAAAGTACCTGATATTAGCAACATAGGCTTAATGGAAGATAGGGCAACTTTGAGAATTTCATCCCAACACATTGCTAATTGGCTGCATCATGGAATTTGCAGTAAAGAGCAAGTATTAAAAACTATGAAAAAAATGGCTAAAATTGTTGATAATCAAAATACTAAAGATCCCGCTTTAAAAGGATATCCTTCTTATCAAACTATGTCTGGTAACTACGATAAATCTATTGCATTTAAAGCAGCATGTGAATTGGTTTTTCACGGAAGAAATCAACCATCTGGTTATACAGAACCCATTCTTCACTTAAATAGACTTTTAAAAAAAATCTAGTCACTAACTACAGGACCTCTATTTTTAAAAGCCGAAAATAAAGTTCCATCATCTAGAAATTCTATTTCTCCTCCTACCGGTAACCCCTGTGCAAGTTTTGAGATCTTCACTTTTGTATCTTTTAGACTATCCTGAATATAATGCGCTGTGGTTTGACCTTCTATGGTGGCACTTGTTGCCAAAATTACCTCTTTAACTGAATTTTTTTTAACTCGAGTAACTAATGAAGAAACTAACAATCCATCATCCTTTTTGCTTTCCAGAGAGGGCAAAGTGCCTCCTAGAATATGGTAATGACCTTTATAAATACCTGAACTCTGAATGACCCACATGTCTGCAATATTTTCTACTACACAAATTTGATCATAATTTTTATTGGAACAAGTGCAATTTGAATTTGCGGACTTAAAATTCCCACAAACTTTACAACGAATTACATTTTTATAAACTTGTGCTAATGTATTTACTAAAGGTTTTGCCAACTCATCTCTATTATTTATAAGTTTTAATACAATTCTTTTAGCTGATTTGGGACCCAATCCAGGTAATTTTGAAATTATTTTAATTAATTCCTCTATTTCTTTAGCAATAGTACCGGCCATTTTATTCCTTAAAAGGGAAGTTTAAATCCAGGAGGTAAACTTACGCCCCCAGTAACTTTTGAAATCTCCTCAGATGTTTTTTTCTTCAACTTAGATTTTGCATCATTATGAGCTGCAACAATAAGATCCTCTACTATTTCTTTTGATTCTTTTAATAAATTCTCATCAAGAGAAATTTTTTTGAGTTCCCCATCCCCATTCATAATTACTCTTATTGCATTTCCCCCTGATATACCTTCAACCTCGATTTTTTTAAGAGCTTCTTGGGTTTGCTGCATTTTCTCCTGCATTTTTTTTGCTTGTGTTATTAAATCTGTAAAATCAGCCATAATTCAATCTTTTTTTAAAACTTTCACTAATTCCCCATCTGAAAAAATATTTTTAAATTTCTTATAAATTTCACCTTCTTTTTCTTGATTAAGTAATTCTTTTTTTTTAATATTTTTAAGTTCCGAAAAAGTTCTTTGACCTTTTTCTTTTGATAAAGTTATTACCCATCTTTTTCCTGTCCATTCAAGTAACTTTTCAGACAAATTGCGAACAAAGTTTTTATCAAGATTTTCATTAAAACTTATATCAATTTTTCTTTCCGAAAATTGAATTAAATTCACGTTGTTTTCTAAATCGTGTTTTAAGTGAATCTCTTTTTTTTCTGATGCCAATTTAATCAAATCCTCAAAAGATTTGATGTTTTTATCGTCAACATCTTTTGGATTCAAAGATAATTCAGGTTTTGTTTGCGTTGTATTTTTTATTTGGTTCTTAGAAATTTGAGTTATTTCACTTTCCTTATTTAAAATTTTTTTTATAACTTTCTCTTGCGTTGAAATATCGTTAGTTTGACTAGAAATACTTTTGTTAATCAAGTCTTCGTATGTAGGCATTCCCTTTAAATGCAAAAGTCTAATAACAAGCATTTCCAAACCTAACAGTGGGTTGGTCAATATCTTATCTTCGTCAAGTGCCTTTAGGGTAAATTGCCAAAAGAGAATCAATGTTTCGGTTCTCACATCTTTTGAAATTACATCAATCATTTCAAGCTCGGACTCTGATATGGTTAAATCTGATTCAAAATCTCCAAGATTTTTTTTTTGTAATATAAAGTAGAGAAGTTCTAGTATATCATTTTTTAGGCTAGCTGCATCAAGTCCTTCATCTATCATTTGTTTTAGAGACTCGATAGATTGTTTTTGATCTCCATCAAATATAAATTTTAACAGTTCTAATATTTTTGATCGATCGGCTACTCCCAACATTTTTCTCACTGTAGCCTCATCTACTTCTTTTTCGCTAACATGTTGGTTAACTAGCGCTCGATCAAGCAGTGAAATTGCATCTCTAACACTACCAGTAGATGCTTTTGCGATTAGTTTAATAGCAGAGTCTGATATTTTACCATTTTCAATTCTTGAAATTTTCTTAAGATGATCAAATAAAACTTTAATGCTTGCCCTATGTAAATGGAAAGTTTGGCAGCGACTTGCGATGGTTAGTGGAATTTTTTTTGGTTCGGTAGTACAAAAAATAAATTTTAGCTGATCAGGGGGTTCTTCTAGAGTTTTCAACAAAGCATTCCAAGCTGACCGGCTAAGCATGTGACACTCGTCAATTATATATATTTTATATTTTGCAGTTGTTGGTTTATATCTAGCTGCATCTATTATCTGCCTAACATCATCCACACCCGTACGACTTGCGGCATCACATTCGGTAACATCCAAATGCTTATCATTGGTAATCTCTTCACAATGACAAATTTCTCCGGTTTCGCATTTTACACCTTCAAGAAAATTGCCCGTACATGTTAATGATTTCGAAATGATTCTAGCTGTAGAAGTTTTTCCGGTTCCTCTTTCTCCAGTCAACATAAATGCTTGTGCGATTCGATTAGATTTGATTGAATTGACTAAGGTTTCCACCATTATATCTTGACCAATTAATTCTTTAAAATTTTTTGGTCTATATTTTAGTGCCAAAATTTTATATTTAGTTTTTTCCATATTTTAAATAAGGAGACTGAGCAACAACCTGAAACCTATAGGGAGGTCTGCTGCGTTTCCGCCCTGAACCGGTTGTTCTATAAATTCCACCCGTTGTCAGCCTCCTATTTTATTATATCAATATAAAATATAAGAACTACAACATAAGTGTAGGTTGTGTATTAATTTTTTAATCTAAATTGATGGGCTTCGTAAACCCCTAAAATATCTAATTTCTGAGTGTGAAAACCCAATTCTTCTAGTGCTTTTTGTAAAGATGGATCCTCTATATGGCCCTCTATATCAATATAAAAGTTTACTTGATCAAATGTATTTTTAACTGAAAAGCTTTCTAACTTACATAAATTAACACCATTGGTCGCGAACCCACCAAGTGCCTTGTATAATGCAGCGGGAATACTTTTAAGTTTAAAAATACAACTTGTAATATATTTTTTATCTTTTAATTCAGGGTGGTTCGACTCTTTTCCCATAATAAAAAATCGTGTCACATTTCCAGATTCGTCTTCTATATTCGATTTTAATATTTCCAAATCATAAATTTTTGCAGCAAGTGCGGAAGCAATCGCTGCCTCGCTTTTATCTTTTTTTTCAAAGATAAATCTTGCTGACCCTGCGGTATCTGCTGAGATTATTGGTTTTAAATTGTTGTCTGAAATTATCTTTTGGCATTGCCCTATTGCTTGGGAATGACTTCTAACAGTTTCAATGTCTTTTATTTTTGAACCTTTAATACCAAGCAAATTGTGATTGATTTTATGAAAGTGCTCAGCATGGACCTGGAGTTTATATTTTGGAATCAAATAATGTATATCGGCAACTCGGCCTGCTAAAGAGTTTTCAATGGGTATAACAATCTTATATTTTGGATTCTCCTTAGCCAACTGGAAAGTTTCCTCGAAAGTTGAACAAAATTTTATCTCCGCATTTGGAAATATTTCCAAACTAGCTAAATGAGAGAAGCATCCTTGTTCCCCTTGCAGAGCGATTCGATCTGACATATTTAACTCATTTCCTTTGTTACTTTTTTAAGATCTTCTTTTGTATCCACTCCTAAAGGAGTGCTGTCACTTAAACCTACTTTAACTACTAAATTATTCTCCATCGCCCTCATCTGTTCTAAATGTCTTTTTATTTCAAATTTAGATCTAGAAAGCTTTACATACTTTGTTAATGCAACAATTGTAAAGGCATAAATTCCTATGTGATGGTAGATTTTTTCATTTTTTAAATCTTTTTTTATACGAAAAAAATCTTTTGCATTTGAAAAACTACCATTTTCCAACTCTTGATCAACTAGAACCTTTACAATATTGGCATCGGTAATCTCATCAGTATTTTTTATAAAAGAAGCTAATGTTCCGATATCACAATCATTTTGTCTCATGAGTTTTTCTAGCTTTGAAATAGAATTTGGTTTTATGTTTGGCATATCACCTTGCAGATTGATTATTAAATTCACATTATCTTTTAGTTGTTTCAAGTATGCTTCGTAAACTCGATCACTACCTGATGGATGATCATGTTTGGTTAAAATGGCTTGGCCTCCATTTTTTTTAACAATGTCAATAATTTCACTATCCGGTGTTGCTACAAATACTTCACCAACTCGTGACTCTTTTGCTCTATTCAGAACATGAATAATCATAGGTATACCATTAATTTTTACTAAAGGTTTATTTCTGAATCTTTTTGCCCCTAAACGAGCGGGTATAATTATTGCGGTATTTTTCATAAATAATAAAATTATGCGTCTAACCGTCGCAAAATAAACTCGTTAAAGTTCATTTTTTTAATCGAAGTCATGATATATCTTAGATTTAAGTTGTACTAAATTTACAAACTTTTTTAAAATGAATAAAATTATTGCTTCAATCATACTGGCTATAATCTTGGTTTTGGGAATCAATAAAATTACTGACATTATATTTTATGTTGAGAAACCAGAAAAATCGGCTTACCAAGTTGCAAGCGTATCAACCACTACAACTACAGAAACAACTTCTGCAAGTTCAAGTTCTGGATCGGGAGAAATTATGGCATTACTTGCTTCAGCTAACGTTGCTGATGGAGAGAAGGTTTTTAAAAAATGCGCTGCCTGTCACAGTATTGCTAAAGGTGGTGGTAATAAAATTGGTCCAGCTTTATGGGGTGTTCTGGGTAGGCAAGCTGGTTCAGTTTCTGACTATAAATATTCTAAAGCAATGGCTACACATGGAAAAACATGGTCATTTGAGGAAATGAATAGTTTTTTAATAAAACCAAGAGATTGGATAAAAGGAACTAAAATGTCTTTTGCAGGATTAAAGAGTAAAAATGATAGAGTTGCAGTAATTCTCTACATGAACGAAAAAACTGATAGTCCCTTACCATTACAGTAAATATTTATTTAAGACACCACTCAATAATGCTTTTTTGTATGTGAATTCTATTCAATGCTTCTAGCCAAACAACTGATTGCTTTCCATCTATTACTTCATTGATCACTTCCTCTCCTCTGCTGGCTGGTAAGCAATGCATAAAAATTGCATCTTTGTTTGCTTGCTTCATGATTTTTTTATTTATCTGGTAAGGTTTGAGTATTTTTTTCTTTTTCTTTTTATTAATTTTATCACTCATTGAAATCCATTTATCTGTCATAACACAATCTGCAGAATTTGCCGCTTTCAAAGGATCTTTAATAACTGAAATATTTGCATTATTTTTTTTAGCCCATTTCAAAATATTTTTGTTAGGTTCGCAACTTTTTGGACAAGCAATACATAATTCAAAATCAAATTGAACTGAGGCCTCAATTAAAGAATAAACAACATTGTTGCCATCTCCAAGATAAGTAATTTTTTTATTTTTAATAGGACCTTTTAATTCTTCAAAGGTCATTACATCAGACATAATTTGGCAAGGGTGGCTTAAGTCCGTTAACCCATTAATAATGGGAATGTCTAAATATTTAGAAAACTCCTCAACATTTTTGTGAGCATGTGTCCTGAGCATTACAATATCTGCATATTGAGATAAAATTTTTGCTGTATCGTGCAAACTTTCATTGCCACTGCCATAATGAATTTCATTAGGGTTAAGTATTAGTGATTTTCCACCTAATTGTTTAACTGCAAGATCAAAAGAAATTCTGGTTCTCGTTGATGGTTTTTCAAAAATCATAATCAAAATTTTGCCATCAAGGGGAACGTCAGCGTCTATAGTATTTTTGCTAATACTGGATCTTTTTTCTTTTCTTGACTTTGCGTTATCAAGAATAAGTTTTAATTCTCCCTTAGGAATTTCCGATATATTTATAAAATTTTTCACAACTAACTCATTTCCTTACAAACTTTATCAATCTTTTCAATCGCCTCATCC
>Ga0208328_1000358_pt1 | contig 22002 bp, 18 predicted proteins | sample DeeseametaMP2633_FD_184170 | JGI IMG/M metagenome (GOLD analysis project Ga0208328, IMG submission 184170) | Marine microbial communities from the Deep Atlantic Ocean - MP2633 (SPAdes) | ecosystem: Environmental > Aquatic > Marine > Unclassified | place: Northeast of Antigua and Barbuda, North... | reverse complement strand
CCCCGCCGCGACGGCATCCTCAAGGTGACCGGCGCCGCGCCCTATGCCGCCGACGCGCGCCCCGAGGGCGTGCTGCACGCGGTCACTCTGGCCGCCGGGATCGCGCGCGGTCGCGTGGCGCGCCTGAACACCGCCGCCGCCGAAGCCCACCCGGGCGTCGTCAAGGTCTACACGCCTGCCAACACCCCCCCGCTGGCCCTGAGCCCGGACGAGAAGATCCACCCCTTTGTCTGGCGCATGGAGGTGCTGCAGGACGACCGCGTGCGCTATGCGGGCCAGCCCATCGCGATGGTCGTGGCCGAGACGCTCGAGGCCGCGACCGAGGCCGCGCGGCTGCTAGCGCCGGACTACGAGGCCGAGCCGCACCGGGTGACGCTCGACGATGCCGAGCCCTTCGACACCGAGACCCTGGCGTTCGGACGGCCCGCCAACATGACCAAGGGCGATCTCGCCACGGCGCGCGCCACCTCGGCCCGGCACGTCACCACGCAGGTGGAAACCTCGGCGCAGTACCACAACGCCATGGAGCCCCACGCGATCACCGCGCAATGGGTCGGCGACCGGCTCGAGATCGACACGCCGAACCAGGCCATCGGGCTTTCGAAGCAGACCTTCGCCGCCTTCCTCGGCATCGCGCCCGAACAGATCCTGCTGCGCAGCCCCTTCATCGGGGGCGGCTTCGGGTCCAAGGCGATCCTCTACGGGGCGCAGCTGCTGACCATCCTCGCGGCGCGCGATCTCGACCGGCCGGTGAAGCTGGCGCTGCGGCGGGATCAGGTCTACGGCCCCACCGGGCACCGCGCGCCGACGCGGCAGACCCTGCGCATCGACATGGATGACATGGGCCGCATCACCGCGCTCGACCATGACACGATCACGCTTACTTCGAGCTTCGACGAGTTCCTCGAGAGCGCCTCGAACGCGTCGCACAGCCTCTACGCGGCGCCGGTGCTGCGCACCACGCACCACGGCCGGCGCGCCGACGTGGGCACGCCCGGGCCGATGCGCGCGCCGGGCGAGGCGCCGGGATCTGCCGCGCTCGAGATCGCCATGGACGAGGCGGCACGGGCGGCGGGGCTCGACCCGCTCGACTTCCGCCTGCTGAACCACGCCGACACCGACCCGTCGTCCGGCATGAGCTTCTCGTCCAAGGCGTTGCGAGAATGCTACGCCGAGGCCGCCGGGCGCTTTGGCTGGGCCGGGCGCCCGCAGGAGCCCCGGCAGATGCGCGAGGGGCGGCTGCTCAAGGGCTGGGGCATGGGCACGGCGCAGTTCCCCTGCCCGATGTTCCAGGCCGCGGCCCATGCCACGCTGCGCGCCGACGGCTCGGCGGTGGTCGAGACCTCGGCCGCCGACATGGGACAGGGCGCGTGGACGGCTCTGGCGCAGATCGCCGCCGACGGGCTGGGCATCGACATCGACAGGGTCGAGTTCCGCTCGGGCCATTCCGATCTGCCGGACGCGGGCGTCGCGGGCGGCTCGGGCCACACAGCGACCGCGGGCACCGCGCTCTTCAACGCGGGCGCGGACGCGGTGCGCCAGCTCGCCGATCTGGCCACGCAGGACCCCGCATCGCCGCTCTTCGGCGCCGGCAACGCAGGCGTCACGGCGCGGTCGGGGCGGCTCTGGCGCAACGATGACGACCGTTCCGAGGCCTACGAGGACATCCTTGCCCGCGCCGGGCTCGATCTGATCCGCGGCGAGGGCACCGGCGCGCGCGAGGGCGAGCCCACCCACGCCATGTTCTCGCACGGGGCGGTCTTCGCCGAGGTGCTGGTCGATCCCGATCTCGGGCAGGTCCGCGTGAGCCGCCTGATCGGCGCCTTCGCAGCGGGGCGGATCATCAACCCGGCGCTGGCCCGCAGCCAGCTTCTGGGCGGCATGATCTGGGGCATCGGCATGGCCCTGCAGGAAGAGGCGCTGCACGACATCCGTTCGGGACGGTTCGTAAACAACGACCTCGCGGGCTACCACGTGCCGGTCACTGCCGACGCGCCGATGGTCGAGGCCATCACCGTCCACGAGGATGATCCCTTCGTGAACGCGCTCGGCGTCAAGGGCGTGGGAGAGATCGGCGTCACCGGCACCGTGGGCGCCATCGGCAACGCGGTCTGGCACGCCACCGGCGTCAGGCCGGGACGCTTCCCGATCCACCCCGAAACCCTGATCTGAGGACGGATCGGGGACCAACAAGAAAGGGCCCGGCGAAACCCTCCGCCGGGCCCTTTTCCTGTCCTGTGATCCTGTCCGGGCCCCCGCCCGCGGGTCAGTGCGCCGCCGCACCCGCCCCGCTGCGCGGCGGCTTCATCGCCAGCGCCAGCATCGCGAGCCCGGCGAAGAGCACGGTGATCAGGGTGAAGACGTCGATGAAGGACATCACCGTCGCCTGCTGCGACACCCGCCCCGCCAGCTGCGACAACGCCCCGGTCTGGCCGTCGATGCCATGCGCCTTGAGATTGGTGGCCAGAATGTCGATCTGGCGCAGCGCCTCGGGGTTGGCCCAGTTCAGCGCCTCGTTCAGCCGCGCCGTGTGCAGCGCGCCGCGGTCGGTCAGCAGCGTGTTGATCAGTGCCAGACCCACGGCGCCGCCGAGGTTGCGCATCAGGTTGTAGAGCCCCGAGGCGCTCTTCATCTTGTCGGGCGGCAGCGTGCCGAGCGCGAGGTTGTTGATCGGCACCATGCAGATCATCAGCGACAGCCCCCGCAGCACCTGCGGCCAGAGCAGCTCGTTGAAATCCCAGTCGGCGGTCATTCCGGTGAGCATCCAGCTCGAGAGCGCGAAGCCCACGAAGCCCATCAGCAACATCAACCGCAGGTCCATCTTCGACGACAGGATCCCCGCCAGCGGCGCGCTCACGAACATCGCGAGGCCCGAGACGAACACCGTCTGGCCGGTCATCAGGCTGTCGTAACCACGGATCGAGGACAGGTAGAGCGGGTAGAGATAGGTCATCCCGTAAAGCCCGATCCCCATCACGAAGCTGAACACCGAGCCCACCGCGAAGTTGGTGTTGGCGAAGGCCGAGAAATCGACCACCGGGCTCTTGAGGGTGAAGGCGCGCCAGAAGGTGACGATGCCGCCCGCCACCATGACCACGAAGAGCGCGGCCACGATCTCGTCCTGGAACCAGTCGTTGCCCGGGCCTTCCTCGAGCACGTATTCCATGGCGCCGAGGAAACAGGCCAGCGCCCCGAGGCCGATCCAGTCGAAGCTGTCGAAGAGCGTCCACTCGGGCTTGTCGAAGTCGATCAGGGCGATGGCGCCGATGGTCACGAGGATGCCCGCCGGCACGTTGACAAGGAACAGCCAGTGCCAGCTCATGGCGTGGCTGAGATAGCCGCCGACGGTCGGGCCCACGGTGGGCGCCAGCGTCGCCACGAGGCCGATCATCGGCGAGACGATGGCGCGTTTCGAGGCCGGGAAGATGGTGAAGGCCGCGGCGAAGACCGCCGGGATCATGCCCCCGCCAAGGAAGCCCTGCACCGCGCGCCACAGGATCATCTCGTTGATCGAGCCCGAGGTGGCGCAGAGGAAGGACGCGGCGGTGAAGCCCGCGGCCGACGCGGCGAAGAGGTAGCGCGTCGACATCATCCGACCCAGCAGGCCGGAAAGCGGGATCATGATGACCTCGGCGATCAGATACGAGGTCTGCACCCACGAGATCTCGTCCGACGAGGCGCCGAGCCCGGCCTGGATCTCGGGCAGCGAGGCCGAGACGATCTGGATGTCGAGGATCGCCATGAACATCCCGAAGACCATGACGAAAAACGCCGCGACCCTGCGCGGCGTGAGTTCCGGTTCCTGTGGGGCGGCGGCGCTCATTGCAGCGCCTCGGCGACTTCCGTGCCCTCGGGCGCCGTGCGCCGGTCGATCTCGACCACCACCGAAAGGCCCGCGCGCAGGCCCGGGGTGCCGTCCGGCAGCTCGATGCGCACCGGCACGCGCTGCACGATCTTGGTGAAGTTGCCGGTGGCGTTGTCCGCCGGCAGCAGCGAGAACACAGAGCCCGTGGCCGGCGCGACCGAAACCACGCGGCCCTCGATCTCGTGGCCCTCCATGGCGTCGATGCTCACCCGGGCGGTCTCGCCCGCGACGATGCCGGCCAGCTGGGTTTCCTTGAAATTGGCCTCGACATAGAGCCCGTGGTCGGGGACCACGGCAGCCAGACGGGCGCCCACGTTGACCAGTTCCCCGGCCTCGATGGCGATATTGGCCACGGTGCCGTCGAAGGGCGCGCGCAGCACCGTATGGTCGAGGTCACGCTGCGCCTGCGCGATGCCGAGCTCGAGATCGCGGCGGCTGGACTCGGTCTCGGCCCGTTCTGCCCGCAGCACCTCGATCTCGGCCTGTGCGCCCTTGATCGCCGCCTGCGCCGCGGCGCGGTTGGCCTCGGCTGTCTCGAGCGCACCGTTGGCGTCGTCGAGATCGGCCTGCGAGGCGACCTTGCGGTCGGCCAGCCCCTTGACCCGCGCCTGAGTGATGCCCGCGGTGCGCAGCGTCGCCTCGGCGGCGGAAAGCTCGGCCTCGGCCTGTGTCACGCTGGCCTCGGCGGCGGTGATCTGCGCGTCGATGCGCGCCAGCGTCCGGTCGAGCGTCGGCAGCTTCGCCTGCGCCTGCTCGAGCGCGATGCGATAGTCGCCGTCCTCGATCCGCACCAGAACCTCGCCGCGGGTCACGTGCTGGTTTGCCTGCACCGGGATCTCGGCCACGTAGCCCTGCAGCTTGGACGAGACCAGCGACAGGTCCGCCTGCACGTAGGCGTCGTCGGTCTCGACCATGAAACGCCCGTCGGTCCACCAGTGATAGCCCTCGTAGCCGCCCGCCAGAAGCGCGACCAGCGCGATGCCGCCAAGGATCCGCTTGCGGCGCCCGCCCTTCTTCGGCGCCGGGGCGGCGGCGGTTTCGGGCGCGCGGGCCTGCCCCTCAGCGGGGGCCTCTGCGGCGGCCTGGTCGGAAGAAGGGGCGTCGATGCGGTCGTGACGGGACATGGGGGCGGTCTTTCGGTGCAGGGGGCAAACGGATCGAACCAGTCGGTTCGATTGCAGTTAGGGCACGCCCGACACGAAATCAAGTCTTCATCGAACCACCCGGTTCGATTATATATCCCCTCATGACAACCAAGACACATCCCAAGCCAGCTGAACTCTGCGCGCAGAGACGCCGCCACGCCGCGGGCTCCGACCCCGAGAAACGCCGCCAGATCCTCGACGGCGCCTGGCGCGTGTTTGTCGATCAGGGCTTCGACGCCGCGTCGATGAACAGCATCTGCAAGGCGGCGGGGGTCTCGAAGGGGACGCTCTATGTCTACTTCGAGAACAAGGAGGATCTCTTCGTCGCGCTGGTCGAGGACAAGCGGAAGGCGTTCTTCCAGGGCATCTTCGAGCGGCTGGCCGATGCCGGGACCATCGAGGAACGGCTCTTTGCCTATGCCAGCGGGCTGGCGACCCAGCTCAATTCCGAGGACGTGATCCGGGCGCAGCGCATCGTCATCAGCGTGGTCGAGCGCATGCCCAAGCTCGGCACCCGCTTCTACGACGCGGGCGCGCGGCATTTCCTCAGCTGTCTCCAGGACTTCCTGAAGCGTGAGACCGAGGCCGGCAATCTTGCGGTGACCGATCCCGAACTCGCCGCCGCGCAGTTCGTCGAGCTTTCGACCACCGGCACGTGGCGGGCGCGTCTGTTCGGCCGCCGCGACGAGGCGCCGACCGAGGACGAGATCGCCTACGTGGCGACCGAGGCGGTGCGCGTCTTCATGGCGGCCTATCGCGCCTGAGCCTCAGGCCGCAGCGGCAGCGCCCGCGATCAGCAGCACGCCATGCGCCACCAGCGCGGGCTTGGCGGAGCCTTCGAGCTCGATGGTCGACCGCAGCTCGATCCGGGCACCGCTGCCCTTGGCGCTCGCCCCGATCACCGTCTGTGCCAGCCGCACCCGCGAGCCCACCGGCACCGGCGCGGTGAAGCGCACCTTCTCGTAACCGTAGTTGAGCCCTGCCCCGCGGCTCTCGATCCGGAACAGCTGGCGCTGCATCCGGGGAATCAGCGCCAGCAGGAACAGCCCGTGTGCGATGGTCTTGCCGCCCGGCTGCTCGTGCGCGGCCCGCGGCACGTCGACGTGAATCCAGTGATCGTCGCCGGTCAGCTCGGCAAAGCCGTCGATCTGCCGCTGGGTGATCTCCAGCCACTCGGTGGCGCCCAGATCGGCGCCGGCATGGGCCGCGAAGTCAATGGGTTCGTTCAGGATGAGCATGGCGGTCTCCTCTGCTGCCCGGCGCCGGCAAGCGGTGCTCCGCCGCCGGTCCGCTCCCCTCAAAGCTAATAAATCATAATTATCATTTTTAACTTGCGCAACCGTGAGAGGATCGGGATGCTTGGCGCGAGGAACACGCAGGAGGAGGTGCGCCATGGCAGCCATGCTTGGCCATATCAAGGTGCTCGATTTCAGCCGCGTTTTTGCCGGGCCATGGGCCGCGCAGATGCTGGCGGATTTCGGCGCGGACGTCATCAAGGTCGAGCATGTGAAGGGCGGCGACGACGTGCGCCGCATGGGCGTGCCGCATCTCGGGCCCGACGGGGCGCCGACCGGCGAGACCTCGTCCTTCCTCGCGATGAACCGGGGCAAGCGCTCGCTGGCGCTGGACCTGTCGAAGCCCGAGGGGCAGGAGGTCGCGCGCCGGCTCGTGGCCGAGGCGGATGTGCTGATCGAGAACTTCAAGACCGGCACGCTGGCCCGCTTCGGGCTCGACTACGACAGCGTCGCCGCGATCAACCCGCGGCTGGTCTACTGCTCGATCACCGGCTTCGGCCAGACCGGCCCGATGAAGCACCTGCCGGGCTACGACCCGATCTTCCAGGCGATGAGCGGGCTGCTCGCGATGACCGGCACCGCCGACGGCGAGCCCGGCGCCGGGCCCGCGCTGGTGGGTTACTCGATCTCGGACATCACTGCCGGGCAATACGCGGTGTCGGCCATTCTCGCAGCGCTCAACCACCGCGACGCGGGCGCGGGCAATGGCGCGGGGCAGTTCATCGACATCGCACTGCTGGACACGCAGATCCATGCCGCCTCGCACATGGCGATGAACTACCTCTCCTCCGGGCGGCTGCCGCGCCGCAACGGCACCGCCTCGCAGATCACCTGCCCGTGGCAGGCGTTCGACTGCGCCGACCGCCCGATCATGATCGCCATCGGCAACGACGCGCAGTTCGCCCGCTTCTGCGACTACCTCGGCCTCGACGGCGTCGCCACGGATCCGCGCTTTGCCACCAACCTCGCCCGGGTCGAGAACGCCACCGCGCTGATCCCGATGATCGCCGCGACGCTGGCCGAGAAGACCGCCGACACCTGCTATGACGAGCTCGAGGCCATCGGGATTCCCGCCGGGCCGCTGAACAGCTTCGAGGACGTGTTCCGCATGGAGCAGGTCGCCGAACGCGGCCTCCTTCGCGAGCTTCAGCACGAGACCGCGGGCCGGGTGCGCTATGTCGCCAACCCCGTGCGCTTCTCGGGCGGCGCGCCCGAGACCACGCCGCCGCCGCGCTTCGCCGAGCACACCGACGAGGTGCTGGAGGCGCTGGGGCTCGAGCCCGACCAGATCGCGGCGCTGCGCCAGGCGGGGGTGGTCGCATGATGGACGGCGCCATGAACGAGGACTGGGTCGAGAACGCCCGCATGATCGTCGAGAGCGCCCGGGCGGTGGTCCCGGCGGATGGCACCCTCGCCCGGGTGCGCGCCGCGCGCTTTCAGGGCTGCGGCTTCGACCGCGCGGTGATGGCGCAGGCGGCCGAGCTCGGCTGGCCGCTGATGCGCGTCGCGGAGGACGCGGGCGGGCTGGGCCTTGGCCTGCGCGAGACCTGCGCGCTGATGGAGGTGCTGGGCGCCGGGCTGGTGCCCGAGCCGGTGCTGTCGACCATCACCGCCGCGGCGCTGCTGCAGGGGGCCCTGCCCGAAGAGGCGATGACCGGCGAGGCGGTGATCGTCACCGCCTGGCAGGACGCCACCGGCGATCAGGGCTGGCAGGGCGGCGCTCGGGATGGTGCACTTCACGGCGCCAAGGTCAACGTCGCCGGGGCCGAGGGCACCGATCTCTTCGCCGTGCTCACCGGCGCGGGCGTTGCAATCGTGCCCCGCGATGCGCAGCGCGTGACGGTCGAAAGCGCCGAAACGCTCGACGGCTGCCGCCCCGCACGCGTGCGCTTCGACGGCGTCGCGGCAGAGTTCCTGCCCTGCCCTCAGGCCGAGGCCGTGTTGCAGGACGCGCGGCTCGCCCACGCCGCCTACCTGCTGGGCCTCTCGGGCCGCGCGCTGGAGATCACGCTCGACTACCTGCGGGTGCGCGAGCAGTTCGGCCGACCCATCGGCAGCTTCCAGTCGCTGCAGCACCGCGCCACCGAGATGAAGATCTCGCTCGAGCTGTCGCGCGCCGCGATCTTCGCCACCGCACGCCGCTTCGACGCCGGGGCGGACCCGCGCGCCCGCGCCCATGGGGCCGCCCGCTGCAAGCTCCGGGCGTCGGGGCTGGCGATGCTGGTCGCCCGCGAGGCGGTGCAGATGCACGGCGCCATGGGCATCACCGACGAGGCCGACATCGGGCTCTTCGTGCGCAAGGCCATGGCCGAGGCCAACACCTATGGAAGCCCGAGAGAGCAGCGCGCGACGCTGGCCGGGCTGCTGGCAGAGGAGCACGCGGCATGACCGGACAGCCCGACTACAACGCCATGAGCGACGACGACTTCCGCGCCATGGTCCGGAGCTTCGTCGAGGCGAGCTACCCCGACATCCCGCGCCATTCGCTGAGCCGCCTGCACTGGAACGAGGTGAAGCCGTGGTACCTGATCCTGTCGCAGAAGGGCTGGATCTGCCCGACATGGCCGCGCGAGCATGGCGGCATGGGGCTCACCGCGGGCAAGCATCTCATCATGATCGAAGAGTTCGAGCGCTTCGGCTGCGCCCGGGTCAACGACATCGGGCCGGTCATGCTGGGGCCGCTGCTGCTCAGGCACGGGACCGAGGCGCAGAAGGCGCATTTCCTGCCGCGCATCCTCTCAGGCGAGGACGTCTGGGCGCAGGGCTACAGCGAGCCGGGCGCGGGCTCGGACCTTGCCGCCGTGCGCTGCGAGGCGGTGCGCGACGGCGACGACTGGGTGATCAACGGCCAGAAGACCTGGTGCACGCTGGGCATGGACGCCAACTGGATCTTCATCCTCGCCCGCACCGACAAGACGGTGAAGAAGCAGGCGGGGATCAGCTTCCTGCTGGTGCCGATGGATGCGCCCGGCGTAACCATCCGCAACATCGACAACCTCGAGCTCGAGGCCGAGTTCTGCGAGGTCTTCTTCGACGACGTGCGGGTGCCCGCCGACCACATCGTGGGCCGGGTCAACGATGGCTGGTCGGTGGCCAAGGCGCTGCTCGGCCACGAGCGGGTGTTCATCGGCGCGCCCCGGCTCTCGGCCAGCGCGCTGGCGCGGCTCGGGCATATCGCCCGCCGTGCCGGGGTCTGGAACGACCCGGTGTTCCGCGACCGCTACGTGACGCTGCAATGCGACGTCATGGACCTGTCGGATCTCTTCGAGACCTATGTCGACCGGCTGCGCGACGGGCGCGAGATCGGCGCCGACGTGGCGATGCTGAAGATCTTCCAGAGCGAGCTCTACCAGCGCATCTCGGAACTGATGATGGAGGTCGCGGCCGAGGACTCGGGCCTGCGCGCCCCACCCGAGGGCGACCGCCAGCTGCACGCCGCCGCGACCTGGCTCTCGGCCCGGCCGACGACGATCTTCGGCGGCTCGACCGAGATCATGCGCAACATGCTGGCCAAGGCGGTGCTCGAGCTTCCGAGCTGATCGGCGCCGCGCAAAAGTCTAAAAGTTATAAGATTGACTTTTAGACCCTTGCGCACTAGCCTGATCGAAATCCCGAGGCCACCGGCCAGAAGGCCGGGGGCCGGGTCGGTATTGCGAAAAGGGAGGAATAGCTTTGCTGGGATCCGCATTCATCAGGGGCACGGCCGCCGCCGTCGCCATCTTTGCCGGGCAGGCCGCCATGGCCGACGAGGTGACGCTGCCGCGCACCATGGTCTGGACGTCCTACGACCTCGGCTCGACCGGCTACGTCGAGGCCTCGGCCATGGCCGACGCGCTCGACAAGAACTACGGCACCACCGTGCGCCTGACGCGCTCGGGCACCGGCATCGGCCGGATGCTGCCGCTCGCCAAGAAGCGCGCGACCTTCGGCTTCATGGGCAACGAGATCTTCTTCGCCTCCGAGGGCATGTTCGAATTCGCCGCCCGTGACTGGGGCCCGCAGGAGGTGCGCGTGGTGCTCGGCCGCCCCGCCGCGGTGGGCCTGATCACCGGGCTCGACACCGACATCGAAAGCGTCGCGGACCTCAAGGGCCGCAAGGTGGGCTTCGTGCAGGCCAGCCCCTCGACCCTGATGAACACCGAGGCCGCGCTGGCCTTCGGCGACCTCACCGTCGACGACGTCGAGCAGGTGACCTACCCGGGCTACGGCGCAATGGTGCAGGGCTTCATCGCGGGCGAGATCGACGCCGTGCCGGTGACCCCCACGGTGGCCGCGCTGCGCGAGGCCGAAGGCGGCCGCGGCGTGCGCTGGCTCGACATGCCGGGATCGGACAGCGCCGGCTGGGACCGCGTGCGCGCTTCGGCCTCGATCTTCTCGCCCACGTCGATGACCGTCGGCGTCAGCATCTCCGAGGACGATCCCGCCGAGCTGCTGGGCTACCGCTACCCGCAGCTCACCACCTACGCCGACACTAGCGAGGACGAGGTCTACAACCTCGTGAAGGCGCTGGACGAGAGCTATGACCTCTTCAAGGACGCCAACGGCGTGATCGCGCGCTGGAACATGCAGGACGCGGGCAGCTCGCCGGCGGGCGCACCGTTCCACCCGGGCGCCATCAAGTACCTGCGCAAGAAGGGCGTCTGGGACGCCGGGGACGACGCCTGGAACGAGACCCGCATGGCCCGGCTCGAGGCGGTGAAGGCGGCCTGGGCCGCGGCCACCGAAAAGGCCGATGCCGAGAAGGTCTCGGACGACGACTGGCCGGCCTTCTGGGACAGCTACCGCAGCGACGCGCTGAACTGACACCACGGGGAGCCGCGCCCGAGCCGCGCAGCGCGCAACGGCGGCGCGGCTCCCCCGGCAGATCTTCCGACCCCGGCACGGGCGCTGGCCCCTGCCCGACCAGCGGCCGCCCCGCAGCTTCCTGACGACCGGAGCCCCTCCAACATGCAGCCTGAAATCACCATCGAGAGCGTGGGCGACACCAAGCCGTGGGTCCGTGAGGGCGTCCGCCTGACCGGCGCCGCGTGGTTCGCCACGCTGGTCCTGTCCAGCGCCGGCCTCGCGATCATCCTCAACCAGATCTTCAACCTTCAGGTCTTCGGGTTCCGGCCGATCAGCACGTCCTACTACTACATCATCGTCGGGCTCTTCATGCCGGTCGCCTTCCTCACCTCTCCCGCCCGCGAGGCAGACACGGAGCGGGTGCGCTGGTACGACTGGGTGCTGGCGGCGGTGGCCTTCGGCGTCTGCATGTATTTCGCGGCCCACACCGACGAGATCCTCAACCGCGGCTGGGAATACCAGGCGCCGCTGCCGGTGGTTCTGCAGGCCGGTGCGCTGGTGCTGCTCTCGCTCGAGGCGGTGCGCCGCTGCGCCGGGCTGCCGCTCTTCATCATCTGCGCCATCTTCGCCGCCTTCCCGCTTTATACCGGCTACCTGCCGGGCTTCCTCTGGGGCGTGCAGATGTCGCTGCCCGAGACCGTCCTGAGCCACTCGCTCGGCGTCGAGAGCATCATCGGCATCCCGATCCGGGTGATCGCCGACCTGCTGATCGGCTTCATCGTCTTCGGCGTGGCGCTCACCGTCTCGGGCGGCGGCACCTTCTTCATGGACCTCGCCTCGGCGCTGATGGGCCACGCCCGCGGCGGCCCGGCCAAGGTCGCGATCCTGTCCTCGGGCTTCTTCGGCTCGCTGTCGGGCAGCGTGATCTCGAACGTGATCTCCACCGGCTCGATGACCATCCCCACCATGAAGCGCTGCGGCTACCCGGCGGCCTATGCCGGCGCGGTGGAAAGCTGCGCCTCGACCGGGGGCGCGCTGATGCCACCGGTGATGGGCTCGGTCGCCTTCGTCATGGCCTCGTTCATGAACGTGCCCTACGCCGAGATCATGGTCGCCGCCACCGTGCCCGCCCTGCTCTTCTACCTCGTGCTGCTGATCCAGACCGACTGCTATGCCGCGCGCAACGGGCTCAAGGGCCTGCCCCGCGACCAGCTTCCGAAGGTCTGGAAGGTGCTGCGCTCGGGCTGGGTCTACCTGATCAGCCTCGCGGTGCTGGTGGTGCTCCTGCTGGCCACCAATGCCGAGGCCAAGGCGCCCTTCTACGTCACGGTGCTGCTGGTGCTCACCGCGCTCTTCCGGGCCCGCAAGGACAACATGCTCCGCCCCCTGCTCGACATGGTGATGGAGACCGGCGCTACCATCGGCATGCTGGTGGGCGTGCTCGCCGGGGTCGGCATGGTGGTGGGCGCGCTGGCGATCACCGGGGTCGGCAACGCCTTCAGCCGCGAGCTGCTGCAATACGCCGGCGGCAACCCCTACCTGCTGCTGGTCTTCGGCGCGCTGACGAGCTTCATCCTCGGCATGGGGATGACGGTCTCGGCCTGCTACATCTTCCTTGCGGTGGTGCTTGCGCCCGCGCTGGTGCAGGGCGGCTTCAGCCAGATGGCCAGCCACCTCTTCATCCTCTACTGGGCGATGCTCTCCTATATCACGCCGCCCGTGGCCATGGCGGCGGTGGCGGCCTCGTCCATCGCCAAGGCACCGGCCATGCGCACCGGGGTGACCGCGATGCGGCTCGGCGCCATCCTCTTCGTGCTGCCCTTCCTCTTCGTGCTGCAGCCGAGCCTGATCCTCGAGGGCGCGCCCGGCGAGATCGTGCTGTCGGTCTCGACCGCGATCCTGTCGATCCTGATGCTGTCGGCGGCCTCCGAGCGCTACATCTACTTCGTCGGCCGCAGCGCCAGGGGCTGGGAGGCGCTGGTGCTGCTCGCGGGCGGGCTCTGCCTGCTGGTGCCGGGCCTCACGACCGACCTTGCGGGGCTCGCCGCGCTGGCGCTGGTGATGGGCACCGCCTTCCTCTCGAAATCCGCCATGCGCCCCGCCGTGGCCACCGCGAAGGACAGCGAATGACCGACCACACGATCCCCCTGCCCGACGGCGGCACCCTCCACGCCCGCATCGAAGGACCGGACGGCGCGCCCTGGGTGGTGTTCTCGAACTCGGTGATGACCGACCTCACGGTCTGGGACGCGCAGGCCGCGGCGCTTTGCGGGGACTACCGAGTGCTGCGCTACGACCAGCGCGGGCACGGCCAGTCGAGCGTGTTCGAAGGCCCGATGGACTTCGACGGCTACGGCGCCGACCTGCTGGCGCTGCTCTCGGCCTGCGGCGTCCGCGACTGCGTCTTCGTGGGCCTGTCGATGGGCGCGCCCACCGGGCTGGCCGCCTTCGCGGCGCGGCCGGATCTCTTCGCGGGCTTCGTCGTCGCCGATGGCGTGTCTAAAAGCGCCCCGGGCCGCGAGGCCTTCTGGACCGAGCGCCGCGACACCGCCCGCGCCGAGGGCATGGACCGCATCGCCCGCGAGACCGCCGCGCGCTGGATGCCCGGCGTCGCCCCGGAGGACCCGCGCGCCATGGCGCTGGTCACGATGATCGCCGCCACCCCGGTCGAGGGCTTCGCCGCCGCGACCCACGCGCTGCAGAGCTACGACCAGAGCGCCGCCCTCGCGGGCCTCACCGTGCCCTTCCTCGGCATCGCCGGCGAGAAGGACGGTGCCATGCCCGAGGCCATCCGCACGCAGTTCGGCACCCTGCCGCGCGCCAGCTTCGCCGAGATCCCCGGCGCCGGCCACGTGCCCAACTTCCAGACCCCCGACGCCTTCACGACCGCGCTGCGGACGTTCCTCGACGTCCACGCGCCCGCCAAGACCAAGGAGACCCGCTGATGTCCGGCCCACTCTCGCATCTCCGTGTCCTCGACCTGAGCCGCATCATGGCCGGGCCGTGGTGCGGCCAGATCCTCGCCGACCTCGGTGCCGACGTGATCAAGGTCGAGCGGCTCGGCGCCGGGGACGACACCCGCCGCTGGGGCCCCCCGTTCCTCAGGGACCGCGACGGCAACGCCACCATGGAGGCGGGCTATTACCTCTCGGTGAACCGCGGCAAGCGCTCGGTCGAGCTCGACCTCAAGAGCGAGGAGGGCCGCGCCGCGGTGCGCGCGCTCGCCGCCGAAAGCGACATCCTGCTCGAGAATTTCAAGACCGGCACGCTCGACCGCATGGGGCTGGGCTACGACGATCTCGCCAAGGTCAACCCGCGGCTGATCTACTGCTCGGTGACCGGCTTCGGACTCACCGGGCCGCAGGCGGGCGATGCCGCCTATGACTTCATGATCCAGGGCATGGGCGGGCTGATGAGCGTCACCGGCGGCCCCGACGGCGAGCCGGGCGGCGGTCCGCAGAAGGTGGGCGTGCCGATCATCGACATCATGACCGGCATGTATACCGCCATCGGCGCGCTGGCGGCGCTGGCCAACCGCGACCAGACCGGCAAGGGCGACCACATCGACCTCGCCATGCTCGACGTCTCGGTGGCGATGCTCGCCAACCAGGCGATGAACTACCTCGTCTCGGGGCAGAAGCCGGTGCGGCGCGGCAACCGCCACCCCAACATCCAGCCACAGAACGTCTACCCGGTGGCCGACGGCTACATCGTGCTTGCGGTGGGCAACGACGGCCAGTTCCGGAAGTTCTGCGAGGTCATCGGCCTGCCCGCGCTGGCCGACGATCCCGCCTACGCCACCAATGCCGCGCGGGTCGAGAACCTCGACGCGCTCGATACGCTGCTGATCGAGGCGCTGGCGGCGCGCACCATCACCGAGTGGTGCGAGGCCTTCGCCGCCGCGGGCGTGCCCTCGGGGCCAATCAACACGGTGGACCGGGTGTTCGAGGAGCCGCAGGTGCAGCACCGCCGCATGCTGCGCGACATCCCGCACCCGCTTTCGGGCACGGTCAAGCAGGTCGTCAGCCCGCTCAACTTCCGCAACGCGCCGCTGTCCTTCGACAAGGCGCCGCCGTTGCTGGGACAACATACGCAAGAGGTGCTCGAGGCACTCGGACTGGGAGAGATGCAGGCATGAAGAACGGAGTCGACACCAAGGCGGCGGCGGGGCGGATCAGTTTCCCCGCGCCCGAGACGATGAACGCGGCGCAGCGCGAGGTCTACGAGCAGATCGTCTCGGGGCCGCGGCGCACGCTGGTCGGCCCGCTGCGCGCGGCGCTGCACAACCCGACGCTGGCGGACCGCTGGCAGCGGCTGGGGCAGGTGCTGCGCTTCGAGACCTCGCTGCCGACGCGGCTCTCCGAGCTGGCGATCCTCGTCACCGCGCGGCGCTGGAACAGCCGGCTGGAATGGGCGATCCACGCGGGCGACGCCGACCGCGCCGGGCTCGACCCGGCGGTGGCCGAGGCGATCCGGGTCTGCGAGCCGCCGGACTTCGGCGACGACGCCGAGGGCCGCGAGATCTACGAGTTCGCGCGCCAGATCGTGCAGACCGGCGACGTCGATCCCGACAGCTACGCCGCCATCGTCGCCCGCTGGGGCGAGGTCGGCGCGGTCGAGCTGACCGCCGTGATCGGCTACTACTCGCTGGTGGCGATGACCCTGAACGTGCACCGCATCCCGCTGCCCGAGGGCGTCTCGTGCGCGCTCCCGGGCGAACACGGCGTGCTGGCCGAGATGCCCGGAGCGGTGGCGGCCGATGCCTGACAGCCGCCTCGAAGGATCCGCCTCGACGATGTTCTACGACCCCCGCAGCGAAGACCACGGCCTGCCCCACAACCCGTGGATGGCGCTGATCGTGCCCCGGCCCATCGGCTGGATCTCGACCGTCTCGGCCGAGGGCACGCCGAACCTCGCGCCCTACAGCGCCTTCAACACCGTGGCCTCGAACCCGCCGCACGTGATGTTCTCGAGCGACAGCGCCAAGGACAGCATCACCAATGCCGAGACCACGGGCCATTTCTGCGTCAACATCGCCACGTGGGAGCTGCGCGAGGCGATGAACCTCAGCTCGGCGCCCTACGCCCCCGATGTCGACGAATTCGCCGCCGTGGGCCTCACTGCCGAGCCCTGCCGCAACATTCCCGGTGTGCGCGTGGCCGAGGCTCCGGTCTCGATCGAATGCCGGGTGGCGCAGATCGTGGGGCTTGCGCCCGCGACCGGGGCCCCCTGCACCAACCGCATCGTCTTCGGCGAGGTCATGGGCATCCACATCGACCAGCGGGTGCTGCGGGACGGCAAGGTCGACCTCGCGCTGCTGCAGCCGCTCGCGCGGCTGGGGTACCGCGACTACACCGTAGTGCGCGAGTCCTTCGAGATGCTGCGCCCCGTGCTCGACCAGAACTGACAGACGACACGACAGGCAGGAGACCCGCCGATGAGCCGCTTTGAGACCCTCACCCTCGACGTCGCCGATTTCGTCGCGACCGTCACCATCGACCGCGCCCCGGTGAATGCCCAGAACAACCGCTTCCGCGAGGAGCTGACCGAGGTGATCGACGCGCTCGGCGACCGGACCGACGTGCGCGCCATCGTGCTGACCGGCGCCGGCAAGGCGTTCTCGGCGGGGGCCGACCTCTCCGAGCGCCCGACCCATGACCCGGGGCATTACACCGCCCACAACCGCCGCGTCCGGGCGAGCTTCGACTGCCTGCTCGAATGCCCGAAGCCGATCATCGCGGCGGTCAACGGCGCCGCCATCGGCGCGGGCTGCGTCACGGCGCTGTGCTGTGACATCCTCGTGCTGTCGGAAAAGGGCTTCCTGCAGATGACCGAGGTCATGGTCGGGCTCGCCGGCGGCGTCGCGCATGTGCGCCGCCACTTCGGCGAGAGCGACGCGCGGATGATGATCTACACCGCCCGCCGGGTCTATGGCCCGGACCTGCTGCGCATGAACGTGGCCAGCGCCTGCGTCGCCCCCGAAGAGCTACTCGCCACCGCGCAGGGGATCGCGGCGGACATCGCCAGGGCCAGCCCCTCGGCGGTGCGCGCGGCGAAGACATCGTTCCAGATGACCGAGGGCGTGTCGATCTACGAGGGCTACCGGTTCGAGCAGGGCCAGACCAAGGCGCTGTCCACCTCCGAGGACACCGCCGAGGCGATGGCCGCTTTCCGCGAAAAGCGCGCGCCGGTGTTCCGCAGCTGAGCCATCGCCGCCGTCCGGGTCAGCGGGCGGCGGGCCGGGCGCCGGCAAAAGGCCTCAGCGCAGCTTGACCTCGATCTTCATCATGTCGCCGCGATAGATGCCGTTGGCGAGCATGATGATGTCGCCGTTCTGGTTCGCCACCACCCGCTGCACCCGCGCGATCGGGTCCCCGATCGAGATGTTGAGTTGCGAGGCGGTCTCGAGATCGGCCGAGCCGATGGTCACGATCTGGTTGGCGTTGGCCACGGTCTGGCCGGGAATGTCCGCCACCAGCCGCATCGCGGTCACCCGGGTGTAGTTCTCTTCGGGGATGTGCTCGCAGATGCGCTCGTCGACGTAGACGTCGGCCAGCAGGAAGGCCTGCCCATCGCGGCTGTGCTTGCGGCGCAGGTGCCGGTACGAGGGCGCGGGGTTGCCAAGCTCGCCCTCGTGGCGGGGCAGGTGGACGCCGGTCTCGTCGCCGAGGATCTCGATGGTGGCATTGTCCCGCGCGATCAGCAGGCCGGTCCAGTCGGTCTTGACCTCGCACCACAGATCCCGTTTCGGGCGCTCGATCACGAAGGTGCCCTTGGCCCGGTAGCGCTCGATCAGCCCTTCCTTCTCGAGGATGTCGAGCGACTGGCGGATGGTCATGGTGGCCACGCCGCACTGGTCGGCGAGCTCCTTCACGGTGGGGATCTTGCTGCCCACGTCCCACTCGCCGCTCTCGATGCGCTGGCGGAACAGGCTCGCAAGCTGGATGTAGCGCGACACGTTGCTCTTCTGCAGAGCCTTGACTGTCGCGTTGTCGGGTCTCGTCGCGGCCATGAAGTGTCCTCGCTGGATTGCTCCCTCAAGGATAAGGCCGCCGCGGGCGCCCTTCAATCATAAAAGCTAGGTTTTAGACCAATGACGTCGCGGCGGGTCGGGGCCCCTGCCCTCCCCGCCGCGCAGCCCTCAGAACGAGAGCTGGCCCGCGGTGACATCGCCCGCGCCGGCCTCGTCATCCACCACCGTGGTCGCAGCGACCGAGGGCCGCGTGGCCTGCGCGGCTTCCCACGCGGCGAGCTGCGGCGCCCGCGCCCGCCAGCCGCAGTCCGGCCAGCGGAAATCGAGCTGCCCGAGCGCGCAGAGCACCGCCACGTGGCCAAGGCCGAACGGCGCCTCCGCCAGCTCCGCGGACTCGGCTTCCAGCACGTCGAGGGAGGCGCGGACCTTGCTGCGCCAGCCGTCGGTGACCGCCTCCCAGGCGCCCGCCGGGCGGGTGAGCTCGGTGCGCCAGACCAGCAGGATGTCGGTGAGCCCGTCCCCCAGCGCCTGCCAACGGAGCTGCGCCATGCGCGGCCCCGGCTCCGACGGCAGCAACCCGGTGCCCGCGCGCAGGTCGAGGTATTCGCAGATCACCCGGCTGTCGAAGAGCACCAGCCCCTCGCCGGTGACCAGCGTCGGAATCTTGCCCAGCGGGTTATCGGCCATCACCGCCGGGTTCGGCGTCATGTGCACCGCCACCACCGAGCGCACGCAGTCGACCTGCCCGAGCAGGCCGGTCTCGTGCAGGACGATCATCACCTTGCGCACGAAGGGCGAGCGCGGCGACCAGTGCAGTTTCATCCTTGCGTCCCCCATCGCTCAGCCCTCCCGTCCGGTGTCGAGCCCGGCCAGCACCTTGCCCACCGGCCCGGCGCGGAAGCCGTGGCCTACCGCCGCGGCCAGTGCCTTCAGGTCCGCCTCGAGCCCGGCGCGGCCCTCGGTCGCCGCCCAGTAGAGCGGCCCGCCGCGCCAGCGCGGGAAGCCGTAGCCATTGGTCAACGCCACGTCCACGTCCGAGGCCCGCTGCGCGATGCCCTCGTCGAGCAGGCAGGCCGCCTCGTTGACGATGGCCGCGAGCAGCTGGCGCTGGATGGTCCCGGCGTTGAAGCTCTGCGGGGTCACCCCGGCCTCGGCCCGCGCGGCGTCGATCAGCGCCGCGACCTCGGGGTCGGGCTCGGCGGTGCCGGAGCCGTAGGCGTACCAGCCCTTGCCGGTCTTGCGCCCGAGCCGCCCGGCCTCGCAGAGCCGGTCGGGGATGGTGACGTAGCGCGCCTGCGGATCGCGGGTCGCCGCCTGCCGCTTGCGCATCGCCCAGGCGATGTCGAGCCCGGACATGTCCGACACCGCGAAGGGCCCCATGGCAAAGCCGAAGCCCGTGGCCGCCGCGTCGACCTCTTCCGGCGCGGCGCCGTCGAGCACCAGAAGCTCGGCCCGGCGCCGGTAGGCGGCGTAGATCCGGTTGCCGATGAAGCCCTCGCCCACCCGCGCCACCACCGGCTGCTTGCCGAGCTTGCCCGCAAGCTTGAGCCCGCTCGCCAGCACCGCGTCCGACGTGCGCGCCGCGCGGACTACCTCGAGCAGCTTCATCACGTCGGCGGGGCTGAAGAAATGCAGGCCGAGCACGCGTTCGGGATGCGAGAGCCCCTGCACCATCTCGTCGATGTCGAGATATGAAGTGTTGGTGGCGATGATCGCCTCCGCCGGCAGCGCCGCCTCGAGCCGGGCGAGCACGTCCTGCTTGACCGACAGCTCCTCGAAGACCGCCTCGATCACCAGCTCGCAGCCCGAAAGCGCGCCGTAATCGACCGCCCCCGAGAGCGCCGCGCGGCGCTGTTCGGCAGCGGAGGCCGACAGCCGGCCCTTGGCGACCTGCGCCCCGAGGCTCGCCTCGATGGCGGAGAGCGCCGTCGCCAGCGCCGCCTCGTCGCGTTCGATCAGCACCACCGACAGACCGGCCGCGAGCAAAGCGCGGACGATGCCCTGCCCCATGGTGCCGCCGCCGATCACGCCCGTGGCCGAGACCCGGCGCGCGCCCGTCATGTCGAGCCCGTCGACCGAGCCCGCCTTGCGCTCGGCGAAGAAGAGGTAGCGCAGGGCGAAGGCGTCGTCGCTCAGCCGCAGGCGCTGGAACACCGCGCGCTCCTCGGCGAGCATGGCCTCGGCGTCTCCGTCCGAGGCCCGCACCAGCCGGATCGCCTCGGCGATGTTGGGCCGGCCCTTGCCGCGCTTCAGCGCGGAGCGGGCGGCGGCGTCGATCGCGGCCTCGTCCTCGGGCGGCGGCGGCAACGCGCGGGCCAGCCGCTTGGGCCGCGGCCCCTCGCGCAGGAAGGCGAGCGCCGCGCCCAGCAGGTCGCCCTCGGCCAGCCCGTCCACCAGCCCGAGCGTCAGCGCCTCGGTGGCGGGGATGCGGGCGGCGCGGCAGATCAGGTCGATGGCGCTTGCCAGGCCGGTGAGGCGCGGCATCCGCTGGGTGCCGCCGGCGCCGGGGATGAAGCCAAGCGAAACCTCGGGGAGGCCGAGCCGGGTGTCGGGCGCGGCGATGCGGTAGTCGCAACCCAGCGACAGCTCGAGCCCGCCGCCAAGCGCCACCCCATGCAGCGCCGCGACCACCGGGAAGGGCGCATCCTCGATGGTGGCGATGACGTCGGGCAGCTCGGGCCAGGCCAGGGGCTTTCCGAACTCGCGCAGGTCCGAGCCCGCGACGAAGCAGCGCCCGGCACCCATCAGCACGGCGCCCGTGGCCCCCGCCTCGCGGGCGGCGGCGATGCCGTCGGTGATGCCACGGCGCACCGCGTGCGAGCCCGCGTTGACCGGCGGGTTGTCGATGGTCAGCACCGCGATGTCGCCCTGCATGGCGAAGCCGACCGCGCCCGGGGACGCCTCGGGCGTGTCCTGTGTCACATGGGTGTTCATGGCTGGCGCCCTTTCCTCAGTCCTGGTTTCGTGCGGGCCCGGAGCCGTCGCGCAGGGCGTGGATCCAGGGCAGCATCAGCGCCGCCACCTCGGCGGGCTTCTCGTCGGGAAGCGCGTGGCTCGCGCCGTCGACGGTGGCGAGCGTCACGCGGGGCGCGAATTCGCGCAGGTAGAAATCGCGGGCCCCGGCGGGACGGAACGGATCCTGAAGCCCCACCACATCGAGCACCGGCGCCCGGCCCGAGGGCCACCAGCTGTCGCGCTCGGTGCGGGCGCGGGCGGCCCGTTGCGCCACCACCAGCGCGCCGTTCCAGCCCTGCAGCCAGGGGCGCGGGTCGTGGCCCTCGGCAAAGAAGCCGAGCCGCAGCGCGGCGAGGCGGTCGTCCTCGGGGGCGTCGGGGTCCATGGCGACCTCGATGGCGCGCGACAGCTCCGCCGGCCACTTGCCGCCGCCCGCCGCCAGCAGCACCAGCCCGTCGATCAGCTCGGGGCGGTCCTGCGCCACGGTGCGGGCGATCCAGCAGCCATAGGCGTGGCCCGCCACGACGGCGCCGCCCGTGCCCTTCTCGGCGGCAAGCGCTGCGGCGGCGTCCCCGGCGAGGTCGTGGAAGTCGATGCCCTCGAGCGGGCCGGTGCTGTCGCCCATGCCGCGCGGCCAGGGCAGCACCACGCGCAGCCCGCCCGTCGCCAGCGCCTCGGCGAGGTGCAGGAAATCGTCGGGCCCGCGCCCGGTCGAGGCGATCAGGCAGAGCGTCGGCGCGGTCTCACCCGAAGGTCCCAGCACCCGGTAGGCGATGCTGGCCGCACCGTTCTGCACCGTGCGGATCGTCTCCGTCATCGTGGTCGTCATGTCCGTCTCCTCACCGGCGGGTCTTCCCCCGTCCGGTCACTTCAGTTTCACCCGCAGCCGCGCCGCGTCGCCCCGGTAGATGCCGTCGGTCACGAGGAACCGCAGCCCGTCGCTGTCCACCGCCACCCGCACCACCCGCGCCATCGGCTCGCCAA